>RCUL01000296.1_pt1 | contig 31334 bp, 20 predicted proteins | sample 2167521 | NCBI WGS metagenome assembly RCUL01 (sample SAMN09932745, study PRJNA488358) | compost metagenome | feature: garden; material: soil; isolation source: compost soil in acetic acid-enriched culture | place: Germany: Experimental Botanical Garden Goettingen | collected 2016-01-27
GGCCATGGGGTTAGAGGGTGAGCTGCCCGCCCTGGCCAAGGGTGAAAAAATCTAACGCGAAGGCGGGAGATCCTGTGATCTCCCGCCACTTTCTTGATTAATGCCTCTATTGATCCAGGGCTCGTCAGGGTAAATGACCCCTTGAGCCTGATCGCCGGAACAGAAAAATGCAGCAAATCCTGACCCCCTTTCAGTTAAACGTCATCGACAGCGTGGCGCAGGCCGGTGAGCAGAGCCTGACCGGGCTGCGCAGCATCGTTGGTCGGATCCTCAACTCGGACGAGCGCAAGCAGCTGGATGAACTGATCGAGATGGGGCTCGTCGTCGCCCGTGGCAAGACGACCTATCGTTTGACCCATCACGGTTTCTGGCTCTCCCTGGCGAGCTTTTTGCGGGGGGGATGGGGGCAGGTCGGGCGTCGTCCGCTCTTTGACCATGGCCAGTTAGAGAACATTCGGGGCAAGCTGCTCGATCCCTCCATGGCCAGATGGTATGGCCCGCTCAAGGGCATGGAGCGGGAGATCTGCTATTCACCTTACGCCACGCAGGTCTATCCCTTGCTGCCGGCTGAAGGGCAAGCCCAATTGCTGAACTGCTGGGCAGAATATGAGCATCAGACCGGTTTTATCTGTTTTAACTGGGCGGCGCTGGCGGCGCAGAGCCGTGATGCAACAGTGCAAGCGCTGGCCGAGGTCGCGGGTTATGAGCAGGGGGTGCTGCTAGGTCGGACGATCCCGGTGTATGTCGACAGCGCCGACGAGCTGGTCACGCTGCTGACTCAGGGAGGCGAGGGGCCCTTGGAGCATGCGCTGGTCAATGCCCTTACTCGCTGGCGGCTACGGGTCAAATCCAAAAGCGGTTTCTTCCCGGGCAACCTGACCCTGGTCTGGCTTGGCCTGATGCGGCTGGTGAAGGCTGATCTGACCCCCTGGCTCAAGCAACTGAGGACCTGGAGCAAGAAGCAGGATCCCTGGCTGAAGGAGGCGGTGGATTTCCTGGCAAACGGCGCCATGACCAGCAGCCTGAAGGTGCTGGAGCAATTGCCCGAGCTGTTCAATGTGCCGAAGAACACTCGCCTGGCCTGCGGCGAGCTGTGGGTCTGCCTGTGTGAACTGCTCTTCTGTCAGGATCAGGAGGCGGTGGGCGCGGCCTTGCGCAAGCTGCCGCTCTCCAAGGTGCTGGATAAACCGCGGGAGGGATTACTGCACCGCCTCTGCCTCGATTTGATCGCCTATCTGGCGGCGATGCCGACCCAACTGCCGCTCTTTGGGCTGGTTCATCGGGCCGCCCCCTGGGAGAGTTGGCTGGAGATGCTGCAACCTGCCACCAGCAAGGCGGCGGTGCAAGAGCGCCTGGTGTGGCAGCTCAGCGCCCATCCCTGCAAGCTGGAGGCGCGCCTGCAAAAGATCAGTGCCAAGGGGGGCTGGACCTCCGGTCGCCTCCTGGATCACTGGAGCGTGGAAAATCTGCCGGAGATACTGCTGCACGAACTGGACTCGCAGATCCTGGTGAGCCAGCGGCGCAGGGGCTATTACAACGACCAGCCGACGCTGGCAACCCTCAAGTTGCTCGGCAACCACCCCCATCTGCAAACGACGCAAGGGGAGCCGCTCTCCTTGCAGTTCACCAGCCCTCTGTTGCTGCTTGAAGAGACCAGCGACGGGTGGCAGGCCAGCTTGCAGCCACCGATGACGGCGCAAAACCAGGATGGTTATGAGATCAGCGAGATCGCCCCGGACTGGTGGCAGGTCATCGGCTTGCCTGCCGAGGTGGAGCGGGTGATCGACGGGATGGCACGGGTCCCCCAACTGCCCGCCGAGGCACTGCCGCGCCTGCAGGAGACCCTCAACCGCTGCGCGGGGCTCGACTGGCACAGCCCGCATTCTGCGTTGATCAGCCATACCCGGATCACCCCCTGGCCGGGCACGCACTGCGCTCTGCTCAACCTGCAAGAGGGGGAAGCCCGGTTGCAACTCTGCACCATCCATGAAAATAGTGGCGCCTGGCACCACCAGGTGCTGGGTAAGGGGACGGCGTTTATTCGGGATAACAGCACGGCGCATCACTACTGGCAGCGAGACATCGAAGCGGAGAAAGCGCTGGCCCGGCAACTGCGCAAGGCGCTGGGGCAGCCGAGGGGGGAGAGCTGGCGGTATGTCGGCAGCGATGCCATGACGCTGGTCGAGACGTTGCCTGCCATCCTCGAACCGTTGGGAGCAGAGCTGCACTGGCACAGTGCCAGCCAGAGGATCACGGCTCTGGGGACGGAGGCGCTGCGCCTGAACATCACCTCCAAAGAGGCTTGGTTCCGGGTAGAGGGGGAGCTTCAGGTAGACAACCAGCGGGTGCTGGAGCTGCGCCAACTGCTACGCGGTCTCAAGAGCGGGCAGCGTTTCCTGACCCTGGACGATCAGACCCGGGTGATGATGAGCAAGGCCCTGCAGGAGCAGATGACCCTGCTCTCGGCGCTGCTCGATGACAAGCAGGAGCTGGAGCTCAAGCTTGCCTACCCCTTGCTGCGGCTGCTGGAGCAGAGCCCGATCGAGGGGGATGCCGGTTGGCAGGCGTTGGCGACAGAGTGGCAGCGTCAGGCGGAATGCCCGGCGGCGCTGATGGCGCCGCTGCGGGAGTACCAGAAGCACGGCGTACAGTGGATGGCGAACCTCGCCAGCCACCGTTTTGGTGCCTGTCTCGCCGATGATATGGGGCTTGGCAAGACCATTCAGGCGCTCACCCTGTTGCGGTTGCGCCAGCAGGCCGGACCCGCGCTGGTGGTGGTACCGACCTCCTTGCTCGGTAACTGGCGGGAGGAGGCGAGCCGCTTTGCCCCCGAGCTCAATGTCATCGTCCTCAACGAACAGAGTGACCGTGAGGAGGCGCTGGGTGGCCTGAAGGCGGGAGATCTGCTGCTCACCACCTACGGTCTGTTACCGTCTCATCCGGCGTTGGCGGCGCAGCATTGGGCCACCCTGGTGGCGGACGAGGCGCAACAGATCAAGAATGCCGGCACGGTGCGGGCCAAGGCGCTGTTCGCGTTGGCGGGGGATTTTCGGCTCGCCCTGAGCGGCACGCCGGTGGAGAACCACCTTGGCGAACTGTGGAGCCTGTTCAACTTCATCAACCCCGGGCTGCTCGGCAGCCAGGCTCGCTTCAAGCAGCGATTTGGCAAGGCGGCCAGCGATCCTGTGCACCTGGCTCAGCTGAGAGCAGTCATCTCCCCCTTTGTGTTGCGCCGCCTCAAGCGCGAGGTGCTGACCGAGTTGCCGGAGAAGACCGAGATAGTCCACCGGGTTCGGCTCTCCAAGGCCGAGCAGAGCCTCTATGAGGCGAGTCGGCGGGAGGCGGTGAGCAGGATGCAAAGCGGCGAAGGATCGGCGCTGATGGAGATGCTGAGCCAACTCACCCGACTGCGTCAGATCTGCTGCTCGCCAGCGCTGCTGGTGAGCGACTGGAAACAGGAGCAGAGCAAGCTCGATGCGGCGATGACGCTAGTACGAGACTCTATCGACAATGGCCATCGTATTCTTGTCTTCAGCCAGTTTGTCGGGCTGCTCAACCTGTTGTGCAGCAGGTTAGAGCAGGCGCATTTCGATTATTGCTATCTGGACGGTCAGTGCAGCGTCAGTCAGCGCCAGCAGGCGGTGCGGCGCTTCAAGCACGAGCCGGTGCCGCTGTTTCTCATCAGCCTCAAGGCGGGGGGAACCGGGCTGAACCTGACGGAGGCTGATACAGTGATCCACCTCGATCCCTGGTGGAACCCGGCGGTGGAGGATCAGGCCAGCGATCGGGTGCACCGGATCGGTCAGACCGAGCCGGTGACCGTCTATCGCCTGGTGTGCGAGCAGACGGTGGAAGAGAAGATAGTCGCCTTGCATGCCCAGAAGCGAGAGCTGGCCGAAGGGGTACTGGGGGGACAGCAGGAGGTAGCGGGATTGGATGCCGAACTGTTGCGATCGCTATTGCAGCCATAAGGTCCGCTCAACATCAAGGTGGGTGAGAGGAGAAGCGCAAAAGATGAAAAAATCTAATCTTACTCCCGGGTTTTGACAATAAAACTAATCTGACAAGGCTGAATGCCCCTCCGGGGTGTCAGCCTTTAATGTTGGCGGGAAGCGAAACGTTTTTCTGTAAATTGTGACGTAACGGTAAAAATCAACATTAAATCTCGCGCATGCCGGGTTTGTACTGTTTTTATCACTGTTTTTGTCTTAGTGTCTGGTGTCAGTTTGTCGGGGCGGTATTAGTTTTTTTTGAGCGGCACCCAGGCGCTCTTGTCATATAATCCGCACCGTTCAAGGAATCACTCCTGCCCCACGGGTGGGAACGAGCACAGACCTTGCGGTCCGCCCTCCCGCTGTGCTGGGGAGCCGGAGCGGATTGCGAGCGTTGTCGCGAACGCTTAAGGAAACACAGCGATGATCCAGACTACTGTACTGCATCCCAAACACCTGGAAGCTGGCGCCAAGATGGTGGACTTCCACGGTTGGGAAATGCCCATCAACTACGGCTCCCAGCTGGAAGAGCACCACGCGGTGCGCAGCGATGCGGGCATGTTCGATGTCTCCCACATGACCATCGTCGACCTGACCGGCGAGCGGGTCAAAGCCTTCCTGCAACACCTGCTGGCCAACGACGTGGCCAAGCTCACCGTCCCCGGCAAGGCCCTCTACAGCGGCATGCTCAACCCGGAAGGCGGCGTCATCGATGACCTCATCACCTATTTCCTGACCGATACCTTCTACCGCCTGGTGGTGAACTCCGCCACCCGCGAGAAGGATCTGGCCTGGATCCGTCACCACGCCATCGACTTTGGGGTGAGCGTGACCGAGCGCCCGGAGCTTGCCATGATCGCGGTGCAGGGCCCCAACGCCAAGGCCAAGGCGGCCAAGGTGTTCACCCCCGAGCAAAATGCGGCTGTCGAAGGCATGAAGCCCTTCTTCGGTGTGCAGGCCGGTGATCTCTTCATCGCCACCACAGGCTACACAGGCGAAGATGGCTACGAAATCGTGGTCCCCCAGGAGAAGGCGTGCGATCTGTGGCAGGCCCTGCTGGACAACGGCGTGGCCCCCTGCGGCCTCGGCGCCCGTGACACCCTGCGCCTGGAAGCGGGCATGAACCTCTACGGCCAGGACATGGACGAGTCAATCTCGCCCCTGGCCGCCAACATGGCCTGGACCCTGGCCTGGGAGCCTGCCTCCCGCCAGTTTATCGGTCGCGCCGCCCTGGAAGACCAGAAGGCCGCCGGCACTAGCCCTAAGCTGGTGGGTCTGGTGATGGAAGATAAAGGGGTGCTGCGTGCCGGCATGCCGGTCACCTTCACCAGCGCGAGCGGTGAGCAGCGTGAAGGGGTGATCACCTCCGGCTCCTTCTCCCCCACCCTGGGCTACAGCATCGCCCTGGCGCGGGTGCCCCGCGACATCGGCTCTGAAGCCCAGGTCGAGATCCGCAAGAAGCTGGTCACCGTGAAGGTCACCAAGCCGGCCTTCGTGCGCAACGGCCAGCCCCTGGTGTAATCATTGATTGCGGCGAAGGGTGTCCCTTCGCCGACCCATTTTTGTTGAAGCGATCCAAGAGCATAAAGGAAGCACAAATGAGCCATATCCCGAGCGAACTGAAATATGCCACCTCCCACGAGTGGGTCCGTGTTGAAGCCAACGGCGAGGCCGTGATCGGTATCACCGAGCACGCCCAGGATCTGCTGGGTGACATGGTGTTCGTCGATCTGCCGGAAGTGGGCAAGCAGGTGAGTGCCGGCGAAGATTGCGCCGTGGCCGAGTCGGTGAAAGCCGCCTCCGACATCTACAGCCCGGTGAGTGGCGAGATCCTGGCCATCAACGAAGAGCTGGAAGGCAGCCCCGAGCTGGTCAACTCCGACCCCTACGGCGCCGGCTGGCTGTTCCGCATCAAGCTGGACGACGCGGGCGAGCTCGCCAACCTGCTGGATGCCGAAGGCTACCAGAACGTGGTGGACGAAGAGTAATGCCCCCGGGCCCTGCCAACACAGCAGGGCCCCTTTGTATGACCGCCAGCCGGGTACACGCCGGCCGGTGGAAGGGTGAAGTCGCCCGCGCCTGCCCTTTGCCCATCTGGCCTCGCCAGGGGGCAAGCAGGCAGCTCCGCCACAAGGCGATCCCCTGTGGATGCTGTCGCAGCATCCGGCGCCGCACCCTGTCTGCGGGGCCCAGAACATGAGTGGAGTCGGTATCCGCCGACGATCAGGAACATCAGGTCTTGGTTATCAGGATTTCATACCAGGACTTATTTACCAGGAAATAGGGAAATGACCCAGTCACTGTTTGAACTCGAGCAAAAAACCGATTTCATCCGCCGTCATATCGGCCCGGGTGAGGAAGAAGTGCGGGCCCTGCTCGCCACCGTGGGCGCCGAGAGCCTGGACGATCTGATTGAGCAGACTGTCCCCGCCGCCATCCGCCGCCTGGGCCCGCTCGGCATCGGCGCCCCCATGACCGAAGTGGAAGCCCTGGCCAAGCTCAAGGGCTATGCGGCCAAGAACCAGATCGCCAAGAGCTACATCGGCATGGGCTATCACGACACCCACGTGCCCCACGTCATCTTGCGCAACGTCTTGGAAAACCCGGGCTGGTACACCGCCTACACCCCCTATCAGCCGGAGCTGGCCCAGGGCCGTCTCGAGGCGCTGCTCAACTTCCAGCAGCTCACCCTGGACTTGACCGGCATGGATCTGGCGAGTGCCTCCCTGCTCGATGAAGCCACCGCCGCCGCCGAAGCCATGGCGCTGGCCAAGCGCATGGCCAAGTCCAAGTCCAATCTCTTCTTCGTGGCCGACGACGTTCACCCCCAGGTGATCGACGTGGTCAAGGAGCGCGCCGTGCACTTCGGTTTCGACGTGGCCGTGGGCCCCGCCTGTGACGCTGTGAGCGAGGAGGTGTTCGGTGCCATGTTCCAGTACCCGTCCACCACAGGTCAGGTGACCGATCTGCGCTCCCTGATCGCCGCTGTCCAGGCCCAGAAGGGACTGGCCTGCGTCGGTACCGACATGCTCTCCCTGCTGCTGCTCAAATCCCCGGGTGAACTGGGGGCCGACGTGGTGTTCGGCTCTGCCCAGCGCTTCGGCGTGCCCATGGGTTACGGTGGCCCCCACGCGGCCTTCTTCGCCACCCGCGATGCCTACAAGCGCTCCATGCCGGGCCGCATCATAGGCGTCTCCAAGGATGCCCGTGGCAAGAATGCCCTGCGCATGGCGATGCAGACCCGCGAGCAGCACATCCGCCGCGAGAAGGCGAACTCCAACATCTGTACCGCCCAGGTGCTGCTGGCCAACATGGCGAGCTTCTACGCCGTCTACCACGGCCCTGTGGGGCTGAAGACCATCGCCTCCCGGGTCCATCGCCTGACCAGCATCCTGGCGCTGGGGCTCACCGCCAAGGGGCTGACTCTCAAACACGACAGCTGGTTCGACACTCTCACAGTGCTGACCGCGGGCAAATCCGAGCTGATCGCCAAGGCCGAAGGGCTGGGCATCAACCTGCGCGCCGATCTGGACGGTGCGGTCGGCGTCTCCCTCTCCGAGACCACCACCCGCGATGACGTGGCCGAGCTGTTTGATCTGTTCCTCGGTCAAGGCCACGGGCTGGATGTCGCGGCCCTGGATGCCAAGGCCCAGGCTCACCACGCCATCCCGCAGGATCTGCTGCGCACCGACGCCGTGCTGACCCACGAGGTGTTCAACAAGTACCACTCCGAGACCGAGATGCTGCGCTACATCCACCGTCTCGAAGCCAAGGATCTGGCCCTGAACTACGCCATGATTTCGCTCGGCTCCTGCACCATGAAGCTCAACGCCACCGCCGAGATGATCCCGGTGACCTGGCCCGAGTTCGGCAAGCTGCACCCCTTCGCGCCGCTCAAGCAGACCCAGGGCTATCAGCTGCTGCTGGCAGACCTGGAAGACTGGCTGGTGAAGGTGACAGGTTATGACGCCGTCTGCATGCAGCCGAACTCCGGCGCCCAGGGCGAATACGCAGGCCTGCTGGCCATCAAGAAGTACCACGAGTCCCGCGGCGAAGGGCATCGCGATGTCTGCCTCATTCCGGCTTCGGCCCACGGCACCAACCCGGCCTCCGCCCAGATGGCGGGCCTCAAGGTGATCGTCACCGCCTGCGACAAGTTCGGTAACGTCGATCTCGACGATCTGCGTGCCAAGGCCGCCGAGGTGGGGGAGAAGCTTAGCTGCCTGATGGTGACCTACCCCTCCACCCACGGGGTGTACGAGGAGACCATCAAGGAGGTGTGCGACATCGTTCACCAATATGGCGGTCAGGTGTATCTGGACGGCGCCAATATGAACGCCCAGGTGGGCCTCACTGCACCGGGCTTTATCGGCGCTGACGTGTCGCACCTCAACCTGCACAAGACCTTCGCCATTCCCCATGGCGGTGGCGGCCCGGGCATGGGCCCCATAGGCGTGAAGCAGCACCTGGCCCCCTTCGTGGCCGGTCATGCGGTGGTCAAGACCGACAAGGAGAGCCGTGACAACGGCGCCGTCTCGGCGGCCCCGTTCGGTTCGGCCAGCATTTTGCCCATCAGCTGGATGTACATCGCCATGCTGGGGGATGAGGGGCTCAAGAAATCCACCCAGGTCGCCATCCTCAACGCCAACTACCTGGCCAAGAAGCTCGGCGACTCCTTCCCCGTGCTCTACACCGGGCGCAACGGCCGGGTGGCCCACGAGTGCATCCTGGACATCCGCCCGCTCAAAGAGGCCTCCGGCATCAGCGAGATGGACGTGGCCAAGCGCCTGATGGACTACGGCTTCCACGCGCCGACCATGAGCTTCCCGGTGGCGGGTACCCTGATGGTCGAGCCGACCGAATCCGAATCCAAGCGCGAGCTGGATCGCTTCGTGGAAGCCATGACGGCGATTCGCGCCGAGATAGCCCGGGTGCAGGACGGCCACTGGAGCCTGACCGACAACCCCCTGGTCAATGCGCCGCACACCCAGGATGACGTCATGGACGAGCAGTGGAGCCGCGGTTACACCCGCGCCGAAGCTGTCTTCCCGTCCGAGGCCGTGCGCGCCAGCAAGCTGTGGCCCTCGGTCAACCGCATCGACGACGTCTACGGCGATCGCAACCTGTTCTGCTCCTGCGTCCCGACCGAGGATTACGCCAAGTCATAGCGGCGCTGATCACGGACAATTAAGTTGGAAACCGTGACATTGGAGTTGGAAACCGACAATTGAGTTGGAAACTAAAAGGCCCTGCATAAGCAGGGCCTTTTAGTTTTTCACGGTGATTAACTGTAATTTAATTACAAAAAAATGATCCTATTTGGATTTTTCAGGTAGGTCAGGGTCTACGTCTTGTCAATGGTACATGAAAAGCATCATTTAAGTTGATGCGAAAAATGCTGAACATCGTTATTGACTCAGTAGCGTCAGATGCGACACACTGTCGATACCGCATCATTCGCGATGAAGAGATTTTTGTGATCCTGAACCAGATTGCCACCATCAGCGCGGGGCATCCGTTTCGCGGCAAGATCCCGGAGGTCGATTCCGGCAGTCTGGCCGTGGTGCAGATGAGAGACACCACGCCGGAAGCGGGGGTTGACTGGTCTATGTGCCTTCGCTCCGAGCCGACGAGCAAGAAGGAGCCCGACTGCTTGCAAACCGGCGACATCCTGGTGGCGGCCCGTGGCAACCAGAACTATGCCGTGCTGGTCGATATCAATAACGCCCCGCTGCCCGCCGTGGCCGCGCCCCACTTCTATGTGGTGCGCTTGATGAGTGAGGTGCTCAGCCCCGAATTTCTGGCCTGGCAGCTCAACCAGCCCCCCTGCCAGCGTTACTTCGAGCTGCATGCCGAAGGCAGCGCGGCGAAAAGCATTCGCCGTCAGGTGCTGGAGGAGACCCCCATCGGTATTCCGTCCCTGACAAGACAGCAGGCCATCATGAACATGGTCAACACCCTGCGTGAAGAGCGGCGCCTGATGCAACAACTGCAACGCAACGGCGAGCAGATGATGCACACCATCGCCGCCAGCCTGCTCGAACAATTCGGCCTGCCAGCAGCTTAGGCTCGCTGGTCACCCCCTTCTTTCCAAGCAATAGCCCAAGGAATAACGACTCATGACCAATCCGATAAACCAGGACGATATCAACAAGGCCCTCTGGTCTGCTTGCGATACCTTCCGGGGTACCATCAGCGCCGATAGCTACAAGGACTTCGTCCTCACCATGCTGTTCCTGAAATACATCTCCGATGTCTGGCAGGATCACTACGACGGCTACAAGGCCGAATATGGTGATGAACCGGAGCTGATTGAAGAGATGCTCAAGAACGAGCGCTTCGTGTTGCCGAAACAGGCCAGCTTCTACGCCCTCCATGAGCGTCGCCACGAGCCGGGCAATGGCGAGCGGATCGACCAGGCCCTGCACGCCATCGAAGAGAGCAACGGCACCAAGCTCAAGGACGCGGGCAAGAGTGTGTTTCAGGACATCAGCTTCAACACCGACCGGCTCGGCGAAGAGAAACAGAAGAACACCATACTGCGCCACCTCTTGGAAGACTTTGCCAAGGATGAGCTCAACCTCAAGCCCAGCCGGGTCGGCACCCTGGATGTGATCGGCAACGCCTACGAGTACCTCATCAAGAACTTCGCCGCCAGTGGTGGCCAGAAGGCGGGGGAGTTCTATACCCCGCCCGAAGTATCCGATCTCATCGCCGAGCTGCTGGAGCCGATGCCGGGCGACACCATCTGCGATCCGGCCTGTGGCTCGGGGTCACTGTTGATGAAGTGCGGTCGCAAGGTGGTGGAAAACCATGGCGAGAAGCACTACGCCCTCTACGGGCAGGAGGCCATCGGTTCTACCTGGTCGCTGGCCAAGATGAACATGTTCCTGCACGGGGAAGACAACCACAAGATCGAGTGGGGCGACACCATCCGCAACCCCAAGTTGCTCGATAAAAATGGCCAGCTGATGCGCTTCGATATCGTGACCGCCAACCCGCCGTTTTCGCTGGATAAATGGGGCCATGAGGAGGCGGGGCACGATAAGTTCGGTCGCTTCAAGCGCGGAGTTCCGCCCAAGACCAAGGGGGATTACGCCTTTATCCTCCATATGATTGAAACCCTGAAACCCAAGAGCGGCCGCATGGGGGTCGTGGTGCCCCACGGCGTGCTGTTCCGGGGTTCGAGCGAGGGGAAAATTCGCCAGCAGTTGATCGATGAGAACCTGCTTGATGCGGTGATCGGCCTGCCGGAGAAGCTCTTCTATGGCACCGGCATCCCCGCCGCCATCCTGATCTTTAAAAAGCAGAAGCTAGACGACAATGTGCTGTTTATCGACGCCAGCCGCGAATGCAAGGCGGGTAAAAACCAGAACCTGTTAAGCGCGGACAATATCGCCAAGATCGTCGCCACTTACCACAATGGCGGCAATGTGGAGAAATACGCTTATCTCGCCTCGCTGCAAGAAATTAAAGACAACGATTACAACCTTAATATTCCGCGCTATGTAGATACCTTCGAGGAAGAAGAGGAGATCGATCTGCTGGCCAAGCGGGCCGAGCGGGAGCAGTTGAAAGCCCAACTGACCGAACTGGAAACCGAGATGGCAAAGTATCTGGAGGAGCTCGGCTATGGTGCCTAAGGGGTGGGCGCATACAACATTTGATAAACATGTTGACTGCTTGACTGGCTTTGCATTCAAAAGTGACAGTTATTCAAATGTAGAAGACGATATCCGCCTTCTTAGGGGGGATAATATCGAACCAGGGAATCTTCGCTGGAGAAATGCAAAATACTGGCCTAATGGTGAATTGGATAACCTGGAGAAGTATCACCTTGCTGACGGTGACTTTGTTATTGCACTAGATCGGACGTGGATCTCAAGTGGCTTAAAAGTTGCTGAGGTGACGCCTAGTGATTTACCTTGCTTATTAGTGCAGCGTGTTGCACGGATTAGGGCCAAGGCCACTCTTGAGCAAAGTTTACTACGTCAGTATTTCTCTGGGCATAGATTCGAACAGCATGTTAAATCTGTTCAAACAGCCACAGCTGTACCACATATTAGCCCAAACGATATTAAAGAATTTACAGTATCATTACCTCCACTTCCGGAACAAAAGAAAATCGCCAAAATCCTCTCCACTTGGGATAAGGCCATCAGTACCACCGAGAAACTGCTGGCCAATAGCCAGCAGCAGAAAAAGGCGTTGATGCAACAACTGCTCACCGGCAAAAAACGCTTGTTGGATAACAATGGGGTGAGGTTTAGTGGGGAGTGGAAGCGAGTTGAGCTTGGTAGTGTTTTTGAAAAAATTAGTAATGGTGTTACGTATGATGCAAATAATTCGAATGGATTGCCCGTTACTCGCATCGAAACAATATCAACTGGAAAAATTAATTTTGAAAAAGTTGGCTGGGCACCTGATGATGAAACCACCAAACGTTTCAAACTAGAAATAGGTGATATTCTTTATAGTCACATTAATAGTTTGGAACACATTGGCCGAGTTGCATATTTTAATGATGACAGGCCCCTCTATCATGGAATGAACCTTTTGCTTCTAAGGGCAAAAAAACAACATGACAGTTTGTTTTTCTATCATTTGCTCAACTCGCAAGTTGGTAAGAAATATGCAAAGTCATATGCTAAAAGTGCCGTGAACCAAGCAAGTATATCAACTACAGATATCAAGACGTTTAAAGTTTATATACCTGGCAGTGAAGAACAACAAAAAATCGCCGCCGTACTGTCCACTGCCGATCAGGATGTTATCACGCTGAAACAAAAGCTTGATGCACTAAAGCAGGAGAAAAAGGCCCTGATGCAACAACTGCTGACCGGCAAGCGTCGGGTCAAGATTGAGGAGGTCTTGTAATGGCAATGGATTTATCTGCTTTAGAGTTTCAAGGTGACAACGGACGGGATGAGTTCCGCCGTGAGCCAGTTGCGGGCAAAATTATCCAACTACTTATATCTGATATTCACGTTTCACCCATGGTTATCGATGGTCAGTGGGGCATGGGGAAAACAGAATTTTGCCATAAACTGATCAATAAATTTCGGTCTGACCACGAGGAATACCGCCTGCTCTACGTGGATGCTTTTCAGGCGGATCATGCAGACAACCCTCTGATGACAATTTTGTCCGCAGTACTGACACTATTACCAGAAGGAGAAGTAAAAAGAAGTTTTATGCAAAAAGCTGTGCCTGTTCTTCGCTTTGGTGGCGCAACAATAGGAAAGGCACTTGCCAGTTATGTCCTGAAACAGAATGCAGATGAAATTAGTGATGAATTTGAAAAGAGTTTGCAGGATGCTGCTGACAAGGCGATAGATGCGTCTGTAGCTGCGTTGTTGAAAGATCATGAGAAAGCCAAAGAAAACCTGAGCGCACTACAACAAACGCTGGAAAATATCGCAAAAGATTTTCCCATCGTGATCTTTATTGATGAACTGGATCGCTGTCGTCCTGATTTTGCCGTGCAAATGTTGGAAGTCATTAAACATACCCTGGAAGTAGAGGGAGTGCAATTTGTGTTGATTACCAATACCCAGCAACTCAGGGCCTCTATCAATCATTGTTATGGCCATCAGGTAGATGCGCAGCGTTATCTGGATAAGTTTATCAAATTCAGTTTTCAACTATCTACATTTTTACTTCACCCGCAAGGGCATGACAAGCAGCGCAAATTGGCGGCAGTTGAGTATTTTTCAAATCTGGTGAAAAAAAGCACTAGTTTAAGCGTGACTGATATTGCCGAACATAATAATGCTGTCTGTAGGTTTACACATAACTTAATAGCGATAAACAATCTATCCTTGCGCGAGGTTGAAACGTTTGCTAGACATTTGGAGATTTATTTTCATCTAGGGAAAGGTTTAAATAAAAACATTATCTTTGGCTATCAATTAGTATATATTTTTGGTGTCTATGTTTTCTGCTTTTCACCAGAGATAGTTGAAGCGATACAACAGAATAAAAGTGATGCACAGCAGATAGCGATTCTGCTTGGTGTTCATAAATTGCCTGATTTTGAAGCGGGTACTTACCGTCCCTCACCCACCGATGTGATTGGCATGTTGCTGACACAGACGAGTACATTCAACAGTGAACTCTACCGGTTGCCGGAATCTGCACAGCAATTTTTTAATAAGCGAATAAATAGCTATTTTACAGAAGGCGGCTATGAGCTGGATCAGTTTCATGATCACGAAGCATTCGATCAAATCAAAAAGGCTATAACAACTTTGAGTTTGGGGGAAGCATGTTAACCGAAATTCATCTGCTCAATTTCAAAAGTTACCGAGAGCAAACGCTACCTCTCGCTCCGTTGACCCTGATGATTGGGGCCAATGCCTCTGGAAAAAGTAACGCGATTGAGGCATTTCGTTTATTGTGCTGGCTGGCACAGGGGCAAAAGCTGGATGTGCTCAGGCATCAGGTACAGGATTCGGAGAAAATCATACGAGGAAACGTGCGCGATCTGGGCTATTTAGGGAGCAGCCAGTTTGGCTTGGGTTGTGCAACCGACGATCAGGGTTGGAATCGTTTCGGCATTGAGCTGTCACTGCGGGATGGTGAACTACATATTTTTCAGGAGACGATCACCTCGCCCAATGAAAGCTGGCCGCTGTATCGCATCGAACAACCATCGATGGGACTGACCAACAATATACGAGTTGCTTATAACAACTTTGCCCGAGGTGGTAAAAAGCCACAGATCAGTTGCACCGATCAGATCGCAATTCTGAATCAGTTAGCCAGTTCGGCCATGTTTGAAAGCGGTCATAAAAAAGCTCAGATAGAGATCCCGAAAGTCACAGCCCGCTTTAATGAATTGCTAGCCAACACGCTGTTTCTGGATCCTGTACCCTCATTGATGCGAGACGGTAGTTTCCCGGATAAGCGATTGCGGGGGGATTGCTCCAATCTTTCAGGGGTACTATTTACCCTGTGTCAATACAGTGGAACCCGAGCCGAAATCATAGAATTTATTCGCAGCCTGCCAGAACAGGACGTGCAGTCTATTCGTTTTCAAGAGGGATTTCGTGGCACTCGCATGTTGGAGTTGGTCGAAAGTTTCGGTGGTCAAGAAAAAGCCTGGACTGCCGATCTGCTTTCCGATGGCACTCTACGGGTTCTAGCCATCGCTGCTGCGCTATTGTCGGCAGAGCATGGCACCACAGTCGTGATCGAAGAGGTCGATAATGGCGTGCATCCCTCCCGTGCCCGGCAATTGCTCTCAACCATGCGTGAACAAGCCAAAAAACGTGGCGTACGGTTACTGCTCTCTACCCACAATCCGGCTCTGATGGATGCCTTGCCCGATGAGGCGCTAGGCGATGTGATATTTTGCTATCGCGACTCAAAGCAGGGTGACAGCCAACTGGTACGTTTGCAGGATTTGCAGGATTACCCAGGTCTTGTGGCACAAGGGCCGTTAGGCGAGTTAGTCACCAATGGGATCGTTGATCGCTTTGTTAAGAATCCAGAAACCCCTGAGCAGAAAAAACAGAAAGCCCTCGACTGGTTGGCGAAGATGCGAGGAGAGGACGTATGAGTGCGATATCTATTATCGATACCTCTGTATTCTTGAACTTGCTGGACGTGCCCAATAGAAACGGTGAAAGAGAGCAGGTTGATCTGGCGTTCAGGGAATACGTTGAGCTAGGCGCCACATTTATTCTGCCGATGGCAACTATCATCGAAACGGGGAATCATATTGCCCAGAACGGCGATGGTGGAACCAGACGAGCAACTGCACAACGCTTTTGTGAACATGTAGGAGCTGCCTTTTGTGGAAATGCTCCCTACCAGATCAGTGAATTTCCTAATTCACAGGAAGTATTAGCGTGGCTGAATTCTTTCCCTGAACACGCAGGCCAAAACAAAACACCAGCCAAAACCACCGAAGGCACCAGTTTTGGCGACCTGAGTATTATCGAGGAATACAGCAAGTGCCGCCGTCGCTTTTCCATGTCCGAGGTCTTTATCTGGTCGTTAGATTCCGATCTGGCGACGTATAGCTACAAGCCGTAACCATGGAGTTCCGTTCGATGACTGCTCACTACCTGCCAAAGTTTCAGGAAGAGTACAGCGCCAAGATCCCGGCCCTGACCCTGCTGACCCAGTTGGGCTGGACTTTCCTCTCCCCCGAACAGGCGCTGTCTGCGCGGGATAACAAGCCCGATCAGGTGGTGCTGCGCCAACAGTTGCGTTCGGTGTTGGCCGAGCGCACCTTTGTGTTTGCGGGCAAAACCCATCCGCTGTCCCCCAAGTCGGTGGACAATCTGGTGAGTGAGCTGTGCAGCCCGGCCCTTAATGAAGGCTTGCAGGCGGCCAATGAGCGGCTCTATAACCACCTGCTCTACGGCATGTCGGTCACCGAGTTTGTCGATGGCAAGAAGGTGAGCCCTACCATCCCCCTGATTGACTGGCACAATCCGCACAATAACCGCTTCACCTTCACCGAGGAGTTTCGGGTCACCCGCGCAGGTGGCATTGAGTCGCGCCGCCCGGATATCGTCTGCTTCGTCAATGGCTTGCCCTTGGTGGTGATCGAGGCCAAGCGCCCGGATGGCAACGCCAGGAAGGGGCCGACCATCAAGGAGGGGATATCCCAGAGCCTGCGCAACCAGCGCCCCGACGAGATCCCGCTGCTGTTTGCCTACAGCCAGTTGCTGCTCTCCATTAATGGCATAGAGGGGCGCTACGGCAGCTGCGGTACGCCGGAGAAGTTCTGGGCCGCCTGGCGTGAGGAGGGCATCGGTGATGGCGAGATGACGGCCATAAAGAACCAGCCGCTCTCATCCGAACAACTATCTGCCTTATTTAGCCACAGGCCCGCCGCCGATCTGGACTGGTATCAGTCCCTGATTGCGGCTGGCGAGCTGGCCGTCAGCGATCAGGATCGGCTGCTGGTAAGCCTGCTTTCACCCGACCGGCTGCTGGAAATGACTCGCCTGTTCACCCTGTTTGACAAGAAGGCGGGCAAGATCGTCGCCCGCTACCAGCAGGTGTTTGGCATCAAGCGGTTGATCGAGCGTATCAACCAGAAACGCCCCGATGGCGGGAGAGAAGGTGGGGTGATCTGGCATACCACCGGTTCGGGCAAGTCGTTCACCATGGTGTTCCTCAGCAAGGCGCTGATCTTGCACGACAGTTTGAAGCAGTGCCGCATCCTGGTGGTGACCGACCGGGTGGATCTGGAGAGTCAGCTCAGCAAGACCTTCGCCTCCAGCGGCGAACTCGCTGGCAAGAAAGACAAAGAGGCGGCCATGGCCACCTCGGGCAAGCGGTTGGCACAGCAGATCGGCAAGGGCAGCGAGCGCATCATCTTCTCGCTTATTCAGAAGTTCAACACTGCCACCAAGCTGCCGGAATGCATCAACAAGAGCCCGGACCTTATCGTGCTGATCGATGAGGGTCATCGCAGTCAGGGGGGCGAGAACCATATTCGCATGAAGCAGGCGCTGCCCAACGCCGCCTTTGTCGCCTTTACCGGTACGCCGCTGCTCAAGGATGACAAGACCACCAACAAGTTCGGCCCTATCGTTCATGCCTACACCATGCAGCGGGCGGTCGAAGACAAGACGGTGACGCCGCTGCTCTATGAGGAGCGCATCCCCGATCTGGAGGTGAACGAGCGGGCCATCGACAGCTGGTTTGACCGCATCACTCAGGGGTTAAGCGAGCAGCAGCAGGCCGATCTGAAACGCAAATTCGCCCGCAAGGGTGAGATCTACAGCGCGGAAGATCGTATCAAGCTGATCGCATTCGATATCGCCAATCACTTTGCCACCAACATCGACGAGGGGCTCAAGGGCCAACTGGCTTGCGACAGCAAGGCCTCGGCGGTGCTCTATAAAAAATACCTCGATGAGGTGGGGCTGTTCGAGTCGGCAGTGGTGATGAGCCCACCCGACAGTCGGGAAGGCAACACCGAGGTGGATGAATCGACCACCCCGCTGGTTACCCAGTGGTGGAAGGATAATGTCGGCACTCAGGATGAGCAGGTCTATTCCAAGGCGCTTATCGAACGCTTTGCCGATGAGAATGATCCCCTCAAGTTGTTGGTCGTGGTGGACAAGCTGTTGACCGGCTTCGATGAGCCAAAGAACACCGTGCTCTATATCGACAAACCGTTGAAAGAGCACAACCTGATCCAGGCGATTGCACGGGTCAACCGGCTGCACCCGAAGAAGAAATTTGGTCTGCTTATCGACTATCGCGGCATCTTATCCGAGCTGGATACCACTATCGGCAAGTATCAGGATCTCGCCTCCCGTACCCAGGGCGGCTATGACGTTGACGACCTCAAAGGTCTCTACAACCAGATGGGCACCGAGTACAAGCGCTTGCCGCAGCTCTACCAAACCCTGTGGGGTATCTTCGCCGGGGTGAAGAACAAGCAGGATATCGAGCAACTGCGCCAGGTGCTGGTGCCCAAGATGGAAGAGGTGGACGGCGAGCTGGTGGATGTGAACCTCAAGGTGCGTGAGGACTTCTACGAGGCATTGAGTGGGTTTACGAGCTGCCTGAAAGTCGCGTTGCAGTCGGCCTCCTTCTTCGAGGACAGCGCCTTTAGCGAGGCGGATCGCCGTCACTACAAGGAGACGGTGAAACAACTCTCCAGCCTGCGCCAGCTGGTGCAGCAGGATGCGGGTGAGAAGGTGGACTACGACGAATATGCCGAGCAGGTGAAGAAGCTGCTGGATAAGCATGTGGTCGGTGTGGAGGTTAAAGAGCCGGGTGGCATCTACGAAGTCGGCAAGATGGGCCAAAAACAGCCAGAAGACTGGAACGAGAACAAGACCCGCAACGAGACCGACATCATCAAGACTCGCGTCACCCGTATGATTGAGCAGGAGCTACGCGACGACCCTTACGCCCAGGAAGCCTTCTCCAAGCTGCTGCGCCAGGCCATTGAGGAGGCAGAGAAGCTGTTCGATCACCCGCTCAAGCAGTACATGCTGTTTCGTGAGTTCGAAGAGCAGGTGCAGGAACGGCGTCTCAGCGATATGCCCGATGCCTTTGCCGGTCATCGCCATGCGCAAGCCTACTTTGGGGTGTTCAAGAAGGTGCTGCCGGAGGTGTTTGCCATCACCGACAGCCAAGTACAGGACAAATGGATAGCGCTGGCCTTCGAGATCGACACTATCGTGGATGCCTCGGTGGCCGAGCACTCCATCAACCCGCAGAACATCGAAGCAGGGATTCGCAAGCAGTTGCTGCCGCGCATGTTCCAGGAGTGCAAGGCCATCGGCAGCGGCATGGAGCAGGCCAAGAAGATCGTCGAGATGGTGGTGCAGATCACCCGCGTCGGCTTGAGTGGAGTCTGATCGGAATGAATGTGCCTATTCGGGCTAAAGGTGATGCTCAGGCCCAGGCTCTAGCTCCATCCTTTAGCTTTCGCTACGGCGATGAGCTGATCGCCTTCGAGCGGGGGCAACGGAGACAGGCTGGCGGCAAGGTGTTGATCAAGGTACATCCCGATTGCCGCGTCGTAGTCTCTGCGCCGCTTGAGGCTGGTAATGATGCGGTGCTCGCAGCGGTCAGGAAACGCGGACGCTGGATCTACGAGCAGTTGCGCGATTTTCGTGAGCAGTTGGAACACGTCACCCCGCGCCAGTACATCAGCGGTGAGAGCCACTATTACCTTGGCAAACAGTACTTGCTCAAGGTGATAGAGGCACCTGATGCAGTGCAGGGGGTAAAGCTGCTGCGCGGCAAACTGGAGGTATCGGTTCGACAACGTAGCGCCGAGAAAGTCCGTGAGCTGCTGGCAGACTGGTACAAGGCCCGCGCCAAAGAGGTGTTTGCCAGACGGCTCAACGCCATGCTGGATCAAGCCATCTGGGTCACGGGTCGTCCGCCGCTGCGTATCCTGACTATGCAGACCCAGTGGGGGAGTTGTTCCCCCCATGGCCGGATCACGCTTAACCCGCACCTCGTCAAAGCGCCCCGCGAGAGCATTGATTACGTCATCCTGCACGAGCTCTGCCATATCGCTGAGCACAACCACAGTGAACACTTTTACCGGCTGATGAGCCAAGTGATGCCGGGTTGGGAAAAGACCAAAGAGCGATTGGACGGGATGGCGGCTCGATTGTTGGCGTAAGTTATCTAATCGTCAGTCACTCCCACAGCCCGGCAGGTTCCCCTTTCCGGGCTGTTTCTTTGGTACTGATGCCGCTTGTTGATCCTCAAAGGAGCCCTCTCATGGCCGAAAAGGCCATTTTTTCTGTGTAGAGCAATCGATAGCCTCAGAATCATGCTCTATATCAGCCACCCTCTTATGTCCAAATTGGAATAAAAAACTTGTACATATTATTTATAAAAATAAATATGCACTATTGTGTGTATTTATGCATATATAAATAAGATTATGTTTTTAAAATAAAAATGTGAAAAATAGATGTGTGTGGAATTTTCACCACAGCCGCATAAGTAGTTAATATTTATAAAAATAAATAAGCTAAAACAACATCTTACGTTAATTGTTGTTGTTGACGATCCCCTGCCTGCTGACTAGGTTGTATGCAAGTCAGATAGGAGCGGTCATGAAGCTAAAGATGGTTAAACAGCCAATTATCACCGATGCGGAAATCGCCAAAACGGAGCGATACAATCGAGACATCCAGGCTCGGGGGTATCGGGCCTGGGTCACGGTGCGGCAGTCCCATACCTATGGTCAGGGACAGATTGTATTTAGCCACAAAACGGGTCGTGAGCATCATCTTCTCAGTCGTGGCGAGCGGTTGCCCTTTTTCTGTCTTGAGTATGACCCAACCGTGATCGACATTCTGGAGCAATATCCGCTACCGCTGCATCAGACGTTGGAAATTGCTGCATCTCTGAACATTGTCCATCCTGGTAATTACAAAGAGAGGGGCAATCATGGTGGTCGTATACCAGCCAAAACAATGACCCAAGATTTTGTCATTATTCGGAAAACAGAGGCATGACATATTCTAACACCATATAGCTTTAAATATTCTGATGCGCTTGACCCAGCAATCACAAGTCCGCGAGTTGTCAATCGCACTCTGGCAAAGGAAAGAATTGCCATTGAGTTTTGGCGTACCCAAAATACCGACCATGTGTTGATAACAGAGAAGAGTTTTGATGCCACCGTTATTTACAATTTAGAATTTCTGCGAGAATGTTTTGATGAGGCTGAACTGATTCAGGTTTCGGGTGAATTTTATGCCAATGTTATTGTTCGGTTTAGACACCACATGGTGGCAACCCCTTTATCCACGCTGCTGATGTTAATCCAACAAGTAGCCTACGAACTAAATATTGATAAATTGCAGGTACAGTGTTTGTTCCAACACGCGGTTTATACCGGTCGTTTGAACATCGATTTAACACAACGAATCGAGTTATACCGTCCTCTGCCAGTAATACGGAGGTCTAATGCGGGTTAACCAAAAGATCGTGTCTGATACCAAGAATAGGTCCGAGTTGCTGATCATTGATATCTGCTGGGATACAATGAGGCTAGCTGTAACTGAATTACTTTTCGATTCACCGAAACGGCCATTTACCTTGTCGCTTGACGAAGTTAAAAATGATATTTGTCAAGGACGTAGACATATAGCAGATCATGATTTTCCGAAAATCATCTATGAAGCAGATAATAACTTAAGTCCAAACTGGATAAAAAAGCGTGATGAGGGGCTTGCTGCTCTTGAGCCCCTGATAAGTGATCCCGAACTGAGGCATCGTTATCTCTATGGTGACTCAAGCGGGATCTTGCAACTACTCATTGAGCACTCAGGAAAAAGTAAAAAGTATGTCACTGGTCAGTTGAATCGCTACTTCCGATGTGGTGGAATGCCCAATGCGCTATTACCTAATTATTTCGCATGTGGCAAAAATCACCAGTTGCCCACTACATACTTGGAGCTTGAAAAGGGGAAAATTTGTCTTGCATCAAAACGAGGGCGCGAAACGCTTTATGGTAAATCTTACCGTGGTATTACCCAACAAGACATTGAGAATATAGTATTATTCTCCAAGAAAATCCGCTCAGGGACAGAAGTCCAGCTTTCTAGGTTGTATTTGGATTTTTGTATGGAGTATGCCTCGGCAGAGTTGCGCCCCATGGGAGCCCCGGACGAGGATATTGCTGAACCATTCAAAATGTTACTATCCAGAAATTATCTTATTTCTCCCAAATCATTCAAGCGCCAGCTTACTAAATATGTTGATCAGTTGACGTTCTTGAAAAAGCGGGTGGGCAGTATAAATTATTCTCGAGATTTCGCCGGCAAACCTGGGCTCGCCAGAGCGGGGCTACGAGGGCCGGCATCGCGCTACGAAATTGATAGTACTATTGCAGATATATATATTCGATATTCCTACAGCAAAGATGAACTGGTCAGTATAGGACGACCTGTAATCTATAGTGTTGTCGATAGTTTCAGTGGAATGATTGTGGGACTTCATGTTGGTTTTGATAGTCCTTGTTGGCACGGTGCCAGTCAGGCATTGTTTAATGCTATGAGTAATAAGGTCGAATTTTGTAGACAGTATGGCTATGAAATAGATGAGTCTGATTGGCCATGCCAAGAAGTTTGTCGTGAATTAACGTTAGACCGAGGTTCAGAGAATACTGATAGCAATATAACCTCCCTCCTTCGTGGTCAAATTGGTATCACTGTAGGAAATTTTAATGCATATCATCGTGGTGATATGAAAGGCACGGTTGAGAAGAGTTTTGATATTATTCAGTCTTTAGCGATCCCCTTTGACTCTGGCAAGGTTGTAAAATCTCCAAAAAAAGAAGACCAACATGCATCCCGTAATTCTTTGTATACCTATGAACAGTTTATGGTTCGACTGATAAAATGTATCATATTTACCAATAATAATAGGGAGCGAGTCCTATCTCATAATTTTGAGATGTCGCGAGATGGTGTGCTTTTTACATCTCGCAGTGTTTGGGATTGGGGGCTGGAGCAGGCGATTCTGAAACCAAGAGTGTCAACAGATCGCCTGCGATATGCATTGTTGCCGGAAGCAGAGGCAACAGTTAGGTCTCAGGGAGTGTACTTCAAAGGCCTATATTATAATTGTAATGAAATTGTGCGTAGGGGCTATCTGGACCGAGCCAAAAATATTGGTCGTTTCAAAATAAAGGTTCGATACACCGATATCAGTACCAATCATATCTGGTATGGGGATGACGAAAGTGGAGAGCTCCTCCAACTGGATTTGACTGATCGTAGCGAAGCCTATAAAAACCAAATTTGGGCCAATGTCATGCGTCGCCAAGAGATTGTCAAAGAACAACTGGCTATTCTGGATGAAAGCAGATTTGATGCCCGTGCATTATTGGAAATGGATTTAAAGCAATGTGATGATGCTATTAGAGCAGAAAGTCGCCACCTTAAAAAATCCAACGCTAAAGGCATTCAGCCAGGGATGAAAACCCTCAAGCATGTTGAGGCTGTACAGCAGCGATATAATGAAATGCAAGCCATTTATGCCGATCTGTCTGGGGCCGACAACCGGGAGCAAGCCCATCGGCCCGCACCACAGCAATCCAAACAAAATTTGAATGATCCGACAGTAATATCCTTTCAGGAAGACGAACAATGAGCCAGCCAAATTATTATATGCATCCTAATCGACAGTATCGAGACAACCCATTCATTGAGGCGCTGGGTCAGCCGTTAACAATGCAACAGTTTTATGCAGTCAGCGAGTTTCCTTTTATTAACAATGTTGATTTGACTGGTGTTGATGCATCGCTTCATGGCTATTATATCCGCACCCAGATCGATCAGTTGAACGATGTTTATGCCGTTCAAGACGAGGCATTTCGATTATATGATGTCATGCGACGCATGATTGAAGCGGGATATGATAAGCGCAATCCTCTGCGAACTGATATACGGCGAATACTGACGGCTATCGATAGAGATAAGACCAATCCCAATCAGGTTGCATATTTATCAGGGTTGGATCTCTATTCTGTGTTGCAGAGTTATTTGTTGGTTGGGCTGAGTGGTCGTGGAAAATCATTCATGGTAAGACGCATCCTGAAACTATTTGATCAAGTTATTGAACATCTCAATTATACCGACCACAAAGGGCAGGAACATACTCTTGATCAATCTCAGGTAACGTACCTGTATGTAGAAATTCACGAGCGTCGTGGTCAAAAAGCGCTGCTGTTAAATATGCTGGAGGCGCTGGATGAGGTGACCGGACAGGCATACACTTATGAACACCGTAATAGGTCTGTCAATGAGTTAATTACCATAGTGCGCAAACTCCTTATCGGTCATAGTGTTGGGTTGGTGGTCGTTGATGAGGCCCAAAATTTAGCCAAATCCTCCCGTAATGAAGTTTTAAGTATCAATGAAAAAACGTCGATAAAATTCGTCGAGGAATTGTTCAACCGAGTCGGTGTGCCGATCATGCTGGTAGGAACATTTGCAACGTTAGCATTATTTGAGCGTGAAACAACTATCGGTCGGCGAGTGACCAAAAATGGATCTATGTTGTTGGCGAGTTGCGATTCTAATAGCTCATTTTGGAACCGTTTTATCCGCCTGCTATGCCAGACTCAATTACTAAAAAATCAGTCAACACCGGTAGATATATTGTGTAGGCATATTCATTATCTGAGTGTGGGCATTCCGGCAATTGCCAGTAGCCTGGTTAGGGCCACGCTCGCCTATCTCACGTTCCTGGCACCTCAGGATCAAGATCTTTCTATAGCCGCGCTGGACCTGGTTTTTAATCGTGAATTTAGAGTGTTGACCCCGGCGTTAACTGCACTGAGACAAGGTGAGTACCACAAATTTGAGGATTTTGAGCCGATGCTGATGCTGGAGTCGGTGGCGAGTCATTCTGATGTCATGACACAGATAACTCCGCCGTCCGCCATGAACCTGATTCAAGGGGAAGTCGAGCTGAGCGACAAACCCGTATCATCGCAGATTGAGGTACAGAAACGCAAAAAACTGGATCAGTTAGCGCCGTCAGTATTGTTAGGACAACTCGGCTACAACTTAGATAAGGCGCAGCCGAAATGATCCTCCATCGTTTAGAGTTGCTGCCGGGCGAACATCTGGGAGCCGTGGCTGGTCGAATGCATGTGCTGAGCATCCATGGGACATTCACCGCTACGGTAAAAGCGCTGGGTCTGGGTAGTCCACCGATTCGCCCCCAACGATTATCTCATGCCGATGACATGGCCCTCGATGCCATTTTTCGGGCGAAGGGGATAGAGCAGCCCTGGCAGACACATGGCTACGGCCATTATCTGACCCCGTTTTTGAGCCTGCCTGAGCAGGGTATGCTGATGGCTGCGTTGGCGGGCCACACGCCGCTCCGGTTGAGGGTGACCGGTCAGAACAATGTACAACATCGATACTGGCGTTGGTGCACAGACTGTATTGTCGAGGATCAGGATACTCAGGGCATGCCCTATTACCACCGCGACCATCAATTGCCAGGGGTATTTCATTGTCATAGGCATCAGCAGGGGTTGTCCGGGCGCTGCGCTAGCTGTGGTTTTGCAGCCGTGGTGTTGTCGGAACAACCCATCCCTCCCTACGACAACATCTGCCCGCACTGTGGTCACTGGATGGGGGGATACGATAGTCATTTTACCGAGCAGATGCGCGAGATCGAGTTGGCGTCGCTGGCATTGGCCCACTCTGCGAGCACTCTCACCCTATGCTCACTGACCCAACTGGTGAGTAATTCGATGGGGCTTTCGGGCGAGACCATGCGCACGGTCAAGAGCATCAAAGCGATCAATGCGTGGTTTCAGCAGATGGACGCGCAATGTGATCCCCTGGCGCTCACTGCGTATTTCACCAATTCAGAGGGGCACGGTCAGGGATGGCAATTGCCTCCCCAGCTGCGTAATGCACGGGGCTACCATGAGCAGTCAGCTCGAGATCCGTTGCACCCCTTGGTCCACCTTCTCATGTTGCAGCATGCAGGCGTCGATCTGGTGGGGCTCCTGGGGTCTGAGGGCTAATTCCGTGTTGGGCTCGGTGACCCCCTCCTATATTCCTGGCGAATCCGCCTACAGCTGGGTCACCCAGTATTTTATCCATTCGGCCTACAGTGACCGAAACCGTTTCTGTGACCGACTGTTCCACCATCCTGCCATTCGCCTGCATCCGTCATTACCAGGCCATATTGAAGTTACTGCTCAGGCGGCGGGAGTGGATCCGCAATACCTGCTGCACCACGGCTCGGCCTTTCCATTATTCGCCCTGACGCTGAATAATAAGCAGCAAGTCCACGCCCTGGCCGCCGCCATGTTGGGCGAGGGGAGAGGGCTGATGGCCCTGTCAGGGCAAGCCGCCAGCAAACTGACCTTTGGCGGTGCTTGTTTGAAATTGTGCCCCACCTGTCTGCTGGAAGATGAACAAGTCGTGGGGTGCGGTTATTGGCATACGGCGCACCAACTATACGGGGTCACCGCCTGTGCAAAACACATGCTACGTCTGCACACCTTGGCGACAGGCTCAGGTGGGATTGATCGCCGACTGCTCTTGCCCGATCCCACTATGCCCTATGAGCCAGCGAGACCATCCGAACAGGAAGTCTACCTGTCTGCATTTATCGCCGGGCTGCATCGGTATCTGTGCGTCCAGTCGTCAGTGCACTCTCCCGTTGAACATTACCGGCGATGGCTGGGGCAACAGGGCTATTTGACTCGACATGGCCATCTTCGCTACCACGCCTTGCGGCAAGACATGAGTCAGTTCTGGCAGGGGCTGTTTACCGGTGCCGCACCGACTGTGCCGTTGGGGCTGGCAAGCTATCGGTATGTCTCGGGCCTGGTACACGGCGACCATAACTACCACTACCTGAAACACGTGATGCTGATGGCGTTTGTGAGTCGCAGCCCGGCGGAATTTTTTTCCGTCGAGGATCAATATGTGATGCAGGAGCCTACGTCTCTTCCGAGTGAAGGGCGACCATCCGAGCAAACCGTGTTAAGGCTGCTGGCGGAACAGACCTCCATGCGGCAGATTGCCCGCCAGACTGGATACAGTATCGGTTTCATCAAGCAGCTTGCGCTGCGACACCACCAATCCGTTGAACACCGAACACAGCGCATCAGCTTGGAGGTGGAGCGGGGGATATGGCGACAGGCGTTCATGGGCGTGCGACGACAGCAGATAGCCCTTTGTCATTCCGTATCGATTAGTGCAGTCGAAGCCATTATCCAGAGCCACCAAGGGTTGTCTGACTGGCGGCGGCATCTTGTCAGGGTTAACAAACTGCGTGAGCATCGCGAAACGGTGACGGCATACCTGGCACAACATGCCGATGTCAGCCGGGGCGGTATCGAGCAGACGTGCCGAACGGCATTCACCTGGCTCTATCGGCATGATCGCTCCTGGCTGTATCAGCAGTTGCCCGCTCCCAAACAGTCTGTCTACCACCCCTCCGTGGATTGGGCACAACGTGACCGGGCACTGGTGGCCCAACTCGAACAGTTGGACGGGGAGGCAAGGTCACTGTCCGCGCTGGAGAGAGCGCTTGGCAGACCGGATTGGCTCAGGAAATACAAAGCTAGATTACCGCTCAGCTATGCGCTGGCTGTGCGACTTGTCGCTGCTTACGCAGCCCAGCATCCCAAACCCTGATGGCCACCGGTGATATCGGCACGGCTGTCAGGGGTCAACACGAGGAGTATTGCCATGAAAGTCGAAGCCATCGTCCCCACCACTCAAGTCGTCGATATTCTCTGCGATGTCTGTGGCAGCAGCACGACAACCACCATTGGTACGCAGGAGTTCGGCACGCTGGCTGCGCGCTGGGGGTATGGTTCGCAGCACGATGGTGCGCAATATTAGGTGCATCTTTGCGAAACCTGTTTTTTCGAAGCGCTAGCAAACCTGAGGCAGGTTTACCGGTCGCAGAACATGCTTGCTGAGGACTATCAACCGTCGATCCGGACACGTTTGGATAAATTGAGGAAAATCATGAGCTTATCTAACGATGAGGCAATTGGCGGCATTATTCGCCTCATTAAATGGGCATAAATGAGGCAATTAGCGCTCGTTATCGAATCATGCGAACTGATCGAGGGAGTTGAATGAGTTATATGGATGTGCCCACATATCGGGCTTGTAGTCGGGAAGCAGAGAATTGGATATGGCCCCCAGGGCGCGTTGTCAGACGCAGTGAAATGCCACCCTTGGTGGCCCATCTTGCGGCAATAGGTTCGGCTTGGTTGGTGGGTTAAATTCTCCGGCAAAGTGTCATAAACTTTCAGAACACTGAGCGGGGTGGTTCTGAATGAGTTCTTTTTTGGCTGTCCGAGCACAGGCACCTTGCCACCGGTTGAAAGGGTCTTTCTGGTATATAAGATGACATGCGCGGTGAATCAATAGGGGACGCCGTGTTCAATTCTTCCTGCAAGGTCGATAACCGCCTGAGCGCCCATCGGTGAGGTGAGCACCTCAGCGGGCCTTTCACCCCCTAATCCCCAGGCTGGTCGAGCGAGCCAACGCATCGACTTGATAATATCGCCGTTGTGCAGGGATAGGACCGCCTCCATTGCAAGTGCAACCCAGTAAAGGCGATCTCCCTGAGGGGGGGAGAGGTGAGCGCCCTGCCTGATTCGGCGACTCAGCGCATCCCGGCGAATGCCGATCATCGCACAAACAGTACGTGTATCCGATCCTAGCAGAGCAATCAACTTGATGACGACCTCAGGTGAGACTCCGGCGACAATGTGTCGATGAGCCGCCAGCCTATTACGCGGCAGAGCGAGGGATGCAAGAACATCGGTCACAGATGAGCCGCTTGTGGTGGGAACATGGTTAGCACGATTCATGATGCGCTAGCGGTCTCCATATGGCTCAGTTGATGATAGTCGTGAACACCGTCGGACCCAATAAAATCCATCACTCAAGAGTTCATTGGGATCTCACCTAGTTTGGCGCATTTCGTTGATCGTTGACGAAAGCGTTGACGCTTTTGTGACGAATCAAGCGCTGATCTGGCGATGAGCCAATTAGTGGTGTTAATCGGCTCATTATCTAAGCCTTTTTGAGCCGATTAGATTCCGGCAGAGGCAGCGCAGGCGTGTGCCAACCGGTGAGGGGTGTCATCTGATGACGAAAGTTTTTGTCCAGTCTCCGCTTTGCCGCCTGGCATCTCGCCCGAGCAGTGCTATCGTCTGCCGGTGGCGAGTGGGTCATTGCGCTAAACTGCTCAAAATGCCCGCTTGATTGCCTTTCTTGCGGCAAACCAGAGCGGCCTCCTCGCTGAGTCAAACTCACCGGATATCTGTCATAAACTTTCACGCCAATCAGGTCCAGACGAGCTCGGCTGAGGGGGTAAAACTGGCGCTAAATTACTATTTGGCTGCGAAGTGACCATTTTGCTAAGCAAACACTGCAATTAAACATAATGGGCATTAGGCGCACTGACAGATAAGTGGTTACTGATCATTTTGTGGCAGATGGGTAGCATCCTAAAATCGCCTAAAAATAGCTGCCTCGCAGCGTTTAACAAAAAACTCTTATCGCGAGTTAGGAATCCAACCATCCCACGCCAAGTAACAAACACCCCACTTAGGATGATCGTTATTCTTCTGATAACGATTGGTAACCCGCAAGTACATTATTTTGAAATCCCCATAAAAACGAGCATCATCAGCGTCTTGTTCAGATTTACCAAACATACGACCATCTACCACTACGGGAATGAAGATAGAGCGTGAATTGTCTTTATGTATTCTACTTTGATTCACCACACAGGCTTTATCACCGAATATAGCTTGCGTACCTTTATTGCCATATTTTCGCAGCGAATCAGACCACGCATACCGATCCCCCCAGCGGTCAACACTGCTGAGAGCAATGGCAATAGCCTCGTCGATAGCTGCCTGCTGGTCGGGTGTATAAACAATCGTCAGCAGACGTTCCGGTGTCCAAATCTTGATGTCCATATCCATATGGACGTGAGTCGGACTCAAGAGTTCAGGACATCTGGTCACAACTGGAAGGCCGGTGGTATCCACATTGAACCAACTCACACCGATGGCCTGTAAATAAGCAATTACGGCATCCAGATTGTGGAAGCCTCGCAACCGCCCACTGTCCTGGGTGACAAGCACCTGTTCGACTAGTCGATCGGTACGCACCGATAATGACCAACCACCTGATCGGCCCACAGCAATGATTTGCCGAGTGGCTCCAGAATCTACAAGTTGGATGAGTTCTGCGTGGGTGATTTTTGACATGGATAATTACCAATGAGAAAGTTTGTTCTTTGTGTCCTCGAAACGTATTAGTGTCTATTTTTGGCTTTATTTCAGGTACTTACGAAGGTTGGTTCGCCAGCACGTAACGGGAACAGCGCCACACACACTGCTTATGAGCATTCATCAGCAAGAGCACGCTCTGCTTCTGACAAAGAAACATGCACACTAAGATCTATAATGCCATGCATAATCATTAGACCTTCTTGGCCAAAACAACATTTTTCTCGAACAATATATCTCAACCCAACACTCAGTTGTCTTTTTTCTAGAAAAAACAATGAGAAACAGTTTTTGTTTTTCATATAGCATACCTCACCATGTAATATGCAGAATATATTGCGCAAGCATAATAATACTCGCACTTAAATTAATGTCTAGCCTGAACAATAAAATAAACAACTTTCGCATGGCCACTCGATTACCGTCAATCTCAAGGTCATGCATTGTCGAATGCCATCGCCCAGCGCCTTATATGTCGCTGACGTACTGCTTCAAGTCGCTCTTGAGCACCTCTAAAGCCACCGGCTAATAGCAGTAACAACACCGCCAACGGCACCCGCTGTGTCATAAACGCACCTTGTTTGACAGGCAATAGAGGTGCGACATCCCATGTTGGGAGCATAGGATACGGCGAACCGCCCCCTGAAAAAGTAGTGCGTATAAGGGGTGGTTACGTTAAATGGCCGCCTTTTGTAATTAAGTTACATGAGCCTGTGACGTCAAGAAGAGCGTGGTTTCCAACTTAAATGTCCTGTTTGCTCGTGGAACAGGAGGAGGATTGCTGTTGAAGTCCCAACTTAATTGTCACATTGGCTATTGCTAACTTATTGAAAATTTTAATGAGCTAGTTTCCAACTTAGTTGTCCGTGATCAGTGGCCTTTTTGTTATAAAAAAATCAGGAGGTTGGCCAGATGGGCCCGGCTTGTCGGCGCCTCATGGACGCCTGTGGCATGTTTATGCCACGGAAAGGGTTATCCCTTTGCCTCAGAAGCTGTGCTCGGGGCCGGGGAAGGAGCCCGCCTCGACATCGGCGGCGTAGTCGCGCGCCGCCTGGTGCAGCAGGGTGCGC
>RCUL01000299.1_pt1 | contig 31125 bp, 32 predicted proteins | sample 2167521 | NCBI WGS metagenome assembly RCUL01 (sample SAMN09932745, study PRJNA488358) | compost metagenome | feature: garden; material: soil; isolation source: compost soil in acetic acid-enriched culture | place: Germany: Experimental Botanical Garden Goettingen | collected 2016-01-27
CCTGCGAGCCGCTGGCGGACTTGGGCGCGCCGCTGGTTTCCGGTGCGGCCGCTGGCTGCTGCATCTGCGGTGCGGCGGCTTCCAGCCAGGGGTTGCCGCCCGGCAGGCTCTCCGGGTCGAGCAGGCCGTGGGGCTCGTCGGCGCCGCGCTTCCAGAAGGGCAACCGGGAGCCGAGGGAGGCCATCAACAGGTCGATGCGGCCCTTGATCGCCGGCGGCCGCTCGATCACCGGCAATTGGTATTCACGCTGGGTGGTGGCGTTGAGGTTGACGGCGATGATCAGGTCACAGTGGCTGGAGACCACCGGGATGATCGGCAACGGGTTGAGCAACCCGCCGTCCACCAGCATGCGGCTGCCCTGGACCACCGGGGTGAACAGGCTGGGAATGGCCGCCGAGGCGCGCATGGCCTGGTGCAGGCAGCCTTCCTGGAACCAGATTTCCTGCTGGTTGGTCAGGTCGGTGGCAACGGCGGTATAGGGAATGCGCAGGTCCTCGATATTCACTTCGCCGACTATGTCGCGGATGCGCCCGAAGACTTTCTCGCCGCGGATGGCGCCGAGCCGGAAGCTGACGTCCAGCAGGCGCAGCACATCGAGGTAATCCAGGCTTTCGGTCCATTCGCGGTAGTGGCGCAGCTTGCCGGCGGCGTAGATGCCGCCCACCACCGCCCCCATGGAACAGCCGGCGATGCAGGCGATTTCGTAGCCGCGTGCCTCGATCTCCTCGATCACGCCAATGTGCGCGTAACCCCGCGCACCTCCTGATCCCAGCACCAGTGCGACGCGTTTGCTCATGCGATTTCCCCCACCTGCGGTGCTTCGACGATACGCCCGCCACCGGCGCACCGCCAAGGCGCGTGGTGCGTGCGTCAGGGCCAGCCGTCGGTGGCTGCCGATCAGCCCACGAGGTTGAATCTTCCGGGTACCGGGCCGGCTATCGAAACATTAGACTCTATTGATTTTCACCACGGGAGTTTTATCGATGAAAGCCTGGGTAAGTCTGCCCATGATCGCCCTGTTGCTTGTCGGTTGCGCCGGCAAGACAGCCTACCGCAGCAACTGTGCCACGGAACTCGACGCGGCCTGGAAGGAGCTGGACCTGGCCAAGGCCGAAGGATTTTCCGGTGCCGTGAGCTATTCCAAGGCCTTGAGCCTGCTCACCGCCGCCAAGACCGAACAGCAGTTCGAGTCCTTCGAGGGCTGCACCGACAAGGCGCAGAAGGCCCGGTTCTACATTCAAGAGTCGCGCGCCGGGCGGTAAACCCGCTTGTGTGGCCGGTCGCTCGCCATGTCAGGGCGAGGGGCCGGCAGACGGGGCGCGTTCCCGGCGATATCTCCCCGGTGTCATGCCCCTCCAGCGCTTGAACGCATGCAGGAAGTTGGAGACTTCGCCGTAGCCGAGCCGATCGGCGATTTCCTCCAGGCTCAGGCCCGTGGAGGCCAGCAGCTCCTCGGCCAACGTCTGCCTGACCTCGTCCTGAAGCAGCCGAAAACTGGTCCCTTCCGCTTCGAGCCGGCGCCGCAGGGTGCGTGAGGTCAGGTGCAGTTCGGCCGCCAGCCGTTCCATATCCGTCCCTTGCCCGGTCCGTGCGAGCAGCAGGTCGCGAACGCGCCCGGCAAAACCGCCGCGCTCCCTTCGACGTGCCAGGAGGATGCGGCACTGCTCCTCGCAATGTTGCGCCACCTGCGGATTGGCGCCCGGCAGCGGCAGGTCGAGCAACTGCCGGGGAATGATGATGCGGTTGTCCGCGGCATCGAATTCCGGCGTCAGGCCCAGCAGGTCCCGGTAAGGCGTCGTATCGGCCGGTGCCGCTATGCGGAAACGGGCGCCCAGCAGCGGCAACCTGGCGTTGGTCAGGTCACGCTGCACGCTCAGCGCGCCGGCCACATCGCGTTCGAGCAGGAACCTGCGCAGGTCTTCCGGCACATCCCCATCGTCGAACACCAGGTGCGCCTCGTCTCCGACCTCCACCAGATACAGGCGGTGAAAGGCATAGGTCAGGTCCAGGTAGCGCAGGCCGAGTTGCGCGGCACTGCGGTAGGTCGGGCTGCTGAGCAACGCGAAGCCCCAGATGCCGTAGGTGTTGAGGCGATAGCGCTGGCCCGCCTCGAGCCCTGCGCCCGGAAACTGGCCAAGGCCCTGGGCGATGTTGCGCAGGAGCTGCAGTTCCTGGCTGGTGGCGACTTCGGCGCCGGGGTCGGCGAGCAGCCGCCAATCCAGCCCGGTTCCGGCCAGGCACTGCTCGACGGACAGGCCGTGGTCGAGGCCGAACTGCGTCATCAACTGCACGCTGATGGCGCTGCGTCGCGCAGCCCAATGGGGTGGTTGGGGCATGGCTTGGAATCCTGTCCGAATTTCACAACTGGCTGTCCGACTATGCCATAACGCGATGCGCTGTGGCGCTCTAGGATTCTCCCTACCGTGCGTGCCTTCGGGCGGGCGTGGACATATCCATGGGAGAGAACAATGCACAAGAATCCCGACCATCCCGTGCCATTGCACGTGCTGATCATCGGCGCCGGCTTCGGTGGCCTGGGCCTGGCCATCCAGTTGCAGAAAGCCGGCATCGGAAACTTCCTGATCCTGGAGAAGGGCAGCGAAGTGGGTGGCACCTGGCGCGACAACAGCTACCCCGGCGCGGCCTGCGACGTGCCTTCGCACCTCTATTCCTTCTCCTTCGAGCCCAAGGTCGATTGGTCGCGCAAGTACGCACCGCAGGAAGAGATCTTCGCCTACCAGCGCCATTGCGCGGACAAGTACGGCCTGCGCCGGCACATCAGATTCGGCTGTGAGGTGACGGACGCCGGGTTCGATGAGGCAAGCGGCCTCTGGCAGGTGCGTACCCGGGACGGGGAATCCTTCAGCGCGCGCGCCCTGGTCAGCGCCTGCGGCCAGTTGAACCGTCCGGCCTGGCCGCGCATTCCCGGGCTGGAGGGCTTCAAGGGCGAGCTGTTCCACTCGGCGCGCTGGAACCACGGCTACCCGCTGGAAGGCAAGCGCGTGGCGGTGATCGGCACCGGCGCCAGCGCCATCCAGTTCGTCCCGCAGATCGCCCCGAAGGTCGCGCGGCTGCAGCTGTTCCAGCGCTCGGCGGCCTACGTGATCCCCAAGCCCGACCGCACCTACCGAACCTGGGAGCTGGCGCTCATGCGCCGCCTGCCGGGCCTGCAGAAGCTGGACCGGATGCTCAAGTACATCCAGCACGAGTCGCGGGTTCTGGCGTTCTCGGTGTTCCCGCCGCTGATGAAGCTGATGCGCTTCGAGTTCAATCGACATCTGGCGCGCGGTATCCCCGACGCCGCGTTGCGCAAGCGCCTGCAGCCGGATTACCCGCTGGGGTGCAAGCGCGTGCTGATTTCCAACGACTTCTACCCGGCCCTGGCGCGGCCTAATGTGGAGGTCATCGACGGTGGGATCCGCGAGGTGACCGAAGATGCCCTGGTCACCACCGACGGGCAGCGCCACGAGGTGGATGCGATCATCCTCGGCACTGGTTTCACGGCCACCGATTTCCTCGCGCCGATGAGCATCCGTGGCCTCGCCGGGCGCGACCTGAACGAGGCCTGGCGCGAGGGGGCCGAGGCCTATCTTGGCATCAGCGTCAGCGGCTTTCCCAACCTGTTCATCCTCTACGGGCCGAACACCAACCTGGGCCACAACTCGATCATCTACATGCTGGAAAGCCAGTTTCCCTACGTGCTCGACGGCATTCGCGCGCTTTCCCGCCTACGCTACCTGGACCTCAAGCCCGAGGTGCAGCGCCGCTACAACCAGCACCTGCAGCAGCAGGTACGTCACACCGTGTGGGAGCAGGGCTGTAGCAGCTGGTACAAGACCGCCGACGGCAAGAACACCAACAACTGGCCCGGCTTCACCTTCACCTATCGCCAACAGACCCGCCGACTGGAGCTGGATCACTATGAATGCGCCCGCTGAGTTCACCGCCGCCGAACCCGGCCAGCCCGTGCTGCGCGCGATCCTGCGCGGCGCTCTGCGCCTGCTGTTCCGTGGCCTGATGCGGCCGCCCATGCCGGTGGCTATGCAGCGCCTGGTGCTGCGCGCCCTGACCGCCAGCACCCTGGCGCCCCGTGGTCTGGTACGCCAGGAGGGGCAACTGGCCGGGCGCCCCTGCGAGTGGCATCGGCCCCAGGGCGGTAGCCATGTGGTGCTGCTCTACCTGCATGGCGGCGCCTTCATTACCGGCTCCCCGGCCACCCACCGCGCCATTACCGCGAACCTCGCCAAGCGCGCCGGCGTGGCGGTGTGCGCCCTGGACTACCGGCTGGCGCCCGAGCACCCCTTTCCCGCCGCGCGGGACGATGCCCTGGCCGCCTACCGCGAGTTGCTGGGCGCGGGCTACCCGGCCTCGCGCATCGTCATCGGCGGCGATTCGGCGGGGGGTAACCTGAGCCTGATCACCGCGCTGGAGATCAGGCGCCAGGGCCTGCCGCAACCGGCGGGGCTCCTGTGCTTCTCGCCGGCGACCGACCTCAGCGGCACCCGACAGCACCAGCCTGCGGCGGGCGACCCGCTGATCCATCCCGCCTGGGTGGAACAGGCGATGGACCTCTATTGCCCGCCCGGCATGGACCGCCGCGATCCGGCGCTGTCGCCAGTGTTCGCCGACCTTTCCGCCCTGGCGCCCATGCTGGTGCAGGTGGGCGAGGACGAAGTGCTGCGCGACGACAGCCTGCACCTGGCCGAGCGTGCGCGCGCCGCAGGCGGCTGGGTGCGCCTGGAACGTTATCCGGCGCTCTGGCATGTGTTCCAGGCTCACGCCGGGCTGCTGCGTGCGGCGGACCAGGCCCTGGCCAGCGCAGCGGATTTCATCTGCAAACATGTGGAGGAGGAGGCCTGAGATGGACAACATCCTGATTACCGGCGCCGCCTCCGGCATTGGCGCGGCCACGGCCCGGCTGTTTCACGAGCGCGGCTGGCAGGTGGGATTGATCGACCTCGACCCTGCAGCGCTCGCGACCCAGGCCGCCGCTCTGGGCGGTGTCTGGCACCGCGCCCTGGACGTCACCGACCTGGCCGCCGTCGAGGCCGCCCTGGCGGACTTCTGCGGCCGCCACGATGGCCAGTTGCGGTTGCTGTTCAACTGCGCGGGCGTGCTGCGCTTCGGCCATTTCGAGGAGATCGGCATGGCCGAGCATGCGCGCATCCTGAATATCAACGTGCTGGGCCTGGTGCAGGTGACCCACGCTGCCTTTCCCTACCTCAAGGCCACCCGTGGCGCCCAGGTGATCAACATGGGGTCGGCTTCGGGCCTCTATGGCACGCCGCACATGGCCAGTTATTCGGCCTCCAAGTTCGCCGTGCGCGGCTTTACCGAAGCCCTGGAGCTGGAATGGCGCCGCCACGGCATCCGTGTCGGTGACCTGATGCCGCCATTCGTGCGTACGCCCATGGTCAGCAGCCAGCGCTTCGAGCCGCCGGTGCTGCGCCGCCTGGGGGTGAAGCTGGGCGCCGAGGACGTAGCCCGGGCCGTCTGGCAGCAGGCGCAGGGCGCGGCGGTGCACCGGCCGGTGAGCTGGTTGTTCCGGCTGATGTATTGGTCGGGGCAGATTTCGCCGGCCTGGATGAACCGGGGGATCATGAAGGTTCTCAGCGGTGTTTAGCCGTCTCCCGGATGGAGGGGGCTTGATGTAGGTGCGAGCTTGCTCGCGAAACGTCGCGCTCGGTCTGTTCGCGAGCGAGCCCGCTCCTACGAGGGCGGGCGATTCTCCGGGACGCAACCTGACCCTGCGGTCTGGTCGGCGGCAGTAGCGCCGTCGGCAAGCTGGTACTGTCCATCGCCCTGGGTGGTTTGGCCGGGCGAAAAGCCAATTTGCTGGCGGATCAGGCATGAACGCCGCCTGTCGCCACTTTTGCGTCAATTTGTCCAACCGGTCGGCAGACCTGCCGCTCTGGCGCTACCCTGCAAAATGAAAGCGGCAAGATCACTCGATGAGTGAATCAGTGGCCGGGTCCGCGCGGGGCCCGGCCAGAGTCTGGCGCTGTGTGTCTTCAGGGCTGGCTCGGGGGCGGCACTGCATGGTGTCGCGAAGCCGGACCCCCCGGCTTCTCGGAAAGCGGAACAAAGCGGAACAAGCGGAAAACTCATCCATCGCTAAGAGGAGGTCGTTTCATGAGCACAGCCTTCCACGATGATGTCAGCAGCAATCTCCTGCGCCGCATGAAAGAGGGCGGTTTCGATTTTGCCCGTGTCCATCCGATTGAGTTCTACGCCATTTTCCCCGATGAGGACCGGGCGCGAATGGCAGCGAAAAACTTCCGTGGCGAGTCCTTGAATGCCCAGGTGTCGGTCCGCGCCGATGGGGCCTGGCACCTGCAGGTGAGCAAGGTCATGTATGCCACTCATTCTGGAATCGGTGATTTCGAGCACGACCTGGAGGCCCTGGTGGTCCCCCTGGGCGGTGTGCTCGACGGTTGGGGCGTGACTCAGGAAGTCGCCGTCACGCGGCCTTGAAGCAACCCCGGTTCGCGGTGGCCGGCCCGCCGCGAACCGGGCATTCCGGACAAGTTCCCGGCTGGTTTTTCCTACCCCCTCTGGCTCGCCTATCCCCAGCAAAAACATAGACTTCCTTTACTCGACCTCGGCATGGCCTTTGCCTCAGACTGCGCCAGAGGAGGGGAACCATGACTGACATCCTGATACTGACCCACGCGGACTTCTGCTCGCCCGGCCACCTCGCCGCCGTGCTGGATCGCGAGCAGCGCGACTTCATCGTGCTGCGCGCCGACCAGGGCGAGCTGGAAGGCTACGACCTGGACCGGCCCAGGGCCGTGGCCATCATGGGCGGCCCCATGAGCGTCAACGATCCATTGCCCTGGATCGGGGCGGAGATCGACGCATTGCGGCACTTTATCGCGCGCGATGTACCCATGATCGGCCATTGCCTGGGCGGCCAGCTGCTGGCCCGCGCCCTGGGCGCCTCGGTGCATCGCATGCCCTATACCGAGATCGGCTGGCAGCCGCTGGAAAAGCGCACCCAGGCCGCCGACAACCCCTGGCTGGAGCACCTGCCGCGGGAGTTCTCCATCTACCAGTGGCACAGCGATACCTTCGACCTCCCCGAAGGCGCCCAGTGGCTGATGGACAGCCCCTGGTGCCCCAACCAGGGTTTTTCCTGGGGTGACAAGGTGCTGGCCCTGCAGGGCCACCCGGAGATGACCGAAGAGCTGGTGCGCAACTGGCTGACCGACTGGGCCCACCTGCTGGACGAAACCCAGCCCAGCCAGCAGGCCAGGGCGCGCATGCTCGCCGACCTGCCGGACAAGGTGAGGGCGTTGAACCAGGTGGCGGAAGGTTTCTATCGGCGCTGGTTGGACCTGGCGTTCGCGTAGACCGACACACTGTTTCTTGTGGGAGCGAATTCATTCGCGAAGGGCAGCGTAGCTGCCCCCCTGTAACCTCAAGACCGGGCCTACGGCCCGGATCGCGAATGAATTCGCTCCCACAGGTTTCGCTCCCACAGGTTTCTCTACAGGTCGTCAGTGCCGGATCATCACATGCCGCACCACGGTGTAGTCCTCCAGGCCGTACATGGACAGGTCCTTGCCATAGCCGGACTGCTTGAAGCCGCCGTGGGGCATTTCGTTGGTGAGCATGAAGTGGGTGTTGATCCAGGTGCAGCCGTATTGCAGGCGCGAGGCCACGGCGGCGGCGCGGCCGACGTCGCGGGTCCAGACCGATGAGGCCAGGCCGTAGTCCGAGTCGTTGGCCCAGCGCACCGCTTCGTCCACGTCGCTGAAGGGCGTGACCGTGACCACCGGGCCGAACACCTCGCGCCGCACGATCTCGTCATCCTGTTTCGCGTGGGCCACGACCGTCGGCTCGTAGAAGAAGCCGCTGCCGGCGACCGCCTTGCCGCCGGTGGCGATCTGGATATGCGACTCGGCGCGGGCACGGTCGACGAAACCGGCCACCCGCTCGCGCTGGCTCTGGGTGATCAGCGGGCCGAGTTCGGTGGCCGGGTCGTTCTGCAGGCCGGTCTTGAGGCTGGACACGGCATTGGCCAGGTCGGCCACGAAGTTGTCGTAGATCTTCTTGCCGGCATAGATGCGGCAGGCGGCGGTGCAGTCCTGCCCGGCGTTGTAGAAGCCGAAGGTGCGGATGCCGGTCACCACATCGGCGATGTCGGCGTCGTCGAACACCAGCACCGGTGCCTTGCCGCCCAGCTCCATGTGGGTGCGCTTCACGCTCTCGGCGGCGCTGCGGATGATGGCCTTGCCGGTACCGACCGAGCCGGTGAGGGACACCATGCGCACCAGCGGGTGCGATACCAGCGGGCTGCCGACGGTCGGGCCGCGTCCGAGGACGATATTGACCACGCCCGGCGGCAGCAGCTCATCGATGAACTCGGCCAGGCGCAGGGCGGTCAGCGGGGTCTGTTCGGAGGGCTTGAGGACCACGGTGTTGCCGGCGGCGAGCGCCGGGCCGAGCTTCCAGGCCGCCATCATCAGGGGGTAGTTCCAGGGCGCGATGGAGGCGATCACGCCGATCGGGTCGCGGCGGATCATCGAGGTGAAGCCCGGCAGGTATTCCCCGGCCGCCGAACCGGTAAGGCAGCGGCTGGCGCCGGCGAAGAAGCGGAACACATCGGCTACGGCGGGAAGCTCGTCGTTCAGTGCGGCGGCGTAGGGTTTGCCGCAGTTGTCGGACTCCAGCTTCGCCAGCTCTTCGGCGTGCGCTTCGATGCGGTCGGCAAGCTTGAGCAGCAGGGTGGCGCGGTCCCTCGGGGAGGTCCGCGCCCAGCCTTCGAAGGCCGCATCGGCGGCACGCACCGCGGCGTCCACCTGGGCTTCGCTGGCTTCGGGAATTTGCACCAGCACCGCGCCGGTGGCCGGGTTGAGCACGTCCAGGGCTTCGCCTTCGCCGGTGGCGAACTGGCCGTTGATCAGCAGTTTGGTTTGCATGGTTCGGTCCTCTGAGCGCTAGCCCCTCTCCCCTTGGGAGAGGGGAGAAAAGCTACTTGCCACCCCCCGCCACCGTCTCGGTTCCCCGCGTCAGGTAATAGGCGCCGAGTATGGGCAGCATGGTGGCGAGCATCACCAGCAGCGCCACGACGTTGGTCACCGGTACATCGCGGGGGCGGCTGAGCTGGCTGAGCAGCCAGAGGGGCAGGGTCTGTTCGTGGCCGGCGGTGAAGGTGGTGACGATGATCTCGTCGAAGGACAGCGCGAAGGCCAGCATCCCGCCGGCGAGCAGGGCGGTGGCGATGTTCGGCAGGATGATGTAGCGGAATGTCTGCCAGCCGTCGGCGCCCAGGTCCATGGAGGCCTCGATCAGGCTGTGGGAGGTACGGCGGAAGCGGGCGATCACGTTGTTGTAGACGATCACCACGCAGAAGGTCGCATGGCCCACCACTATGGTGAAGATGCCGGGCTCGATCCCCAGCGTCTTGAACGCCGAGAGCAGGGCGATGCCGGTGATGATGCCGGGCAGGGCGATGGGCAGGATCAGCATCAGCGAGATGCCTTCCTTGCCGAAGAAGTCGCGGCGGTAGAGCGCGGCGGCGGCCAGGGTGCCGAGCACCATGGCCAGCGCGGTGGCCAGGCAGGCGACCTTGACGGAAAGGATGATGGCCTGCAGCACGTCCTCGCGGCCACCGACCACGCTGAACCATTTCAGGGTGAAGCCCTGCAGGGGGAAGCTGTAGGCCGACTCCTCGGTGTTGAAGGCGTAGAGCAGGATCACCAGGATCGGGAAGTGCAGGAACGCCAGCCCGCCCCAGGCGGCGATCCTGAGCCACCAGGAGGCTCGTTCAGAGTGCATCGAAGGCCCCCAGCCGCTTGGCGATGGTCAGGTAGATGGCGATCAGCACGATCGGCACCAGGGTGAAGGCCGCCGCCAGCGGGATATTGCCCACCGAGCCCTGCTGCACGTAGACCATGGTGCCGATGAACAGGCCGCTGGGCCCCACCAGCTGCGGGATGATGAAGTCCCCCAGGGTCAGGCTGAAGGTGAAGATGGAGCCGGCCACCACGCCGGGAAAGGCCAGCGGCAGGATGACCTGGGCGAAGGTCTGCCGGGGCCTGGCGCCGAGGTCCGCCGAGGCCTGCAGCAGCGAGGGCGGCAGGCGTTCGAGGGAGGCCTGGATCGGCAGGATCATGAAGGGCAGCCAGATATAGGTGAAGACCAGGAAGCGCCCGAAGTGCGAGGTGGACAGGGTATTGCCGCCCACGCCCGGCAGGGTCAGCAGGCCGCCCAGGAGTCCCTCCAGGCGTAGCTGCTGCACCAGCCAGTAGAAAATCCCGCCCTTGGCCAGTATCACCGTCCAGGCATAGGCCTTGACGATGTAGCTGGCCCACATCGGCAGCATCACGGCGATATAGAAGAAGGCCTTCTCCCGGGGCGAGGCGAAGCGCGCCATGTAGTAGGCGATGGGAAAGGCCAGCACGGCGCTGGCCAGGCTCACGGCGATGGCCATGGCCAGGGTGCGCAGGATGATGTCGTAGTTGGCCGGGTTGAGCAGCGCGGCGTAGTTGGCCAGGGTCAGCTCTGGCGTCACCGCCATGGTGAAGTCGTCGAAGGTGTAGAAGCTCTGCCAGAGCAGGGCGAACAGCGAACCCACGTAGACCACGCCGAACCAGAGCAGGGGCGGCGTCAGGAGCAGCAGCAGGTAGAGGGTGGAGCGGCGGTAGAGCAGGCTGGAGAGCCCGCGCAGCGGCCCGCTGCGGTGGCTGGCGATGGCGGCGTCCATGGGCCTACTCGCTCAGCGCGACCATCGCGCTGCGGGCCCAGCAGGCCTGCACCTGCTGGCCGGGTTGTGGACGGGCCCGGTCCGGCTCTTCGCCGTTGGGCAGGCTGATCGCCAGGCGGCCGCCGCCGTCGAGGTTGAGCTCGTAGCGGCTGCTGGCCCCCAGGTACTGCACGTCGTGGACCGTGCCGCTGACCTGCAGCTCGCCATTGGCAGGGTTGCCGAAGCGCACATGTTCCGGGCGCAGCGAGAAGGCGCCGGCGCTGCCGGTCAGGCGCTGGGCCAGTTCGCCATGCAGCACGTTGGCGGTACCGACGAACTCGGCGACGAAGCGGGTACGCGGCTGGCGGTAGAGGTTCTGCGGGCTGTCCACCTGCTCGATGCGGCCCTTGTTGAACACCGCCACCCGGTCGGACATGGACAACGCCTCGCCCTGGTCGTGGGTGACGAAGATGAAGGTGATGCCCAGCTGGCGTTGCAGTTTCTTCAGTTCCACCTGCATCTGCTCGCGCAGCTTGAGGTCAAGCGCGCCCAGCGGCTCGTCGAGCAGCAGCACGCGGGGGCGGTTGATCAGGGCGCGGGCCAGGGCCACGCGCTGGCGCTGGCCGCCGGAGAGCTGGGCGGGTTTCCTGTCGCCATAGCCGGGCAGGGCGACCATCCCCAGGGCCTCCTCGGCGCGGCCCAGGCGCTCGGCCTTGGCCACGCCTTTCACCTTCAGGCCGTAGGCGACGTTGTCGCGCACGTTCATGTGGGGAAACAGCGCGTAGTCCTGGAACACGGTGTTCACGTCACGCTCGTAAGGCGGCAGGCCGGCGGCTTCTTCCCCATGGATGCGGATGGAACCGGAGGTAGGCTGCTCGAAGCCGGCGATCAGGCGCAGGCAGGTGGTCTTGCCCGAGCCCGAAGGGCCGAGCATGGAGAAGAACTCGCCGTCACGGATTTCGATGGATACCCGGTCTACCGCCTTCACGTCGCCGTAATGGCGGCAGACATCGGTGAACTGGACGGCTGTGGTCATGGATAGGGCTCCGGAGGGCTTCGCGCCCTGTCCCCTCGCAAGAGGGGAGGTTCACTCATCTACCACCCATGATCGCGATGTAATCCTGGGTCCACCGGCTATAGGGCACGAACTTGCCGCCCTGGGCGTCCGGGGTTTTCCAGAAGGCGATCTTGTCGAACTGGTCGTAGCCGTTGGTGGCGCAGCCGCCGGAGCCGAGGAGTTCGCTGCTGGTGCAGCCCTTGGCGACCACCGGCAGGGAACCGAACCAGGCGGCCAGGTCGCCTTGCAGCTTGGGTTCCAGGGACCAGTTCATCCACTTGTAGGCGCAGTTCGGGTGCTTGGCGTCCACATGCAGCATGGTGGTGTCGGCCCAGCCGGTGACCCCTTCCTTCGGGAACACGGTGGCCACCGGCTGGCCCTCGGCCTTCAGGGTGTTGGCCATGTAGCCCCAGGTGCTGGAAGCGGCCACGCCTTCGTTCTTGAAGTCGCTCATCTGCACGGTCGCGTCATGCCAGTAACGGTGCACCAGGCTGTGCTGCTTGCGCAGGACGTCCAGCGCGGCGGTGTACTGCTCTTCGGTCAGCTGGTAGGGGTCGTCGATGCCCAGTTCCGGCCGGGCGGACTTCAGGTAAAGGGCGGCGTCGGCGATATAGATGGGCCCGTCATAGGCCTGCACGCGGCCCTTGTTGCTCTTGCCATCGGCCAGGTCCTGGGGCTCGAAAACCACCGCCCAGCTGTCCGGCGCCTGCTTGAACAACTTGGTGTTGTACATCAGCAGGTTCGGCCCCCACTGGTAGGGTGTGCCGTAGTGAAGGCCGTTCACCGTATGCCAGGGGGCGTCCTGGAGGCGCTCGTCGACGGTCTTCCAGTTGGGGATCAGCGCGGTGTTCACCGGCTGTACGCGCTTGCCGAAGATCAGGCGCAGCGACGCGTCGCCGGAGGCGGTGACCAGGTCGTAGCCGCCCTTGGCCATCAGGCTGACCATCTCGTCGGAGGTGGCGGCGGTCTTCACGTTGACCTTGCAGCCGGTGTCTTTTTCGAACTGGGTGACCCAGTCGTAGCTCTTGTCGGTTTCCCCGCGTTCGATGTAGCCGGGCCAGGCGATGATATCCAGCGCGCCCTCGGTCTCGCCGAGCTGCTTCAGCGGTTCGGCGGCCTGGGTAGAGGCGATGAGGCAGGTACAGCTGACGGCGAAAGAAAGGAGAGCGGGTTTGAGCGAAGGCATTATCGACTCCTGATGTACATGACGTGCGGAGCCTGTTCGGCGGAACTGCGTGCCGCTGGCGGTGCGCTGAAAGCAAGCCGAAAAATACGGCTGCTGCTCGCATTGAGCAGCGTAGTTCGGGGCCTTGGGGCTGACAAGGAAGGGCGCTGGCAGGGGAAAGAACGAGGGATTTACCTGTGGGCGAGGCTGCTTTTTCTGTAGGGGCGAATTCATTCGCCAAGCAGTCCGAAGGGCTGCCCATGGAAACTGGCGGGGCAGCTGCGCCGCCCTTGGCGAATGAATTCGCCCCTACAGGGAATCCCCCGGCAAGGGGCAGCGCCTGCCTCAGAAGTGGATGGTGGCCTCGCCCTTGTGCCAGTTGCAGGGGCAGAGTTCGTCGGTCTGCAGGGCGTCGAGCAGGCGCAGGGTTTCCTGCGGGTTACGGCCCACCGAGAGGTCGTTGACCGAGACGTGGCGGATGCGGTTGTCCGGGTCGACGATGAACGTGGCGCGCAGGGCTACGCCTTCGTTGCGGTCGAGTATGCCGAGCGCGCCCGCCGGTTCGCGCTTGATGTCGGCCAGCCAGAGGAAACCCTGGCCCTTGAGGTCCTGGTGGTCGCGACGCCAGGCCAGGTGGGCGAACTCGCTGTCGGTGGAGGCACCGATCAGCTGGGTGTCGCGGTCGCCGAACGCCTCCAGCAGGTCGCCATAACCCTTGATCTCGGTGGGGCAGACGAAGGTGAAGTCCTTGGGCCAGAAGAACAGCACCTTCCATTTGCCGGGGTAGCTGTCGTGATTGAGCCGCTTGAAGGCCGTGTCCGGGCTGGGGGCACGTTCCGAGTCGTGGTCCACTGCCAGCAGGTCGAACGCCGGCAGCTTGTCTCCGATGGTGAGCATGGCGGGAATCCTTCGTGAGGCGGGGCGCAGGCACTTTGCTGCCTATTACCAGATGCGACGGTGTTCGTATCTTCGATATACAGCAGGCCCTTAACGTCCTATTTAAAGTGCGGGAATGTCACATGGTGCAAGTGCTTACGGCAAGTCATGTGCATTCCCGTAGTTTCGGGATCTGCTAGAAGCGCCACTCCTCAGCCCGAACTAGCTGGCAGAACGGCCCGTCAAGAGTTGCATTGTGATGAGCAACGATGTCCTTCGCTTTCATCACTGGCGTGTCTGAACAGGTATGACCTTCGGCGACAAGTACCGCATCGAAGCCAAGATCACGAGCAGCACGGCAGGTGCTGTCGACGCAGTATTGAGTTTTCATGCCAGTGATTACCACACCGGTAGCCCCACGAGACCGCAAATTGTCCGCCAGGTCGGTCATTTCGAAGGCGTTGGGCCGCCTTTTTTCGAATACCACTTCTCCCCCCAGAAGCTTCAGTTCCTGCGCAACCATCGTCAACGGGCTGTCTGGTTCGATTGGAGATCCAACGGGTCCGATGTGGCGCGCGAGAAAAATCGGAGCGCCAGCGCTGCGTGCCTTGTCCATCAGGGTATTCACTGTTTCCAACAACTCTTCGCAGCGCCATGGTTCTTCCGGGCCGTGAACAAGTCCGACTTGGATGTCGAGTATCAACAGGGCGTACATGGGTGCATCTCCTTGCGTTTGAGCCAGCGACACAAGGGCATAAAAAAGGCCCTGTCCATCGCTGGCGGGCCTTTGAAGTTCGTCTGCTATTGGCTCACGACACCTCGCACGCTCCGCCTTCAGCGGTCGTGGTGGTGGTAGTCGAGGTGAGGCAATAGTTAGTCATAGATCGACTCTAGCAATATCGCAGCGAGCTGACAAGCCAGGATCCTAGAGTGAGTGCTTGTGGCAGACGGGGTAGTGTAAAGTAAGCGGCTGGCTATCCCACCTTGCGTAATCACACGACGTAAAAGCACGCAGTCCGTTTCTGCATGTCGAAGGGCGTAGCATATGTTCTGGAATGGGTCCTATGGTCAATGAGTGGTTAGGAGTTGTTCCCGTGGAATTCGATTTATCTGAACAAGACACAAAATATGCAGGCGCGGCAGACCCTGCCCTCGGCCATATTCCGAACGATCTGATAGCTGCTATCCAGGATGTGTATAAGCCGGCGGGAATGCAATTGACGGATCTGGCTCTACGCGAGGCTGAGAGTGCCGAGTATGGTGCCTCTCGCTTTGGCCTCGACGGACACACCATTGTCTTCCGTGTGGCTAAAACAACGCCGACGAAGATTGGATAGTTCGTCACAATATGGAAGCGCCCAACGTCAGACAGCATCATTGCACCTCTCGATATCGATGATGGCGTAGCCTTTGTTGTAGTGAGTGTGTTCGACGCAACGCATCGCGGACAGTTTGTTTTCGACCAGAAGATACTGGCATCAAAAGGCATCATGGCGATTAACGGTAAAGGCGGTAAATGAGGCAAGTATGGAAGACCGCTGCAGGCCGGGAAACACGACCCGACCATCTCGTCTGTAGTGGGCGATCCATGGCCATAGGTCGGATTGCTATAGGCGAAATTCCAAATCGCAACATATCCATAGAACAATCCAGCCCTAGGGGCTGCGTGAGGCCGGTCTAGACTGTCAGTTCCAGGGATGGCGGTGACCGCCGGCGCCTGCCCGTGGAACACCTCGCCGTCGCACTCCGTCCAACCTATTACGCCGCCTGATAGGGCGGGGCTGGCTGCTCCTCCCGAAGGGCTGCACCAGTCTGGGGCGTGACGGCTGCGCGCGTACTGCAAGTTGTTGAAATGCAAACAGTTGTTGCGATGGCACGGGGCTTGCGACGGAGCAATTGCCCGTGGCGACAAGGAGTTAGGCATGTCCCGCACCTTTTATGACGAGATGTACGACGCGAGTGGCGAATGCCGTCCGCACTACCGGGAATTCGCACGCTGGCTGGCGGACACGCCACCGGAGTTGCTGGCCCAGCGACGGCGTGATGCCGACCTGCTGTTCCACCGTGCCGGTATCACCTTCACCCTCTATGGCGACGAGCAGGGCACCGAGCGCCTGATCCCTTTCGACACCATTCCCCGTTCCATTCCCATGAGCGAATGGCGGGTGGTGGAGAAGGGCTGCATCCAGCGCGTCAAGGCGCTGAACCTGTTCCTCGCCGACCTCTACCATGACCAGCGGATCATCAAGGCCGGGATCATCCCCGCCGAGCAGTTGCTGGCCAATGAGGGCTACCAGATCGCCATGCAGGGCCTGGACCTGCACCGCGACATCTATGCCCATATCGCCGGCGTCGACCTGGTGCGCGACGGCGATGGCACCTACTACGTGCTGGAGGACAACCTGCGCACCCCCAGCGGCGTCAGCTACATGCTGGAAGACCGCAAGGTGATGATGCGGCTGTTCCCCGAATTGTTCGCGGCCCAGCGCGTCGCCCCCATCGACCACTACCCGAACCTGCTGCTGGATACCCTGAAGAGTTCGAGCCCGCTGGACAACCCCAGCGTGGTGGTGCTGACGCCCGGCCGCTTCAACAGCGCCTACTTCGAGCACGCCTTCCTCGCCCGCGAGATGGGTGTGGAGCTGGTCGAGGGGGCGGACCTCTTCGTCCGCGACGACCGCGTGTACATGCGCACCACCGCAGGTCCCCAACCGGTGGACGTGATCTACCGCCGGCTGGACGACGCCTTCCTCGATCCGCTGGCCTTTAACCCCGAATCCATGCTCGGCGTGCCCGGCCTGCTGGCCGCCTACCGCTCGGGCAGCGTGGTGCTGGCCAATGCCATCGGCACCGGGGTGGCGGACGACAAGTCCATCTACCCCTATGTCGGCGAGATGATCCGCTACTACCTGGACGAGGAACCCATCCTGAAGAACGTGCCGACCTGGCAGTGCCGCAAGCCCGAGGACCTGTCCCATGTGCTGGCCAACCTGCCCGAGCTGGTGGTCAAGGAAACCCAGGGCTCCGGCGGCTACGGCATGCTGGTGGGCCCGGCGGCCAGCGCCAAGGAGATCGAGAGCTTCCGTGAGCGCCTCAAGGCCCGCCCCGAGGCCTACATCGCCCAGCCGACCCTGTGCCTGTCCACCTGCCCGACCTTCGTCGAGCAGGGCATCGCGCCGCGCCATATCGATCTGCGGCCTTTCGTCCTCTCTGGCCGGGAAACCCGCCTGGTGCCCGGCGGCCTGACCCGCGTGGCGCTGCGCGAGGGCTCGCTGGTGGTGAACTCGTCCCAGGGCGGCGGCACCAAGGACACCTGGGTGGTGGAGGACTGATCATGCTGAGTAGAACCGCCTCCGAACTCTACTGGATGTCGCGTTACCTGGAGCGCGCGGAGAACCTCGCGCGCATGCTCGACGTCAGCTACTCGCTGTCGCTGATGCCGCAGGACGGCCGCGGCGATGGCCTGGAGGAGCTGGCCATGTCCCTGCTCAGCACCGGCACCCTGGAGCTCTACCAGGAGCGCCATGGTGAGCTGAACGCTGCGCGCATGCTGCATTTCTTCGCCCTCGACCCCGACAACCAGGCGAGCATCTTCAGTTGCCTGCGCGCCGCACGGATCAATGCCCATGCCGTGCGCGGGCGGATCACCGCGGATATCTGGGAAAACATCAACGCCACCTGGCTGGAGATGCTGAGCATCTCCAACGAGGGGCTTGGCCGCTACGGCATCAGCCGTTTCTGCGAGTGGGTGAAGGAACGCTCGCACCTGTTCCGTGGCGCCACCTACGGCACCATCATGCGCGGCGAGGCCTATCGCTTCATTCGCCTGGGCACCTTCATCGAACGGGCGGACAACACCCTGCGCCTGCTGGACGCGCGCTACGAAATGTTCGGCGAAGAGTCGGAGGAGGTCAGCGACAGCTCCGCCCGTGGCTACTACCAGTGGAGCGCCTTGCTCCGCGCCCTGTCGTCCTTCGAGGCCTATACCGAGGTGTACCGGGGGTCCCCCGATGCCCGCCAGGTCTCCGAACTGCTGCTGCTGCGTGCCGATGTGCCACGCTCGCTGCGCGCCTGCATGGAAGAGCTGAACGACATCCTCGCCAGCCTGCCGGGCGACAACGGCCGGCCCGCCCAGCGCCTGGCCGCCGAGCTGGACGCGCGCCTGCGCTACACCGCCATCGACGAGATCCTCGAGGAGGGCCTGCACACCTGGCTCACCGACTTCATCCTGCTGGTCCGCCAACTTGCCCGAGCCATCCACAGCTCTTATCTGGAGGCTGTATGAGACTGTCCATTCGCCACGACACCACCTACCGCTATGACGACCAGGTTCGAGCCAGCATCCAGTACCTGCGCCTGACGCCGCAGGAAAGCGAACGACAGCACGTGCTCAGCTGGCAGCTGACCCTGCCGCGCCCGGTGCGGGCGCAGATCGACCCCTTCGGCAACATCTTCCATGTGCTGACCCTGGACGAGCCGCATGAGGCCATCGTCATCAGCGCCCGCGGCCAAGTGGAGATCGACGAGCAGCGCGAGGCCGAGCACGACCAGCATTCGGCCTTGCCCTTCCTGCGCTTCACCCGTCTGACCACCGCCGATGAAGCCCTGCGCGAATTCGCCGCGCGCCAGTGCGGCAAGCGCCGTGACCGCAATGGCCTGATCGAACTGATGGACGCGCTTCACGAGCAGATGCCCTTCAAGAAGGGCGTGACCGGCGTCGACAGCACCGCTGCCGAAGCCTTCGCCGGCCGCGCCGGGGTCTGCCAGGACCACGCCCACGCCTTCCTCGCCTGTGCCCGCAGCCTGGGCATCCCGGCGCGCTTCGTGTCCGGTTACCTGTACCAGGGCAACCACCAGAACCTGGCCAGCCACGCCTGGGCCGAGGCCTGGCTGGGGGATGCCTGGTACAGCTTCGACGTGACCAACAAGCTGGCCCGGCCCGAGCGTCACCTGAAGCTGGCGGTGGGCCTGGACTACCTGGACGCCTGCCCGGTGCGCGGCATGCGCAGGGGCGGTGGTGGCGAGCAGATGCACGCCAAGGTCGACGCGCCACCGTTGTTGCTGGTCCAGGAGCAGTAGGACGCACCCCCAGGCTTCTCGCGGCGCCGACCGCTGCTTACTGCCACGGCTCGTTCCCCCGGACGGGCCCGGCGGCCGGACACCAGGCGCGGGAAATCCCAACAAGGAGAACCGGCATGACTTACTGCGTCGCCATGCATCTGGCCGAGGGCCTGGTGTTCGTTTCCGACTCGCGGACCAACGCGGGCATCGATCACATCGCCACCTTCCGCAAGCTCTACACCTTCGGCGTCACCGGCGAACGGCTGATCGTGCTGCAGAGCGCGGGCAACCTGGCCACTTCGCAATCGGTAGTGAACCTGCTCAAGCAGCGTCTGAACGGTCCGGGTCCGAACCTGAACGCCGTTCCTACCCTCTATGACGCGACCGCGCTGGTGGCCGAGACCATACGCGAGGTCATCGCCCGTGACGGCGTGTCGCTGGCCGGCAACACCGACCTGACCTGTTCCATGCTGGTGGGCGGACAGATCGCCGGCAATCCGCCGGACCTCTACAGCATCTATCCCCAGGGCAACTTCATCCAGGCGACCGAGGACACGCCCTTCCTGCAACTGGGAGAGAGCAAGTACGGCAAGCCCATCCTCGACCGCAACCTGGAGTTCGACACCAACCTGGAGGAGGGCCTGCGCTGCGCCCTGGTGTCCTTCGACTCCACCATCCGCAGCAACCTCTCGGTGGGCATGCCGCTGGACCTGCTGGTCTACCACCGCGACAGCCTGATCATCCCGGCCGGCTACCGGGTGACCGAGGAAGACAAGTACTTCGCCGACATCCGCAAGCGCTGGGCTGCCGGGCTGCAGGAACTGATCGGCGAACTGCCGCCGCCGCCGGTGGAATACAACGTGTGATGGGCAGGACTGCGTCCTGCCTGGCGAATGAACTCGCCCCTACAGGGTTCGCACGAGCGCCGGGGTAGCGTAGCCCGGATGCAATCCGGGGGCGGGGTTGGCCATTTCGCCGGGTTTCATCCGAGGCGAAGAAGCATGAGCCCCGTAGGGTGGACCACGCTTCACCGGTCCACCGGCTTTCTCCGGGTCGGCAGCGAGGTAGCCGGCCGGTTCGCATGGTGGAAATCCGCTTCGTGGATTTCCACCCTACGGTTCCTCTCAGGGGTTCACTTTCCTACCGGCCATATGCCGCAGGTAGCCGATCAACTGCCCCAGCTCTTCATCACTGATCACCTCTGACGGAAACGCCGGCATCTTGCCCTGGGGCCAGCGGCGCAGGCTTTGCGGGTCGCGGATGTAGCGCGGGAGAAAGTCGCCGGCGAGGTATTCGGTGGGGTTGTGGGGGATGTTCAGGTCCGGGCCGAACTGGGCATCGCCCGCGCCATTGAGACGGTGGCAGGCCAGGCAGTTCTTCTGGAACTGGGCGAAGCCGGCGCGCACCTCGGCGCTGGCGTCTGCGGCCGGGCGCAGCGCAGGAAAGCGTTCGGCCACCGAGGGCAGGTAGCGGATGCGGGCCACCTGGAAGGGCCACTGTTCGGGACCAATGTCGGCGGCCTTGGGATCGGTCCAGACCAGGTAGAAAGGCCCGGCGCCGGGCTTGCCCTCGGCCAGCGGCGGCCAGGGCCTCGCCGGGTCCTCGATGGCCAGCCAGGCGCGGGCGCCGTCGTTGGCCAGCAGCGGCGCGGCGGGCAGTTCGGCGGCGAAGCCGTCCAGGGCCACGGCCTGCAGGTGCTGGGCAGGCGACACCCCGTCCAGCAGCACGGCCAGGGGCACGGCGCGGTAATGCATGGTCCGTTTGTAGGAAACATCATCCGGGATGGTCACGTCCTGCGCCTGGGGATGGGCGAGGAGGGCGGCGGTGTCCAGGGTGCGGGTGCCGCCGGGCAGCTCCAGGGTCAGCTCGGCGGCGTGCAGCGGTGGGATGCAGAAGAGCAGGGCGAGTAGCGCTTTGCGCATCGATCAGTCCTTGTCCAGGGCGGTTTTCAGGTCCAGGTAACCGCCGCCGTTGATCACCTGGCTGTAGCCCAACTCCTGCAGGCTGTCCTGGGCGATGCCGGAACGGCGGCCGCTGCGGCAGTAGAGCACTATGGGGGTGTCCTTGTCCGGGGCGACTTCGGCAATGCGTTGGCCGATTTCCTCGTAGCCGATGTTGCGGGCTCCGGGGATGGCGCCCTGGGCGATCTCTTCCGGGGTGCGCACGTCGATCAGCACGGCGTTCGGTTGTTGCATGGCCTGCACGGCTGCGGCCTGGTCAGTATCGCCGGCCGCCGCCGGCAGGCTGAACGAGAGGGCGAGAACAGCGAGCAGAGTACGCATGGTGGCGGCTCCTACAAGGTGTTTCCTGGCAACCTAGCACAATTGCCCGAAGGGGGCGCAGGCCGTTAGGATCGCGACTTTCCGTCATAACCAGAGCGTGTTTCAGGCCCCCGAAGCGGGCGCCGGACGTTCTTAAGGAGAGGCCATGCTGGCCGAGTTGTTCGCCGTCATGGCACCGGTGCTGATAGTCGCCGGCATCGGCTATGGCTGGGCCCGTTCGGGGCAGCCTTACCCCACCGAGTTCATCGCGCGCCTGGTGCTCAATGTCGGCACCCCGAGCCTGGTGCTGTCCACCCTGAGCCGCACCGAGATCGATCGCCATGCCTTCGGCCAGGTGGCCATCGCCTGCCTGCTGGTGATGCTGGCGATGGGGTTGATCGGTAGCCTGCTCAGCCGGGCGTTCCGCCAGGACTGGCGCATCCTGGTGCCGGCCTACCTGTTTCCCAACTCCGGCAACATGGGCCTGCCCATCACCCTCTATGCCTTCGGCGAGAAAGGCCTGGCGCTGGCGGTGGCCTTCTTCCTGGTGCTCTCGGTGGGGCATTTCAGCCTCGGCCTGCTGCTCTCCGGCAGCGAGCGGTCGCCGAAGCGGCTGCTGGCCAACCCCATCATCATCAGCCTGGCCCTGGCCTTGCCGCTGGTGATCTGGGACCTCGAGCTGCCGCGCTGGCTGGCCAACACCATCGGCCTGCTGGGGGGCATGACCATCCCGCTGATGCTGCTGACGCTGGGCGTGTCCCTGGCCAGCATCCGCGTGCGGCACCTGGGCAACGGCATGCTGCTGGGCGCGCTGCGCATTCTCTGCGGCGCCGTCGCGGGTTGGCTGGTGGGTTGGCTGCTGGGGCTGCCGCCCTTGGCCCAGGGCGTGCTGGTGCTGCAGTCGGCGATGCCGGTGGCGGTGTTCAACTACCTGTTCGCGGTGCGCGCGGGCCGCTCGCCGGAAGCGGTGGCGAGCCTGGTGCTGTGCTCGACGCTGCTGTCCTTCGTGCTGATTCCATTGCTGCTGGCGTGGTGGCTACCCGCGCTGCGTTGACCGCCTTCGGGCGGTGCGCAGCACAGGACGACCACTGTGTTGGAAGATGAAGATTCAGCTGACCAGTCGGGTCAGGTTGGGAAGGATGAGAACCACTGCGGTGGCAAAGACGATCAGGCTCGCTTGCCGCATTTTCGGCTGCTTGAACATGGCCAACTGCCTTTGTTGTTGTTGGAGACGCGTTGGATCGGGCTCCCTACGGCCGGCCCGGAACCAAGCCTTCCTCCGTGGCTAGGGACAAAAAGCCGCTCCGGCAAAACCCGGCAGCGGCTACTTGCATTTCAAACTCTAGGGCCCGCATCACAGTGCGCTTATATCGCTTGGGAACTAATACGGTTCTTGTAGTAATTCCTGGCTATTGAGCCGCCCCAGGAATCGCAGAGTAGCCCCGAGGCCAGACACATCCCTTTCACCTTGGCCATCAACTGGCCATCAATCGACCGTTCGTCTGAGCGCAGCGGTCAATGGGGCTGAGCTTTTCTGTCATTGAGCCCATGGCCTATAGCGATAAGGTAACGCCACGCCATAACAACCACGGGCACTCCAGTGCCGCCCAGCTGCCTCAAGAGGACGCCATGACCGAAGCATTCATTTTCGACGCGGTGCGCACGCCCCGCGGCAAGGGCAAGAAGGATGGCGCGTTGCACAGCGTCAAGCCGGTCAACCTGATCGCCGGACTGCTGCGCGCCCTGGCCGAGCGCAACGACCTGGACACCAGCCAGGTGGACGACATCGTCCTCGGCTGCGTGACGCCGGTGGGCGACCAGGGCGCCGATATCGCCAAGACCGCCGCGCTGGTGGCCGACTGGGACGAGACCGTCTCCGGCCAGCAGATCAACCGCTTCTGCGCATCGGGCCTGGAAGCAGTGAACCTGGCAGCGATGAAGGTGCGCTCCGGCTTCGAGGACCTGGTGGTGGCCGGCGGCGTGGAATCCATGTCGCGCATACCCATGGGTTCCGACGGCGGCGCCTGGGCCATGGACCCGGAGACCAACCTGCACACCAACTTCGTGCCCCAGGGCATCGGCGCCGACCTGATCGCCACCCTGGAAGGCTTCAGCCGCACGGATGTCGACGCCTTCGCCCTGCGCTCCCAGCAGAAGGCCGCCCGCGCCAGCGCCAATGGCGCGTTCAAGAAGTCCCTGGTGCCGGTCACCGATCAGAACGGCATCGTCCTGCTCGACCATGACGAGTTCATCCGTGGCGAATCCACCCTGGAAGGCCTGGGGGCTCTGAAGCCGAGCTTCGAGATGATGGGCCAGATGGGCTTCGACGCCACCGCCCTGCGCAAGTACAGCCAGGTGGAGCGCATCCTGCACGTGCACACTCCGGGCAACAGCTCGGGCATCGTCGACGGCGCCGCCGCCATGCTCATCGGCTCCGCCGCCAAGGGCAAGGAACTGGGCCTCAAGCCCCGCGCGCGTATCGTCGCCACGGCAGTTACCAGCACCGACCCGACCATCATGCTCACCGGCCCCGCGCCGGCCACCCGCAAGGCCCTGGCCAAGGCCGGCCTCTCGGTTGAGGACATCGACCTGTTCGAGGTCAACGAAGCCTTCGCCTCGGTGGTGATGAAGTTCATGAAGGACATGGGCGTCCCGGAAGAGAAGGTCAACGTCAACGGCGGCTCCATCGCCATGGGCCACCCGCTGGGCGCCACCGGCTGCGCCATCCTCGGCACCCTGCTGGACGAGCTGGAAGCGCGCAACCTGCGCTACGGCCTGGCCACCCTCTGCGTGGGTGGCGGCATGGGCATCGCGACGATCATCGAGAAGCTTTGAGGCGGAGAAGAAAAATGACAGACGCCATTCGTTACGAGAAAGGCCAGGACAATATCGTCGTCCTGACCATGGACATGCCCGGCCAGAGCGCCAACACCATGAACGCGGTGTACCGCGAGGCCATGGGCAAGGCCGTGGAGCGCCTGGAAGCCGAGAAGGACAGCATCGCCGGGGTCATCATCACCTCGGCCAAGAAGACCTTCTTCGCCGGCGGCGACCTCAATGAGCTGATCAAGGTCACCAAGGCCGACGCCAACGCCTTCTACCAGATGGTACTGGGCATCAAGGGCCAGCTGCGCCGCCTGGAAACCCTCGGCAAGCCGGTGGTGGCCGCCATCAACGGTGCGGCCCTGGGCGGCGGCTGGGAAATCTGCCTGGCCTGCCATCACCGTATCGCGCTGGGCGACAACAGCGTGCAACTCGGCCTGCCGGAAGTGACCCTCGGCCTGCTGCCCGGTGGCGGCGGCGTGGTGCGCATGGTGCGCCTGCTGGGCATCGAGAAGGCTCTGCCGTACCTGGCCGAAGGCCGCAAGGTACGGCCGGAGCAGGCGCTCAAGGCCGGCCTGATCCACGACATCGCCGCGACCGCGGAGGAGATGCTGGCCAAGGCCCGTGCCTGGATCGCCGCCAATCCCAAGTCGGCGCAACCCTGGGACACCGCCGGCTACAAGATCCCCGGCGGCACGCCGTCCAGCCCGAATGTGGCGCAGATGCTGGCCATCGCCCCGTCGGTGCTGCGCGACAAGACCAAGGGCTGCTTCCCGGCGCCGGAGAAGATCATGTGCGCCGCGGTCGAAGGCGCCCAGGTGGACTTCGACACCGCGCAGCTGATCGAGGCGCGCTACTTCACCGAGCTGACCACCGGCCAGGTGGCGAAGAACATGATCGGCACCTTCTGGTTCCAGCTGAACGAGATCAATGCCGGCAGTTCGCGGCCCAAGGGCCCGGCACCCCACATCACAAAAAAAGTCGGCGTGCTCGGTGCCGGCATGATGGGCGCGGGTATCGCCTATGTCTCGGCCATCGCCGGCATAGAGGTCGTGCTCAAGGATGTGTCGGCGGAGGCAGCGGAGAAGGGTAAGGCTTACTCCCAGGGGCTGCTGGACCAACTGGTGGGCCGTGGCTATATGGCTGCCGAGAAGCGCGACGCCATCCTCGCCCGCATCAAGGCCACCGCCAGCGATGCCGACTTCGAGGGCTGCGACCTGATCATCGAAGCCGTGTTCGAAAACCGTGAGCTGAAGGCCAAGGTCAGCGCCGCAGCCGAAGCCGCCGCGCTGCCGGACGCGGTGATCGCCTCCAACACTTCCACCCTGCCCATCACCGGGCTGGCCAAGGCGGTGAGCAAGCCCGAGAAGTTCATCGGCCTGCACTTCTTCAGCCCGGTGGACCGCATGCCGCTGGTGGAGATCATCCGCGGCGAGCAAACCTCGGACGAAACCCTGGCCCGCGGCTTCGACTATGTGCTGCAGATCAGGAAGACCCCCATCGTGGTCAACGACAGCCGCGGCTTCTTCACCTCGCGGGTGTTCGGCACCTTCACCAACGAAGGCATCGCCATGCTGGGCGAGGGCGTGTCCGCTGCGATGATCGAGAACGAAACCCGCAAGGCCGGCATGCCGGTGGGGCCGCTGGCGATTTCCGATGAAGTCTCCATGAGCCTGATGACCCACATCCGCAACCAGACCGCCGAAGACCTGAAGGCCGAAGGCAAGAGCGTGCCCCGGCATCCGGCCTTCGCCGTGGTCGACCTGATGGTCAACGAGTACAAGCGCCCGGGCAAGGCGGCTGGCGGCGGCTTCTACGACTACCCGGCGGGGGGCAGGAAGCATCTCTGGCCGGAGCTCAAGGCGCGCTTCGAGAAGGCTGACCGGCAGATTCCGCAGGAAGACGTGCGCGACCGCATCCTCTTCATCCAGGCCATCGAGACCGTGCGCTGCGTGGAGGAGGGCGTGCTGCTTTCCACCGCCGACGCCAATATCGGCTCGATCTTCGGCATCGGCTTCGCCGCCTGGACCGGCGGGGCGTTGCAGTTCATCAACCAGTACGGCCTGGACGATTTCATCGCCCGCTCCCGCTACCTGGCCGAGCAGTATGGTGAGCGCTTCGAGCCGCCGGCGTTGTTGCTGGACAAGGCGGCGAAGGGGGAGCGTTTCTAGAACTCTGCCGCGCATAAAAAAACCGGCTCCTGGTGAGCCGGTTTTTTTGTCGCTCGCGGCGCGGATTCACGCCTTGGCGAAGCGGTTTTCCAGGTAGCGGATGATGTCGTTGGACTCGTACATCCAGCGGCTTTCGCCGTTCTCTTCGATGCGCAGGCAGGGCACCTTGATCTTGCCGCCGCCGGCCAGCAGCGCGGCGCGGTGGGCTTCGTCGTTCTTCGCGTCGTGCAGGGCGATCGGCAGGTTCAGCCGGTGCATGGCGCGGCGGGTCTTCACGCAGAAGGGGCAGGCATTGAACTGGTAGAGCGCGAGGCTGGTGCTTTCTTCCGCGACCCGGGCCTGTGCCTCAGGGCTGCGGCGCAGCTTGCGCGGGCGGGTGATGAAGTCGAGGAAGATGATCAGTTGGCCCAGGCCGACTCGTAATGCCTTGATGAACACTGTTGCGCACCCTTGAGTGAAAAAGCGGTGCGGCAGTCTACCCGAACTTGCCGGGTGTGGCCGTCTTTCATGCCAGGTGGTCGCTGCAGCACACCAGCGAACTCATGTCGAACGCCGCCGGCAGCTGTAGTTCACGATCGGTGGGCGGATTGCCGGAGAGGCTCTGCAGGGCCCGTTCGGTGGCGATGCCGCGGCTGATGTTGTGGTTGAGCTCGATGGTTTTCGCCACCGAGCCGACGGAGCCGTGGGCGCAGCCCAGGAGCGAGAAGCCGTTGGTCATGATCGCCAGGGCGGTAAGGAAAAAGAGTCGGGTCCGTTGCTGTTTCATGATGGAGCTTGCCTGTCCTGGATTTCAGCCTTGTTGTCTGCCGCTGGGTTTCTTCTGGCTCGTCAGCAGCACCGGGATGCTCTGGCTGAGCTGCTGGTAGAAGGTCATGGAAGCGTCCACCGGACTTGCCCCGATGCGGCCGCGCTCGTAACCGAAGCTGACGGCCAGGACCACCATCACCACGACGAAATACAGACCGAGGCTGGCGAGAGCGCCGTTGCGTGCGTACTTGACTGTGGGATTGCTCATGGCTGGTTTCCGCGACCGGGGGCTTGGATGGGGCGTAGATTCGCGGAAAGCTTTTCGATGAAAAAGACAGACGCGGGCATGGTAACTATCGATGGAACCAATAGTTCCGGTGGCCGGCGTCAATTTTTCTTGACGTGCCTTGGGAGGCCGCGTGCTAGAGCGGAGCGGCCTGCAGACGAAGGTTGGTCTCGGGACGCCATCGAGGCTGGCTATGGCAGCAGTAGGTTTCGGCTATGGCGCTTGGGACCGGCGGTATTTCAATCACCTCGGCACTGTGTTAAATAAAACGCACATTTAGGCCCGAGCACCTTCTCACGCTTCAGGAACCATTAGTCCATGCCGCTTCGCATCTGCATTCTGGAAACCGATATCCTCCGCCCCGAACTGGTCGATCAGTACAAAGGCTACGGCCTGATGTTCGAGCAACTGTTCGCCAAGCAGCCCATCGCGGCCGAGTTCAGCGTGTTCAATGTGGTGCAAGGGCATTACCCGCCTGAGGGCGAGAAGTTCGACGCCTACCTGGTGACCGGCAGCAAGGCCGACTCCTTCGGCAACGACCCCTGGATCCAGACGCTCAAGACCTTCCTGCTGGAGCGCTACGAGGCCGGCGACAAGCTGCTGGGCGTCTGCTTCGGCCACCAGTTGCTGGCCCTGCTGCTGGGCGGCAAGACCGAGCGCGCCACCCAGGGCTGGGGCGTCGGTACCCACAGCTACCAACTGACCGAGAAGCCGGAGTGGATGACCCCCGCGCTGGAGGAACTGACCCTGTTGATCAGCCACCAGGACCAAGTAACCCAGCTACCGGAAAACGCCACCCTGCTGGCCTCCAGCGACTTCTGCCCGAACGCCGCCTACGCCATCGAAGACCAGGTGCTGTGCTTCCAGGGCCATCCCGAGTTCGTCCACGACTACTCCCGCGCCCTTCTGGATATGCGCCATGACTTCCTCGGCGACCAGGTCTACACCCAGGGCATCAGCAGCCTGGATCGCGACCACCACGGCGCGGCCGTTGCCGAGTGGATGATGCGTTTCGTCGCGCGGGACCGCGCCGCCTGATCCGAGTGCACGAACTGAAAAGCCCGCCATCGAGGCGGGCTTTTTTCTGCGCGAGGTTCAGAGCCAGTCGTAGTACTTGAAGCTGGCGTAGAGCACGGTGCAGCCCGTCGCCACCAGTCCCAGCACGCCGAAATAGCCGTAGTGCCAGGTCAGCTCCGGCATGTTCTCGAAGTTCATGCCGTAGATCCCGGCTACCGCCGTGGGAAAGGCGAGAATGGCCGCCCAGGCGGCGAACTTGCGCTGCACGACGCTCTGCCGCGAAGACTCCAGCAGCAGGCCGATCTCGATGGCGTGGTCGGCCATCTCGCGCAGGCCGGTCAGGTCCTCCAGCAGGCGATTGACATGGATGGCGATGTCGCGGAAGTAGGGCCGCATGTGCTTGTCGATGAAGGGGAAGTCGAGGCGCTGCAGTTCTTCGCATATTTCGCCCATGGGGCCGATGTAGCGGCGCAGGCGCAGCAGGTCGCGGCGCAGGCACTGGATGCGTTCGACGTCCTCCTGCGTCAGCGGGCGCTTGAGCACGTTCTGCTCGATCTCCTCCAGCTCCGAATGGAAGCTGTCTATCAGCGGCCGGTAGTTCTCCATCACGAAGCTGAGCAGAGCGTAGAGGACGAAGTCTTCGCCGTGCTCCAGGAGCAGTGGACGTGCCTCGCAGCGCTGGCGAACGCGCGAATAGGGTGCCGATTCGCCATAGCGGGCGCTGATGATGTAGCCCTTGCCGGCGAACAGCTGGGTTTCGATGAACTGCAGTTCACCGTCGACCTCGATGGGTGAATAGACCACCAGGAACAACGCATCCCCGAAGGTCTCCAGCTTGGGGCGGGTGTGGCGGGTCAAGGCATCTTCGAGGGCCAGTTCGTGCAAGTCGAACTGCCGTTGCAGGTTGCTCAGCTCCTCTGCGCCGGGATCATGCAGGCCGATCCAGACGAAGTGGCCGGGTTTGCTGGCCCACTGGAGTCCTTCATCGAGGGTTATGTCGGTGACTCTCTTGCCTTTGGCGTATACAGCGGCGGCAACGACTCGACCCATGGTTCGGCTGTCCCTTCATCCGTTATTGAAAGAATGGAGCGAAGCTTATCGCTCTCCGTCATTTGAGTCTTGCTGATGGCCTGGGTTCTGCAATGGCGCGGCTAGAGCTTCTGCTCTAGATTGTTCACGCCCCGATCACAACAAGGAGAACGTCGATGGCCGAGGCTTTCAGTTTTGCCGGAGGCAGATTCCACTGCCCCTATCGGGTCTATGCCTCGGCGATACCGGGGCCGGTGCTGATCCTGCTGCCGGCCCTTGGCGTGGCCGCGCGCAAATACGAGGCGTTCGCCCTGGGCCTGGTGGCCGCCGGCAACCAGGTACTGGTAGCGGACTGGCCCGGCCAGGGGGAAAGCGGCCCGCGGCCGAACCGCCAGCTGGATTACGGCTATCGGGACCTGGTGGACGACTTCGTGCCGAAACTCCTGGCTGCCGCCCGGCAACACTTTCCACAAGGCCGGTTGGTGCTGCTGGGGCACAGCCTGGGTGGGCATATCGCAACCCTCTATGCCGCGGCCAACCCGAATGCCGGCGTAGCGGTGGTAGGTGTGGCCTGCGGCAATATCCACTACCGCAACTGGCGTGGTCGGCACAGGTTGCTGACGCCCACCGTGGCCCTGGCTTTCAACCTGCTGACCGCGATCTTCGGCTATCTGCCGGGCAAGGCCATAGGCTTCGGCGGCCATGAAGCGCGCAGCCTGATGCGGGACTGGGGGCGGGTGGCATGGAGCGGCAACTTCGACCACCTTGGATTGCCTTTGGCGCCGGCGTCCGCCAATCCCACGCCTTCAGTCTTCATCGGCATCGCTGGCGATCCCTTCGCGCCTGAGGCTTCAACCCGGGGACTGGCCGCGTTGATCCAGGAAGCACCCGCTGTGCGCCTGCTGCCTTCGCCCCGGCCCGCTTCGGAGAACGCCCACAGCGCCTGGCTGCGTTCGCCGGCCACAGTGGTGGAGGCCGTTGCCGGTTGGCTGGCGCTGACCCTTGGCCGCTCCGCCATCGGTCAGGTGGTCTGAAACATCCTGTTACAGGAGCTAGCGTTAGGGGTACCCGAAGAAAGACGCGGAGACCTGTCATGGTGCTGAAGAAATGTGTGCTGGCGGTAGCGATCTGCTCGGTTCTGAGCCTGTCGTTCACCGTTCTGCCGGGCGACCTTTCCAGCTCATCGAGTGCCTACGCCAAGGACGGGGGCGGCGGTGGGGGCGGTGGGGGTGGAGGTAGTGGTGGAGGAGGTGGCCACGGCGGCGGCAGCAGTGGCGGCCACGGTGGTGATGGCGGAGGCCACGGCGGCAGCGGCCACAGCGGCGAGGGAGGCGGCCACGATGGCGGCAACAGCGGGCGGGGCAGCTCCCATAGCGACCGCGGCGCGGATCACGGCGCCGACCATGATGTGGGCGAGGCCCACGGGGTCGGACATGGCGCAGATGATGGGGCCGACCACGATGTAGGCGAGGCCCATGGTGTTGGTCATGGCGCCGATGACGGCGCTGACCACGATGTGGGGGACGATCGCGGCGAGCATGCAGGCGCCGAAGCTGGTGATGATTCTGGTGGCACCCTGTAACGCCACCCTCAACGAAAAAGCCCCGCAATGCGGGGCTTTTTTATCGAACAGCTCAGACCAGGTGCTGCTGGTCGAGCTCGATGGCCGCGTCCAGGGTTTCCAGCAGGGCCTTGCGCACCTTGAGCTTGGTGTTCCGGTGGGCGGTCATGTTGATCTTCTTCAACTGCAGTGCGGCGGCGCGGGCAGCGTCCTGCAGTTGCTCGGCTGGCACCACCTTGTCGAGGAAGCCGGCATCCAGCGCGCCATGCGGGTCGAACATCTCGCCATTGATCACCGAGCGATGGAAGGCGGACTTGCGCAGACGGTCACGGGCCAGCTCGATGCCGACGTGGTGCATGGTCATGCCGATCTGCACTTCTT
>RCUL01000300.1_pt1 | contig 30675 bp, 27 predicted proteins | sample 2167521 | NCBI WGS metagenome assembly RCUL01 (sample SAMN09932745, study PRJNA488358) | compost metagenome | feature: garden; material: soil; isolation source: compost soil in acetic acid-enriched culture | place: Germany: Experimental Botanical Garden Goettingen | collected 2016-01-27
CGGTAAAACTATGCCACATTCAGATCTTCCATTTCGTGCTTTAAGTGTGCTTCATACCTCTCGATATCTTTTTAATAAATATGGCTTTCATAAAGTCGGGGTGGACCGCATTATTGAATCGTCAAAGACTCCAAAAGCAACTTTTTATAATTACTTTCACTCAAAAGAACGTCTTATTGAAATGAGCTTAACTTTTCAAAAAGATGGGCTGAAACAAGAGGTGATTTCAATTATTTATGTTCAAAAAGACTTAACTCTGCTTGAAAAGCTTCGCAAAATTTACTTTTTACATGCCGACTTAGATGGCCTTTATCATTTGCCTTTCAAAGCCATTTTTGAAATTTCGAAAACACATCCCAAGGCGTATCAGGTGGTGATTGACTATCGAAACTGGCTTATTAATGAAATTTATAATTTGCTTTTAGCAACCAATGCAAATGCTTCAAAGCAAGATGCACACATGTTCTTGTTTGTGATTGATGGGGCAATGGTTCAGCTTTTAGACCCAAGTAAGGCAGGGGAAAGGGAACGGTTGTTGGATTATTTTTTAATGCAGTTTATTTAATGCAAATAAAAAGAAATACCTTATCATTTAACTGCATCAGCCTGAATGATGCAGTTAAATGATAAATATTAAGAAATTTCTAAAATTTTTTGGGCGATATATAAGTCTTGTATAGATAACCCTGAACTATCATAAATTGTGATTTGTTCCTGAGATTGCCTTCCTTGAGCGTTTGCTAAAAGCACATCGCCTATATTGATTAAAGTTGTGAACTCGGGCGCATGTTGGAATTCACCAATGACTTTAGACTGCGTATTAAGATCACAAAATAAACCACTCTGTGAAAATAATTCTGGAGGAAGTTCTTGTTTACCTTGCTTATCAGAACCCATAGATGAAATATGAGTGCCGACTTTGACCCATTCTGCTTTAAAAAGAGGGGTTTGAGACGAAGTTGCTGTCACAATAATATCCGCTTGCTCACAAGCTTCTTTTGCATTGGTAATTTTAAGCTTAATCCCTAATTGTTTTAGGTCTTCTGCCATTTTTTCAGCTTTACTTTGCTCGCGTCCTACAATCAAAACCTGATCGAAATTTCTAATTCTCGCTAATGCCTCACATTCATATTTGGCCTGATTTCCTGTACCAAATATAGCTAATACTTTTGAATCTTTTCTTGCCAATACATGGGTTGCAACAGCATTAGAAGCTGCTGTACGGAAGGCATTCACTTTGCCTGCTTCGATGGCTGCCGCCATTTTTCCATTCGCTTGATTAAATAATAAAATGAGTGCGTTATGGCGTGGTAAACCATTTTTAGGATTATCTTCCCAAAAAGAACCAACTTTAAGACCAGCTAATTGCTGGGTAGCAGATGATTTAATACTAAACGTATTTTTGGTATCTGACGCTTGACCATGAACCACAGGAAAACTTTGAGTGTCCAATTGAGTTGCAGCAATTAAAGCTTCGTAAATGGCATCGTAAGCCAGTTCATGATTGATGAGAGCAGAAGATTCAGACTCAGAAATAAATCTCATAGCCATCTCCAAAAGTTGATGTTTAAATTAAGACGTGAACAGTTCGAGAGACGAGTAGCATGTAATGTCTATCCATGACGCTTTAACTGACATCATAGATAGACACCAACTTTTATTAAGCTGATAAAAACTCTACATATTTAGAAATATCGACATTCCCGCCACTAATAATGATGCCTATACGTTTGCCTTTTAATTCATGTTTCAAATTACGGGCAGCCGCAAATCCGAGACATCCTGTCGGTTCAACCACCATCTTCATTCTCTCAGCAAAGAACTTCATAGAGGTAACGAGTTCTTCGTCTGTTACAGTCAAAATGTCATCTACATTCTTTTGAATAATAGGAAATGTTAATTTACCTAAACTTTGAATTTGAGCACCATCGGCAATCGTTTGGGGCGTATCAATATGAACAATTTCTCCTTTTCTAAAGGACATTTGTCCATCATTTCCTAGGGCAGGTTCAACACCATATATTTTACAGTCCGGAGAGAGTTGACGGGCAGATAAGGAAGAGCCTGCCAATAAACCTCCGCCACCTAAACATATAAAGAGGTAATCCAAGTCACCAACTTCTTCAAATAGTTCTTTTGCAGCCGTTCCTTGACCTGCAATAACATGCGGATGATCATAAGATGGAATTAAGGTTAGACCATTTTTTTCGGCAATCTCTTTTCCAATTTGTTCCCGATCTTCTGTATAACGATCATATTCAACAATATTGCCTCCGTATTCTCGCGTCGCTGCCATTTTTGCAGCAGGAGCATCTTTAGGCATGATGATTGTTGCTGGAATACCAAGGATCTTTGCTGACAGCGCAATCGCTTGAGCATGATTTCCTGAAGAGAAAGCAACCACACCAGCTTTTTTTTGAGCATCATCGAACTGTGCAAGCGCATTCATTGCACCACGAAATTTGAAAGCGCCAACACGCTGAAAATTCTCACATTTAAAGAATACTTCTGCTTCAAATTCATTGTTAACAGTACGTGAAGTTAAAACAGGGGTTTTATTTGCAAAACCTTTTATGCGTTCAGCAGCGGCTGCGACATCTTCATAAGTTGGAAGGGTTAAATTTTTCATAATTAAACCTAATTCTATTCAATGTTTTCGGATGCAAGATTTCGTATTGCTCAAGCAACACACAATATATTGACCTTGTTTAGATAAAATATATAGATTTAGATAAAATGTCTAATTTTATTTTCTAATTGGATAACAATGAGATATAAGATTTTGATTTACATTAAGTTTAAAATTAGATAAAAAGTCTAAATTACTATTACATACTTCACACTAGGGTTTGAAATAGTAAGCAAGTCATTTGGAGGAAATACATTGGGAAATCGTGATAAACATTTACTCACTCAACTAGATACAATCGCGAAAGGGTTAAGTGAAACTCTATTTCCATTTTGCGAAGTTGTTGTCCATGACTTAACAAATCCTGAACATGCCATACTCTCAATACACAATAATTTATCTGGTCGAAAAATTGGAGATCCAGCAACAGAGTTAGGGCTGGCAAGAATTATGTCTCCAGAATTTCCAAATCTTATTTCCAACTATGCAAACCAGTTTGCAGATGGCCGCCCCGCAAAAAGTACTTCGATTGGTATTAAAGATGAAGAGGGCGAATATGTGGCCGCTTTATGTATGAATATTGATTTAACCCTATTTAGGGGCATGCAAAGTGCTTTAGACCAGTTTACTAAAATTGAAACTGACAACATTATTGAAAATTTGGAACCGAATGGGTCTGAAGCAATTCGAAGATATATCGATCAATTTGCATCAAAACATGCCACTACGCCGCGTATGTTAAAACTCAATGAGAGAAAACAATTAATACATGAGTTAAAGAATAATGGTTTATTAGACATTAAAAAGGCTGTAGAGACGGTTGCACAACATTTAGGTATATCAAGAGCGAGTGCCTATTTGTATGTGAAGGAAACTTAAAATAGTTTATTTTAATGTGTGTTTAGATTGATCAAGGAGGCAGTTATTTGAAGTTATTTATTATTGTGTTTATTGCAATTTTTTCCAGTATTGGTCTGATCTGTTTAATTGCACTGCTTAGAAATTTAAAAAATTCTTCGTCATCTGGCGAGCATGATCATTCATCTTCTTCAACCCATCATTACTCTGATTCCCATCATCATAGCTCTAGTTATTCAAATGACTGTTCATCATCGTCTTCAGATTCAGGAGGATGTGATGGTGGCGGTGGAGGAGATTAAAAAAGCCCTTTTGTTCAAAGGGCTTTTGTTTAATTTAAGGTAAGTCGAACCAAATAAATTGACTATCTTCATTTGCCTGAATCGTCGCTTTATCTTCAAATACGAAAGCATCGCCTGCTTTAATTTCTTGATCACCGATACGAATTACACCTGAAATAACGTGGATATAATTCACTTTTTTAACCGGATCAACACTTAACTCACGTCCTTTTTCCAATACGGCAGATTTTATCTCTGCATTTTGACGAATATGCATCGGCGCATTTGCATCGGGACCTGCAATTAAATGCCATTTATTTGGGTCTTTACGTGGGTCAAGACTAATTTGCTGGTAATTCGGCTCTGCATCTCTTACATCAGGATGAATCCAGATTTGTAGTAAATGTACAGGTGTATCAGTGTTATTAACTTCACTGTGGGCAACACCTGTGCCAGCACTCATGAGTTGCCATTCACCTGCTTTAATTTGGCCTTCATTTCCCATCGTGTCACGGTGTGAAATCGCACCATCTAACACACAGGTTAAGATTTCCATATTGTCGTGCGAATGTGTACCGAAACCATTATGCGCATCAATCTTATCGTCATTAATAACCCTTAGAGTACTTACACCCATATATTTAGGGTTGTACCAGTTACCAAATGAAAAGCTGTGATAAGACTCTAACCATCCAGCTTTAACGTGTCCACGATCTTCACCACGATGTACGTAAGCATTCATGATCTAATCTCCCAAATTTTTATTTATCTATTGAGAAATATATTAATGCTATATCGGGAGTGAAAAAATAGAATAACTGCAACATGTCGTTTCATAATTGATATGATATTGAGTTTTTTGTCTGTTTGTTGCATTTTTTTTGCAATAAAAAACCTGCCATAAAGACAGGTTTTTTTATGAAAATATTTAATTATTCGAGGAACTTAACAGTTACGCCAGAACGTACTTTACTTCCTAAATCATTTGCATCCCAGTTAGTCAAACGGATACAACCGTGTGATGCTGTTTTAGAAATTAAAGATGGATTTGGTGTTCCGTGAATACCAAAAGATTTCTTACTCAAACCAATCCAGATATTACCAACAGGGGCATTTGGGCCAGGTGGTAAAGAAAGAGGTTTTAAGTTTTTACCTTGTACGAAGTTCGACGGTGAATAGCTGTACCAAGGGTTACGAGCCACACCAACTACCTTGTAAGTACCGGCCGGAGAAGGCGTATCAGTACTGCCAATTGTTGCAGGAAATGAGGCAATCATTTGGTTCCGGCTATTGAAGAGATACAATTGTTTTGCGCCTTTATGGGCAATAATCAAATGAATATCTTCTGGTAAGTCATTGCGCACGTTTGGAACAATGATTTTTTCACCAGCTTTTTTGAATGTCGCAGTTGGGTTAATTTTCTTTAAGAATGCTTCATCAATATGAAACTTTTCACCCAACATTTCGCTAACACGGGTGTAATACAAACCTTTCATTTTGGCTTGTAAAGCATAATCAGAAGGAATTGATTGGGCATACGGACCTTTTAAGTCAGCATCAGAAATCGTGTATTCAATAAATGCTGGCTTCGTTTGTTTTGCAACCAAAGCATCCCAAGTTTCTTTAGTAAGCTCACCAGTAGCTGACAAACCATTCATTTGTTGGAATGAAGAAATTGCTTTTAAGGTGTTTTTACCGCTCATGCCATCAATAGCACCTGGCGATGCATGTGCATTATTGAGCATCACGTGTGCACGTGCATAAACTGGAAGTTGGCCTTTGCCAATATTCTCAGACCATTCTGCCGAGTTTAAGCTATCTAAAGTCCATGAAGCAGCTGACACTGGTGCAGCCTTAGACGCCGTTGTGCTTTTAGCAACAGCTGGCGTAGACGCAGCAATGCCAGACTCTGCATTTGGGTCTTCAGTTTTCTGTAAGTTTTGTAATGTTGTTGACGCTCGATTTAGGTCATTTTGTTCTTGAGCAGTAATTTGTGTTGGAGCTTGAGCTTGTACAGTTGAAGCTGCCTCTACTGCTAGAGGATCAATCGGATCTTCTACAGGAGCTGATACCTTTTTAGGGTTCAGGGGTTGCTCAGTTGTTGAAGCAGCAAAAGCAACATTAGCAATGATACAACTTAAACTCATAGCGAGTAATGAGCGAACAAACATGTAATTCAACCTTAAGAATTTTCATATAAGCAATAGGAGGATTGATGTGATCTTAAAGTGCATAAAATTACCAATAACTCATCTCTATGAGCCCAAGATTGGCAATTTAGTGATTAAAAGAATATCAATAAACCCAATGTAACATGTTGCAAGTATTGCAGAAAACCCCGCAGCTTGCAGTAGACTTTTGTGTAAATATGCATTTTTTAGTAGATTGACGAGTTTTTTGTGTGAAATTGAAATTATAAAAATGTCTCTGTTTTTGGTATGATGCTGCCACATAAAGAAGATAGAGATTGGTAATGACGACTTTGAAAAATGATCGTTTCCTCCGTGCTTTGTTACGCGAACCTGTAGATACCACTCCGGTATGGATGATGCGTCAAGCAGGGCGTTATTTGCCTGAATATCGTGAAACACGTTCAAAAGCAGGTGACTTTCTATCCTTATGTAAAAATACAGATTTTGCCTGTGAAGTCACTTTACAACCTTTGCGTCGCTATGATTTAGATGCAGCAATTTTATTTTCAGATATTTTAACAATTCCAGATGCACTGGGTTTAGGTCTTTATTTTGAAACAGGTGAAGGACCAAAGTTCCATAAAACAGTACGTACTGAACAAGATGTGGCTAACTTACCAAAGTTAAATGCAAAATCAGACCTTGATTATGTCATGAATGCGGTAAGCACGATTCGCTCTGCTTTGGGTGGTCAAGTTCCACTGATTGGTTTCTCTGGTAGTCCTTGGACGCTTGCAACTTATATGGTTGAAGGTGGTTCAAGTAAAGATTTCCGTTTTACTAAACAAATGATGTATGCACAACCAGAAGTTTTGCATGCTTTGCTTGATCATTTGGCTACGTCAGTTATTGATTACCTAAATGCTCAAATTGATGCAGGTGCTCAGGCGATCCAGATCTTTGATAGCTGGGGCGGGGCATTGGCACATCGTGAATATGTCGAATTTTCTTTAAACTACATGAATAAAATCATTGCTGGTTTGCAACGTGAAAAAGACGGTCGACGTATTCCTATCATTGTGTTCACTAAAGGTGGCGGTCAATGGTTGGAGCCAATGATTAGCACAGGTGCAGATGCATTAGGTTTAGATTGGACTACGCGATTAGATACAGCTCGAACTACGGTGGCTGGACGTGTCGCTTTGCAAGGAAATCTTGATCCTGCTGTTTTATATGGTTCGGCTGCTTCAATTGAAAAAGCAGTGAAAGCCATGTTGGATGACGCATACGCAAATGGTGAAAAGACGGGTTACATTGCTAACTTGGGCCATGGCATTACCCAGTGGGTAGACCCTGCACAACCAAAAATCTTTGTAGATACCGTGCATGAGTATAGTGCTAAATATCTAGGATAGTTTTTGTGCAATATCTAAATTTACCGCTTCAATTTATCGGCAAGGCTGTTTCGGCAGCCTTGTTTGGTATTTTGCTTTTAATTGCTTTTGCTTTAACAGCACCGATGGGAAGCCATGAATATATGGGTTTTTATCGTTATGATTATTTACTCATCTATGCTTTGCTGATTCAGATCTGCTTACTCTATTTAAAACTGGAGTCATGGGCAGAAGCCAAAGTGATTGCTTTATTTCACGTCATGGCGATGGTCATGGAAATATTCCTAACGCATCCTGCAATTGCTTCATGGCAATATCCGCAGCCCGCCGTATTTAAAATTTTAACAGTGCCGTTATTTGCAGGTTTCATGTATTCGGCTGTAGGTAGCTTCTTTGCACGTTCAATACGACTGTTTCAAGTGTCTTTTGAAAAGCTTCCAAATTTTGGAACTATGCTATTACTGGCATTTTTCTCATATATAAATTTTATGAGTAAATTTTTTGTTCCAGATATTCGCTATATTTTATTCGCGATTAGTATTTTTATTTTCTGGAAAACGAAACTTTATTTTCAAATAAATGAACATAAATTTAAAATCCCGATGTTACCGATATTATTGACGCTCGCATTTATCATCTGGATTGCTGAAAATATAAGTACATTTTATAAAATTTGGCTCTATCCAAGTCAGGTCGATGCTTGGCATATGGTGGGGTGGGGCAAGCTAGGATCATGGTATTTATTATTACTTTTAAGCTTAGTCTTGGTTCTTAAAATATTAGGTAATCGAGATAATCAAGGTAATTGGAATTTAAGGTAAATTTTTCTTTAGCACTTTTCATCATATTGTTTATTTTTTAATTGCTAAATCGTAGCCTTATCGCTATCTTTAATAGCGTGTAATAAAAATTACACATAACAATACAAGACATAAGAAACAATCAATAATGATTTTTGGAGATATACATCTATGTTAAAAAAATTAGCTTTAGCTGCTTTGTTAGCAGCTGGTTCAAGTGTTGCTATGGCTGATAACGATGTGGGTTGTGGTGTGGGTACTCAAGTATGGGCTGGCAAGAAAGGAGTAGCGCCTAAAATTCTTGCTGCAACAACAAACGGTATTTTTACTAACCAATTATTAGGGATCACTTTCGGTACTTTAGGCTGTCGTCAAGGCGGAACAGTAACAGCGCAAGTTGTAACATTCACAAACGAAAATGCAGAAGCTTTAGCACGTGATATGGCAGTAGGCCAAGGTGAAAGTCTGAATGTACTTGCTGAGTTAATGCAAATTAAACCTCAAGATAAAGACCGTTTCTTTAAAGTTTCAAAAGCAAACTTTGGTGAAATCTATTCAGCAAATAATCAAAATACCCTTCAAGTATTAGCATCATTACAAACTGTAATGGCTAAAGACGACGTTTTAAAAGCTTACGTATAAGTTTGAAATTGAAAACCCTGTCGTATGGCAGGGTTTTTCTTATATTTAATGATAAAAATTGATGAGCTTAATGAAGTCAGTTGTTTTAGTTTTTGCCTCTTTGGCAGTTAATATTGCGTATTCAGCAGAAATAAATCCATCTATTCAAAAATATTGGTCAATTGCAGAACAAAAAAACTTAGATCAAGATATTACATGGCAAAGGCTTATGTATGCCAATAAAAAACATAAAAGTGATGTCACTTATTCTGGTTATTTTATGTTAGAAAATGGGAAAAATAATTTAAAAGAAGAACTGAAAGCTGACATCTCGGCATTATTTATGCCTGCTCAAGATAATCAGTCGATTCGTTGTAAGTTTCCGGCTCGAAGCCAATGGCTCATACAAAAAGTAGGTATTCAAGAAAATGAATTGCCTCAAATAAAATGTTCAGAATTTGAAAACTGGATTGGACAGATTAAGCCTTATAAAGCCACATTAATTTATGCGACAGATTTTATGGGCAACCCTAGCTCGATGTTTGGTCATACTTTATTGCGTTTAGACCCCAAAGATCAGCAGCAGTTAAATTTAGTCTCTTACGCCGTAAATTATGCAGCAACTGTGGCGGGGAATGACAACTGGTCATATGCATGGAAAGGTTTAACAGGGCAATATCCGGGTGAATATTCACTTATGCCTTATTATCGTAAGGTAAAAGAGTACGGTGATTTCGAAAGCCGTGATTTATGGGAATATGAGCTGAAACTTTCTCCTGAAGAAACGCGGTTTTTAGTAAGCCATATTTGGGAAATGCAGCATGTGAGTTTTCCTTATTATTTTGTCAGTGATAACTGTGCCTATAGGTTATTAGGCTTGGTCGATTTAGTAAAACCTGAGTCTAACTTACAAGAAAAGTTTACTTATGCATCTATTCCGATGGAAACCATTAAATCGATGCAACAGCAAGGGTTAACTAAAGCGCCTGTATATCGGCCTGCTTTAGAAACCCAGCTATTAGCCCAAGCTCATCAGCATGGTGCTTCTTTAGCGAAGGTTGCACATCAAATTACGATGATGCCCGTTAAGCAGTCTTCTGAGGTTTTAAAATCCTTTAGTGAGCAAGATCAGGCCAAAATTCTAGAGATGGCCTACGATGATTTATATCTCCAATTTACGAGCCGTCAAATAGAAGAAAGCGTTGCACAGCCACAGTTACGTCAGCTTTTGGCTTTAAGAAGCCAGATTGATTTAGACAAACAGCGTCAAGAACCTAAACGACCAGAAAAAGAGCCAACTCAAGGCCATAATGCACGTAATATTTCAGTGAAAGCCGGTGAAGTCCAAGGTGATAAGTTTATCGAAATTGGCCATCGACAAGCCTATCACGACTTAATAGATCCTCAAGGGGGATACCGTGCGGGGACTCAATTACTATTTTTAAATGGTAATGCGCAGTGGCGAGATGATTATTTAAAGCTAGAACGTCTTGATCTGTTAGAAGTAAATTCTTATAACCCAATACAACCTTTTAAAACACCTCTGAGTTGGGGATTTAACTTAGGCTGGCGTCAGGAAGCAATTCATGATGGAAACTTTAGTGAAGAAAAACAGCATGGCGTAGCGAATTTTAATGCTCAGGTTGGTTACAGTCTTGCAGACTATGAGCGCAAACATATTTGCTATGGGCAACTACAAACATACGTACAAACAGGTTCAAATCTAGATAAAGGGTGGCGTGTGGGAATGGGTCCGACCTTAGGTTGTATGAATCAGTGGTTCGACCGGTTTAACTCTGTTGTACAGATTGAATTGCCATATTGGGAAGACCAAAATCAATGGAATTTGAGAGTAAATACTCAGTGGCAATATGTGATTAATCGCAATAATGCCGTTCGATTAAATTGGGACTATGAACAACAAAATCATCAAGACTGGATGAAATCTAGTTTAGGCTACGTTTGGTTCTTTTAACTTTTATGATGAGTAAAGCAAAGAGAGAAATAACTTATTTCTCTCTTTTTTGTTTTTCAGAAAAGACAATTATTTCTTAATCGCATTTAGTACAGCATAAGCTGCTTTAATGCGTTCTTCATTTGGAATACGTTTATTGGTTAACATGACTAAACCAATATTTTCTTTGGGAATAAACACGACATAAGTTCCAAATCCGTTAGTTGAACCAGTTTTATGGAACATCTTGATTGAAGGTTCTTTGGAAATAGCAGTCACTTTATTAGGTTTCATCACGATTTGTTCAGAATTACTGTCTAATAAAGTTTGTAAAGGAGCTGGATAAGAAAACTCTTCCCAACCAAGCGCCTGATACATCGTACCTACTTGATAGAAACCTTTATGAGTCTCATCAATTGCGCGTTGAATATCTGCCGGATATTTTTGTGGATTTAGATTGGCATCAATAAAGCTAAGCATGTCTGGTAATGTAGATTTAACCCCGTAGGCAGGCGCATCTAGTGGGCCTGGGGTCACACGAATCGGCTGATTTTCTTGGTTATAGCCAAATGCATAGTTTTGCATCTGAGTTTTAGGAACATTCACATAGCTATGTTTTAAGTGAAGAGACGGAAAAATTGTATTTTCTAAAACCTGACTAAAAGGCTGGTTCATCGATAAGCTTACAACTTTTCCAAATAGGCCAATACTAGGGTTTGAATATTGTCTATATTCACCAATTTGGTTTTTAGGTTCCCAGTCTTTGAAAAAAGTTAAAACTTGTTGGTCTGTTTGTACTTCATCTGGGAATTGTAAGCCAAGGTTGCCACTCGTATAGGTCGCAAGTTGAAGTAGGTTAACTTGGTCAATCGGTGTATTTTTTAGCTCTTCCCAGTATTTTCCTGGGGTGTCGTCAAAAGAGATTTTTCCTTTCGTTTTGGCATATCCACCTGCCGTCGCAGTAAATAATTTACTGACTGAACCTAGTTCAAAAATCGTATTGCCATTTACGGATTTTTTATCTTGAACCGATTGTAGGCCATAATACATTTCGTACTTTTTATTGTTTTGGATGACACCAACCGCCATACCGGGAACGTCATATTTTTCTAATAATGGTTTAAAGTTCTGATCAACAACCTTTTTGATATCTTGTTCTTTTGATGTGTTACCTGCATAAGTTGAGGTATTAAAAATAAAAAGAGAAGGTAGAATTAAGTAAGAAATTTTTTTGAATCGCATTATCAACTCATCAAACATTTTAAAGTGAAGGGACGTACTTTTATAACAAAAATCACATAATTTAATTGTTATGTTTTATAGAATAAACGCTGTATTTAGATATAAAAAAACCCAACTAAGTTGGGTTTGTAAATTTATCACTAAAAAGAATTTAGTAACTTTCTGGTACTGCACTCAAGAACTCACGTCGTGATTCTTTATCGGTTTTAAAGTCTCCGATAAATGAAACTGTACGAGTGGTTGACTCTTGTTTGCCTACACCACGCATCATCATGCACATATGTGCTGAATCGATGACGACAGCAACGCCTCGAGCACCAGTCACTTCAGCCACAGCTTCTGCGATTTGCTGAGTCAAGTTTTCCTGAATTTGCAAACGGCGTGCAAACATTTCAGTAATACGTGCAAATTTAGATAAGCCTAGAACCTTGCCTTCCGGTAGATAGGCAATATGAACACGGCCATAGAACGGGAGGAGATGATGTTCGCAAAGCGAATAGAATTCAATATTCTTCACCAATACCATTTCATGGTTATCTGATGGGAAAACAGCATTATTGGTGACTTCTTCTAAAGTTTTACTATAGCCAGAAGTTAAATATGAAAAAGCTTTAGCCGCACGCACAGGCGTATCTTTAAGGCCGGGACGATTAAGATCTTCACCGACGGCAGTCAGAATATTTGCGTACGATTGCTGCATTGACATAAGACGTATAAATTTACTCTATTAGACAAGCTCGGCATTGTATCAGAAACATAACCAGATGTTCATAACTCGACGCACTATATTTATTTGGGTTTTGCGCGCGTTTAATAAAAGATGAATAAATTTCATGTTTTTTATCGTTAATAGTCAAGAGTTTGAACATGAAATATGCATTTAATGTTAGTAAGTTCTAAATGATCGCCTAGTGGCATCATATTTGCACAGATGCAGTGTTATAGAGCATAAGGATAAAACATGTCAGAACGTCCAATCACCTTTTTTTTCCGTGGTGGTCAGCAGCAAGTCGAAAATGTAGTACCCACAACGACGGTTTTACAATTTCTGCGAGAATATACCCAAACTGGTAAGACTAGGCAGACCGGTACAAAAGAGGGCTGTGCTGAGGGCGATTGTGGTGCATGTACAGTCGTGATTGGTGAGTTGGTCAATGACAGCTTGCAATTGCGAAGTGTGAATGCCTGTATTCAGTTTTTACCGACTTTAGATGGTAAGGCCCTATTTACAGTAGAAGATCTGCATACGTTATTGCCTACACAGGATGAAATGCTTCATCCGGTACAACAGGCGATGGTCGATTTGCATGGTTCACAATGCGGTTTTTGTACACCTGGTTTTATCATGTCGTTATGGTCAATGTATGAAAATGAACAACATTCTCCCAGCAAAGATCAAATCAGTGATTATCTCTCCGGAAATTTATGTCGCTGTACAGGCTATCGACCTATTTTAGATGCAGCACAAAAAGCTTATGACTATCCACGTGTTGTATTAGAACGTCAAAAAGTACTTGATGTATTAAAAGAGATCAAAGCATTACCTGCATTGTATTTGAATGATCATGGTCAGCAATTTTTTGCACCAAAGACTTTGCAGGATTTTGCCGCTTTACGTTTGCAATTGCCGCAAGCGCGCATTGTCGCTGGTAGCACAGATGTCGGTTTGTGGGTAACCAAGCAGGGCCGTGATTTAGGCGATATGCTTTATATCGGTCAGGTTGAAGAGCTGAAAAAGATTGTAGTTACCGAGCATGCTTTAACGATTGGGGCAAATGTAAGTTTGAGTGATGCACTCATAAAAATTTCAGATTTTTATCCTGACTTTCAAGAATTACAGCGCCGTTTTGCTTCCATGCCGATTAAAAATGCTGGAACCCTAGGTGGAAATATTGCCAATGGTTCGCCTATTGGTGACTCAATGCCGGCATTAATTACGCTAGGTACACGATTGATTTTGCGTGTAGGTGAACAGACCCGTGAAATCGCCTTGGAAGACTTTTACCTCGATTATCAAAAAACAGCATTACAGCTTGGTGAGTTTGTTGAAGCGATTGTTATTCCACTTCGTGAAGGGCAGACGCGCTTTAAATTTGCCAGCTATAAAATTGCCAAACGTTTTGAGCAAGATATTTCTGCGGTATGTGCGGCTATTTCATGCGAGTTAGATACTCATTACGTAGCTCACAATGTGAGAATTGCTTTTGGTGGCATGGCTGCTATTCCTAAACGTGCAAAATACGCAGAAGCCATATTGGAAGGTCAGCAACTTACAACAGAATTGATAGCTAAGGCTCAAGAGGCATTATCGCAAGACTATCAGCCTCTAGATGATGGACGGGCTAGCTCGGCATATCGTTTACAAGTCGCGAAAAACTGTTTACAGCGGTTTTATGTAGAAAAAATCCTGTCTCAAACGATCACTCGTGTGAATGACTTGATTGCTATGGTGGAGATCTAACATGAATCAAACCATTGACTTAAGTGTTTCTAAAAAATCTGCTAAAGCAGGCGACTCCATTCCACACGAAAGTGCACATTTACATGTGACTGGGCAGGCAACTTATATTGACGATTTACCCGAGCTTGAAAATACATTACATCTAGCAGTCGGATTTTCGAGTTGTGCCAAAGGTAAAATCAGTAAGTTTGATTTGGATGCAGTACGTCAGGCTGATGGCATCCATGCAGTTTTTTCAGCAAAAGATATTGAGGTTGAAAATAACTGGGGACCAATTGTTAAAGATGATCCGATTTTTGCCGAGGAGCAGGTCGAATTTTATGGACAAGCCTTGTTTGTGGTTGTTGCTGAGAGTTATCAGCAAGCCCGTCAGGCAGTTCGCTTGGCAAAAATTGAGTATGTGCCCGAGACTCCGATTTTAACGATTCAAGATGCGATTGAAAAAGAATCGTGGGTGTTACCGCCTGTTGAATTTAGCCATGGTGAAGTTGAACAGGCATTCCAAAATGCAGCCCACCAACTTTCAGGTGCTATTGAACTAGGCGGGCAAGAGCATTTTTACCTAGAGGGACAGATTTCCTATGCGATTCCACAAGAAAATCAGGGCTTAAAAGTCTATTGCTCGACACAACATCCAACAGAAATGCAGCTGCTGATTTGTCATGCATTAGGCATGAATATGCATCAGGTGAGTGTGGAAAGCCGCCGTATGGGTGGTGGTTTTGGAGGTAAAGAATCGCAGTCGGCACAATGGGCATGCATTGCATCTTTGGCAGCACAAAAAACAGGCCATCCCTGTAAATTACGCTTAGACCGTGATGATGACATGAGTGCTACAGGCAAGCGTCACGGTTTTGCTTATGAGTGGTCTGTGGCTTTTGATGACACTGGTATTTTGCAAGGCTTAAAGGTGCAGTTGGCTTCAAACTGCGGTTTTTCGGCTGATCTTTCTGGGCCAGTGAATGAACGCGCTATTTGTCATATTGGCAATGCCTATTATTTAAATGCGGTTCAGTTGCGTAACTTACGCTGTAAAACCAATACTGTTTCCAATACGGCATATCGTGGTTTTGGCGGACCACAAGGCATGTTTGTCATTGAAAATATTATTGATGACATTGCTCGTTATTTAGGTTGTGATCCGGTTGAAATTCGGCAGCGTAATTTCTTTGCCGAGCAGCCCGGTGCCGGACGTGATCGTATGCATTATGGGGCAGAAGTCCGTGATAATGTTGCTCCTCGACTGGTGGCCGAATTGTTGCAAAGTAGTGATTATGCGAAACGTAAACAGACCATTCATACCTTTAATCAGGACAATGACATCATTAAGCGTGGTATTTCGTTAACACCATTAATGTTCGGTATTTCGTTTAATGCCGTGCATTACAATCAGGCAGGTGCATTGGTCTATGTGTATATGGATGGTACTGTCTCTATTACGCATGGCGGTACAGAAATGGGACAGGGGCTATATACTAAAGTACGGCAGGTTGCTGCGCATGAGTTGGGTTTACCAATCGATAGTGTTCGCTTAATTGCAACCGATACTTCTCGTGTGCCAAATACTTCGGCAACCGCAGCATCGAGTGGAGCGGATCTGAACGGTAAAGCTGTTCAAAATGCCTGTATTAAAATTCGTGAGCGTCTGGCAAAACTTGCAGCAGAAATAAGTCAAAGTGGTGCTGAGCAAATCCAGTTTGAAGATAGTATGGTCTCAACAGCGAATGGTCACTCATGGACATTTCCTGACTTGGTTCAACGGGCATATATGGCGCGTGTGCAACTATGGGACAGTGGTTTTTATAAAACGCCAGAAATTCACTACGATCAGGTCAACCATTTAGGGCGTCCGTTTTTCTATTATGCCTATGGTGCAGCAGTCAGTGAAGTCGCAATAGATACCTTAACTGGGGAAATGAAAGTATTACGTGCTGACATTTTGCATGATGTCGGGAGGTCCATTAATCCTGCAATTGATATTGGGCAAATTGAAGGTGGCTTTGTTCAAGGAATGGGGTGGCTAACCACAGAAGAGTTGTATTGGCAGCCCCAAGGACCACATGCAGGACGCTTGTTTACGCATGCACCTTCAACTTATAAAATCCCGACCAGTTTTGATATTCCTCATATTTTTAACGTCAAACTATTTAATAACCAAAATCAGGCAGACACTATTTATCGCTCCAAAGCGGTAGGTGAACCTCCATTTATGTTGGCATTGTCAGTTTTTTCTGCAATTCGGCAGGCGGTACAGGCGGCTATTCCAGAAAATGCACCGCTCGTACTTAATGCTCCGGCAACTGCCGAAGAAATTTTACGTGCAATTGCTATTGGGCGTGGACAAGCTTTGTCTGCTCGCCCACAAGCTAAAATATAGAAGATTATGCAACATTTACAATGGTGGACTGATTTTGTGGCGTGGCAAGCCGATGCTGCGCCTATTGTGTTGGTAACAGTGGTACGCGCTGATGGTTCAACACCACGAGAAGTTGGTGCAACCATGTTGTTGCGGTTTAATTTGCAACAGCAATGGCAACAGTCAGATACGATCGGTGGTGGGCATTTAGAGTTTCAGGCTATTGATATTGCGAAAGCAATGTTCAGAGAAACGGAAGCTTGTGTGAGGCGTGTTGAGCGATTTAACCTCAGTGCTCGGTTGGGACAGTGTTGTGGCGGAGTGATGTGGTTATTGTTTGAAAAAATATCACCCGCTGTAATTGCCTCAGATTTATCCCATTGTTTGCAAGCATGGCGAGCCGGACAACGTATATGGCGTACAGTCTCACATCAACATGCATCCATTTGGCAGACTATGGATATAAATAAGGAACAAGTATGTTTCGAGTTTCAGCTTGCCAGCAGTGACCAATGGCAATTTGACCAGCAGATTCAACCTTATGCCATGCAAGTGCTGATTTGTGGCGCGGGGCATGTGGGTGAAGCAATTGTCCGTTGTTTATTGCCTATTGGTGTTAGTGTGAAATGGATTGATCCGCGTGATGATATTTTCCCATCGGATTTACTAGAACAGGTGCAATGTTTAACGACAGATACGCCAGAAGCCGAGATTGAACATTTTGATCGTTCAGGTGCAATTTTAATTTTGACCCATGATCATCAACTAGATCTGCAACTGTGCTTTGCAGCTTTGAAACCTAAGCTAGAACCATTTGCTTATGTTGGGATGATTGGTTCAAAAAGTAAAAGGGCTATTTTTGAGAAACGTATGCTGACGCGCGGTTATGCACCAGAAGCATTACAACGTTTGGTTTGCCCTATAGGGATAGAAGGGATTTCATCGAAACAACCTGCAACGATTGCCGTTGCAGTGGTTGCTCAATTATTGCAGGTGTTTGATGTGAAGAAATGATCTTTTGGGATCATTTCTTTTGTTCGAACTTTGGATTTTTTTCTGCACGTTTAAGCAGTACGAGAACGGCACCTGTGCCGCCTTGATTTTCAGGTGCACTTACAAAAGCTAAAACATCGCGATGCTGACGTAGCCATCCGTTGACATAGGTCTTTAAGACAGCTTCAGGGCCTTTACCATGTACAATCTTGACAACATTTTGATTTTCATCTTTTGCCATCTGGATAACTTGTAAAACTGCGTCACGTGCTTGCTCAATCGTACATCCGTGTAAATCTACAGCTTCAAACCAACGCATTCTTCCAGCTTTTAAGTCTTCGAAAACTTTATGCTGAAGTGTGGCAATGCGATAGCTTAGCGTTGCTTGACTTGCTACAGGGTTTAGAGCGGCTTGAGTGTCTGATAACTCGGCATGTTCCGTTTCACGACCACCTTCGGCAGCTGCACGTTTAGCGAGTGTTTGAGCATCAATTTTTTTTGTGCGAGGCGTTCTTACATCAGCAATATTACTATTGTTGATGGGCTTAACACCTGCTAGAGCACTTTGAAACAGGTTTGCATCTTCCAATTCTTCAGACTCAGCCTGAGGTTTTGGGGCCTCAGACTGACTTGCGATTTTGCTTGAATGAGGATTGGAGATTTGCTTTTTAAATTGCTTCAGTAACTTTTGTTGCTCTTTAGAAAGCGATGAATCTTTATTACTCATATATCTTCTATTAAACCGTTTGGGGTTGTCCAAAAAGGGCGGTAAAGGCTTGATCTGGTCTTGGTTGTTTCATAAAACTTTCGCCAACCAAGAAGGTATGAATATCATTTTCTTGCATCATACGAACATCATCTGGAGTGGCAATACCACTTTCAGTCACAAGTAAACGTGATGATGGAAGCAAGTTCTTCAAACGAATTGAGGTATTTAAATCTACATCAAAAGTTTTTAAATTACGGTTATTCACACCTAATACACATTGCTCAGACAACTTTAAAGCACGTTCCAGTTCTTCTTCGTCATGAACTTCAACCAATACATCAAGCTGATGTTCAAAAGCAGTTTTAGACATTTCTTCAAGTTGTTGATCTGACAAAGAGGCAACAATCAATAAAATACAGTCAGCATGTAATGCACGTGCTTCAACTACATTATATGGATCAATCAGAAAGTCTTTACGTAAAGCGGGTAAAGCACAGTGGCTTCGTGCAATGGCAATATTCTCATCCGCACCCTGAAAAAAATCAACATCAGTTAAAACGGATAAACATGCTGCTCCAGCTTGTTCGTACTGCTCGGCAATTTCAGCAGGATTAAAATCTGCACGAATAATGCCTTTTGAAGGAGAAGCTTTTTTAATTTCAGCAATTACTGCAGGGCGTTTGTGCTGTAAAGCTTTTGCAAAGCCTCGTACCGGAGTTGCAGCTTTCGCTAGTTCTTCAACATCTTGCAAATTACGTTGTTTTAAACGTGCAGCAAGTTCCTCATGTTTACGGTCAACAATTTTACCTAAAATGGTATTTTGAATATTAATCATGAGAAGTCCTTAATCTGCCTGACATTGTTTTAATGTTTTGGTAAATTCAGCCAAAACACTCATTTTCTCTAATGCTTGTCCGCCATAGATAATATCTTGAGCGAATGAAACAGCTTGAGCATAGGTTTTGGTAATGCCTGAAACATAAATACCTGCACCCGCATTGAGAGCAATCATATTTGCTGCTTTTTCACCAATGTCAGATTTATTTTTACCTAATGCATCTTTAATCAGCTTTAAGCTTGCTGCGGCATCTGCTACCACTAAACCATTTAAGGTTTGTGATTCAATCCCGACATCTTCTGGATTAAGCGTCCATTCGGTAATTTCGCCATCTTTAAGTTCAGCAATAGCGGTAGGAGCAGCAAGGCTAATTTCATCAAGTCCATCTCTTGAATGAACCACCATGACATGCTCAGCGCCAAGTTGCTTCATAACCTCGGCAATCGGACGGCAAAGTTCATCTGAAAATACACCAATTACAAAGCGTTTTACGCCGGCCGGATTCGTAAGCGGGCCGAGTAAATTGAAAATGCTGCGAACACCAAGCTCACGACGTGGGCCGACTGCATATTTCATAGCTTTGTGATGATTTGGAGCGAATAAAAAGCCTACACCCATCTCACGAATGCAGCGCTCAGTTTGTTCCATATCTAAATCAAGGTTAATACCTGCTTGTTCAAGTAGATCAGACGAACCTGATTTACTTGAAACGCCTCGGTTACCATGCTTTGCAATGGTTGCACCAGCTGCTGCAATCACAAAGCTTGAGGCCGTAGAGACGTTAAATAAGTTCTGCCCATCACCACCAGTACCAACAATATCAACTAAATAATTGATATCGCTGACATCAATTTTAATAGCGAATTCACGCATGACACGTGCGGCAGCAGTAATTTCGTCAATACTTTCACCTTTCATGCGAAGGCCCATCATCAAAGCACCAATTTGTGCTTCGGTTGCCTCACCTTGCATGATGCTGCGCATAATGTCTTCCATTTGCGGCTGAGTCAGGTGAATATTTTTTGTAATATGGTTAAGTGCTTGTTGAATGTTCATAAATATCACTTATGCATAAATATCTAAAAAGTTTTTAAAGATTTGATGACCATGTTGGCTCAAGATTGATTCTGGATGGAACTGCACACCTTCAACAGGCAATGTCTTATGTTTAACACCCATAATTTCTTCCATTGAGCCATCTGCTTCATTGGTCCAGCACGTTACTTCAAGGCAATCAGGCAGTGTTTGCTGATCAATCACCAATGAGTGATAACGAGTTGCCGAGAATGGGCTAGGGAGATTACTGAAAATACCTTTATTGCTGTGGTACATATCAGATAAACGTCCGTGCATCACCGTTTTGGCTCTTACAATGTTTCCGCCAAAAGCTTGCCCAATACTTTGATGCCCTAAACACACGCCAAGCAAAGGAATTTTTCCGGCAAAGTGGTTAATTGCCGGAATAGAAATACCTGCTTCAGTTGGAGAGCAAGGGCCAGGACCAATAACCAGATATTTAGGTTGCCATCGTTCAATATCCTCTAATGTGACTTGATCATTGCGAACAACTTTTACTTCCTGATCCAACTCGCCAAAGTACTGGACGATGTTGTAGGTAAAAGAGTCGTAATTGTCGATCATTAGAAGCATGATGAACTTAACCTCATAATAATTAATATATATTTAATAAGTGACTAGAGTAGTTACTCACATTAATACTCACTTTATAGAAAGAACTTCTTGATTAAAAAATAAAAAGCCACTTTCTAAGCGGCTAATATAACAAAAAATGAAGTGACCAGTTTAACTATTTCATTCATTAGAAATTTGCTAAAAAAGTCAGCTTTAAATTGATATTAGATCTGTTAAGAAACAGAGATATGTGCAACTAGGGCAGAATCGGCTTTTTCATTAGAACTAAAAAGTATTCTGCCTTAGTTAGAAGAAAGGGTTAAATCGCACGAGTGTTGTAAATCAGCCAGTCTAAAACCTCTCCAGACAAATGCTCAGCTAGTCTTTCTTGAACCATTTGGTGATAGGTATTTAGCCAGTCTTTCTCTTCATTGTTAAGCATATCAACAACGATACAATCTAAATGGATTGGACAAAGCGTAAGTGTTTCAAACTCCAAAAACTCACCATAAGTTTTTTCAAACCCAGAGTGAAGACGGTTTGCAACCAGATTTTCAATACGAATACCGTATTGTCCTTCATGATAAAGTCCCGGTTCATTGGAAAGGATCATGCCCACGCGTAGTTTGCTGTAAGCATGTACTGGAGCATAATAAGAAAGCACTTGCGGTCCTTCATGTACGTTAAGCGCAAAGCCTACACCGTGACCTGTTCCGTGGCGATAATCTAAACCATGTTGCCATAAGGTATGGCGGCAAATTGAATCGAGTAGCGGTGCAGCTAAACCTTCTGGATAAATCGTTTTTGCCAAAGCAATATGACACTTTAAAACCAAGGTATAGTCACGTTTTTGTGGTTGCGTTGGCGTGCCCACAGGAACTACACGAGTAATATCTGTTGTTCCATTTACATATTGCCCACCTGAGTCAATCAGCAATAACCCATCGCCTTCAATAAATGAATAGTGCTCCTCAGTTGCGCGGTAGTGAGGTAGAGCGCCATTGGCATTAAAGCCAGCAATTGTAGAAAAACTTGGCCCTATAAACCCATCTTGCTGAGCACGGAAACCTGTAATTTTTTCATCAATCGTTAGTTCTGAAATGTTTTCACGATGATGAAGTGCTTTTTCTAACCAGTGGAAAAAGTGGCAAAGGGCAACACCATCTTTAACCATTGCATGGCGAATATGAGCTATTTCACTTTCATGCTTACGCGATTTAAAAAGCGTACTCGGGTTGATGTCGTATACAACCTGAATATCTTTTGCGATGGCTTGTTCATGATAAATCGATACTTTGGCTGGATCTAAAAGTACAGAGGCATCAGAAATATTCGCTAAAAACTTAGCTGTATCTTCATAGTTACGAATCTCAATACCATCAGCTTTAAAAGCTTGTTGAATGGCTATATCAACTTTGTCCGCATCAATGAAAAGAACAGTTTGTTTTTCACTAATATATAAATGAGACAAGAACACAGGGTTGTATTCTACATCTTGTCCACGTGCATTTAATATCCATGCAATATCGTCTAAAGATGAAATGAAATGACCCGCAATATTCTTGCTAGCTAATGTCTCACGAATAGCCTGAATTTTTTCTTTACGAGATAGCGCATTTAGCCCTTCAGGCATGAAATGAATTTTCTTTGATGGAAGTTCTGGGCGGTTTAACCAAATCTCTCCGACTAAATCTTGCTGGGTTTCGAGTTTATAATTATTAACTCGTGCAGTATGTTCGAGTGCCTTAAATTGCTGAATTGATAAAGTATGTCCATTTACCACAATGACTGATTCTGGTTGTAGATTTTTTTCAATCCAAGCGAGATGTGTTGAAGATTCATCACTCGTCAATTTTTGAAGTTCAAATCCAGTTCCGACAAGCTGCTGTTCGGCTTGTACCCAGTAGCGACCATCTGCCCATAGTCCTGCAAAGTTTTGAGTGACTACAAGTGTTCCAACAGAACCGCTAAAGCCACTAAGCCATTGTCTTGCCTTCCAATAGTCTGGTAAATATTCTGACATATGGGGATCGGCACTCATGACGACTAACGCATCAACATGCTGGTTAAGCATGAGTTCACGAAGTTTCTCTAGCTTTTCTTGAACAGTTAAATTGGTCATATGGTTTCCAAGTCAGGTTGAACTTTACTAGTACTTTTGTTCATTAATCTATAAATAGGTTTCTTTAATAAAAATAACACGATTGCACCAATTACTAGTGCCAAAACACATCTCATAAAGAGGGTAGGTAAGTGATTAATGCCATCTGCCGATACATGTCCTCCAATCAACCCTGCTATGAGATTACCTAAAGCTGAACCCGTGAACCATAGACCCATAATTTGACCGCGTATAACATCGGGGGCAAGTTTAGTCATGGTAGATAAACCAATTGGGCTTAAGCAAAGTTCGCCTAGGGTAAGCAGAAATATAGTACCGACTAACCAAAATGGCGAAACTAATCCACCAGCAATGGCGAAACGGCTTGCAAATGACATTAATAAGAAACCACCTGCTGCTAGTAAAAGCGCAATAATAAATTTACTAATATAGCTTGGGTCTTTATTTGATTTACCCAGTCTAGCCCACGCCCATGCTGCAATCGGGGCAAAAATAATAATAAAAAGTGCATTAATAGATTGAAACCATACTGCCGGAATCTCAAATCCAAATACATTACGGTCCGTATAATCTTGAGCAAACAGGTTAAAAGATGTTGGTTTCTGCTCAAAGGCAGACCAAAATAGTGCAGAGGTTGCTAATAAGACAAAACAGATAATAATTTTAAATTTTTCATGTTGTTCTAAACCAAGGAAAAATAACAAATATGCAAAATAAGCGATAATGCCAATACCTATTCCCACTGTTAAGTAAGTTGCTACCGCAACTGGGTTGATATGAATTACGCCAAAGAAGGTAAGAGCAATAACCACTGCAACGCTTAATAAAAATGAGAAAGCAATTTTTGGGGCATTTTTATTTTCTATTACAGGTTTATTCCAATTATCAGCTTGTTGGCGCAATTGATTGAAAGACTGTAGCTGTGGAATCGCTAATGCACGGAAAATGAGTAAAGCAACCAACATTCCGAGACCACCAATCCCAAAACCCAGATGCCAGCCATGATCACGAGCCAATATACCTGTAATAAGCGGGGCAATAAACGACCCCATATTAATTCCCATATAAAAAATGGAGAAACCAGCGTCGCGTCTATTATCTTGTGCTTTATATAACGTTCCGACAATTACTGAAATACAGGTTTTAAATAACCCCGACCCAATAACAATAAGGACTAAACCGAAATAAAAAAAGAATTGATCAAAGATAGGAGTAAGTGCAATAGATAAATGACCTAATGCAATAATGATGGAACCATACCAGACAGATCTTGCTTGACCTAACCAGTTATCGGCAATCCAACCGCCTAAAACGGTCATTAAATACATAGAGCCGGCAAATAACCCAACAATTGCTGCTGCGGTAGGACGATCAAGCCCTAAACCACCATCATTGACCATCGCAACCATGTAAAGAACCAATAAGGGCCGAATGCCATAATAAGAAAACCTTTCCCACAGTTCAGTAAAAAATAAAGTTTTTAAGGGTTTTGGATGGCCGAAAAAAGCTGTGTCGCATTGTTTGAGTTCATGCTTCATTTCAAATCCTTTGAACATATTTGTAGTTAAATAAACCAAACTTTTAGTTTGTTTAATTATAAAAAAAAGTTATGTTTTATTTTTTAGTTTTTTTTAAATTGAAAAGCAAGTTGGTCATGTATAAAAAAGGTATATAACAAATGGTAAAAAATGGAAAAGTGAAAAACTATATTGTGAAAAGCTAAGCTATTAGACTATTACGCACCAAAGCTGATCAAAACTATGCCTCATAGCAGAGAGCTCCATAAGGAAAATAAGAATTAAGTTGTTTTTAACGAGCCTTAAAAATAGAAGTGTTGTAAAAAAGAAAAATAATTTCAGAAAACCTCAGTATTTTAATGGGTGAGCTGTAACGCAAAAGACGACTTTTTTAATTTTTTTCAAAATTACTTTTCAAGGTAATATTTAAATTGAAGCCTTTTTGGCAAAGGCATAATTAGATGTAGAGTTCTCATCTAAGAGTTAGAATTTCATAAATCATCGTTTATTATTTTTTTATTCATTGTAATAAGAATGCCAGCTTGCTATATAAGAAAGTATTATGATCATGAATTACTGTTAGAAATTGATGCGATGATTCATATTAGCGCAACAATTTTGCACTAAATTAGGGCGATTGTGAGCTATTCTTGTATGCCATAATTTGAAAATGTCTGAATATGGTGCATTTAACTATGCAAACAGTATAATGGGTTCAAGACAAGGGACCTAAATCATGGATAGTTATAAGCAATTCAATGTTTTAGGTAAGTCTTATAAAGTTGGTATGAGATTTGCTTTATAAATACCAGCAATTAACACGCACTTAACAAGTGCAACAAAATTTCATTGGAGCAAAATGAGCATGGCGAACAAGGTCCTTCAACTCATACAAGAAAGTGGCGCAAAATGGGTCGATTTTCGCTTTACTGATACTAAGGGTAAAGAACAGCACGTAACTTACCCAGCTGATTCTATTGATGAAGATACTTTTGAAGACGGTAAAATGTTTGATGGTTCTTCAATCGCTGGTTGGAAAGGCATTGAAGCATCTGACATGATTTTACGTCCAGATGCAGAAACTGGTTTTGTTGACCCGTTCTTTGCTGAACCAACTGTAGTTGTGACTTGTGACGTTATTGAACCTTCAACTGGTCAAGGTTATGAGCGTGACCCACGTTCGATTGCTCGCCGTGCAGAAGAATACTTAAAATCTACAGGTATCGGTGATACTGCATTCTTTGGTCCAGAACCAGAATTCTTTGTATTTGATGAAGTGAAGTGGGACATCGATATGTCTGGCGCTCGTCATACATTGATCGCTGAAGAAGCTGCTTGGTCTACTGGTAAAGATTACGAGTCTGGTAACTCTGGTCACCGTCCACGTGTTAAAGGTGGTTACTTCCCAGTTCCTCCAGTTGATTCTTCACAAGATATGCGTGCAGAAATGTGTGCGAAAATCGAAGACATCATGGGCCCTGGTCGTGTAGAAGTACATCACCATGAAGTTGCTTCTTGCCAATTAGAAATTGGTGTGAGCTTCAATACACTTGTACGTAAAGCTGACGAAGTTCAACAATTCAAATATGCTGTTTGGAACGTTGCGCACCAATATGCAAAAACTGCAACCTTTATGCCTAAACCAATGGTAGGCGATAATGGTTCAGGTATGCATGTTCATATGTCTATCTCTAAAGATGGCAAGAACTTGTTTGCTGGTGATGAATATGCAGGCCTTTCAGAAATGGCATTGTACTTCATCGGTGGTGTCATCAAGCACGCTCGTGCATTGAATGCAATCACAAACCCATCTACAAACTCATACAAGCGTTTGGTTCCTCACTTCGAAGCGCCAATCATGCTTGCTTACTCAGCGCGTAACCGCTCTGCGTCTATCCGTATTCCATACGTTTCTAGCCCTAAAGGTAAGCGTATCGAAGCTCGTTTCCCAGATCCAATGATGAACCCGTACTTAGGTTTCGCTGCATTATTAATGGCTGGTATCGACGGTATCCAAAACAAGATCCATCCGGGCGAAGCTGCTGATAAGAACTTGTATGATCTTCCTCCAGAAGAAGAAGCAAAAATCCCAACTGTTGCTCATAGCTTAGATATGGCTCTTGAAGCACTTCAAGCAGATCACGAATTCTTGTTAAAAGGCGGCGTGTTCACTAAAGAAATGCTTGATGCATACATCGAACTTAAAACTGAAGATGTACGTCGTCTTAACACGACTACTCACCCAGTTGAGTTTGATATGTACTACAGCTTGTAATACGTATTTTCATAAAAAAGCCTGCTTATGCAGGCTTTTTTATTGTTTAAAATGTTGATTGAATTCTCTAAGTTTTTTATCAAAAAATTGGGGTAAACTAAGTGCGAGTTTTCATGTGAGCAGATTATGCGTAAACGGCAACCAGTACTTAAACAGGAAAAGACTTTAAATCCTGAGTTGAAAAAATGGTTGTATGCGTCCGGTTCTCTGACTCAACAATTGACTGATCTTGGTGGTGGTCAGTTCAGTGTAAAACCTTTTAAAGAACACTTTCAGCGTTTAACTTTTGCAGATAGCCAATGGATGAATATGCCTCATACTCACACCTCATGGGTGCGTGAGACTTATTTATATGGCAGTGAGGCAGAACCTTGGGTTAAAGCAAAAAGTATTTTTCCTATTTTAAGCCTACAAAAAAAAGCCCGCATATTTCAGCACATTGGTTCTACACCGATTGGATTTTTTCTATTTCAAAGAACGACACCACTTTGTGACCGCCGTGTCATTCGTTTGCCAGAAGGGTGGACGCGACAAAGTTGCTATACTTGGCATGGGTGTAAATTTATTGTCCAAGAAACATTTTTACCAGCTTTTGAAGCTTTTCTACATCAGCAGAACGACAAGGAACTACTATGACGACTGCAACAGATACCACATGGCGTCAGCGTTTAGAAGCATACTATTATCTATGTCGATTTGATAAGCCAGTTGGAACAGAACTGGTTTTTTGGCCAACCATGTGGGCACTTTGGGTTGCGGCAGAAGGAACGCCGCCATTGCATATTCTTTTGGCAATGGTCTTAGGCACAATTTTTATGCGTGCTGCTGGTTGTGCCATTAATGACTTTGCTGATCGAAAAGTAGATGCACATGTTGAACGCACTAAAACACGCCCATTAGCAACTGGGGTAATTCGTCCGAGAGAAGCAATATATGTATTTTTAGCTCTAGTATTTGCTAGCGCTTGTACTTTGTTCTTTTTACCTATAGCGACATTCTATTGTGCACTAGCTGGATTAGTTTTAGCATTTATATATCCCTTTATGAAAAGATATACCCATTTACCACAAGTGGTTTTAGGTATGGCATTTTCTTGGGGAATTCCAATGTCATTTACTGCGATGGGTAAGCCGTTAGATATAACGTGTTGGCTTCTTTATTTTGGTAATCTAGCTTGGACAGTCGCTTATGACACTCAATATGCCATTACTGACCGTGAATACGATTTAAAAATTGGCGTAAAATCTACAGCAATTCTTTTTGGTCGATATGACATCCAGATTATTGCGCTTTTACAAGCAACCAGTCTTGTTTTGATTGGTTCGGCACTGTATTTAGAAAATATTTTATTTCCATGGGCGATCATTGCTTTGATTGTTGTTGCATTCGATTTTATATATCAAACAATTAAAACCAAAGACCGCAACCCTCAAGTCTGTTTTTGGGCATTCCGTCACAATCGCTGGGTTGGATTAATCATTTTTCTGGGAATAGTTTTAAATTTCATATAGTAAAAATGACCGTAAGGTTGAAAAGTGTTCTATGCAGAGCACTTTTTTTATGTCTTAATATTTGTGCATAAAAATATGCGGAATAAATAACACATAACATAAAAAGGATATTTTATGAAACGGTCAAAAATTGCTTTAGCTATAACATTATCAGTTTCAGCATTATTTCTTACAGCATGTAATGACGATGATGATGACTATGTTGGCGTAAACCCTGATAAAACATATATTTCTGAAAAAGCCTATTCTAAGGATAGTTTAGAGGGGGCTTCATCTATAAAAGTCATGACCTATAACATGGTCAATGTACAAGGTAAAACAGCAGAAGCAACCGCACTAGTAATGTTCCCTAAAATTGCCCAACCGAAAGATGGTTATCGTGTAGTGGTATGGGAACATGGCACTGTAGGCGTAGGGGATAGTTGTGCACCAAGCAATAATACGATTAATCCACGCTTCAAAATTTTAGCCGATACATTATTAGCTGCTGGATATGTGATTGTGGCACCAGATTACGAAGGTCTTGGTACAAAAGGAATCCATCCATATCTTAATTTAGCTAGTGAAGCTAAATCAGCATTAGCCGCTGTTAAGGCAGTGAAAGATCATTATGGTACACAGTTAAATGGTGATTGGATGTCTGTAGGCCAGTCACAAGGAGGCCAGGCATCTATAGGAACTGCTGAATATGCAAATACAGATATAACATATAAAGGTGCGGTTGCAGGCGCGCCTGCATCGAGCTTGGGAACAATTATTCTTGATGTGGCACCAAATGCATTAGCATTAATTGAGCAGCAAGAAATTGCGGGTAATGTAGCTTTAGATAAACGAGTATCTGTTGACTCTTATGCTACCCTGCTAGCTTATGCAGCTTTAACTGGTGTTGGTATTAAAGCCTATGAACCAAGGTTTGAATATAGAGATATATTTCAAACAAGAACGAAGCCTTTAGCTGAATTTGCAGAAGGAAGTACTGGAGAAAATGGTCTGTGTTTAGATAGTGCTGATCCGAGTCTTAGTCTAATTAATAAATTTAAAGAAGATATTATTAGATTTATGACTGATAACCCAGATAAAAAAGTTATGGATTATCCTGGACTTGATGCTAATAATTTTAAGTCAAATGAGACTGTTCAGAAATTTCTACTCGCAAGTCAGCCTGGTACAAAACGTTTAGATAAACCTGTATATATTGCTCAAGGTAAGCTTGATACCAATGTCCCTTATCCAATTACTCAAATGATGGTGGCTGGACTGGTAACTTTGGGTTCACCTAACATTAAACTAGATCTAGTAGAAAATGCGACACATACCCAAGCCATTGTTTGTAAAAATGCTGATATCTATCAATTTATACAAAAGAATATGCCTGCTAAGACAAATGCTGTTGTAGACCCATCGATAATTGATGCAAGTGGAAAACAAGAATGTACTGGAGTAGCACAATAATTTTTTGTATTTAAAATATTCAAGTTAAAAGGGTCCTAAAGAGGGCCCTTTTTTTGTTATATTGTTACACACCTTAAAATCGATACCATTTGAGTTTGAAGCATTTATGAGCCAGCCAACTGTTGAAAAAAAATCTGTTCCTTGGTTATTAATGGGATTAGGTTTACTCATTCCTTTTCTGATTATTGGAATTCTTTTCTTGGCTGCAAAAAGTGATGCTAAAACTAAAAAACAATATGAACAGCAACGTCTAGAAATGGCAAAAAGAATAGCTGAGAAAGAAGCAGCAAATTCTGAAAAGAAATAGCACTAGCTTTTTAATGAATATCCTTTTGTAGCTGACGTACACTTGGAATGTTTGTATAGCGTCTTACAGTGTAACCTGCTTCTGTGAGCATTTGATCACGAATACGATCTTCTTCCGCTTTTTCAAGGTGAGAAGGGTCATCTAACTCAATAATGGCAATTACTTCCATCTTGTCGTTAAGCACAACGAAGTCGGTAACTTTACGGTTGAACTGACTACGAATTTTATAGTCCTTACTGGTAATTAAAGCGCTAAAAGCCACTTGTGCTAAAACATGATAACTTGGAAAACTTTGTTTTAAGCGGATAAACATTTGAGTTTCAAAGTTGGTAATAACAGGGCGAGCAAAGAATTTTTGTTTTGGAAATAAATAAGGGCGTAAACAAACAGCAAGAAAAATGCAGGTGCTGATGCAACCTAAAACAATAAAAAATAAGTGACTCGATTCGAACATGTGAAGGCATCATACAAATAAAAACCCACTCATGATGAGTGGGTTTTTAAGAATCTTGGCTCTCCAACCTGGGCTCGAACCAGGGACCTGCGGATTAACAGTCCGTCGCTCTACCGACTGAGCTATTGGAGAATCTG
>RCUL01000301.1_pt1 | contig 30627 bp, 30 predicted proteins | sample 2167521 | NCBI WGS metagenome assembly RCUL01 (sample SAMN09932745, study PRJNA488358) | compost metagenome | feature: garden; material: soil; isolation source: compost soil in acetic acid-enriched culture | place: Germany: Experimental Botanical Garden Goettingen | collected 2016-01-27
CACTCTTACATTTGATATATCGGATGCTTTTTGAAAAATCTCATTTAGTGAATCTTGTTTAATTTTTAACTTGCCTTGACAATCATGACCTACTAATAAACCGAATGGTTCTTGAAATGTACTCTCCGCGAGCGGGTTGTTAGGAGCTAAAAAAGGCGCATCAATTAATATTTCTACAGCTTTCCTAATAGTATTATTGGTGCTTGAATCAATCAAATTTCTAAAGAGTTTATCTAAGTCTTTTATTGCTATTTGTTGTTTGAATAACCTCTCATAGAATTTTAAGATTTCAACTCTGATGTCCTCACTACATTTGGTGCATAATCGGGATAATATTCCAGGAACTTTATCCGTAAATGCAGCAGCTATTGGATCTGTGGTTCGTTTTGATAACAATTTTTGAAATCGACTTAAATATTCGTTTACATACTTATTTACCATTATTGTTGGTAGCTTTAATAATTGTTGACGGTCAAAAACCACCTCAATGGTGCTATTGTCCCTGTACCTATTTAAGATCGCTATACCCCAACTTGGAGAAACTGATATAATACGTTTTAAGGCGCCATTAATTGACTTATTTCCAATGTTTACCCCCGATAAGCTTAGTGGAATTGCAAGCTCTTCTAAATATCGTAAAAATGTATAAGCGGTTAGAAAATCTTTTGGGGATCCGCCTAATTTAAATGAACGTGTACTTCGACCTATCTGGAACTCATTTTTTATTGTAACAGCATCGTTTGAAACATAAGGTTGACTTAATATTATATCGAAATATTTACTTTCTCCCCAAGGGTCGCACTTATAACGAACTAAGTCATTCCATCTTTCGTTAAAGTCATCCTGCTTTTCATTAGTTTCATCATAAATTTTCCAATTCCCGAACAGAATGTTCTGTTGTACCATCTTCAGTTGAAACATCACATATGCTTCTTGAGAAACCCAAAAATAATCATCTTCTATTGGTGATAAATTAAGTCTCTTCCTAACTTCAATAAGAACGAATTCAAGTAAGTTGGCGGCTTCCTCCAATTGACCAAACTCTGTTAACAACATAGCTCGTTTCGCTTCCCAAAATAACGAATTGTTATTTTGCGGCCATTCATTCAGTAATTTCTTTGCTTCTTCATGTTGCATTTTGAATATTGAGTTCAATACTTGCTCATAATAAAAATGAGCAAGCTGATCATACGACAGATGAAGCTTTATGGAATAAATTGAAGTGAATGTTTTCATCCACTCTTCTTCAAAATTCTCCTCTCTGTAAAAGCGTAACATCGCTAAAGATAACTCAACCCATTTTCTAGTATATGCTTTCCAATCGATGGACTGATCCTTATATATAGCTGCGTTAATGTTAATCTCTTTGTTTTCTAATATCTCATTTGGAAAGAAATTATAGCGGTCCAAGATCCTTTGAAAATGTGGAGCCATACTATTCCATATAGGAAATAAACACTTCTCCAATCTCCAATTTAGTTCATAGAAATAATTTAAGTCCTCAAAAGGTGCAAGGTCTTGCAAAATAGCTTCATTGTGACTGTGTGGTTCTGTATATATCCACAATTTTTCTCGCTGCTCCTGGGGAAGAATTATCCAGTTTGGGTATTTATCTCTACATTTAGTCCACTGAGCAATTAATAAAGATACAGTTTCATTTTTGGGTGGCGTATTTCCCAGATCGGAATTTAGTGGCCATTCTAAGTTCTTAAGTCTATTTCTCTGTTTTTCTAGATAACCAATAAAGAGTTCTAATCCCTTTTTGTGATTTCCTTTTACCGTTTCACAATTTGAGATGTCGACGGCAATAATATTTTTATTACTTAAAAGTCTTTTCTGTGATTCAGAGAGATTTAATACACCGACTAAGTAAATCTTAGGGGCATTGCTATATCCAAAATTGTCATTGATCCATCCAATCCATTTTAGGAAGTTAGGGTCATCTCCTGAGAAACCAATTAAACACAATGTGTTTTCTAATAACGATTGTTGAACTGTATTAACAAATGGAGCGTACTTCTTTGGATAAACCCTATAATCTTCTTCGGTGATAATAAACGGCCTTTCCGATGGCAAACTACCGTGGAGTTTTATTATTCGTGGCTTATTAGAGTAGACGAGATCATTTTGATTAACAACAACATCGTATTTTCGAGATAGAACATCTTTACAACTCCGTTCAAGCAAAGTATCATAATTGGTTGTGAAAACATCAGTCCATGGTAGTTCCATTAACATTTTATGAATCTCAGACGGCTCATATTCGCTATCCGCGATATTTTTTTGAATAAAGTGCTCCAATGTTGAACGACCAAAAGCTGCTTCAAATTCTTCTGCTAATTTTAGTAGGTTTAAATATTTGACATTGGCGTCCGGTTTTCGGTTGTGTAACTTCTCATAAAGTACATCGCCAAGCTGTCCCCAATCTGGAGGAGTTTTTGATGCATTAATTGTATTGATCGCATTTTTACTAAAGCCAGCGCCTACAATGATTGAAGCGTGCCCAGTCCAAAGTCGCTCAGCGATTTCAGAAAAATAGGATAGGATATCAGATGGTAATGTACCCATTGTCTTAACTAAAATTTACGGTGTATGGGAAAAAATAAAAACTTTTGTCATCATTTAATTGCGCTAACGTATTCCGGTTGTTTATTTGCTGTCCAAATCTTTTGATGCTAAATAACTAACTGATGAAACGTAATTCGTAGCTGTATGTCTTCCTCTGTACCAAAATATAAATGTTAAGAATAAAAAAATTAAGGATACTCCGAAATTGCTTTTCAATAAATTATAGAACAACCAGAACATTGATATTATATATAGGCCTTTTAGTAAGTCATTAATAACAAGCCAATATTCAGATTTTGGAGAATTATATTTAGTAGCTAGTTTCCAAAATTGTTCCCTAGGAGGATTACTATTTTTTGCGATAATTCCAGCGATCCTATTGCCATTAAAGAAGCAATTGAATTTATCAATCAACCAATAATTATTTTTTAATGCATAATCTTCAATACACCTACCAATTTTAAAAATTAATAAATCAATTCCGTGTACAACTTGGCCGAGTAAATAAAGCCCTGGAACAAGTAAAAATATCGTGAGAGATGGATTTTTCGTAATGTCTTCTTTCTCGATCTTAAAAAAATTCAGTAGTGAAATATCAAATTCGTAAAGTAGTGTCAGTAGAAGGTACAATCCACTCAAAAAATAGACCATAAAGTCCCTAAAAGTATATTTTTCACTCATACTAAAAATTTAAATTAAATGCTCTTATTTACCAGAGTAAGAAATTTAGAAGGCTATTTTTTATTCCGCTTATTTCCTTCTGCTTTAGTCTCCGCATCAACAACTACAATCTCAACGACTACATTTTCCATCAATTTCGATTCTGTCCCGTCAGCTTTTTTCTTCGGTACCTTTTTATAGTGTATTACGATTTGCTCATCTTTAGGAATTCCATTAGGGAAAAAATCATCCAAGCTTTCAAAATCAAATACCTTCTTTAATATTCCCATATGACGAAGGTTATATTTTTCCGGTTGATCTAAAGACTCACATTTTCCAACAAAATTTTCAGCTAAGCCCATTTTTCCACTTAGTACTTCCTGTGACCAACCCCTTTCTCCACGCAGATCTTTAATATTAAAGATTAATTCGTACTCAATTCGAAATATAGCTTTCGTTTTATAAATTTTATCCATATCAAAATTTTTACCACCAAATGTTTGGTGGTCTTAATGATTGTTTTTATATTTGTGTACCCAATCAAGGATTGGTAATAAATGTGTTAACTATGTCTATTTTAAATAGACCATGAGTTGAACGAGCCTTTGAATCCGAAACTAGCAATTGAAAATTCAGCGTAAGGCAGCAAGTTTAACCCATGTCTAAAGATATTGTGTATCTTTGCACAATCTTTAGGCTGGGCTTGTTGATTGTTACGCTGTGGGATTGCTAGTTCCCGGATGATAGCAGGATACAAGTTCCAGCCTTCTTAATTCCAGCTCGTTCACATAAAACCAAAAAACGATTATGAGAACGAAACGAAAAAACACCACCCATTCCCCGCATTCGATCAGAGATCGCATGAAGAGGTATTCCCGCAAATCACTTTTAAAGAACATATTTCGTGCACCTGAATAAGTTGCACTCAATCAAAAACAGGCTGTAAAGAGCAATAAAAGGAGAGGAGTAGACTTTCCTTAAAACGAAAAGACAGCTGAACCCAGTTCAGTTAATTTCCCTCTTGATATGCCTGTCACCGACCTATACATTTATATGATTGCATAAAAAGGTAATGTTGGCCAATGATACAGCTTGATTTAATATTTGCACCTTAAAATTAAGCAAATTTTCGCTCAGTCCAAACTTTTTACCCGTAGTTTTTATTGCAATACAATTTTGTGGTAGGTCGGTTTTTACTTCTTTCCAGCAGGGAGCGCTATAATTAATCCTATTTATGCTTTGAAATTGTATCAGGGCGCTTTTCGGATTTTTAATATTATTTGTCCATTTGGCATAGGTCGCATTTGATCTGTGCAATGACAAGCCATTTGAACGCGAAATTTTCGCTATGGGGGATGTTATGGCCTAATTTTCGGGTAGCACCTCGGGTTTGTCATACTTGATGAAACTAAATTATGAACCAAAAATCAATTAAACTGCTATCCATTGAGCTAGCATGTTGTGAAATATACAACAATGGATACGATCTATTAAATACCATCGCCGACTGTCAGGAAAGCATGTCAGTATACCTGTTAATACCTAATCTATAAGCAGATGATAAAAAGATCAAATCTATTCGCTGCCTTATTGGATAAGGTAGTCAATATTCCAGTTATACAGATTACAATCTTAGTAATCGTGTTCCTCTTAGTTTTTCAATCCTATTTAACTTGTTTTTTAAAGGCATTGAAGAACATAAGAGCTTTTATCGTATTAGCTCTTATGTTTCATATGTTTAGTTTATCAGCTCAGACGCCCCGCAAGGACAGCGGGGCCAATGGGCTTCTCGCTGTGACCGGAACAGTTGTATCGGCAGCTGACGGTAAACCAATAGCGGGTGTATCGGTCGCCATGGCTGATGAAAAGGGGCGAGCATCCACCAAAGGTGATGGCTCCTTTACCATCGAAGTGAAAGCTAAAAATGGCAAAATCTTATTCTCCCATCTAGGATATAATGCCAAGTCCTTGAATTATACTGAGGGAGTATCAATCGATGTGCAATTGATACCTATGGATAATAGACTGGATGAAACGGTGGTAATCGGTTATGGAACCACTACCCGAAGATTTTCTACGGGTTCTGTCACCAAAGTAACTAGTAAGGATATTCAAAATCAACCAATCTCTAACCCAATGTTGGCACTTCAAGGGCTTGTACCAGGTTTAGAGGTTACGTCAAGCAGTGGAATCAGTGGGGCCGGGGTGGACCTTAAAGTGCGCGGAATAAGCTCGCTCACGCAGGGTAGTGAACCGCTAGTACTGCTCAATGGCAATCCCATTGCGACTAATGGGCAAAATATCGCCGAACTTTCGAATGCGACAAAGTCGGGATTAAGTTTATTCAACGCCATCAATCCAGCTGATATCGAAAGTATCGAGGTACTTAAAGATGCTGATGCCACAGCTATATATGGTAGTCGTGGTGCCAACGGCGTTATCCTCATTACGACAAAGAAGGCTTTTGCGGAAAAGGGACAGCTCAATTTTTCATCCAATATCGGAGTTTCCCGGGCGGGAAATATTATCCCGCTGCTTGATACCAAAGGTTATCTCGCCATGCGCCGTGAAGCGTTTACCAACAGTGGGCTGGCGCTGACGGAAGCAAATGCGCCTGATCTGCTACTGGCAGATACCACGCGGTACACGGATTTTTCAAAATACCTTGTCGGTACCAATAACTTGACACAGGATTATAACCTCGGTTATGTAACGGGGGGTGACCGCACATCTTTTCGCTTGAATGGAAATCTGCGCCGCGAAGCATTTCAGTTTGACCGTTCAAAGTCTTCGGATCGGTATAACATCGGATTCAACGTCAACCACCGATCTGCAGACCGTCGGTTTACGCTAGACATGGCCGGTAATTTTACACAAAACGGCTCCGACCTGACAGTGTATGATCCGGCCTCGTACCTTTACTTGATGCCTCACTTGCAACTCCGCAATGATGATGGATCGTTGAACTGGAAGATTGGCCCATACTCATTTTCTAGTCTCGGTTTTACAAATCCGCTCGCCCAGCTGGAGAATAGCTTCTCCGGGAAGTTCAAAAATCTATTCGCAAATATCGGCTTACAATATCAGCTTTATCCGGATTTGAATCTTAAGATTACTGGCGGCTATTCTTTTGGCAATAACAATGAAAAGGCTCGCTATCCCTCGACAGGGATAGATCCATCGACTTCAAACTTGCCCTTTGCAAATTTTTCTACGGGCAGCCGTTATAGCTGGATCGTAGAGCCACAACTTACCTATAATAAGCAGATTGGCTTGCACAATCTCAACTTTTTGTTAGGTAATTCGATACAGCAGGACGGAAGTGAAAACACCTTGCTTGCAGGAACTAACTATGGCGATGACAACCTATTGGGAACGATTACCGCTGCCGGAAAAGTAGTGCCCAGCTATACGCAATCGCGGTACAAATATGCTGCCCTGTTTGCAAGGCTGGGATACCGGTACAATGCGCGCTATCTGATCAATATCGCTGCGCGTAGGGATGGTTCCTCACGCTTTGGCCCCGGTAAACAATTCGCCAATTTTTATTCAATCGGGGCGGGCTGGATATTCTCGGAGGAAAAGTGGATGAAGGGGAGCAGCGCTTGGCTATCATACGGGAAACTGCGCGGCAGCTATGGCATCACCGGAAATGATCAGATCGGTAACTATAAATTTTTAGATACCTGGGCGTCAAATGCGCTGCTCTATAATGGGGTAGTAGGGATGGATCCCAGCATGTTGTACAATCCTGATTATGCCTGGGAAGCCAATAGAAAGCTGGAATTGGCAATGGATATGGGCTTTTGGAAAGACCGCATACTCCTTTCATTCGCTTACTACCGCAATCTGAGTGACAACCAGTTGATCGCTTATTCGCTGCCTTTCCAAGCGGGATTTAGTAACGTAAACCAAAACTTAGATGCCGAAATTGAAAATAAAGGACTAGAAATTACCTTGGATGCGAACCTGATACAGGGCAGGCATTTCGGCTGGTCCACCAAATTCAATATATCGCGCTCTAGAAATAAATTGCTCAGCTTTCCGGGGCTTGAAAACTCGTCCTACGCCAATAAATATGTGATCGGCCATTCCATACGTACGCAAAAGTTTTACCGCTATACGGGCATCAATGCACAGACAGGCCTTTATGAAATTGAGGACAACAATGGGGATGGCAAATACACGATTCAGGATAGAACGGTGCTCGTCGATTATTCACCGGACTTCTTTGGTGGCTGGAACAATACCTTTTCCTATAAGCGGTTGCGTATGGGGTTTCTGGTAGACTTTAAAAAGCAAAGGGGCAATAATGTGCAAGCAGCAAATCCAAATGCGCCGGGACTTGGTCTGGTTAATCATGTAACACTGGTGATGGATCGCTGGCAGCAAGAGGGCGATGTGGCCGATTACCAGCGGTTTATTGCATCGCGGACGGATAAGGGCTACAGTGCTTTTCAGAATTTTCTCAATTCGAATGGAAAAGTAACGGATGCCTCGTTCATTAAATTGCGCAATGTATATCTCAGCTATAGTCCTGATGTGGCTGTTTTAAAGCCTATAACAGCTTTGGAACTGTTCGGCCAGATTCAGAATTTATGGACTTACACGCGGTATAAAGGCGGTGATCCGGAGATACAGAATTACTTGACTACACCACCCATGCGCATCATGATGTTTGGACTGAAAATCAGTTTATAAAATGAAATTAAATTTTAAAACGATGAGAAATAGCATACTACATATTTCTATCTCTAGCGTTATAGCAGCTAACCTCTTGTTGCTGTCTGCCTGCAACAAGCTGGTGCAGGTGGACACACCGGATCATCTGGTGGATTCGGAGGTACTCTTCCAGTCGAAAAAGGGTTATGAATCGGCTATGGCCGGTATCTTTATTCAGATGCGGGCACTCAACCTTTCAATGACCAATGGCGGTATGGAAGTATACATGGGGGTCTCAGTAGATGAGATATATCCCACCTTAGTGGGCGGAGTTGAGGAGGAGTTTTTTAAAAATCAATTACAGAGTTCCAACTCAGTGGTAAACAATTTTTGGATATACGCCTACCGGGGCATATACCGGGCTAATCTGTTGATAGAAAATGCGGAGCGCGATCAGGTGCTTTCACTTACTGATCGGCAGAGTTTCTTGGGGCAGGCACTTTTCGTCCGTGCATTTCTACATTTCCATCTATGTCAATTGTTTGGTGATGTACCGTATATTTCTTCATCCGATTACAAGGCAAATGCAGTGAAAGCGAGAGATAGCAAATCGCTCGTCATGGAATTACTGTCAAAAGATTTGGAAAGAGCTGCAGAATTGCTTCCCAAAGAAATCAAGGGTGAGCGTGTCACTCCCTCTTACTATGCAGCAATAGCGCTATTAGCAAAAGTTAATTTATATCAGAGAAAATTTGAACAGGTTCTTGCATACACAGATGAGATATTAAACAATAAAGATTTCATGTTAGAAATGGACCTAGACAATGTTTTCAAAATCAAATCGCCAGAAGTTATCTTCCAGATTGAAAGTACAGTAGCAAATACTGCCATAGCGATGAACTTCATCCCTTTTAGTCCAGCAAGTAAGCCTATGTACGTCTTACAACATGATCTGTTGCAAAGTTTTGAAACCGAAGACCTCAGAAAACAGGCTTGGACTAAATCAAACATAATTGATGGAATGGCTTATTACTATCCCACGAAATACAAGAACAAACTAATGACTCCTATAGAAGAGTATAATGTGGTATTTCGATTGGCCGAGATTTACTTGATCCGTGCTGAAGCCTTGTTTGGAGCGAAGGATTATGATCAAGCCATGTCGACCTTAAACAGCTTGAGAAGCAGGGCGGGGCTAAAGGAGAAAAAATACGGCGATGCAGCACATCTCTGGGAAGATATCGTGACTGAAAGACGCCATGAGTTCTTTGTAGAGGGGGGCAACCGCTGGCTTGACCTCATCCGGTGGAATACCATTGATCATGTGCTGGGAGCATCAAAACCCTCGTGGCAACCCTTTGCAAAATATCTTCCTATTCCATCAAACGAAATTCTATTGAATACGCATTTAATTCAAAATCCAGGATATGATAATTAAACAATTTTTCTTTTTTGTTTTTATGTTCTTTCTTTTTAAAGAAAGTGCTGCGCAAACGCTAAAGATCGGCGATAAGCTGCCCGCAATGAATTTCAAACAAGTATTGGATCCAGACAAAGAAATTGATCTGGAACCGAATAAGTATAAACTCACCATCTTGGATTTTTGGGCACACGGCTGCGGATCATGTATCGCATCCTTTCCTAAAGTTGAAAAATTACAAGCTTTGTTTGGTGATTCTATTCAGATTATTCTGGTAAATTATGAAACGAAAGATTCTACCCAAAGCTTATTTGAAAAACGTAACTGGATTAAAAAACCAAATATCAAAATGATCGTGGGAGATACTTTGCTGCATAAAAAATTTGCTGTGGTAGGCGTACCGCATATCGTTTGGCTCGATGAACAACTTGAAATAAAATATATAGCTCACGGTACCTCTCTCAATACTGCAAATATCCGAAAGTTTCTAAAAGGCGAGAAACTGAACTCTAAAGCCGCTAAAGAAATGATTGTCAAAACTTCTTTGTTTGATCGTGAATATGAATCGGAAATGCAGTCATTCAGCTACCTCGCACGATATATCAGTGATTTCAGATTTAGTGGTGGCGAATGGGGGAGTGCGCGTAGCTTTACAGCTAGAGGAATGACGACAATCGATCTGATCAGGTCTGCTTTTGCCGGAGAAGGAACAGTGGATTGGCGAAGACCCTGGAAAACAGTCTTGAAAATTAAAAACCTTGATTTATATCGGAAGCCAGACAATATCGAGAATCCAGAAGATTGGCTTTATAATCATTCTTTTGTCTATCAGCTTGTTGTTCCAGAGGGTAGAGAATTAGAGAAATATGAGATTATGAAAAGAGACCTCGCTAATCATTTCCCGCTTAAGTTTTATATCGATACTATAAAAATGGAAACAATAGTTTTGAGGAAAGTAGGAAAAGCGGATAGATTAAAATCTAAAGGTGGAAATCCAATAAATACTTTTCGGAAGAGAAATGAATCTGCGAAAGGTGGTTTATTTGAAGATAAACGCAGGGTTTTGAAAAATCAACCTTTCAACTATTTTCTAAATGGGATTAGGCCTCTTATAGAATATGATTTAGAAAAGCCTTTTATCAATGATGTAGCTTATACAGCTCATGTTGATGTCGATTTTGATGGACTTACTTTTGATTTCTTTACATTGGAGGGTCTGAATGAAGAGTTAATGCGTTATGGACTTCAACTCACTACAGAGATACGTCCCATCGAAGTTTTAGTGATCAAAGATTTAGATTAGCAAGGGACGCCGTGATTAAACATAGAGAAGCCCGGATGAATCGATTTCATACCGGGCTTTTCATTGACCAAATATAAACATTCACTCAACTAAATAGCATTAGTCGTTGGATTGATTTATCCGATGGTCTTCAGCTGGATTGGAAGGAGCAGGTGAACCCGGTGATTGTGGCGTAGAGAAGCCTACGATACAATGTGTTTCTAGTTCATCCTGACAATTCGTAATTTGCTTGGTACCACCGGGCATCGATTCAGACTTCGTCTGCGGTGTGCTATTCAGCTGTGCCCCCAATGTATTGCTACTTGAAACAGGATACCAATACAAGGCTGGTTCTGCTTTTTCAACTGGTGTTACAGCTTTACTGTTTTCGGTACCTTCGGATGTGAGCGACCAAGCTGACAATCCGATTATCATCGCCATACCTAGTACGGCTACGATATTTTTTTTGATGTTGTGAATTAGGTTCATGACCTTAATTTTTAAAATTGATTTACTCGTTATCTTTTGCTATCCGTTCTGACCGATTTTCTGTGCGTTGCCGTCGGTAGGGGGATTTAGCTTCATACCTGTCTTTTGGCAGACTCGCCCTTCCTTCTGACTACCTGGCATCAGAATTCCGATGTTGTGTTTTGTGTTATTATTTAGCTAATGCTTATGCCGTATTACAGTTATTTTTAAATCTGTTTCTAATGGCTTTTTTATTATTTCAATCAGCTGTTTTATTATTTTTCGTTTTTATCCCGCTAACTTTTTCGTCGTTAACTTATACCAAAGTTCGTGAGTAAAACGCAGGTAGAGTTTACCGAATCTGGAGTCGGGTATATACAGGTTTTAAATAATGATAGGGTGTAGCAATAAAAAATCCCCTAGGTAAGGGGATGATGGGGCTATGCTTTCAGTGGATTTGTGGTTGCTTCTCGGATAATCTCATCGATGAATGACAGACATTCCTTTTCGCTACTAAAATCTGGATAAATTATGCGATCTACCCGATAAAGAACATATTCGCGTATGTCGTCTTCGTCAAAAACGGAACAGATAATTACATATTTATGTGTCAGGTCAATCTTGGAAAGTAGATGGTTTACTTCAAAATATTCTCCGCCACTGCTCAAGATTAATATGTCGGCTTTGGCGGCCGACAATTCTAACGTTTCTTCACAAATGGTTACCAGACGTGGATGCTTGGGGAGGGTTGCCGAGATATTCACTTCTGATGGATTAAACATTTGCCATATCATATAGCTATAGCTCTTTTTAACAGGTAATGGCTGACGTGGTGAATCGATCTTTTTCGAATGGGATAAAAGGTAATAAAGCGCATACCGTGGATAATAAATGTCATCAACGGCATTGGCCGCCTTGAGTAGAACTTCATCAAGCTGATAATTTTCCGGAAAATAGTGGGAAGCTATTTCAATAAAATTATTCGGAGCGTCATCTATTGGAGAGTTATATTGACTATAGGCTCCGCTCTCAATATTCGTTTGTTCGTCAATTGGTTCGGCTACAAAAAATTTTCGGACCATTTGAACAAATACACGGGCTTTTTGAACAATTTCTTTCATAATTGTAGGTTACAGGTACTAATTTAACAATAAAGATTTATATATAATCATTGGTTATTAAGATTAAAAAAATCCGAAGCTGTCATGCCAGTCCGCTTTTTAAAAAAACGTGTAAAACTACTGGGGGCGGAGTAGCCCAGTTCGTAGGCGACTGCATCGGTATGCATACCATCCACAATATATTTCTTGGCGAGCTCCAGCATAAGATTTATTTTCAGCTCCTGGGGACTTAGGCCATAATAGCTCTGGATAAGAAGATGCAGATAGTCCTTACTGATAGTGAGCTGCAGGGCAATGTCACTCAGTTTGAAATCCTGCCCATACTCTGCTACAGCCTGCTTAATGGATGCATAGGCTTCTTTGGATTTTAAATGCGATTCGGAAATTTTGTCGTATTCCTCAAAGATCTTTTCCTTGGATAGATTGATCAGCTTCTTGATACCCCAAAGGATATTGACCTCACTGTCCAGGTCGCCTTTTTTGATATTTGCCATAATGGTCTTCATCAATAGAATAGTTCTGGGACCAACACGAAAATCAATGCTACAATATGTGTTTGGATCTTTCTGTCGGTACGCAACGATCAATGAATGTAGAAACTGAAAAGGACGCTCGTTACCATCCCGGAAAATACTGCCGCGGAAATAGAAGTTAACAATGGTATACCTGCCGGCGGGGACCTGAAGTTGATAATCACCTGTGGACAAGTAGAAATAACGGCCACGATTAAAAGAAATAGTATAGCTGCTCTGTTGTCGTATATCATTGATCTGAATGGCAGAATGGTCGGTGATGACATAGAAAATATGGATATCCGAACGCATGATTTGTATTGGAATAACAATATCTGCGGGTAGATGGAGATCCATAACATTGATATAGCCAAGCAGTCCGTCAAACTGCTGCAGGCAGGCTTGTCCTTTGGAATTTGAATACCCTTGATAGGCTGCATTGGACATCCTGATGAGGGGTTGGAGAGCCATACTTTCATTACCGAGTGGCTCGCCAAACAGGTGTGCAATATCGATCTGTAAAGCTGTTGTCATAATAGGTTATTTATATCCCCCGATCAGGATTTCGGAATGATCGGGGGAATGGTTTTGGATAACGTGAGATTTGATTAGCGCTGCGGATCTCGATATGAAATCCGTATAAAGAGGGGAGTCAGGGCCATTTCCATGTTAACATCTTGCCATTGTTCTAGGCCGTGAACCACCAGCTCCTTGAAATCGGGATCTTCCGCTTCTTTTTCGTCTTTTTGAAACTGAAGCACATAGCCTTGCATCAGATAATTGGAAATGGCATGACCGAGCTGTTTTCGAAATTCAGCAGGGAGATTGTTGAGCTGCGCTAACTGATAGGACTTCAGGTTAAAATTTTGTTCCATCCAAGCCGCAAAATTGTCGGTCATGATGCGCAGTTCCATTACACGCTCTGCGGCCGTTAAGGCGAGAAGCAGGGCTACTTTTCGAGCCACACCTGCATTGTCTAGGTTTTCTTTCATAAAAATTGTCTTTCGGCAAATATTTATTTTAAAGATTACTTAAACGAGTGTCAGAACATAACCTCCCGTATTTTGGAGGATAATCTTAGTATTGGAGATTAAATATTGCCTAATACTTGATAATTTTTATTAATTTGGATGTTCAAACAATATAAATCTAGGCCTAATATTAATATTTAAGGGAATAATATGAAAGTATCAAAGCTATCCATAGAGAGTCTGCTCGTCTCCATGATTTTTAATTTAATAGGAAATAACGGTATTAATTTGGAGAGATTTTGGACCCCTGCCTATTGGATCTGGACATTGTCGTTTGCGCTGACTATTGGCATTGCTGCGCTACTCATTCGTGTTCGGTTAAAAGTATTGTGGATACAATGGCAGAAGAAGTATCCGGAATTGCAACTGCTAAGGGAGGGGCGGCTGCAGACAGGCAGTTTACCAAAGGGAGAAATCATATGGTCTATTTTGTCCACTTCCATATCTCTCTTGCTGGTCTATCTCTCCTTTATTTTTTTGATCGCTTTTGTACGTAGCGACAGTACATATATTTTGTTCAGAAGCTATTTGGTCCATTATATGCCCCTGATCACTATAGGTTGCTTATTGTATGTTAGTTATGTTTTTATTCAAGGCCAATTATGGTGGTTCACTCCGCCAAATGCCTTAGCACTGTTCAGAGATCAGATGCCTGAAAAAATCGTTCCTGTGGAAAGGACAGTTCAAAAGGTAGTGACGCTAGTACCGCCAAGCGTATTGGATGAAGTAATCGTAATCGGCTCGCTCTATGATGTGCTGTACAACCATGCTAAATTTGACTTGAATACCATCCAGAGACATGTTGTACGTATGTTTGACGTGCCCTTTTATTTTTCTAAAAAAGGACAGAAGGAAGTCATATTGATCGATGGCAGGAGGATGGAGGCCGATCGATTCATGCAGGAATTGGAGGCTTTGGGACTTGACAAGTGGTATTTCCGTATCAGCAGCACCTGCAGGGTGAATATGATGCTCATCCGTTATCCTTTCTCCCCAAGTACGGGTCAACTGGAGTTTCGTAAGGAGGTATTTGATGCCCTGCGGTCGAATATGACGGAGATGGATATCTGCAATCTCCTAGTCGTAACGGAATGGATGCGAAAAGAAAAAAAGATAAAGAAATTTTTGGATAACGTTCATAATTTGCGGCATAAGGGTTGGGATAACCTTATTTCCGTTAACTGATGTATCCCACAATTATAAACCAGACAGACCGGGATCGGTAGGCGAAAGCCATACCATCCAGCTGGATTTCGGCGGTTAGTCAAGCTAACCTAACCAATGTATGTTTTTCTCTCCAGGCTCTCCTGATCTACAGGGGATTATTCCTCGTTTTGTGTCCAATGCGAGCGTGAGCAAGATCCAGATTTCCTATTCATTGCACACTGTATCAAGCCACCCTGATCCGATGATAAATACCAAATTGGATCGCATACTCGATCTTTTGCAGGAACAGAACTATTCAGATCTCAACAAGCTTATAGGCACCATGACTGTCAAAGAGGTGGCTATGTACCTAAGTAAGAGTATACGCACCATTGAGCGGCGTATAGAAAGGGGCTTGCTCAAAGCGGTCGGAAAGGTGGGCAATGCCGACCTCTATAGCAAAAAGGACGTGGTACAGCTGTATATCGCTGAATATAAGAAATGGCCCAAACGCATGCCTTAAATCTTCGGAATGTATTCGTAACTGTTTCGGATTGCCCGCGGATCTGGCCCAGGCCGGAGCAGATCCCGGGCAGCTATGGACCAGACTTTTACTGCCCGAAGTCTGGCTGGTACCTGCTCTGCGTCTGCTTATCGTCGGCCCGTGCTCCGAAATTAAGGCGAAGTTGTTGCGAAGCCAAGCTGATCATTTACTGTGCATAGTCATTGCTCTGTGCCCCTCCATCGCAGTGGAGCAATCGGCGATTTATTTTATTTTTTGCTGGATCTCCGACAGTGCGCAGACAATATTGGCGGTAGCGCCGACAGGTCACCGCCGACCTGTTTCTGGCTCTTGACAAGGCCCTGTTACAGGTGTTATGTTTGTCGATGTAAAGCAGAATATACCGGTATAAATGAAAGCTTTATGATGGTTTAACTTTTTAAAATTTAAAACAAAATGGCAACAATCACAAACGGAATCAACGGGAAGGCAAGTGGTAAAGTCGGCGCGGTAATAGCCTCGTCCTGGAAGTCGATCAACTATGTCAAGGGGCTGTACAAAAAACGTACAAAGGCAGCGACGGAGGAGCAACTGATCCAGCAGGAGCGCTTTCTGACCATAGCCAAATTTCTGATGCCCATCACACCGATCCTGAAGATTGGATTTGGGCTCGCCAAGTCGGACAAGATGGCTCCGACCAATGTGGCCATGCAGCTCAATATGGCGCAGGCCATTACCGGTACTTACCCGAGTTTTACACTTGATTACTCCAAAATCGACATCAGTACGGGTTCATACCTCAGTGGTGGAGCAATGAGTGCAACAGTGGCCTCAGGGATCATATCGGTGGACTGGGATACTACGCTCAATAGTCTTTATCAGACCAAAGCGGATGATCAGGTCATTATCCTGATCTATCAGCCAGAGCAGGACGAGTTTATGACGGCACCTACGCCACCGACCCGTGCTGATGGTACGATCGATATTCAGATACCTGCACACCTATTGGGTGGAACTGGCCATGTCTGGATCTTCTTTACGGACCGTAAGGCCAATAAGGTGTCCAAGAGCACCTACCTGGGCGAATTCGACTTGGTCTAATCATTAAGGATTAATGAAACAGGAGGGGCTGCGCTCCTCCTGATCTTTGAACACTGAACAATAAAAGATATGCTGGTGATTTCTGATTTTAAAAAGCAGGATAAAGATCCGACACGCATGCAGGCTGTACAGGAACGTTTTAGGCTGGCCCGAAAGTTTCTGAATCCCTTATATCCGCTGATTATTAGGGGATATGGTAGCAGCAAGGGTACCGTCCAGTCAGCTTTCGGCCGGGCGATGTCACATACAATGACGAATGTGATCAGGGGAGACTTTCCGGATTTATGGATAGAACCGTCCCTTGCCAAGATCAGCAATGGTATGTTGCTTCCCCTCGCCGTAAATACAATCACTCGTCATGGCAATCGGATTCAGTTGGCCTGGGACAATACCGGATCAAATATCCGAGATTATAGCCAATGGGACGATCAGGTCATTTTCTGTGCCTATGATCTCATGGCTGGTCAGGCCGCAATAAATGAACACCTGATCCTACGGCAGGATGCCCAACTGGAGATTGATCTGCCTTCCATACTGCACGGAAAGGCTGTACACGTCTATTTGCTGCTGCATGACCGTGAAAAGAAGCTGTATTCCAGAAGTCAATACCTCGGTCTCTTATAATTAAAATCTAGCACATGAAAAAATCAACAATAAAAGTACTTCGAACGAAACAGGGTATGCATAGCACCCTTTCGGAGATCTACCTCAACAATCAATTTATCTGCTACGGCCTGGAGAATATCCCTCGCCCAGTGAAAATAAGGGGGGAGACAGCTATCCCGGCGGGACGTTATCCCTTAGGATTTAACCGCGAAGGTGGAATGAACGGCCGCTACTATGACGACTATCCAAACCTACATCGTGGTATGCTTGAAATACGTGATATTCCAGACTTTAGCTATGTCTACTTCCACAAAGGGAATAGCTATAAGCAGACTGCGGGCTGTGTACTTGTCGGCACTCAATATGTATTGGAGGATGGTGACTATCGCCTGTTGGCTTCGGGCGTAGCCTACAAAAAACTCTATTCGCTGGTAACCGAACAGATGGCGCAGGGGCTGGTAGAAGTACAGGTGGATTGAGCAGAGCTTGCTGTCAGATAATAGATCATTCTTAAAAAAGTAATCATGAAAAAGATCTTTAACAAAATAGGACAGGTGCTGCAGCTGGTGCTGGCGTCGCCAGTCAAACTACCAGGTAAGGTAGGTAATGTATTAAAATACCTGGCTTTGGGGCTGGGCATCGTGGAGACAGTATTGGAACGGGAGGAGCCACCGCCAGAGGCTCACGACATACCAGAGAAAGGCTCTAAGGAAGCGCTGGAAAGGAGTGAAGCTGATGAAGCTGAATGATATCCGTATCTCCACGCTGGGTGGAACGATCTGCTCCATCTGGGCCAGCATCTCCCTCGGTGACGTCTTACAGACTGTCCTTACCGCGGCTCTGGGGACACTGGTAAGTTTTGCGACCAGTCGTTTGTTGGGACGCTATAGTAAGCGAAGACGTCCATAATGGATGGCAAGGCGCACCCAAACGGTGCGCCTTATTCTTTTTAAAACGATATTGGATTTTTTAGCTCGTTGGAATGGAGAAGTTTGCCATTGAGCAGTGATTTCCAAACTATTTCAGATCGCTGTAGTAGATTAAGGTTTATCGACCATATTGCGGCTTTTTAATCGTCGAACAGAGATTCATTATATTTTGTTTGTGGATAGAATTCAAAATAGATGAATTAATTTGTCACACATTTTTTTTATATTCAACTAGTGAAATTTATTTAAAAAAATGGAATATAAATTTTTTTCCATTCTGCTTGCGCTTATTCTTATAACGGGGGCCTGTGGACATGTGACGCCAAGGAAAACCGGAGATAATTCGGCAGGAATTCCCAAAAAAGACAGTGTAAAAGCTGGTGCTGTAGACCGGGTAGGAAACACAGCCATAAAAGATAAAGTTTCTATCAATTTTACCCAGCATAAAACTTTACTCGACCTGATCTTATTATTGCCGGACGACGCATTTTCAAGCTGGGAATGGAAACCGGAAGATCGATTAAAATGGTATAATGAAATAAAAGCCAATAATTTTTATAGTGATGCTACTTCCAGGTTTTCTAAACAGAAGTATTTTGAACCGGATAGAGCAGGCTTTATGATTGTTGACGGCTTTTGGTCAATCAACCTGTATCATGCCACCGATGGTTCAACCATTGTCATTACAGATGATCATGTCGGAGATGGTCATACCCTGAATTTTTATGAAGTTAGATCTAACAAACTAAAAGCGTACATGGACGGAGAGTCGAAGCTTTCTGGCTTCAGGGAGACTTTGAAAAAGACTGATCCCGTAGAACCTTGCAGCGAGAAGTTTGAAGCGTTGGAAGATCCTATTTTCGAATACGACTTTTCTAAAAATGATAAAATTGAAATCGAAAGCTCCTGGTATTTAGTGCAGGAATCTTATGGAAACTGCCTAAACGGAAACGCCATACAATACCGTTTCAATCCACAAACCAAGAAATTTGATATCGAAAAGATCTACTGGAAGCCGAAACAAAGTGAATAAAATAATATCTTTCTGGACTAAATGAACAACCCGATATTTTTTAACCACATATAACAACCCATGAATTGGAACAATTACTTATTCGAAGAGAAAGCACCAAATGGAGCTTACGCTCATTTAGGTGTTCTGGAAGGAATGATAACGACACCATTTAACCTTTCGGAGCTACCTGTACATACAAAAATCATAAGTATGAATACACCGCTTAAAAAATTTAAACTTCAGTACAGTAACCTGTCATCGTTAAGTGGAAACAACAATATAGAGGCAATAAGCCTGAATGATATCGATGAGGAACGCCTCGCCGTGTTTGCTTTATTACCCAATCTAAAATACCTCCAAATAAGTACAAACCAGCAAAACGAAATCCCCAATCTGTCCTGTCTAAAATCATTAGAGGTTTTGGTCTTGGCAAACCTTAAAAAAGTTGAAAATATTGATTTTGTGAGAGGGATGAAAAACCTGAAAACCTTGTATATATATGGTATCGATAACTTTTATGACTTGACTCCGATTTCAGAATTAACTAATCTCGAAGAACTTTTTATCGATCACGGCAAAATGAAGGGTACAGGGAAATCGGTCAAAAATATGGAACCTTTAAACAGGTTGACAGAACTAAAATATCTGCATTTATCCATCGCATTTGAAGAAAAGATACCCGACTTTAGTGCTTTATACAAACTAAAAAAACTACAGAAACTCACATTGCTGCCAAGATACCTGAAAGCCGGACAAATAGAGGTTTTGAAAAAAGAGTTGCCATTGCTAAAAAATCTATAAAATTTATTGTCCTCGCCCCAATTATTTTAAAGCGGCTTCTGTTTTGATTAAAAATTGATCAACGGCCGCCCTAATATCAATTCCGGATCTTTCCGCCAAGACAATCAGCCACCACATGTTTTCACCAAGTTTATGCTCCAATTCCGCTTCAGAACCGGCTTTCGGCCAACGTTGTTGTTGCGACATAACGTTTCTGCCTACTAGACCAGCATCCGTCAAATAAGCCAGAGCGTCCTCCTCCACAGTCCATTCACTTCCATGGTGCAGCAATTCCAGTTCGCGATATTTTTTTCTAATTTCCATACTGCGGCGAATGATTTCATCAAAATCAGCTATACTCATATCTTTACTATTGTTTAGTCCACATTGGATTTGTTTCTAATATAACCATAATCCATAGATAATGCTAACCTGTTTTTTATCATACATTTTTTAATCTTTTAATTGCAATTCCATTTGAATATTGCAACGTTTATAAGGAGTTGAATGTCCTACTATTTTGTTAAAACCTAACTTGTAATACAAATTAATGGCTGGTTTTAAAATAGTATTGCTTTCAAGATATATTTTTGATGCTCCCAGATCTTTGGCTGAATATATAGCAGCCTGTCCAAGTAACCAGCCTATATTTTTGCCTTGAGCTTTTGGTGAAACAGCCATTTTTGCAAGCTCAAAATCATAGTTAGGGTCATCCATTTTCATTAGTGCGCAGACGCCAAGTGGTTCGCTGTTGTATAATGCTACAAATATTTTTCCTCCCTTTGCCAAGATATAATCTTCAGGATTATCCAATGCTTTATAGTCGGCTTCTTCCATTTCAAAGTAAGTGGATATCCATTCTTCATTTAACGCTTTAAAAGCGGGTTTGTATTTAGGCTCGTAGGGTACGATTTGTACATCCTTACTATCACGGAGTTTTTTTTGTTCCTGTACTCTTTTCAGTAAAGATTTTTGATCTAGTAAAAATTCCCACTCAGCCAGTGCTTCCCAAAGGTTGTGCGTAGCCTCCTTGATAATTTCATCGATTGCATGATCAACATCGCCAATTTGTACTTTTATTTTTTCAGAAAGCTTTATTCCCTTTTCGGTCAGCCCCGTTACATTCCTGCGTTTGTCATTGGACTTAATATTGTCTATAACTAATCCGGCTAAAGCCATTTCTTTAATGATTTTTGTAACAGACGGTTGAGAATGTCCTATTTCGTTCGCTATTTCCGTTATCGTCTTTGTTCCCTCTTTTGACAGTACAAAAAATACAGGAAACCATTTTGGTGAAAAATCTACATCGTACAGTTCATAAATCTTGACTGCTTCTTCGGTAATCTGTGAAGCCATAAAGCGCAGCCTACTACCTAATGCCATTTTACCTGTTTTTTCAAATATGTCCATAACAATATAATTAATTATATAACCAGTTATGCAAATGTATAAAAAAATATTTACTCCAAATCTTTTTTCCTTATTAAGGTTCAATTTTATTCATCTCGAAATACGAATAAGCTGGAGGATTGCTAAATCAATTGAAATACTTTGGCAACGTTGAATATATGGGTTGTGGAGTCATGGTAAAAGCCTTTTTTGAAGTGACGCTTAAATGTTGTAAGACTTCGGCACCTGAGCTGCCGGCGGCAGTTAAGATATCTTTATGCGCGATTGTTTCGGAAATGCTTGAAAATCCAGCGAATTGTAAATGATTGCTGTCAAATAGTAGATAGCAGAAGATAGTTGCCATAAAACCAGTAAATTTAGAAAAAATAGAATGACCGAAAGTGCTCAATGACGAATTAAAAATAATGATGATGAGAAAATTTTCTTGTATAATGCTTCTTTTTATTGCTGCAGTGGGCAGTCTGCGTGCCCAAACGCTGACAGCTAAATTGGTTCCGCAACGTTTGGGTGCGAGCTTTGAACGTGTAAAAGAATCCATTCCAGACATGTCCGGCCAGTCTGTCAACAGCAAAATGAAAATCACAACCCTGGGAAGTACAGATTCGACTGCCAGCTTTGAAATCGAGGAGCAGGGGATAAGCATTGAAACGGTTGTGGATAACGAAAAAGAGTATAATAAATTGGTCGCGGCAGCAGCAAAAGATGTTTCCAAGCCAAGTATTCATATGCTGTATACTTACACGTTAAAGGATAAAAAATTAAAAGTGCCACCGCCGAGAAAAATCTTTTTCTCTCCGGAGTATGGCGTAATCTGGACCTTGACGTTAAAAAAAATAGCAGAAAAGGAAACCGAAATTGTACTTAACTACAAATCGATATCGCCTGCTTTCGCGGAGAAAATCCAAAGCGAATTTGAAGGTGATATCTATTACAAAAACAAAATTGTAAAAATTGCGGTTAATGACAAGCCAATGCGCCACCTGATCAATGAGATTTTGATTAATCAGATGCATGTCGACAGGGATTATCCCGCGCCAACGTACCCCGCACGCAATTAATCATTCTACATCAATTTGTTGGAGCTTGCCACGCTTACGACCGAAAAACACTGCCTTTCGGTCTTGCGCAATAGAACAATGTAAAAAATGTACGCGCTAAAATTTCAAAGATGACTGCAGCAAAGTTAAAGCTTGTTAAAATTCATCCTTCTTCTAAATTCAAGCGGTGAGACCGCTGTTTTCTTTTTGAATAAACGATTGAGTGACTGCGGCTGTTCAAAACCCAGTTGATAGGCAATCTCGGCAACGGAAAGTTCGGATCCGGACAGTAGATCTTTCGCTTTTTCAATGAGCTTATGTTGGATATGGTTCTGTGCGCTGTCACCGGTCTGTGAACGTAATAAATCGCTTAAATAGTTTTTCGACATGTGGAGCCGTTCGGCAAAATACCCTACCTGTGGTAAACCGTTGCGTTCGGTTTCGTCATTAAAATAGTGATCTAATAATTGTTCGAACCGACTGACCAAAGGGACATTGTGTACCTTACGTGTAATAAACTGCCGGTTATAAAACCGCTGCGAATAAACCAGCAACAGATCAATGAAACTGACAATAGCATCCTGGCAATAGCTGTCAATCGTATTTTCATACTCGCTTATGATCCCTTTCCCAATATTTCGGATCTGCTCTTTTTCCCGGTCGGACAGAAAAAGCGCTTCGTTGACTTCATAGTCAAAAAAACTGTAGCTGCCGATTTTGTTTGCCAGGTCATAGCTGCGGATAAAGTCGGGATGAAAAACTAGGGAATAGCCTACTTCGGCATGGACGGTCGTCGGATCAACGCTTATGGTCTGGCCGGGTTTAAAGAAGGTCATCAGGCCTTCCCTGAAGTCATATTGATGTGGCCCATATCGCAATACGCATTGCGCATCTTCTTTGACAGAAATGCAGTATAAATTGAGCTGAAAGGTGGTCTCGAGCGCAGGATGCGTATGTTTGTTTTTTGAAAAATCCGTGATGCTAAAAAGCGGATGCTGGGGTTTGGGCAGCTGCAATGCTTCATGATAGTCAGCGATGCTATTGACCCTGATCAGTACTGATTCTTTCTTTGACATGCTATTAATACCTGTTAAATAATAAACGAATTTAAGGAAAATGCCATGCGCTTGCTGCAAGCATGGCATTTAATATTTTCTAGGGCTGCAAGGGTATACTTACATCCCGGGAACCGGTATCCAGTCCAACCGGCAGAATAGCCTCAATGCGCTGCAACTCTTCGGATGTCAATAGGATGTCAGTCGCGGCAATATTCTGCTCCACATAGCGCACTCTTTTTGTACCCGGTATCGGCACGATTCCTTTTTGGATCAGCCAGGCAAGGGCCAGCTGTGAGGGAGTAACTTCTTTCTCTTTTCCAATTTGTTCAAGTTCCCGCACCAGATCCAGGTTTTTATAAAACTGTTCGCCCTGAAACCGGGGGATAAGCCTGCGGAAATCATCTTCGGGGATATCGTCCGGCGACTTGATCTCACCCGTGATAAATCCGCGGCCCAAAGGGGAGTAGGCGACCAGACCTATACCCAGCTCATTTGTCAGGTCGTATATACCATTGGTCTCCACCTCACGTCCAAATAAGGAGATCTCATTTTGCACAGCAGTGATCGGGAAGGTCGCGTGTGCTTTTTGGATTTGCTCGGCACTAACTTCGGAAATACCCAGGTACCTGACCTTGCCCGCTTTAACCAGCTCGGCCATTGCACCCACGGTTTCCTCAATCGGCACATTGGGGTCTGGGCGGTGCATATAATAGAGGTCAATTACATCGGTATCGAGATTTTTCAGCGAGCGCTCGATAGACTTTTGGATATACTCCGGCCGACCGTTGATGCGCCAGGTCACCTGATCATTATCATCAATCTCAAAGCCGAATTTGCTGGCTAGGATAAATTTGTTTCGTTTGCCGCGTATAGCCCTGGAGATCAGCCTTTCGTTTTCAAAAGGGCCATAGAGATCGGCCGTATCCAAAAAGTTGCCACCCAGTTCCAGTGACCGGTGGATGGTGGCAATGGATTCTTGTTCGTCTGCCTTACCGTAGATATCGCCTGTGGAGGCAAAACTGCTCATCCCCATGCAGCCTAAGCCTATCATTGGAATGTCGAGCCCCTGCTGGCCTAATTTTCTTGTTTTCATCTGCTTCTTATTTTTGTTACCCAAAATTACGAAGGATGGCCTGCCAGCTGCTTACCCCAATTACGGAATCTTGTAACTGAATTACGGATCGTCAAAAAATTAGGTGATTAAAAAGTATTTACTGGCTACATTCTGTTATACTTAATTTTACTAAAAATATTAGTTTTATTGAATTATTTTTCCGATATTTACTCCTAACAACCAATTATTGTATCTATGAGCGAGCCAGTTTATATAGATCTAGTTTCAGACTATGCATTTAAGCGCATTTTTGGATCCGAGCCCAATAAGGATTTATTGATTTCATTATTGAATGGGTTATTCCGTGGACGGAAATCTATTGTCGATTTATTGTACGAAAAGAACGAACATGTTGGGGATAGCGAGGAGATCGGTACCGTGATCTTTGACCTGATCTGTACCGCTGATAATGGAGAGAAGTTTGTGATTGAAGTACAGCGTACGGCACAGATAAATTTAAAAAAACGCATGCTTTACTATAGCAGTAAATTGATTGCAGATCAGGCTCCCAAAGGAAAGCGGCGAGCGTGGAATTATGCGATAAGCGAAGTATACATTGTGGTACTCATGGATGGATTTACTTTTTCACAGGCAGAAGAATCCAGCGCTGTCCTTCACGATATCTGTTTGTGTAACAGGGAGACAGGTCGAGTTTTTTATGAAGAGTTGGGGTTTATTTACGTTCAATTGCGTACCTTTACAAAAGTAGAGGCGGAATTAGAAAATGATCTTGATCGTTGGCTTTATGTTTTACGTAATATGTCAAAGCTAAACAAGATCCCGGTCTATCTGAAGAAGACTATATTTGAAAAATTATTTAAAATAGCGGAATACGCAAAGTTGAATAAGGAGGAACGAGCAATGTATGATGTAAGTCTAAAACGTAAATGGGATGCTGAAGCAGTGCGCCAATATCAGGAGCAACAGCTTAACGAGGCTATTCAGAAAAGCCTCGAAACAGGTATCGAGCAAGGAATAGAACGAGGTGCTGAGGAGAAAAGCTATGAGGTAGTGGAAAATTTGATTCATGAGCTTAAGCTTACCGATGATGTTATCGTGCGTGTTGCTGGGGTTTCGCTTGATTTTGTACAGAAAGTACGGGCTGATCTAGCCAGAGACAAAAAGTAAGTATTCCCAATATAAACGAAGACCCTATTCGTAGGCAATTGTATCTTTTGGACCTGCAGGAAGAACGCCTGAAACTAGGATAGGGGATCGACCAAACGACTTGGAGCCAATCCAAATTGCTTCTTGAAAGCAAATGAAAAATGGGAGAGGTTTTCAAATCCTACCTCATAACAGACTTCCAAGGGCTTTTTTTTCTTTTCTGTAAGCTGATAATAGGCAAGTTCCAAACGTTTATGTGTTAACCAGCGTTGTGGAGTCATGGTGAAAGCCTTTTTGAAGTCCCGCTTAAAGGTTGTCAGACTTCTGCCCGTGAGATAACCAAATTTTTCCAGTGGAAGATTGAACATAAAATTTTTTTCCATATAATCGACAAGGTTAATTTTTCCGGGCTCTTCAAAATTAGCAAGCACATGATCGATCTCTTGGTTCAGCGTTCGGAGAATAGTGATGGCTTCGGTAATTTTAATGGAAGCAATATCCACAGGGATGTCCTTCATGTCGAAATAGGGAATAAGTGATGCCAGGCAACTTTCCAGGAGCGGGTGATTATTGAAACAAAAAATCTTGGGTGAATTTTTGGGTTGGGGATTTATATTCTTGCCTGCATAGAAATCCGTTAAAGTCTCTAATGATAGATGCATGACAACAGTTTTATGAGGCTCACCGTCTTTAGGATAATTAATAATAGTCGCCAACTGATTTCTGGGAATTAGAAAAATATCCCCTTTTCCAAATATATAGGTAGCATCAGCCTGTACAATCTTGGTTTCTCCGGAAAGAAACCAGACCAGCATATGCTGGTCAAACATGATATCTGATTTGAAAAACTTGTCTTCGTAGCTTGAAAGCTTTATATCTTCGGTAATGTATCGGGCTTGGTATTCCATGATTTTTGCTTTTTTATAAGGGAAATCAATAACATAAAGGTAAGAAATAATAGCATTTACGGATTGAAGCGAATACCCGTCATCTCTTCTGTCAGTTTCCATAGTTTCTTCGCATTGGTTTCATCAAGTGAATAAGGATGTACGCCTTTTTGGTCGGTCATATCTGATGATAGTACTGCAATGTCCCCATCCTCACAATAGACTCCTCCAATATGCTCCAATAAAGGGCTTGTAGCACACCATACTGTTGTAGCTGCTCCTTGTGGGATCGTTTTTAATGATGCCGCTACCTCGGGCAACATGTTGCCATTTACATCCACAAAACCCATTTTTTGAAATAGTTCCAGTGGGGCTTCTCTGCCTAGTTCAGTTCCACCAATAGAACCTGGATGAACGGCATAGCTTCTGATATGGGAAGATTGTCCCCGCACATCCAGTTCCATTGAAAAAAGATTGACAGCGGTCTTCGATTGTCCGTAGCCCTGTAAGGTTTCATATTCTCTGTGCAGGAAATTAGGATCATCAAAATTAAAAGGCGCAAAATGATGACCGTGTGAAGAAACATTAATCACGCGTGCTCCATTGGCTTTTTTTAGTGACGGCCATAATCTGGCACTGAGCTGTAATAGAGCTAAATAGTTGGTCGCCAGCTGGGATTCTATACCACGTTCATCTCTACGAAGAGGTACCCACATAATACCTGCATTGTTGATCAGTAAATGTAAGGGTCTTCCTGAGGCTATAAAATTTTCCGCGAAAGCATCAATAGATGTGGGAGACATTAAATCCATTGCGACAATTTCGACATTTCTAATTCCTTCCAGATTCTTCTTTGCCTTTTCAATATCGCGTGCAGGTATGATTACTGTAGCTCCGGCTGCGGCGAGAACTTTTGTGGTTTCCAACCCAATTCCTGTGTTGCCGCCAGTGACAATAGCGATCTTTCCGGTAAGATCGATGTTTTGAATGACATCATTGGCTGTTGATTTTGCATTGAAGCCCGAACCGATAGGCTGTTGTTGAACTCCCTGATAATTATTCTTTTCCATTTTGAATACGTTTAATTGTTATTACTGAGACAAAATTAGGACGGATTAACATGCGCTGTTTTGTTCAAAAGTCCTAATTAGCTTTGTTCAAAAGGGCAGGTGATTTTATAACAATACCAGTAGTTCGTTTTTCTTTGTTTTGGTTAGGATAATCCTCATTCTGGCAACGTAAGGTATAGCTATTTAGAAGCAACTATGGTGTACCACACTTAATAGGAATTATCCTTGCTGGTAGACCAGGTCTTTGCTGATGCAATGTTCTTCCCAGGGCATTTCTATAAGCCGGCTATGCGCGTTTTGTGGAATGATACTTTTTGATGTCGGCAGGTAAAAATGGGTTTTATTTCCACTTCTTAACGTATCGCGTAAATCGGGGATCTTTTTGAGGGTGCGTTGCAAGGCCGCAAAAAATGCTTTTGCGGATTTGTCAGCTTGCTTCATGATCTGCCGCAGGTGGATGATTTCTCTCGTACGATCAGTTTCATAACCACCACTTCCTGCGATTGTATATTCGGCTACAGGCGAATCGTAGAAGAGACCGGAACTTCTGATAGCCTCCTGATCTGAAAAAGGATAGGTGGACAGAAAAAATCCATAATAATCCGATGATGAAAAGCTTTCCAAAAACGCCGACTGATTTTCCTTGCTATATTTCACATAATTACGCTTGCCTGAACGGCGGTTTATCGTTTCAATATAGGCGTGCGCACGATGTTTTTCCATCGTTTCTCCGCAATACTGAAAAAATAGCTCTGCAGGTATGGCAATCCAAAAGTATTGACCCATTTTCTTTCTTGTATTTAATTTAACTAATATAGGATATTTACACTTCCGTATCATTATTGTAACCAATGGCCAAAGGCTTTTGACCATCCACAACATAAACTTCGTTACAGGTAATGCCTAATTTTTTAATGCCCTGAATGTAGGCAGGCAAGTAAATATACTAAAAGAATCAGACCACGTATGTTAAGGTTATATAACTTATTTTTTACTATCTTAATGGCACTAAAAATGATGAAACAGATTTAAAATAATGCTTGAACAGTTCAAAAAACACCTGGATAAATTTATAAAGGTTTCCGATGATGAATTTGCCGACATTACTGGATATTTTGAGCCCCAGACGCTTAAAAAGAAAGAAAACTTATTGACCGAAGGGCAGATCTGCAAAGCCAGTTATTTTGTACTGGATGGAATTCTGCGAAAGTTTTTTATCAACGAAAAGGGTGTTCAGCAGACGACTGAATTCGCGATTGAAAACTGGTGGATGACAGAGACGTTCTCTTATATAAATCAGACGCCCACAGAGTTTTACATCCAGGCTGTACTGCCGGCAGAAGTCCTGGTCATTCGCCAACATGCCCTCGATGATCTACTGGAAAAGCACCCAGTCATGGAAAAGTATTTTCGCATGGTGTATCAGAAAGCTTATGCCGCTGCACAGATGCGCGTCAAGATGCTTTATGAGCACTCCAGGGAAGAGCTATACCGTCAATTTCTCAAGAATCAACCTGCATTTCTGCAGCGCGTACCTCAATATCTCGTGGCTTCCTATCTGGGTTTTACACCCGAGTATCTCAGCGAAATCCGCAAAAAGAATTTTTCTTAAACCCGTTTAAGTTTTTCCGGCACTCCATTTTCCAAATTTGTAATATCAAATTTAAAAATAAGAAAATGGAAAAACGAATCAACATCAGCACAACGGAACCACAGGCATTCAAAGCAATGTTAGGATTGGAAGGTTATCTGTCAAAAATTGAGATCTCGCAAACGCTTAAAGAACTCGCCAAAATCCGTGCATCACAGATCAACAACTGTGCTTACTGTATTAGCATGCACACCAAGGATGCCATCAAAAACGGTGAAAAACCGGAGCGTATCTTTTTGTTGAGTGCCTGGAGGGAGGCTGCCAAATTTTTCACCGAGGAAGAGCAGATCATACTGGCTATGACAGAGGAAATAACCCTTATCCACCAACATGGATTAAGTGAAGAAACCTACAGCAAGGCATCCCAAATTTTCTCCGAAAGCCAGATCGCTCAGATCATCATGCTCATCGTCACCATCAATGGCTGGAACCGCATTGCTTTGAGTACTCATCTGGAAATTGAAGATTAATACATACGTTTATAGGGAGCTGTGGAAATGGACCAGAAGTATTTCATAAGCTCCCTTTATCGAAAAAATCTTAAATGACACAGGCATGTCAGAACATGGCATCCAAAAATTCGGACAAGGCCCGGTAAAAGTATTGGAGCGGAACGAATTCTGGTACAACATCGCAAACCCTCGGAATATAACGGAAAGGTGAACTCCACAACAAAGGAAATTTGAACTCTACAACAAAACGACATAACAGCAATTCGACGAACTTTGTAAAAAAATTAAAGGTTATGTGGACAAAAAATAACATCCCTGATTTATCGGGGAAAATAGCAATCGTCACCGGATCAAACACCGGTATAGGGTTTGAAACAGCAAAAGCGCTGTATGAAGCAGGTGCACATGTGACCCTTGCCGCAAGGGATATCCAGAAAGCAAAGAATGCCATTCAAAAAATCCAGTCCGAAACGGCTGGGGTGGGAACATTGGACTATGGAATGCTGGACCTCGCAAACATCGGCCTGATTCGGGAATTTGCAGATCACTTTATGCAAAAGCATACAAAACTGGATATGCTCATCAACAATGCCGGAGTGATGGTTCCTCCAGCTGCTAAAACGGATGACGGATTTGAAATGCAGTTCGGCGTAAACTTTATGGGGCATTTTGCGCTGACAGGATATTTGCTGCCGCTCGTTAAGCAGACCGCCAATGCCCGAGTAGTGACACTTTCCAGTGGGGCGGCTACTTTGGTGGACAGCATTGACTTTGACAACCTCAGACTGGAAAAGAACTATGATGAATGGCGTGAATATGCCGTAAGCAAGCTGGCAGATATCTTGTTTAGCTACGAGCTGGACCGGAGATTCAAAAATGCCCGTATATCGGCCATTTCTGTGGCGGCGCATCCCGGCGTCACGCGAACCGATTTACAGCGGAATATCCCGGGTGAAAATCTGGAAGGTTTGTTTGCTGCATTTGATCAGGTGATGGAGCCTTGGCAGGGTGCCCTGCCAAGCCTGTTTGCAGCAACAG
>RCUL01000304.1_pt1 | contig 30419 bp, 24 predicted proteins | sample 2167521 | NCBI WGS metagenome assembly RCUL01 (sample SAMN09932745, study PRJNA488358) | compost metagenome | feature: garden; material: soil; isolation source: compost soil in acetic acid-enriched culture | place: Germany: Experimental Botanical Garden Goettingen | collected 2016-01-27
ACCGCCAGCCCATCACCCCCAGCGTCACCCCGCGCAAGGCCATGAACAGCAGAAACCCCAACCACAAGCCGTGGTTGCCCAGGTCGCGGGCGACATAGGCGACCGGCAGGGCGATGAGTACGCTGAGCAGCATGCCGTTGCGCATCTCCCGCGCCCGCGTGGCGCCGATGAACAAGCCATCAAGCAGATAGCTCCACACCGCAATCAACGGCAGCAGTGCCAGGTACGGCAGGTACTGGTAGGCGGTTTCGCGTACGTTGGCGATGTCGGTCTGCATGTTGATGAACAGATGCCCGCCCAACAGAAACAATACGGCAAAGCCGGAACTGGCCAGCAACGACCAGCCGCAGGCAACGGTGAGCGAGCGCCTTAATGCCTGGCGATCGCCGGCACCGATGGCGTGCCCGCACAGCGCCTCGACCGCATGGGCCAGACCATCGAGGGCATAGGCGGTGAGCAACAGGCCATTGAGCAGCAGGGCGTTGGCCGCCACTGTCGCTTCACCCAGCCGCGTGCCTTGTACGGTGATCAGGAAGAACACCGCCTGCAGCGCCAGGCTGCGGATGAAGATGTCGCGGTTGACGCTGAGCAGCGGCCGCCAGCTCTGCCAGCGCGCCAGCAGCGCCCAGGCGATCTGCCCAGGGTAGGCGCGCAGGGCCGGCCGGGTCAGGGCCAGGCCGAGCAGGGCGGCGCTCCATTCGGCAATCACCGAGGCGCGGGCCGAACCGATCACGCCCCAGTCCAGGCCGAGCACGAACCACAGATTGAGGGCGATGTTGAGCAGGTTGGTAGTCAACAGGATCGCCAGCGGCGCCTTGGCGTTCTGGGTGCCGAGGAACCAGCCGACCAGGGCGAAGCTGGCCAGCGCCGCCGGCAGCCCGAGCAGGCGAGTCTGGAAGAAGTCGTGGGTCGATTGCTCCAGCGCCGCCGTCGGTTGCATCAATTGCAGGGCCAGGTGGCTGAACGGCAGGGCCAGCAAGCCCAGCAACAGGGAAAAAAGCAGCGCCAGCAGCAGGCCTTGCAGCAACACCTGGCGTAATGCCGCACCGTCGGCACGGCCCGCAGCCTGGGCGGCGAAACCGGTCGAACCCATGCGCAGAAAGCCCATGACCCAGGCCAGGAAGGTGTACAGGCTGGCGCCCACCGCCACCGCACCCAGTTGATGGGCATGGGGCAGGTGGCCGATTACGGCGCTGTCGACCAGGGCCACCAATGGTACGGAAATATTCGAAAGTATCATCGGCGCGGCCAGCGCCCAGACCTTGATATGGGTCGGGCGGTCGCGCCAGTCGGTCAGCAAACGGGACATGGAGGCTCCTGGCAAGCCGGCATTGTAGCCGCTGTGCTAGTAAATCGTGCGAAGGCCGTCTCACATCCGCTCGCCGTATCACCGTTGCGGCGCGGTTGATATATAGTGCACGCCTAAGATTCCGCTGCCCGAGAGTTACTACTCCCATGCTCAACAAAGGATTGTTGCTGGCCTGCGCGCTGGCCTTGCTCAGTGCCTGCGATTCGTCTGCCCCGGATAAACCGGCTTCGGCGCCGGCCACACCGCCAGCGCAGACGCAGGATCAACCCGCGGCGCCAGCCCCGGCCCCGGCAGCTGCCCCCGCAGCGCAGCCGGAAGCGGAAAAAACCGCTCCGGCCAAGGAAGATGCCTCAACCCTGGCCAAGCGTTATGCCGGCCGCGAGCTGAGCGTGGTGGATGTCTCGGAAGTTCAGGTCGATGGTGCCAGCGCGCTGTCCCTGACCTTTTCGATTCCCCTGGATGACCAGCAGAACTTCGCCGACAAGGTGCACCTGGTCGATACCGTCAAAGGCAAGGTCGACGGTGCCTGGGAGCTCTCCGCGAACAAGATGGAGTTGCGCCTGCGCCACCTGGAGCCGCAGCGCAAGCTGGTGCTGACCATCGACGCCGGCCTGCTCGCGGTCAACGGCAAGCGCCTGCCCGGCGAGTCGATCAGCCGCCTGGAAACCCGCGACATGCAATCGACCATCGGCTTCGCCAGCCGTGGCTCGCTGCTGCCGACCCGCCTGGCCGAAGGCCTGCCGGTGATCGCCTTGAACGTCAACAAGGTCGATGTCGAGTTCTTCCGCATCAAGTCGGACAAACTGTCGCCGTTCCTGGCCACCTGGGGCCGCAACAGCAGCTTGTACTACTACACGTCCAAAGAAATCCTGGACATGACCGATCTGGTCTACAGCGGCCGCTTCGACCTCAACCCGGCGAAGAACACCCGCGAGACCGTGCTGCTGCCGATTGCCGGGATCAAGCCGCTGCAAGAGCCAGGCGTGTACATGGCGGTGATGCGCGCCTCCGGTACCTACGACTACACACAACCGGCAACGCTGTTCACCCTCAGTGACATCGGCGTCTCGGCGCACCGTTACCAGAACCGCCTGGACGTCTTCACCCAGGGCCTGGAAGGCGGCAAGGCGCTAAGCGGCGTCGAACTGGAACTGCTCGACGGCGAAGGCCGCGTGCTGGCCCAGGCCAAGACCGACAGCGACGGCCACGCCCAGTTGCCGACGCCACCCAAGGCCGAAACCCTGCTGGCCCACCAGGGCGTGCACACCACCATGCTGCGCCTGAACAGCGCAGCCCTGGACCTGGCCGAATTCGACATCACCGGCCCCCAGGCCAACCCGCTGCAGTTCTTCGTGTTCGGCCCGCGCGACCTGTATCGCCCGGGTGAAACCGTGTTGCTCAACGGCCTGTTGCGTGACCAGGACGGCCGTCCGCTCAAGCCGCAACCGGTGACTGTGGAAGTACGCCGCCCGGATGAACAGATCAGCCGCAAGTTCGTCTGGGAGGCCGATGCCAATGGCTTCTATCAGTACCAGCTGCAACTGGCCGACGAAGCGCCGACCGGGCGCTGGCAGTTGCTGTTCGACCTCGGCGGCAAGAAGCAGGTGTTCGAGTTCCTTGTCGAAGACTTCCTGCCCGAGCGCCTGGCCCTGGAACTGAAGGGCAGCGACAAACCGCTGAGCCCGGATCAAACCGCGCAGATCAAGGTCAATGGCCGTTACCTGTACGGCGCCCCGGCGTCGGGCAATCGCCTCAGCGGCCAGGCCTATGTGCGCCCGTTGCGTGAAGCGGTGCCGGCACTGCCGGGCTACCAGTTCGGTTCGATCACCGAGGAGGAACTGAGCCAGGACCTGGAGCTGGACGAAGTCACCCTGGACAGCGCCGGCAAAACCACCCTGAACATCGAAAGCAAATGGTCCGAGGCCCGTTCGCCGCTGCAACTGACCGTGCAGGCCAGCCTGCAGGAGTCCGGTGGCCGGCCGATCACCCGGCGCCTGGAACAACCGATCTGGCCGGCCGGGCGCCTGCCTGGCTTGCGCGGTCTGTTCGAGGGTGAAGAGGCCGACGAAGGCCCGGTGGAATTCGAAGTGCTGGTGGCCGACCCCCAAGGCAACAAGCTGGCGGTCAACAACCTCAAGGTGCGCCTGGTCCGCGAGCGCCGGGACTACTACTGGAACTACTCGCAGAGCGACGGCTGGAGCTACAACTACAACGAGAAATTCCTGATCCAGAACGAAGAGACGGTCAACGTCAAGGCCGGCTCCACCGCGCGGGTGAACTTCCTGGTCGACTGGGGCCCGTACCGTGTCGAGGTCGAAGACCCGCAGACCGGCCTGGTGTCGAGCGCGCGCTTCTGGGCCGGCTACCGCGCCCAGGACAACGCCGATGGCGGCGCCGTGCGTCCGGACCAGGTCAAGCTGGCCCTGGACAAACCGTCGTATAGCGATGGCGCCACTGCCAACATCACTGTCACCCCGCCTGCCGCAGGCACCGGCTACCTGATGGTCGAGTCCAGCGAAGGTCCGCTGTGGTGGGAAGAAATCGACGTGCCGGCCGAAGGCAAGAGTTTTGCCGTCAAACTCGATCCGAAGTGGGCGCGCCACGACCTGTATGTCAGTGCCCTGGTGATCCGCCCGGGCGAGCGCAAGGTCAACGCCACACCGAAACGCGCCGTGGGTGTACTGCACCTGCCGCTCGATCGCCACGAGCGCAAGCTGGCGGTGACCCTCACTGCCCCGGAAAAAATGCGTCCCAAGCAGCCGCTGACCGTCAAGGTGCAAGCGCGCAACGCCGACGGCAGCGTGCCCAAGCAGGTGCATGTACTGCTGGCAGCGGTGGACGTGGGTATCCTCAACATCACCGAGTTCGAAACGCCTGACCCGTTCACCGGCATGTTCGGCCGCAAGGCCTATGGTGCTGACCAACTGGATATCTACGGCCAGTTGATCGAAGCCGGGCAGGGCCGTCTGGCCAGCCTGGCCTTCGGTGGTGACGCGGCCATGGCCAAGGGCGGCAAGCGCCCGAACACCACGGTGACCATCGTTGCCAAGCAAAGCGCCCCGGTGACCCTCAATGACAAGGGCGAGGGTGAAGCGACGGTCGATATCCCCGACTTCAACGGTGAGCTGCGGCTGATGGCCCAGGCTTGGACCGACGAGCGCTACGGCATGGCCGAAGGCAAGACCGTGGTCGCCGCGCCGTTGATTGCCGAGCTCTCGGCGCCGCGCTTCCTCGCCGGTGGCGACCGCACGACCCTGGCCCTGGACCTTTCCAACCTGTCGGGCAAGGCGCAGAACCTGACCGTGCGCCTGAGCACCGAAGGCCAGTTGAACCTGCTCGGCGCCGCCGAACAGACCCTGAGCCTCACCGAAGGCAAGCGCGTCACCCTGCTGGTGCCGGTGCAGGCCAGCGGTGGCCTGGGCCAGGGCAAGGTCAAGGTCGAGGTGCAGGGCCTGCAACTGCCGGGCGAGTCGGCCACAGCCTTCAGCCGCGACTGGACCCTGGGCATTCGCCCGGCCTACCCGGCGATGCTGCAGCACTATCGTGTTGCCCTCAAAGACCAACCCTGGACCCTGCCGGAAGCTGACCTGGCGCTGTTCGAACCGTCGGGCCTGGAAGCCTCACTGGCACTGTCGAGCCGCCCGCCGCTGAACCTGGCCGAGCAGATCCGCGCCCTCGAAGCCTACCCGTACGGCTGCCTGGAACAGACCACCAGTGGCCTGTATCCGTCGCTGTACGCCGATGCCGCGACGCTCAAGCGCCTGGGTATCAAGGGTGAGCCGGCCGACGTGCGCAAGCGCAAGATCGAGATGGGCGTCGAGCACCTGCTGGGCATGCAGCGCTACAACGGCAGCTTTGGCCTGTGGAGCTCTGATGACCAGGAAGAATTCTGGCTGACCGCCTACGTCACCGACTTCCTCCTGCGTGCCCGCGAGCAGGGTTACGCGGTACCGCCCGAGGCCCTGAAAAAGGCCAGCGAGCGACTGCTGCGTTACCTGCAGGAGCGCAACCTGATCGAGGTCAACTACAGCCAGAACGCCGAGCACAGCCGCTTCGCCGTGCAGTCTTATGCGGCCCTGGTGCTGGCGCGTACCCAGCAAGCGCCGCTGGGTGCCCTGCGCAGCCTGTTCGAGCGGCGCAGCGATGCGCGTTCCGGCCTGCCGTTGGTGCAGTTGGCCATCGCCCTCGACAAGATGGGCGACAAGCCGCGTGCGCAACAGGCACTGCAGGCCGGCCTGGCCGTCACCCGCAACGAGAACACCTGGCTGGGCGACTACGGCAGCCCAGTGCGTGACCAGGCGCTGATCCTGTCGCTGCTCACTGAGAACAACCTGGCCAGCGACAAGCTCGATGCACGGCTGTTCGAGCTCTCCGACCAGATGGCGGGTAACCGCTGGCTGTCGACCCAGGAGCGCAACGCACTGTTCCTTGCCGGTCGTGGCCTGCTGCGCAAGCCTGAAGGCAACTGGTCGGCACGCCTGGACAGCGCCGGTGAGGTGCGCGAATTCAACAACGAGCAATCGGGGATGAAACTCGAAGGCGCGCTGCTGGCCTCACCGCTGACCATCCAGAATGAAGGCAGCGAGACGCTGTTCCAGCAACTGACCCTGTCCGGTTATCCGCGCCAGGCCCCGGTTGCCCGCGGCAGTGGCATGACCATCCGCCGCGAGTTCCTTGGCATGAATGGCCAGGCCCTGGATATCAAAGCGCTCAAGAGCGGTGACCTGGTGCTGGTGCACCTGGCGGTAACCGCCAACACCCAGGTGCCGGACGCCCTGGTGGTCGACCTGCTGCCGGCGGGCCTGGAGCTGGAAAACCAGAACCTGGCGCAAAGCGCGGCAAGCCTCGAGAACGCCAGCAGTGCGGTGAAGGAATGGCGCGAGTCGATGCAGAACGCCGCTGTCGTGCATCAGGAGTTTCGTGATGACCGCTACGTGGCGGCGCTGAACATCGACCAATACGCCACCACCCACCTGCTGTACCTGGCCCGTGCGGTGACCCCGGGGACCTACAAGGTACCGCCACCGCAGGTCGAGTCGATGTACCGGCCGAACTACAACGCGGTGGGCGAGTCGCCTGCCGAGCTGGTGGTCAAGGGCCGCCTGTAGGAGCGGGCTTGACCCGCGATAGGGCCACACTGGCCCTATCGTGGGACAGGTCGACTCCTCGCACCGCCGCTCCTGCTGCTCAGTGAATGATCCAGCTCAGCACCCACAAACCCAGCACCAGCCAGATGATGCCGAGTATGATCGAAGCGCGCATGAAGGCGCGGATCGCCGAGTACAGCAGCATCAGGCCGATGATCAGGGCGAGGATGCTGACCAGCGAAGTGTCCATGCCCAGGGTGCGTGACAGGCCCTCGATGAAATTGCCGCCGGCGTTGGCCAGCAGGTTGAACAACCCGCTCAGGCCGTCGACGATAAAACGGATCACCGCCCCCAGCGCCTGGCCGAGCCACTCGAAAAAACCTTCTACATGCATAGTTGCTTCCTGATGATCAATTCGGCGAATGCGCCGTTGCCAAGCCTTTGGCCATGCCTTGGCCGGGTCGGTTCCCTGCGTAGCTGTTACGCCAGGAGAGCCTGATGCACATCTTAGCGCGCCTGCGTGGCGCAATCAGAAAACCACTGGGCTTGCTGCTCGCCATCCCGTTGCTGCTGATTGGCCTGTTATGGCTCGCCGACCGCATCTGGCCGTTACCGATGCCGGCGGATGACCTCGCCCGTGTGGTGTTGGCCGAAGACGGCACGCCGCTGTGGCGCTTTGCCGATGCCGATGGTGTGTGGCGCTACCCGGTCAGTGCCGAGCAGGTTTCGCCCTATTACCTGGAGGCGTTGCTGACCTACGAGGACCGCTGGTTCTACCATCACCCCGGGGTCAACCCGCTGGCGCTGACGCGCGCGGCCTGGCAGAACCTGCGCGGTGGCCGGGTGTTGTCCGGTGGCAGCACCTTGTCGATGCAGGTGGCGCGTCTGCTCGATCCGCATTCGCGTACGCTGCCCGGCAAGTTGCGCCAGTTATGGCGTACCGCGCAACTGGAGTGGCACCTGTCGAAAGCGCAGATCCTCGAGATTTACCTCAACCGCGCGCCGTTCGGTGGCACCTTGCAGGGCGTCGCCGCGGCCAGTTGGGCGTATCTTGGCAAGTCGCCGATGCACCTGACGCCTTCGGAAGCAGCGTTGCTTGCGGTGTTGCCCCAGGCTCCCAGCCGCCTGCGTCCGGATCGTCACCCTGAACGCGCCCAGGCGGCGCGCGACAAGGTCCTGCAGCGCCTGGCCGAATATCAGGTATGGCCGCAGCAGCGGGTTGCCGAGGCCGCCGAGGAACCGCTGTTGCTGGCACCGCGTCAGGAGCCGGCGCTGGCGCCGCTGTTGGCGCGTCGCCTGAATCGCCCGCACAGCCCGCCGTTGATTCGCACCACCCTCGATGCCTCCTTGCAACGGCGCCTGGAAGACCTGCTGCTGGGTTGGCGCGCCCGGCTGCCAGAACGTACCTCGGCGGCGATCCTGGTGGTCGAGGCGCAGAACATGGCGGTGCGCGCTTACCTGGGTTCGGTTGATCTCAACGACGAGCGCCGCTTTGGCCATGTCGACATGATCAGCGCCCTGCGTTCACCTGGTTCGACCCTCAAACCGTTCCTCTACGGCATGGCCATGGACGACGGTCTGATCCATTCCGAATCCTTGCTTCAGGATGTCCCGCGACGTTACGGCGACTATCGGCCGGGCAACTTTTCCATGGGTTTCAGCGGGCCGGTGGCGGCCAGTTCCGCCCTGGCCCTGTCATTGAACCTGCCTGCGGTGCAACTGCTTGAGGCCTACGGGCCGAAACGCTTTGCCGCGCAGATGCGCAGTGGTGGTGTGCCGTTGATCCTGCCGCCGCTGGCCGAGCCGAACCTGTCGCTGATTCTTGGCGGTGCCGGTAGCCGCCTGGAGGATCTGGTCGGCGGTTATGCGGCGTTTTCCCGCGATGGCCTGAGCGCGCCGATCCGCTTGCAACCGGATGATCCATTGCTTGAGCGGCGTCTGCTCTCGCCGGGCAGTGCCTGGATCATCCGCCGTATTCTCAGCGGCCAGGCACGCCCGGATCGCGACCCTCATGCCGAACTGGTGCAGCGGCCGCAACTGGCCTGGAAGACCGGCACCAGCTATGGCTTTCGTGATGCCTGGTCGATCGGCGTGGGGCCGCGCTACCTGATTGGCATCTGGATCGGCCGCCCCGATGGCACGCCGGTGCCGGGGCAGTTCGGCCTGGCCTCGGCGGCGCCGTTGATGCTGCAGGTGCATGACGTGCTGAGTAACCGCGACAGCCAGCGCGGCATCACCACATCGGTGGCGGCGGTGCCAGCCAACGTGGGGGTGGCGGCGATCTGCTGGCCGCTGGGGCAACCCATGGCCCGCCAGGACCCCAACTGCCGCCGCCAGCGCTTCGCCTGGACCCTGGATGGCACCACGCCGCCGACCCTGCTGGCCCAGGACCAACCCTTGAGCGTCGGCTTGCGCGAGACCGTCTGGGTCAACGCCCAGGGCTTGCGCGTCGATGCCACGTGCGCCGGCGCCCAGGCGCGGGAAATCGCCCTGTGGCCGTCGCCACTGGAACCCTGGCTGCCGCGGGTTGAACGCCGCGAGGCGCGCTTGCCCAAGGTCGATCCGCAGTGCCCACCGCAGGTACCGCCCAGTGCGCCGCCGTTGTCCATCGTCGGTGTGCGTCAGGGCGATCAGTTGCGCCGTCCGGCCACCAGCAGCGAGCCGTTGCGATTCAAGGTCTCGGCCCTTGGCGGTAACGGTCGGCACTGGTGGTTCCTCAACGGCGCGCCGCTGGGCGAAACCAACGGTCAGGAAAACCTCACGGCGAGCTTCGATCAGGCCGGGCGCTTCGAGTTGAGCGCCCTGGATGAAAGCGGTGAAACCGCCCGGGTCGAGTTCCAGGTCAACGAGTGACAGCGCGGATTAGACGATGCCGGGGCCAGCACCTACGCTTGGATTGACGAGGCCGCCGCCCTGGCGGCCTTGTACTGTTCGGGATCATGGAGTGTCCGATGCGTGCGTTGGCTGTCGCGATTGTTGGGTTGTCCTGGACGAGCGTGGCCAGTAGCGAACCCCTGCCGCGCTTTCTCGACAGCCACGAAATCGAACGAAACCTGCCCGCCCCAAACTTGCCGGCCGATGCCTATCGGCCGAGTAACCCGGGGGTTCTGCTGCCCATCCCGGTCACCCAGGCCCAGCCGTTGCTGCGCGGCAGTCGGATCATCTTGCGCAAGGTGCGTTTCGAAGGCGGCAGCATCTATCCGTTGAGTGACCTGCGCGATAACTATCAGGGCCTGATCAACCGTGAAGTCAGCCTGGGCGAACTGATCGACGCCACCCAGCGGCTGACCCAGCGCTACCAGCAGGACGGCTACCTGCTGTCCCATGCTTATCTGCCCGCGCAGGACTTCGCCGATGGTCGGGTGCGGGTGGTCCTGGTCGAAGGCTACATCGACGATTTCGAGCTGCACGGCGACGTTGGCCCGGCGGCGGCCTATGTGGAAAAACTGGTGGGCAGGCTCAAAGCCGAGCGGCCGCTGACCCGCGCGACCTTCGAGCGCTATGTCGCCCTGATGAGTCGCCTGCCGGGCTTCAGCGTACAGGCGCGGTTGTCGCCGGCAGATGCCGGCAGTGGCACCAGCCAGCTGATCGTCGAGGCCACGCGTCGGCCTTTGAGCGGCACCCTGACCGTCACCGATGGCACCCGTGATGATCCCCAGGCGTTACTCGCCGTGAGCAGCAACGCGCAGACGGCGCTCGCTGAACAGTTCAGTTTCACGACCCTGGCGCCGCGTGGGGAGGATCACGAAAGCTATTTCCGCCTGGATTATTCCCAATACCTGGACGATCAGGGCAGCCAGCTGCACCTGTCGGCGTCGCGTTACGAAAGCGACCCCAGTGCCCAGGTGCTGCTCGGCGATGGCACCCAACTCAAGGCCCATCGCGAGAATGACCGTTTCTCGGCCGGCCTGAGCCAGGTGCTACTGGCCGCGCCCGGTGAATCGCTCAACGTTGCTGCGCGCTTTTACATGGTCAACGACGATGTCGTGTATCGCGCGGTCGGTGCGCCCCTGCGGCTCAGCAATCGCACCGATGTGCGCGCCCTGGGGTTTGAAGGTGAGTGGCGCAAGGCCGATGCCGGCCAGCTGCGGATTGTCAGTGGCGGTGCCTATCAGGGCCTCGATTACCTGGGGGCGAAAACCAACAGCGACTTTGACCTGGATTTCCTCCGCTTGCGCCTGTCCGGGTTGCAGAGCGACCGCTTGTTCGGCAACTGGCAGGGGGTGGCGTCGGCGGCCTTGTACTGGAGTGGTGACAGCCTGCCCGACAGCGAGCGGGTGGTGTTCGGCGGGCAGAGCTTCGCCCGTGGTTACCCCGCCGACCAGGCCTTGGGCGACAAAGGCTGGGGCCTGGCGTATGAGGTTAACTACAGCTTCAACGGGGATGGTCGCTGGGTGAGGCTGCTGCAACCTTACGGCGTGCTGGATACCGCGCGCACCTGGTTCAATGAAGTGGACCTGCGCGATGCGCACCTGTCATCAGTGGCAGTGGGGCTGCGCATCGGTGATGGGCGTTTCTACAACATGGCGCTGGAACTGGCCAAGCCGCTGTCGGACGTCGCCCTCGACAGCTTTGACCGGGAACCGCGGGTGAGTTTGAGTTTCAGTTTTCAGCTGTAGGCCGTTCCTACTTTGTGGGAGCGGGCTTGACCCGCGATGCTTCTACTGCACCAGTTGCATCCGCGGCTTGGGGAACAGGTTGTCCAGGGTTTCCAGCAGGCGGGTGTGGTAGATCGGCTTGCGGAACAGGTCCAGCACCTGCAGGCGCAACAGGTCGCTGACGTCGTCCATGTCGGCATGCCCGGAGGTGACGATCACCGGCAGGTGCTGGCGCGCGGTGTGTTCGCGCAAGCGCTTGATCAGTGATATGCCGCTTTCCTCGGGCATGCGCAGGTCGGTGATGACCAGGGCCACGTCCGGGTGGCGGGTGAGCTGTTGCAGGGCGAGTTTGACCGAGGTAGCCGTGTGACAGCAAAACCCCTCACCCTCCAGCAATTCGGCAAGCTCCAGCAAGGCGTCCTCTTCGTCATCCACCAGGAGCAACTGTTGACGGGGGGAAGAGGTAGGCATAAGGCAGTCCTGTGATGGAGGCGTTGTTCAGTACGTTAGCGTGAACCCATGAATCCATTCGTCAATTGCTACCACCGCTGCTCGAAGCTGGTGGGGCTTTTAGCGCATTTTCAACCTTGGTCATGACTCCAGTGACATTGGTGGAAATAGGCGTAATGAACGCCGTCAACGCTACCGCGACCATTGCCGCGATAATCGCGTACTCAATGCCGGAGGCGCCATCCTTGCGGTAGAAGAATTCTTTGCAGCTTTTGAGGACACGGGAAAGAGGCATGGCATTTCTCCTTGCGCCGCAGGCGCAGGTGGCAGGGGTATTGGATGATTCCCCTTTGCCATCACAGCATCGTCAACGGGTCATACTTCGGCAAATGTAAGAAGGGATTAATACTAAAGTTATAACCAGATGTCGGCGCCAATAAGCTGTTGTTTTATGGTGCTGCCGGTTTTGCGACGGAAAAAAATCTGACGGGTAATGGCATTTTGTCCTAGCTACGCTACCGTCAAATAGCGAAATAGTTGTTTCCGACTGCAGTGCTGTGGGCCATTTCACATAAAGGGCCGAAAGAACGCTGAGGGGAAGGAGGACCGGCATGAGCAGTCGCATTACCATCATCCTCGCAGGCTTTTTTCTGCTCGGTGCGTTGCTGGCCGGTTACTGGGGCCTGGCCCTTAGCCGCTCACCCAGTGAACCGCTTGCCGCCCCTGTACCGACGCCCGTTGAGCAAGTGGCACAAGACGCCGCTGACGAACTGCGCAAGCCGGTGGTGGTGTTGCGTCGCGATGTTGCCGCGTATGTGCCGCTGACGGCAGACGACCTAGTGGTAGAACGCTTGCAGGTGGCGCCGCCCGGCAGTTTCCAGACCCCTGAGCAAGTGCTCGGGCGCAGCAGTTGGCGCGCGTTGAGTGCTGGAACCTGGCTGGAGCAGGGCAGCTTTGACGCCGGTGGCCCGCTGGCACGGATGATCCACCCCCATGAGCGCGCGCTGGCGGTAGCTGTGGATGAGGTGGTGGGTGTCGCCGGGCAGTTGAGTCCGGGCGACTATGTCGATGTCTTGCTGTTTCTGCGCGAAGAGACCCGCAACCCGCAAGCGTCGGCTCAGGTGATACTGCCTGCACTGCGTCTGCTCAGTGTCGGCGAACAGTTGGGCCTGACCAATGACGGCAAGCCCGCGCAGCCGCCAGTGAATGAAAAGAGCCAGCCGCAGCAACCGTCACATGTTGCGCGCACGGTAGTGCTTGCCGTTCCCGAGGCACTGGCCAGCCGCTTGTTGCTTGCCGCCCAGGCCGGCAGTTTGCGCCTGGCCGTACGCAGCGCCGAAGAGAAGCGCCTGGCCCGCTACTGGGCGGACCCCAAAGCCGGCGGCAAGGAAGTCGATAGCGCCAATCGCAAACTCTATCGCTTCAGTCAGCTTGCCCAGGCACCAGCCGCCCAGCCGGTGGCCAGCGTCGCGCCGTCGCGCGGCATAGAAATCATCCGCGGAAATCAAGCCAGACAGCCCACTCCCTGACCAAGCAAGGATGCCCTTCAATGAGCAGTCGTTCCGAGCGGGTAATCAAGCAGATGCTCTGTGCCTTGCCGTGCACTGCGCCGCAGGTGCCAATGGCGCACGACCCGATCCGGGGCCGGCTGGTGTTCCTCGAAAACAGCGATTTCGAACGTCGCAGCGGGTTATCCCTATGAGTGAAAACCTGAGCCAGACCTTCCTTGCCATTACCCGCAACGATGGCGACTTGCAGTGGTTGCAAGGTGCGCTGGCGCCCTTGGGGCAGGTGGTGGGCGCCGGCAGCGGCAGCCTTGACGAGTTGCTGGCGCTGGTCGATGTCACCTTTGCCAGTTTGGTGTTCGTGGGGCTGGATCGTGAGCAGGTGGTCAATCAGTGCGCACTGATCGAGGGGGTGCTGGAAGCCAAACCGATGCTGGCAATCGTCGCCCTGGGCGATGGCATGGACAACCAGTTGGTGCTCAATGCCATGCGTGCCGGGGCGCGGGACTTTGTCGCCTATGGCTCGCGCTCCAGTGAGGTCGCAGGGTTGGTGCGGCGCTTGAGCAAACGCCTGCCGCCAGTAACCAGCAACCCCAGCCTTGGGGGGCTGACGGTACTCTATGGCGCCCAGTGCACCGCAGATGGCGCCTTGCTGACCACCCATATGGCGCGGGTGGTGCAAACCAGCGGCCAGCAAACGTTGCTGCTGGACCTTGGCGTGCCTCGTGGTGACAGCCTGGCATTGCTCGGCCTGGAAGCCTCGTTTCATTTCGGCGATGCCCTGCGCCACCTGCGCCGGCTCGACAATACCCTGATCGACAGCGCCTTCACGCGTGAAAGCTCGGGCCTGCGCCTGCTGGCCTACGCCGAGACCGACGAACCGCTGGAGCGCACCAGCGCGGCGGAGCTGTACATGCTGCTCAGCGCCTTGCGCCAGCATTTCCAGCACATCGTCGTGAACCTGACCGGGCAGGCTGACAGCGAAGCCCTGCGCACCTTCGTCAGCCATTGCGACAAGCTGATCTGGTACACCGACCAGAACGTCCTCGATTGCCGGCGCAACCTGGAGGTACTGACCCAATGGCGCGAGAAGGGCATGAAGCTCGAACACGCCAGCCTGCTGGTCGACCGCTACCTGCGCGGCGTCGCGCCGGACTCCGAAGCCCTGGGCAAGCGCTATGGCTTGCCGGTTCTGCGGGTCTTGCCCTACAGCCCAGAGGTGCGCCTGAATGCCAAGAACCAGGGCCTGACCTTGTTCGAACTGGCGCCGCGCGAGCAGCTCACCCAACATTTGAAAGCGCTCGGTGAACGGCTGGCGCGCCGCTCCGAGGGCAACCCTGTGGTCAGCGCCAACTGGCTCAATCGGTTATGGGGGCATAAATGAGCGGTGACGAACTGTTCGGCGGCCCGCGGCACAATCTGGGGGCCGACCCGCAAGGGCTCAAGCGTGCCTTGCATCGTTACATCATCGACGCCATCGAGGACAGCGGGCGCAACCTGCTCGAAGGCTCGCGCCCGGCCCTGGCGCAATTCGTGGTGGAGCAGGTCGGCGACTATATCGCCCGATTGCACCTGGCCCTGTCGCGCTACGAGATGGAACGCCTGGCCGAGGAAATCGTCGACGAACTGACCGGCTTCGGTCCGCTTGAAGTGCTGTTGCGCGATGCCAGCGTCACCGAAATCCTGGTCAACGGCCCGCACCGGGTGTTCATCGAGCGGGCCGGCCTGTTGCAGCAGACGGATCTGCGCTTTATCGATGCCCACCATGTCGAGCGGGTCATGCAACGGATTCTCGCGCCCTTGGGCAGGCGCCTGGATGAATCGTCACCCATGGTCGATGCGCGCATGCCCGACGGCAGCCGGGTCAATGCGATCATTCCGCCGGTGGCGCTGGACGGCCCGTGCCTGTCGATCCGCAAGTTTCGCAAGGACATGCTCAAGAGCGCCGACCTGCTGGCCACCCGGACCATCGACCAGGGCATTCTCGACTTCATCCAGTTGGCGGTGGCACGGCGCTGCAACATCCTGGTCAGTGGCGGCACCGGCACCGGCAAGACCACCATGCTGAACATCCTCAGCCAGTTGATTACGCCCCGCGAGCGCCTGGTGACCATCGAAGACGTGGCCGAGCTGCAGCTCGATCACCCTCACGTGGTGCGCCTGGAAACCCGTCCGCCGAATGCCGAGGGGCATGGCGAGATCAAGGCCAGCGAGCTGATCCGCAACGCCTTGAGGATGCGCCCCGACCGCATTCTGCTCGGCGAGATCCGTGGCGTCGAAGTGCTCGATGTGCTCACCGCGATGAACACCGGTCACGACGGCTCAATGAGTACCGTACATGCCAACACCGCCCAGGACGCCTTGCTGCGTCTGGAAACCCTGGTCGGCCTGACCGGCCGCCAAGTGGCCGAGAAAACCCTGCGGCAGATGATCTGCGCCGCACTGGATGTGGTCATTCAATTGACCCGTCTGGCCGATGGCCGCCGCTGTGTCAGCGAGGTGTTGGAGGTAGTCGGGGTGCGCGATGATGTGTACGTCACCAATACCCTGTTCCGTCTCGATCGGCACAACGGCGAGGGTTTCTTGCGGGAGGCGCCGAACCCTGCCGGCGACAAGCTGCGCCGCGACTATTCGGAACTGCAGCCGTGATTGCCGCAGTACTTGGCTTGATCTGCCTGGCCTTGCTGGGGGTATCGGTGCGCTTGTTCTACAGCGGCATGCGCAAGTCGGGTGAGGAGCGGATCCTGCAGCGTCTTGGCCAGGTTCAGGAGTCCTCGGCGCTGACGCCCAGTCGCCGCGACTGGCTGGACCGCCTGTTGCAGCGTGCCGGTATCGAGCGGCGCAATGACCGGCTGCTGATATGGCTGGCGATCGGCCTGCTGACAGCGCTGCTGTGTGGCCGGATCCTGGGGTGGGCTGCAGGCGTCGGGCTGGTGCTGCTTGCGCCGTTGCTGATCTGGTTGTACCTGGGCTGGCGCTATCGTCGACGGGTGCAGCGGATGATCGAACAGTTGCCGGTGTTGCTCGATCACAGTGTGCGCAGCCTCAAGGCCGGGCGAACCTTGAACGATGCCGTGCTGGGGGCCATCGATGCGTCGCGTGATCCTTTGCATGGCGCTCTGCAGCGGGTGCGGCGCAATGTGCAGATGGGCGTCAGCCTGGACGATGCCATGAGCGACCTGGCCGAACTGTATGAACAGGATGAGCTGCGCCTGTTCGCGTTGGGCCTGCGTATCAATCATCGCTACGGCGGCAACGCCAGCGAGCTGCTGGAGAACCTGATCAAGCTGATTCGCGAGCGCGAGCAGGGTAGCCGTCAACTGCGCGCCATGACCGGTGAAACCCGCATGACTGCGACTGTCCTGGGCCTGTTGCCGGTGGGTATGGCCGGCTATTTCCTGATCAGCAACCCCAACTATTTGCTGGCTATGTGGCAGGACGGCAACGGTCAGTTCCTGCTGCTCGGCGCGTTTATCCTGCAAGTGGTGGGCTGCCTGGTGTTGTGGCGCATGTTACGGAGTATCTGAAATGGCTTGGTTGCTCTGTGCCCTGATGTTCTTCGCCGCATTTGTCTTGCTGGCAGGCCAGTTGCTGCACCAGCGTCGTCGCCAGCGCCTGGTTGCTCGGCGTCTGCAGGGCCAGCTTGGCAGTGAGAACCGCTTGGGCAACTGGCTGCAACAGATCGGTAGCAGCCGGCTGGGCCAGCGTTCGCTGAATCTGGATAGTGAGACCCGTCTGCTGCTTGACCGCATGGGCTGGCGGCGGAGTCGGCAACGGGCGCTGTTTGCCGCTTGCCAGGTTGGCGTGCCGTTCCTCGCCCTGGGGTTGGGCGTAGCGCTGCAGGAGAGCCTGTACCGCGATAGCCAGTTACCGTGGCTGGTAGTGCCGTTTTGCGCCATGGGCGTGGGCTATCTGCTGCCCAAACGCCTGCTGGCGCGGGCCGCTGTGCGTCGCCAGCAACAGGTCGCCGGCGAAGTTTCGACCTTCATACCCTTGCTGAGGATTCTCTTCGAGTCGGGCCTGGCGGTGGAGCAAACCTTGCGTGTCCTGAGTCAGGAGTCGCGACAACTGTTGCCAGTGTTGAGCGAGGAGTTGCGGGCGATTCTGCTGCGGGTCGACTCCGGTTTGGCCTTGGCTGCGGAGCTTGAGAAAACCGCGCAGTTGCTCAGCGTCGACGAGTTCAGCGACACCTGCGTGATTCTCCAGCAATTGCTGACCCAGGGCGGTGGCGCAATGAAGTCGCTGTTGGCGCTCAAGCAACTGCTCGATGACCGTCGGCTGACACGCATGCAGGAACGGATTTCGAAGATGTCCGGGAAGATGTCGATGGTGATGATGGTGTTTCTGTTTCCGGCCTTGCTGATCGTGTTGGCCGGTCCCGGCCTTAGCGCCTTGGGCAGGGCATTGGGTTCATGAGCGGGAGCAAGGCACGAAGGCAGCGACGACAACCTCCTGGCGCAGGTCAACCTGGTGAGCCGCCTGCGTCTGACACCGGCGCTGCACTCAGTGCGCCGTGACACGTTGATGAAGGGGCGAGGTGCTGGGAGACAGCGCCAGCGCGAGTTGGGTGCGGTTGTGCATGTGGGTCAGGCGCAGCACCTGGGACACGTAGAGCTTGACGGTATTTTCGGTGATGCCCAGCTCGCAGGCGATCTGGTAGTTGGTCTTGCCCTTGCTGACCAGCCGCGCCACATCCAGCTGGCGCGGTGACAGCTTGTTGAACAGGGTTGGCAGGTTGTCGGGTTCCACTTCGGGGTCGACGTCGGTGGCGCGGCGGTGGGCGCCGAGCCCGCGGGCCTTGTCCAGGTCCTGGTAGAGGTCGTCGATCGAGTCGGCCAAAAACTGCAGCTTCTGGTTCAGGTCACCCAGGTGCTGGTAGCTTCTGCGTCGTTCCAGCACGGCAGCCTCCTGGCGTTGCACGCCTTCGAGCAGCTCGCTGAGGTCGACCGGTTTCTGGTAGTAATCGGCAAAGCCTTCGCGCAGCGCCTTGATCACGTCCTGCTTGTTGGCGCGGCCGGTGAGCATGATCGCTTCGAACAGCCGCTGCGGCCCGGCAATGGCCTTGAGCGCACGCATCAGTTCCAGGCCATCGTAGTCGGGCATATGCAGATCACACACCACCAGCGCGATCTCCTGATCGGCACTGAACTGTTCGATGGCCTGGGTACTGGAGTGGCAGGGCACGCAATGGTATCCACTGCTCTGGAGAAATTCGCACAACTCTTCGACGATCAGTGGCAGGTCGTCCACCACCAGCACCTTTAATTCACTGACTGATTTGTTCACATGCAACTCCCTGCTGTTCGCCTCTATGTTCCCTCAACCAGGCTGAGCCTGGATCCATCCGGCACACACTAGAAAGTAGTCGCACTTTTGGGCTATGTACAAGGTGGGCGCATCCATTTGCACGCAGCATTCGACTAATGGATCCATACCGCAGCCAGTAAAAAACCGACCAGCAGGAACGGCGCGAAAGGCTGTTTTTTTGACGACTCTTCGCTCAGTTGCTTCAGGCGGTTCTTAACCTTCTGACTTAAAAGGGACCACAGCCAGCGACGGCCAAGCAGCCAGGCAACGACGGCTACACCGGCACCGATAAACGTGCCCAGCAGGTGCATGCGATCGGTGGCCAGGGCCAGGGCACCGAGCAATTTCACGTCGCCGGCGCCCAGGCGGCCGAGCATGTAGCCGGGGAGGGTCAGGAGCATGACGATGGCCAGCGCCCAGCCACCTTCACTGGCATCGGCGCCGATCCAGGTGTGTCCGGTAACGAACAGGTAGATCAGCGCACACGCCGCGGCGCCGAGGGTCAGGGTATTGGCGATCTGACGTTCGCGCAGATCTTGTTCAGAGCACAAGGCAAGCCACAGCAGCAGAACAATGCTTTGCATTGGCGAAAGGCCATCCCTTTGTGGTGAATGATTCTATGCTGTCTTTCAGGTGTCACTGTCAGGGTAGACGCGATCATGCAAGCAAGCCTGTGCAAGCGGCAAAAAGGTGCGGCAGCCCTCGAGTTCGTCGCGGTATTCGTGATCTTTTTCGCGGCCTTCTATGGGGTGGTCAGCTACGGCTTGCCAATGTTGATGTTGCAATCGTTCAACCAGGCCAGCAGCGAAGCGGTGCGCCGTTGCGTGGCGCTGGACCCCGCCAGCGCGACCCACAGCGCTGACGTCAACACGCTGGCCAAGCGCGTGCTCGGTGAGCAACTGGCGTGGATGCCGGCGTCGTTGAATTTCCAGGTGAACAGCGATGCCAGTGTCACGCTCACCTCCGGCAAGCTGCTGACAGTGAAGATCGATTACGCCAAAGCCAAGCTGACCTCGGTGTTGCCGGTGCTGGACCTGCCGGGGATCGGTGAAGTACCGCGCTTGCCCGCCAGCCTCAAGGCCGAAGCGAGCCTGCAGCTGTGAGTGGCGGGCATAGCCTGTTCGAGCGCTGGCGCGGGCGCGCCGCGCCAGCCGAGGAGCCAGTGCCGCAACCGGCCGATGTGCCTGCCGTGGGCCTGCAACTCTGGTTGGATGGTTCCGCCCGCGTGCTACGCCTGGCAGGCCCGCTGCGCTCGGTGCTGGCGTTGCCGACCCAGGCCGGCGTGCGTCTGCACGACTACGTGCAGCCCTACAGCCTGCTGGTGCTCGAAGGCGAGCCGCCAGACTGGCAGGGCCAACCACTGGAACTGGATTTCAAGGCGGCTGGCGGGCGTACCTTGCACACCCGCGGCTGGTTGCTGGCGCAAAGCGGTGGCTGGTTGCTGCAACTGTTCGACATTGGCGACCTGTTGCAGCACCGCCAGCAAGCCCTGGCTGCCGAGCGCCAGCAGCACCTGACCGCGCACCTGGCCTGCGCCTTGCGCGCCTGCACTATCGAGCGCCTGCAGGTGGTGGCCGAAGAGCAGCTCAACTGGCTGGTACGGCACTGGCGGGCCAGGGGCGCGCGGGTGCTGGTGCAAACGGATCAGGGCTGGCAAACCTACGCTTGCAGTGGCGACGCGTTGCACTGGCCGCGTGATGAACAGCTTGCGCCTGTGCTGGATCGTCAACTGCCCGCCAGTATGATCAGCAGCGCCACTGAGCCTGGCCTGCAGGACTTGCTGCCGGGGCTGTCGACCTATCTGCTGGCCTATGCGCAAGGGCAGGTCAATCAGGCTTGGCTGATCTGTGTCGAGCCGCAAGAGGTCCTGCAAGCGCTGGATGCATTACTGGTTGCCGCTGCTTTTGTCGAGCCGCTACTCGGTCGTCTGGCTGCGCATCAACTGGATCAGCAAAGCGAGCGCCTGGACAGCCTGCAGCTGCAACTGGGGGCTGGCTGGTGGCAGTGGCGTCTGGATGAGCCGCAGTTGCACCTGGACCCGGCGCTGGCCGAGAGCCTGGGCATTCCGCCAGCGCTGACGGTCAATCAATGGCTGAGCCGCGTGCACCCGGCAGACCGGGAAGCGACTCAGCTGGCCTTTGGCGACCTGCAACGCCAGGGCTGCGCCGTGCAACTGAACCTGCGCCTGCTCGACCACAACGCCCAGGCGCAGCCGCGCTGGTACCGGGTGTGCGGCCAGGTGCACGGCAGCGGCGGTAACCGGCGGGTGCAGGGCTTCATGCTCGACATCAGCGATATCAAGACGCAGCAGCTGCAGGCCAGCGCTGCCCAGGCGCGCCTGGAAAACCTGATCGCCAGTTCACCGGCGGTCATCTACGTCCAGCGTTACCATGAGGGGGCGTTGCTGTCGGAATTCTTCAGTGCCAGCCTGGAGCCGCTGCTCGGTTGGCAGCCCCGGGCGGACGAGCCTCTGCAACCTGGCCAGTGGTTGCATCCCGACGATCAGCCACTGTGGCTGGAGCGTACCCGCATTCTGTTACGCGAAGGCTCTAGTCGCAGTCGCTATCGCCTGCGTGACCATCAAGGGGGCTATCACTGGGTACTCGATGAAGCGCGTCTGCTGCGTGATGACCTGGGCCTGCCGGTCGAGGTGGTGGGCATCTGGCTGGATGTCAGCGAGGCGACCGCCGCTGCGGAAAAAGTGCGTCAGAGCGAGGAACGCTATCGGGTGCTGGTCGAGGACTCCCCGGCGATGATCTGTCGCTACCGGCCCGACCTGAGCCTGGTGTTCGGCAACCAGCCGCTGGCCGATTACCTGGAGTGTTCACCCGCGCAGCTGGCTGGCTTGAACCTTGGCCAATGGCTGTCCGAGGCGCAGCGCCAGGCCTTTGTCGAGCGCCTGGCCGGGCTGACGCCAGAGCAACCGGTCAGCAACGCAGAGATTTGCCTGCAATTACCGGGGCGCGAGCATGCCTGGTGGGTGTGGTCCGATCGCGGGTTGTTCGACGAGCATGGCCAGTTACAGGAAATCCAGGCGGTGGGCCGCGACAACACACAAGTCAGGCGCACCCAGCAGCAACTGCTGCAAAGCGCGAAAATGGCCACCCTCGGTGAAATGGCCACCGGCCTTGCCCACGAGATCAACCAACCGCTCAACGTGATGCGCATGGCCGTGGTCAATGCGCTCAAGCGCCTGGAAAACGGCGAGGTCCAGGTCGACTACCTGCAAGACAAGCTCAAACGCATCGATGCCCAGGTGCTGCGCGCCTCGAAGGTGGTCGACCATATGCGCGTGTTCGGTCGGCGCTCGGAAGTCGAACAGCAACTGTTCGCGCCCTGGCAGGCCGTTGAGGGGGCGTTGTCGTTGCTGGCTGACGGCTTGCGCGGCAAGGGTGTGGAACTGCGCGTGCAGCCTCCTGAGCACGACGCGCAGGTCACTGGCCATCAGGATCAGTTGGAGCAGGTGCTGATCAACCTGCTGGTCAACGCCCGCGATGCCCTGCTGGCCCGGCGGGAGCAGCAACGCGACGTGCAGCCGTGGATTGCCCTGGGTCTTGAGTGCGATGCGCGGCAGGTGCGGCTACTGGTCGAGGATAACGGCGGCGGCATCGAACCGCGTTTGCTCGAACGCATCTTCGAGCCGTTCTTCACCACCAAGCCGGTGGGCGTCGGTACCGGGCTGGGGCTGTCGGTGAGCTACGGCATCGTTGACACCATGGGCGGCTGCCTGAGCGTCGAGAATGGTGAGCTGGGTGCGCGGTTCTGCATCGAGCTGCCACGGGCTCAGATCATCAGTTGAGCGCGACCGCTGTGGCAGCTGAGGTTGGCACCAATCTCCACCTGGTTCAGGTCGATACCCAGGAGCATCAGCAGGTTGTTGATGATCGGGTCGAGCAGCGAACCGAGCAAAGTGCCAATCAAGCCTGAAACGGTGTTGAGCAACAGGCTGACCAGCGGGATCTGCGGGGTCAGCTCCAGGCCCTGCAGGGTACTGCGCACACTGGCAACGATATTCTTCGAGCTGAGCAGGTGGTTGGCCGAGTCTTGTTCGAGCTCAGGTGGCTTGAGGTAGGTGAAAGATTCGCCCTGGCTGAACAGCGGTGAGTTTGCGCCCAGGCCGATGTCGATTCCCAGCACCTTCAGCAGCACCAGCGGGCTGGCGTCGACCGGCTTGACCGATGAGAAGAAGTTGCTGCTGTTGATTGTGCCGATCAGCACTTTCACCGCTGCTGCCTCGTTGCGCACGGTCAGGCTCTTGCTGGCGGCCGAGCCGCAGTTATAGCCGGTGACATGGCTGCTGGCGCTGCCGACCGCCAAGCCCACGTCGAGGCTGGGGTTGGGCAATACCTGGATGATCCCCAGGTTGATGCCTCCGAGCAGCGGTCCCAGGTCGACCTTGATCAGGATGCGCGTCTGGGCGGTGCGAACATAGATCTGCTCGGGATCTTTTGGGTCTGCCGTGGCCTTGGCCGGATTGCCCAGGGCGGAAAACTGCGGCGGCTCGATGATTTTTACCCGGGTCGAGATATTGGCCAGGCCCAGCAGGTTGACCGGCAGGCTGACCTCGGCACCATGGGCGCTGTTGGCCAGTTGCACCATGCCCTGGACCAATTGCAGGGCTTGCAGATTTGCGTCCAGCCCGGCACTCGAGCCGCCATTCTGGATATCGAGCAAATCGCCCAGGACAATGCCCCCTGCATTCCCGGCCTGCACACCGAGCTGGGTCAGGCCGCTGACATCCACCAGCGGATTGTTCTGCGCCGCCACCGTGGCCATGACCTTCAGGGCTTCACCGACATTGAGGGTCTTGCCCAGCAGTTCGGTGTAGTTGCCTGCGCTGACCTGGGTCTTGATCGCCAGGGCATCGAGGTAGTTGAGCAGATTGACGTCGGCCTGCAACAAGCCCTGCCACTGGGCCAGGCTCAAATTGACCTGGCTGCCCAGCAATGTGCTCATCAGTGTATTGAGCAGCGCCGAACGTGACGAGTCGATGTTCAGCAAGGTACTGCGAATGTTCAGGCGGGCCAGCGGCGGACCGGGCTGGGCCGCGGTTGCCTGGGCGCTGAGGCGGGTGCTGGGGTCAAAGGTGGCGGAGGCCACCAGCGAGCGGATACCGGCGGCAATACTGGTCTCCAGGGTAATGCCGGCCGTCACCCGGACCGCATCGGCCTTGGTGGAATCGGCAGTGAACACGCGCAAGCTGCCGGCACCGGTCTGCAGGCTGCCACATTCCACCTGCAGGCTGTGATTGGCGCCTGGGGCATGGTCATTGCGGGTCGCTGCCCGCACTGCCAGCGTCTGTGCGCTGGGACCTGTCGGCAGGCAAGTGCCCTTGCCATTGACGGCCTCAAGTGCCGCCATGTCGGCTACCCGCTGCAATTTGCGCTGCTCCAGGAACAGCCTGCCGGTGTCAACCACCATCAGCACGAACACCAGGGCCATGCCCAGGGTCAGGGCAGCCAACAGCCCGATAGCGCCACGTTGCCGTGCTGGAAAGCGAGAAGACACGAGCACTCCTTTGCCGGCCCATGGCCGCGCGGGGCAGCAGTGCGAGAAGTGTAGTCAACATAATGGCCAGTCGCCTGCATGGCGACTGGCGGGTGAGGCTCAACGTGGCGGGTAGTTGCCCATCAGTTTGGCGACGGTGTTCTGGATCGCCGTGTTGCGTTCTTCCGGGCTTGGCGGGTAATTGTTCATGATCTGTTCGGCACTGCCGCGCCACACCAGCTTGCCATCGCGGGCATCGAACAGGTCGACCTGGATGGTTGCCACCTTGTAGTCGACGCTGCGGGTTTCGTTGTACATCGGCCCACCCCAGTAGCCGCCCCAGTAGCCACCCCAACCGCCGCCGTAGTTGGTGGTGATTTGTTGCTGACGGTTTTCGACGATCAGGTAGGCCTGGACCTTGAGGTCACCGCGGCTGTTGCCCGGGGCCGGGCGCAGGCCGCGCTGGTCGAGTTGGCCGGCCACCGCCTGGCGGATGCGTTGTTCGGTGAGGTCGCTCTTGATCCGCGGATCGTCCGGGCGGTACTGCAGCCCCGGCTCCTGCCAGACCCAGCTGCGGTAGGCGGCAAAGTCACGGCTGGCATCGAAGTCCTGGGTAACGTTGCCGCTCTGGCAGGCGCCGAGCAACAGCACTAACGAGAGTAAAGCGAGACGGCGCAACATGATGGTTCTCCGATTGCCTTTAACTGGGAGGATAGCTGGCCAGAGCCTTTTGCACCGACTCACGCAAGGCATCGGCGCGCTTGCCCTGGGAATCCTGGCTGGCGGTTTCGGCGCTGGCGCTCCATACCGGCTGGCCGTCGCGGGCGTCATACAGGTCAACGCGCACCACCATTACTTCGACCTCGTAGGTACGCACCAGCGGGACACTGCCGTAGACCCCGTAGCCGTTGTGGTAGCGGCCGTAACTGCCGTAGCCAGCGTAACCGCCATAAGGGTAGGCGTCATAGGGGTAGTAGTCTTCGCGAACCTGGCGCAGGCGCCGTTCCAGGCGCAGGTCGGCACTGACCAGCAAATCCCCGCCTTGTCCGTTGCGTGCCGGGCGCAGGCCGCGCTGGTCGAGGGCATTGCTCACGGCATCGGCCAGCTGGGCGGGTTCTGCATAGGTGCTGCCAGCCGGCAACTGGCCGTCGCGCCAGGCCCAGCTGCGGTAGCGGGCATAGTCGCGCGGCGCGGCGGGGTAGGCACTGGCATCGAAGGTGTTGGCCGCGTGTGCCGGCGCCGGCGGCAATGGCCGGGAACTGGCGACGTAGGGGTTGCTGCCCTGGCAGGCGGCGAGGGCCAGGCACAGCAGGCCCAGGGTCAAACGGTACGGCATGTCACCCTCCCGGCGGGCGCGGTTCAGCGCGGTCGACAGATCCAGTGCAGGTAGCGGCCCAGCCCGGCGAAAGCCGGATGACGACGATGCGCCAACTCCATCTCCAGCAGGTCGAGCAGTTCGGCCTTGGCCTGGAAGTCGCGGGGCATGTAGTCGTGGAAAACCCGTACACCACTTTCACTTTCGACCTTCCACAAGTCTTCAAGTTGCGCCTTGAGCGTGCGTGGATCAAGTGGTTTTTGCGGGGTCAGGCTCTGCTTTTCACCGGCCAGTTCATTGCTGCGCAGTTTGCGGAAATGGCCCTTGAGCAGGTTGCGGTACACCAGCGCGTCGCGGTTGTAGAACGCCAGCGACAGCCAGCCATCGGCACGGGTCAGTTGATGCAGCACCGGCAGGATGGCCTCGGGTTCGGCCAACCATTCCAGCACCGCATGGCACAGTACCAGGTCATAGGGTTCAGTCAGCTGGCCGAGCAGGTCCTGCCAGGGGGCCTGAATGAAAGTGGCCTGTTGGCCGGCTTCGGCAAAGCGTTCGCGGGCACCGTCGAGCATCGGTGCGGCGGGTTCGGCCAGGGTAACCTGATGTCCGCGTTGCGCCAGCCACAGAGACATATGGCCCAGGCCCGCGCCGATATCCAGCACCCGCAGCGGGCGCTCGGGCAGGGCTTCGGCCAGGTCGGCCTGAAGCACCGCGAGGCGGATCGCACCCTTGGCACCCCCGTAGATTTTCTCGGCGAAACGGGTGGCCAGTTCATCGAAATGACGGTCGTTCATTTGGCAAAACGCCTTTCGCTGTCGGCCAGTTTGCTTTTGACTACCTGCTCCATGTCCAGGCCCAGCTCGCTGCACAGCAGCAACAGGTAAAGGACGATATCGCCGACTTCCTGCCCGGCGTGCTCAAGTTGCTCGGGCGGCAGCTGGCGCGACTGGTCTTCAGTCAGCCACTGGAAGATTTCCACCAGTTCGGCCATCTCGACGCTGGCGGCCATGGCCAGGTTCTTTGGGCTGTGAAAGCCGCGCCAGTCGTTGTTGTCGCGGATGCGGTGCAGGCGTTGGGTCAGTTCTTGCAGGTTCATCGGGGCTCTCCTCAAGCGGCATAGCTTCAGGCGGGCGCCGTCGCAACGCAAGGGGTGCTGTCAGCTCAATGGCCGCCAGGCCCCGCGCATGTGCACCAGCTCGCCATGGCCGTCGAGTTGCAACTGGCCCTCGGCCGCCGTCGGGCTGGCATTGAGGATCACCTCGCTGGGCAGGCGCACCGGTTTAAGGAAGTCCACCTCGATCTCATATCCACTGACCGGCAGATGCCCGCGCAAGGCTGCCAGGGCCATGGCCTTGCTCCACATGCCATGGGCAATGGCGGTGGGGAAACCGAACAGCCTGGCGCTGGCGGCGCTCAGGTGGATCGGGTTGTAGTCGCCGCAAACCTTGGCGTAGCGCCGGCCGATATCGCTGTCGGCATACCATCGGGTCAGTTCGCTCAAGGGCAGGGCTTCAGGCGCTTCGACCGCGGCCGGTTCGCCGGCCGGTTTCAAACCCCGGCAGAGCATGCGGCTGGTCTCGGACCAGAGTAGGCCAAGGCTGTCTTCGGCTTCGGTGATCAGCTCGAAGGTGCCGCCTTTTTCGTGGGGCTGCAGGTTGTCCACATGCACGCTGAAACGCAGGCGACTGATGCCGCCCAGGGGCCGCACGACGCGAATGCTGTTGTGCAGGTGCACCAGCCCCAGCAACGGGAAGGGAAAGTCCTTGGCCGTCAGCAACTGCATTTGCAGGGCGAAGGCCATGACATGCGGGAAGGTGGGCGGCAGGCGCCCGTCGTCGCTGAAGTGACAAAGTTTGCGGTAGGCCTGCAACTGCTGCGGATCGACGTTCAGGTGGCAACGCAAGCCAGTGGCGGGCAGGCTGTCGCCGCTGATCTTGCGTTTGCGCGCGGCGCGCAGGTACAGCCCGGAAAGCGCCGCAGTGTTGCCCAGCTCAATCCATTTTCGGGTCATGTTCAGGCCCCCATCACGGCTTGGCCGCAGACCCGCAGCACCTGGCCATTGACCGCGCCGCTGCCCGGCTGCACCAGCCAGGCCACCGCTTCGGCGACATCCTGGGGCAAGCCGCCCTGGCCCAGCGAACTCATGCGCCGCCCGGCCTCGCGCAGGGCGAAAGGGATGGCCGCGGTCATGCGCGTTTCGATAAACCCGGGGGCCACGGCGTTGATGCTGGCGCCGCGTTCGGCCAGCTTCGGCGCCCAGGCCTGGGCCAGGCCGATCAGCCCGGCCTTGCTGGCGGCGTAGTTGGCCTGGCCACGGTTGCCGGCGATGCCGCTGATCGAGGCCAGCAGCACGATGCGCGCGTTGTCGTGCAGGGCGCCGCTGTCGAACAGTGCCTGGGTCAGTAATTGCGGGGCCTTGAGGTTGACCGCCAGCACCGAGTCCCAGAACTCCGGGGTCATGTTGGCCAGGGTCTTGTCGCGGGTGATGCCGGCGTTGTGCACGACGATGTCGATGCCGTCGGGCAGACCTTCGAGCAACTGCGCCGGGGCGTCCGCCGCGCAGATGTCCAGGGCCAGGCTGCGCCCGCCCAAACGCGCGGCCAGGGCCTCGAGGTCGGCCTTGGCCGGTGGCACATCGAGCAGGATCACCTCGGCGCCATCGCGGGCCAGGGTTTCGGCAATCGCCGCACCGATGCCCCGGGCCGCGCCAGTGACCAGTGCCTTGCGCCCCGCCAGCGGCCGGCTCCAGTCCTGCACCGCTGTGCCGCAGGCCTCCAGGCGCAGTACCTGGCCGGAGATGAACGCGCTTTTCGGTGAAAGAAAGAAACGCAGGGCGCCTTCAAGCTGGTCCTCGGCCGCTTCGTTCACATACAGCAGTTGCAGGGTGCCGCCGGCGCGCAGCTCCTTGGCCAGGGAGCGGCTGAAGCCTTCGAGGGCACGCTGGGCAACGCGCGCCAGCGGGTCGTCGAGCTGTTCCGGGGCGCGGCCGAGGATGACGATATGAGCGCTGGGCGCCAGGCTGCGCAGCAGCGGCTGAAAGAACTCGCGCAGTTGCTTGAGCTGGTCGATATCGTCCAGTTCACTGGCATCGAACACCACCGCCTTGAGCTTGGGCCCGAGCCCGGCCACCCACTCGTTGGCCTCAAGTTCAGGGCTGGCAAAGCTGTACAGCTCGTCGGTCAGGCGCTTGGCGAAGGCTTCGATGGTCTTCGCCAGCGGCCCGCCACCCAGCAGCAGCGCGCCTTCGATCGGCCGCAGACGGCCGGCTTCCCAGCGCTCCAGGCGGGCCGGGCTGGGCAGGCCGACGGCACCCACCAGGCGGCGTCCAAGGTCGGAGTTGGCGAAGTCGATATAGCGGTCGCTCATGTGCGGTTCTCCCTGAAATAGCTTCAAAGTGTGGACCATGATTGGCCATTGGTCGTTCGACCGCAGAAAAAACACCTACGCTGTAGCGGACCATTAGGGAAAAAGAGGACATCACGCATGCGCTCACTGCGCCGGGTCGCCATCATTGGCGGCAATCGCATTCCCTTCGCCCGTTCCAACGGCCCTTACGCCACCGCCAGCAACCAGGCAATGTTCACTGCCGCGCTTGAGGGCCTGATCGAACGCTACAGCCTGCATGGCCTGCGCCTGGGCGAAGTGGCGGCGGGAGCGGTGCTCAAGCATTCTCGCGACATGAACCTGACCCGCGAAAGCGTGCTCGGCTCGCGGCTGTCAGCGCAAACGCCGGCCTACGATTTGCAGCAGGCCTGTGGCACCGGGTTGGAAACGGCATTGCTGGTAGCCAACAAAATCGCCTTGGGGCAGATCGACTGCGGCATTGCCGGTGGCGTTGATACCACCTCCGATGCGCCGATCGCGGTGAGCGAAGGCTTGCGCCGGATCCTGCTCCAGGCCAACCGTGGCAAGACTACCGTCGACAAGCTCAAGGCCTTCCTCAAACTGCGCCCCGGTCACCTCAAACCCGAGTTGCCGCGCAACGGCGAGCCGCGCACCGGCCTGTCCATGGGCGAGCACTGCGAGCAGATGGCCAAGACCTGGCAGATCCCACGCCAGGAGCAGGATGAACTGGCCCTGCGCAGCCACCAGAACATGGCCGCCGCCTTTACCGACGGCTGGCATGACGATCTGCTTACTCCCTTCTTGGGGCTGACCCGCGACAACAACCTGCGCCCGGACCTGACCCTGGAGAAACTCGCCAGCCTCAAGCCGGTGTTCGACCGCAGCGGGCAGGGCACGCTGACCGCAGGTAATTCCACGCCGTTGACCGATGGCGCCTCGGTGGTGCTGCTGGGCAGCGAAGACTGGGCCCGTGAGCGTGGCTTGCCGGTGCTGGCCTATCTGGTCGATGGCGAGACCGCCGCGGTGGATTTCGTCAAAGGTCACGAAGGGTTGTTGATGGCCCCGGCCTACGCCGTGCCGCGCTTGTTGGCGCGCAATGGCCTGACCCTGCAGGACTTCGATTACTACGAAATCCACGAGGCCTTCGCCGCGCAAGTGCTGTGCACCCTCAAGGCCTGGGAAGACCCCGAGTACTGCAAAACCCGCCTGGGCCTGGCCGCGCCACTGGGTGCAATCGACCGCGGCAAGCTCAACGTCAAGGGCAGCTCACTGGCCGCCGGGCATCCCTTCGCGGCCACCGGGGGGCGCATTCTGGCCAACATGGCCAAGTTGCTGGCCACCGCCGGCAAGGGCCGTGGCCTGGTCTCGATTTGCGCCGCTGGCGGTCAGGGCGTGACGGCGATCATCGAGCGTTGACCCGTACCGACTGGCTGGCCACCGGGGCCGGGCGGTTGGCGTAGTGCTCGGCCATGATCGAGCAGACGATCAGTTGGAACGGGTGGTCGATGGCTGCGCTTACGACGCCTCTTCGGCCTACATCGCTGCCTTCAAGGGCCTGTTCGGCTTCACCCCGGGCGAGCTGCGCCTGTAGCCGTCAGGTACGGAAGCGCCGTACCAGCGCATCCAGTTCATTGGACAAACCGGCCAGGCTCTGCGAGTCCTGCCGCGCCGAGTTGGCCAGCTCGGCCACCAGCTGCGCATCGCCGTGGATCTGGCTGATATGGCGGTTGATGTCTTCGGCCACCTGGTGCTGTTCTTCGGCGGCGGTGGCGATCTGGGTGTTCATGTCGCGGATGATGTCCACCGACTCGCGAATTTGCCCGAAACTGCTGCGCGCCAGGCCGATGCGGCTGACCGACTGTTGCGACACTTCCAGGCTCGCGTGCATCTGCTGGGCCACTTCACTGGTGCGGTTGGCCAGGTTGCCGAGCAGGTTGTCGATCTCGGCCGTTGAGTCGGCGGTGCGCTTGGCCAGGGCCCGCACCTCGTCGGCGACCACGGCAAAACCACGGCCCT
>RCUL01000305.1_pt1 | contig 30384 bp, 25 predicted proteins | sample 2167521 | NCBI WGS metagenome assembly RCUL01 (sample SAMN09932745, study PRJNA488358) | compost metagenome | feature: garden; material: soil; isolation source: compost soil in acetic acid-enriched culture | place: Germany: Experimental Botanical Garden Goettingen | collected 2016-01-27
CTGTTGAATGGCAAGTTTCATTTTTTTGAGAATTTCCGACTCAGCGGCATTCAAAGGAGGGGATCCCAACACCTCTACAATATAGTTGCCCTCAGGAAGTAATGTGTCAACGAATTTAAGTGCCATTACCGTGCTGTCTGTTTTAGTCCTCTCTTGAGCAAATCCATTCACGGAAAATAGTAGGGTAGTTATGGAGGCGATGAAAGAAAGATATCTACGGAGAAATGTCATGTTGAACTTGAGCTTTTGTAAACGTTATAGGCGTTTAAGTTACAGCTTAATTCTGATAAATAAGAGGCTGAAAAGGAATCACATAATAGGAAATGGCAAAGAGAACTTGCTGAAAGTACATTTAACAATTTGATAATACCTGATTATTAACTTTGCAAAACAGCTTAAGAACGTGAATTATATTATTATTGTAGGGGCAACCCAAGCACTAATGGCTTTGGGAATTTTATTGAAGGACAAAAAAAATAATGGGCAGCATGATAATATCCTTTCTTATTTGTTGGCCTCCATTTTTTTGCATCTGGCAATCAGTTTTGCATTGAACGTCTTTTGGCCTAATTCAAAAATCCATCAGCAATTCAATACATTTATCGCCTTGGCATATCCTGGTTTGTTATGGTGTTATATACGTTTTCTCGAACATAAGGGAAAGCCCATCGATATTCTTTTGGCGATGTTTCCATCGATAGGTGCATCTGTAGGTTACTTTTGGATTGCTGCTTATGTGATCAGCCATTCTGGCGAATTACCACCATTCATCAAACTATACAATTCAATATCTGGTTATGCATATACGATATTATATATCGTGTACCCGTTAAAAATTTTGGCTAAGACACATACGATACCGACATTTTGGAAACTTGAAAAACGTATGGTTAGGCTGGCCGCTTCCCTGTTCCTGTTTGTTGGCTTTGCATTTTTGGTCATCTCCATCTGGACTCGACTATTTGATATATCCATCTATTTTAATTTTATCCATCTGTGGCTCCGTCTGATTATCTATTCTATATTGGCGGTTATCTGCATATCTATTATTTATGTCAAAGTAAGCTCCTTTCTGTATATTCATTTATATCAGCAGGAGCAAGCAAAGCCGCATATTCTTGACCATCAGCATGAAGATCGGTTGGACAGCTCGATGGGGAAATCCCGATACCCATCTGCTGAGGAAAATGAAAGGAATGCCGGTATAGACTATGTAGGTATTTTGGAGAAGGTAGAAAATCTGATGTCCCAGCATAAAGTCTTCTTAGATCCAAGTCTCACATTAGATATTCTTGCTACAAAGGCCGATGTATCACGTCACCATCTTTCCGAAACGTTAAATCAGTACCAGGAAAAGTCCTTTTATCAGTATGTCAATGAGTATCGAATTAAGGAGGTTATTACATTAATGGATCTGTACAAAAGCAAAGGAGAGACCATCAATATACTTGCGATGGCATTTCAGGCTGGATTCCATTCCAAATCCTCGTTTAATCAATATTTCAAAAAGGTTCAGGGCTGCACACCTTCGGCCTATCTCAAAGCAAAACCACATTATAACCTAGTGAATACCTAAGTGAATATTCTTGTCCATCGGGCTGGAAAAGCGGGTATTAATTAATCCTAAAAGCGGTGTTTCCACGTCGCGATCAGCGTATCAATTTATCGGTAACCTAATCTTAATGCAAAGTTAATGTTTGTAAATGCCATTAAATGAGTGTTTTGTGGTGTTGGCGGCTAATTGAAAGTACTTCTTTATCGAGAAAGACGACAGGCATCTCATGAAATATCAATTTCGTAGCAAATAACAAAAATTGATTACATGATATGAAAAGAACATTACTCTTTTTGATTTCGTTGATGCCCTTCTTTTTACAGGCACAACAAATTACAGGGACTGTCACTTCAATGACCGACGAGGTATTGCCTGGTGCTACAATACAGGTGGGGAAGTTGACTGCACAAACCAATCTCGATGGTAAGTTTACACTGATTTTAAAAGAAAAGGGACCTGCTCGACTTGCTGTTTTCTACACCGGTTATCAAGCATTCGCCTTAGATACACTTGTTTCAGGTGAGGGAGTTCATTTGGGAATAATCAAATTGCAGCCATCCAATAATAGCCTGGGCGAGGTTGTAGTTGTCGGTTCTTCAGCTGGTTCTCAGCTCAAGGCATTAAACATCAAAAAAACGGCAAATGCTATTATGGAAGTATTGGCGGCGGATGCTATTGGTAAATTACCCGATCGCAATGCTGCCGAAGCGGTACAACGCATTCAAGGGGTTTCCATTGAACGAGATCAAGGGGAGGGGCGATATGTTTCCGTACGTGGCACACCCATACAGTGGAGTGCGTCTTTGTTAAATGGGAACCGGCTTCCTTCCGCTAGTCTTGACTATGCAGATCGACGGATTCAGATGGATATTTTCCCCTCAGAGATGATTCAATATGTGCAGCTATCAAAAGCAATCACTCCGGATATGGAAGGAGATGCGATCGGAGGGTCTATCAATTTTATTACCAAAGCAGCTCCCTTAAAACGTACACTCCATATCAATGCGGCTGGCGGCTATAACGGACAATCTCAGCGCGGATCATACAACAGTTCAATCCTCTTTGGCGACCGTGTTGCGCAGGGAAAATTGGGTTATATCCTTTCGGCAGTAATCTGGGACCGAACTGCTGCCCAGGACCGATATAACCTAAACTATGATTTTTCGAACAGTAATGCTATGCAGGCTTTTTCCATCACAGATCTACAATTGCGGGATTATATTGCACGCCGGCGTACATTGGGATTTAATGGTGGACTTGAATATGCATTCAATGAAAGGCACAAAATCATGGCTAAGGGACTCTATAGCGAATATATGGACGCTCAGCGTGTCCGTGAGAATTATTTCTATTTTAATACCAAAACAGCGACCATAACAACCAGAGCCGCAGATTACCATACAAGCCTTTACTCTGGAGAGCTTAGCGGGCAGTCGAGTTTTTCAGAACGATTTGGATTGGATTGGGCACTGAGCATGGATAAGTCCGCTTTTAAATTTAAGGACCCCGATTACTATCCAATGGCAACCTTTTCCCAAAAGGTTGATTATGATGGCTTGGCTCCAGATGGAAAGAAATACCTCGCGATGGATTCGCCAGACGGAACTGGGGACTATATTGACCATATCCTACCTCATTTTGCTTCCACTACAGCGATTAGCGCAGAAGCCATGAAATTAACACAGGTTGTCAATATCAGGAGCAAAAATCAAGAACGCAACAAGCGTGTTGGAGTAAACTTGAAATATACACCTAGCAATTCGTTGATCGTTAAATTTGGTGGAAAGTTTATCCACAAAGATAAACAGGTAGAAAACCCCTATAGTATTTATGTGGCCGGTATCTCTGGGGCTGCTCCAACATTAGCCAGCCTAGGTACTGAACCCTATCCCTATCGGGGTGGTTTTTTGACCGAAATAGGATCGCGCTACAACAATGTGCTTATTGATCAGGTAGCTATGGCATCAGTGAGGCAACTTGCATCACCGGAGGGTATTGCCGAAAACAAGTTGTATCCATTCCGCGTCGATTCAGCGGGCAACGCTTCAGGCGCCGCCAACTACTACAGTGGAAAGGAAAACGTATACGCAATTTATGGTTCTGCAGAATTTAAATTGACAGAGCGGCTCACCATTATAGGAGGAATACGAAACGAGTATAACAAAGTTACTTTTTCAGGCAACAAAGTATCCACGCTCGCAGACAAATCGACAAAAGTAGAAGCAATCAATCAGGACAACAGCTATAATGCTTTTCTACCGATGTTGCATGTAAAGATCAATGCGACAAAGAATGATATTATTCGGCTGGCATTTACGCGAAGTTTCACACGTCCCGATTTTGGTAGCCTCAATCCGGGTACGACACAGGACGATATCAACCGTGTCATCACCCGAGGTAATCCAAAATTGAAACCCACTTTCGCCAGCAACTTTGATTTCATGACCGAACATTACTTTGGCGGCATAGGTATGTTTTCGGCAGGGGCATTTTACAAAAAGCTTTCCAACCTGATCTATTCCAATCAATCCACACAAGATATTGATGGTATTTTATTCAATGTAAATGAGCCCGAGAATCTTCAAAACGCCTGGCTGTTAGGTTTTGAAGCCGGCATATCCAAGCGATTTACAGAGCTGCCAGGAATATGGAAAGGATTTGGAGTTGACGCCAACTACACCTATACAGACTCAAAAGCGAAAGTTCCGCGCTTTGACAAAGGAAAATTGATAGAAGATGAAAGCGTGATTCCTAAGCAGGCAAAACACTTGTTCAATGTCTCCTTGATCTATGAGAATAGCAAGTTTATGGCACGTATTGCTGGCAACTATAAAGGTAAATATCTTGATGCCATTCGTCAGGTCGCTGGACCCGAACATTACCGTTGGTATTCAAGCAATTTTTCGGTAGACTTTTCTTCTTCCTACAGCATCAACTCGAAATTCAGATTATTCGCCGAGTTAAATAACATTACTGGAGCCCCGGTGCGCTACTATCATGGTGTATACGATCGTGCCGAACAAGCAGAATGGTATTCTGTCCGTGGTCAAGTGGGGATCAGTGCAAAACTTTTTTAAAATATAACAAATATGGAATTCAAACAGATTATCCTAACAACGTTGTCCACCCTGGTACTAGGTATTGGAGTTATTCGTGCTCAACAATCCGAGCTTCCACAGCTCAATACATTAAAGATCAATCAGATTCAGGTGCTTGGTACGCATAATAGTTATGCTAGGCCTGTCGATCCACGTCTTGCCGCCTATGCTGACCCTATTTTTGCAAAAATGATGGAAAAAATGACCACATTAATCCCCACGGACAAGCTCGCGTCATTTAAGGAGTTTCATCCAAATACGATGACGATGAGCGAAGGGTTGAAATATGACCACCCGTCTTTTGATGTACAGCTCGACAGTGGTATCCGTAGTTTAGAAATGGATGTTTATTATGACCCTACAGGACATCGTTTCAATAGGCCTGCTGGGTACGAGGTATTAAATAGCATGGGTGTTTCGGATTTGGCACCCTATCAAAAGGAAGATTTGGAAAAGCCAGGCTTCAAGATGCTCCATATTGCAGATTTTGATTTTCGATCGCATTACGCTACTTTCCGAGGCGGCTTGAAAGCGTTAAGAAATTGGTCCGACAGACATCCCGGTCATCTTCCGATCTTTATTATGGTCGAAGCAAAGGACAAAGGCATACCAATCTTTCCAAATAGCGCTGAGGTTCTTCCATTTGACGAGAAGGCATTCGATCTGCTGGATGCCGAAGTTATCGAAATATTGGGAAAAGACAAGCTTATTACCCCAGATGATGTACGTGGACAGTATACAACGTTACGTGAGGCAGTGCGTTCTGGCAACTGGCCTACCATTAAAACATCCCGTGGAAAATTTGTTTTCTTGTTACTTCCGGCGACTGCTGGGATGAACCTGGAATCTGCTTATGTCAAAGACAGACCCAATCTTGAAAAACGTATCATGTTTGTACAGTCGGAACCCAATGATAGTTTTGCATCCTTTATCCTGTTGGACAATGCGCTAGTTCGTCAAAATGAAATTCAAAATCTTGTAAAACAAGGTTATATTGTTCGTAGCCGTTCAGATATCGAAACATACGAAGCAAAGATCAATGACTATACGAGGGCAGATGCGGCTTTTAATAGCGGAGCCCAGATTATATCCACCGATTTTTTTAGACCAGGTAATGGTTACCATACGTCCTATTATGTGAAGTTGCCTCATGGCAACCCCGCTCGTTCAAATCCTATCAATGGAAGAAAGTGAAGCGTAGATGCTCAGAAACAATAAAAATAAAGAATGAAATAGTACCGTTTCAATATCGAAGCGGTACCATTTTTATTTGAAACTTTTAAAACTCTAGTAAGCAACGATACTAGGGGACTAAAAGCGAAAAGTGGCGGTTAGAAAGGATGCACGCGGTGGAATGGACACTGTCGCATAGGGTGACTGTTTTTGAACAGCGAGCGTATATTGCTCTTTGGTAAAGCTGTTATTGCCTTCCAATGTTTCCAATATACCTCCTGGTCTTACCCAGCTCATTACACCATATGTATTTAATAAGTTATTTATATTGAGACTTAGTTTTACGCTTTTGCTGAGGTCATAACCCGCTCCAAGGTCAAATTGAGAAAAGGCGGGTAAGGTGAATGTGTTGACCACATTAGCTTGCCTTTTTCCAAGGTAGGACCAGGTGATAAAAGTATAGAATTTTCCATTAAGATAGGTGGGCGTGAGATTGAAAATAGCGCGAGCATTATTATCTGTTTCGTTGCCTGAGTAGGAAATCTTAGTATCATCTTCAGGTCCAGGATTATTGGCTACCCATGACTCGAGGTTAACTATTTTAGAACGTTGAAGAGTAGCTATACTACGTATGTTAAAGTGCTTGTCGATCTTCCATTCAGCTTCGATTTCCACACCTATCGTTCTATATTTTCCGTATAACATCTCAGGTGTATAGAATCCGCCGCCGCTGGCTTGCAGAAATTGCCCGTTGGGTACACCGCTAAGAACACTATAGAATGGTGTGACAAAGATGTTGAGCGTTTTTGTTTTAGCTTTTAATCCAACTTCTATTTGTCTAGTCGTACGTTCTTGGGGGTGTAGCAGTCCAATTGTTTCAGGTCTATTGGTAGCGAAGTAAACATCTAGGTCTGGTGCTTTTTTTCCTTGAGAATAACGCCCATAGAGTGCGATATTGGTATTGAAGGTATAGTTTAATGCACCGGAAAAAGAAACCGTATGAAGAGTCTTATCATAATCTACCCTTGTTATTTTGTCAACAGTATTGTTGTCGTAAAACGTCTTGGGATTTCCGTCTGTACCTCCCTGTAGTCCAGTTTTCATATAGATACGTTCGTTATATCCTTTGATATTTACATTTTCATAACGGACACCCCAGTCAAACGTCAACTGTGGATTTATATACCAGGTATGGCCAAAAAATAAGGCCGCCTGATTTTGTTTGGCATTGAATGTTAGCGAGGCACCATTGTCGCCATATGCTTGCGCGATACCGTCACTGTTACTTATTTGATGTAAGCCCGTCGTGCCGGCGAGTGTCGCACCGGTAAACTCGAGTGAAATCAGCTGTGGCCTATTTTCAATTGTGCTAAGCGCAATACCATCTATACCTGAATAACGTCTTACATTTGAATAGCCATAATAACCCCCCAGTGTAAAATTCATCTTATCTGTAACCTTTTGAAAAGAAAACTGATCAACAAATTCCTTGACGTTATTTTTATATGCACCAAAAGTGGTCATAAATATGGAATTGGGCAGAAGGTCCTGTCCAGGAAGTTCATTCTTGTTAACTGTGTAGACTGGTAATCCATTTGAACCTAGCGTTGAAGTAACCTGCATAAGTTCGGTTCCTGTTTTGCCATTTTTGAAAGAATAGGAACCGATGCCCAAACCCTGTTGTCCGGTCATTAAAAAATAGCTTGTCATGTCCGTTGTACTCATTGCTGTGACAGCACCAGGTGTGTTATAGAGAATATCATTGCTTGAATAACGTGCCGCATTATTAAGGGTCCAGCCCGCACCCAATTGTTGTTCCCAATTGACACCACCTGAACGATATTTACTTTTGACTAGATTCTTTGGGTTAAAAGAAATAGAACCACCATATCTAAAATCCTGCGAGGTATAATCAACTGCTGGCATCAACACCGTAGCGTTAATGTCAAAACCTTGGGCCGGTCTTGGTTTGTCGAAATCTTTTGTCGGAATAAACTGGACATAACCATTTTTGTCGTTCAAGTATTTCGCGAAAAACTTAAGTGTACCTCTTTTCAGTTTCTTGACTACATTCGCCTTGACCTGACCACCATTATTCATGGGATATCCAGGATATCTGCCGCTTTCATCATATCTGTAGAAACCACCAATATTATAAAACCAGTTATTTTTCAATGGCCCACCAATATTCAGATCGAGACGGGCATAGCTCCGTCCATCGATCCCGACCAGACCATATTTTGTTCTCAGTTCACCCTCGAAACGATCCGTTCCAGTTTTGGATACGTAATTAAAAACGCCTCCGGGAGCATTGGCTGCGGTAATAGATGCAGTTCCCCCACGAACAGCTTCCAATCGATATAAGGTTGCATCAGGACGGAGGAAAAAATCAGGACCATAATTGAAATATGTCGTGTTGGTTACCGGTAAACCATCTTCTTGCATGGAAACATATTCGTAACCAAAACTACCATCTTGTGTCCCAACGGTGATGCCTCTGCTGGCCACGCTATTGCGTATTTCGCCTAGTGACGAATTAACAAACACCCCAGGTACATTTTTCAAGAGATCGGCAGCACTCAATGGGACTACCCGTTCTATTTGTCCGGCATCTAGTGTACTGATCGCAACAGACGCGTCCATACGCTTGCGTTTGTCAAAAGTTCCCGTCACAAACACTTCATCCATCTTGTTGTTTTCGGATGTAAGTATCACTGTTGTATTTTGCCCAGGACTTGCCTGTTGCTCTTTGTTGAGATAACCGATGGAGGAAACTTGTAGTATAACAGACCTACTCGTTACCCCTGCTATCTGGAATGCCCCCAGATGATCACTCACAGTTCCCAAATTGCTGTTTTTAACTTTGATGGTAGCTCCCTGTATCGGTTGTCCACCAGTATCTTCTATTTTCCCTGAGAGGATATTTGACTGTCCAAAACAGAAAGTAAAGGCGCAGGTCAAAAATAAGATGAGAAGATAATTTTTGTAATTTATTGATTGTGTTTTCATAGCGGTTATAATTGGTGATATCGACATTATAACAGTGCTTGGTAAACTGACACCTTGAATTTGTCGCCGAGTTCGCTGTGCCTTAGTGGCCACTGTTGTATAAATAGTAGTGCAATTATTTTTTCTCGCGGGTCCGCCCAAAAAGTCGTTCCGAAGAATCCACCCCAAGAGATGCTTCCTTCTGATAGACCCAATTTCGCATTGCCTTCACTTGAAGTGATCTGAAAACCAAGTCCAAATTTATCGTCCCCCAAAGAAAGATCTCCGATCTGATTTTTGGTCATTATTTCTATCGTATGTCGTGATAGTAAACGATGACCATTATAGATACCTTTGTTTAATAGCATCTGAAGGAATAGGGCATAGTCTTTTAATGTTGATACAAGGCCGGCCCCACCAGCGTAGAGTCCATTGTGATTAATTGGATAGTCAATAGAGACATTCGGAAAAGTATTGTCAGCCCATGGCATGACTGTTCCAGTTTGCTTATCTTCTGTGTAAACTTGGACCAGTCGATGTTGCTTTTCTGTGGGTAAGTCAAAATAGGTATCCTCCATTCCTAATGGTTCAAAAATTCGAGTTTTGAAAAATTGATCGAGTGTTTTTCCTGAAGTGACCTCAACTAACCTTCCCAATACATCTATACTCAGACTATAAGTAAATTTTTCGCCAGGTTGGTGGATAATAGGCAAGGTCCCCAATTTGTTAATCATTGGTTCAAGTAGTAGGGGAGTTTTTGAAAATCCGGCGATGATACCTGCTTTGGCATAGATTGCTTGCATCTGTGGCGATCCAATTTGGGCGTAATCTAAACCAGAAGTGTGTGTAAGCAGGTCGCGAATTGTAATCTCGCGCTTGGCGGGTACAGTAGTAAATGTACTGTCCTTTTCATTAAACTTATCTAATACACGAGGTTTAGCAAAGGAGGGGAGATAGCGTGAGATTGGATCATCTAATAAAAATTTACCTTCTTCATAGAGCATCATAACGGCGGTGCTTGTAATCGCCTTTGTCTGTGAAGCGATCCGGAAGATCGCATCCTTGTCCAAACTCTTTTTAGGTTTTATCCGATCTACTCCAAAAGCTTTATGATAAACGGTGTTTCCATGATGAATCAATAGAGCAGCTGCACCTTTTATCCAACTACTGTCGACGTACTGTTGTAATAACAGATCAATGCGTTGGAGGCGCTCTTGGGAAAATCCATGGATTGTTTTTTCAAGATTACCTTCTTTGCCAGGTACTTGCGCAAAAGATAGCAAGGGCAGCAAGGCATAAATTAAATAAATAGCTATTTTCATCTTTTTCTGAGCGAAGTAATTTTTGAAAATTATTTTATAGGTTTATAGAAGTATTCATACATAAAACTGTACAATTCTGGAAATACCCTATCAGGCAATAAACCATGTGGATAACCGGGAAAATTATGCAGTTCTACTGGAATACCGGCTTTGATCAGTTTAACACCTAAATCCAATCCACCATCACGCAGAGGGTCTACACCACAGGTTGCAATATATGTAGGGGGTAACTGGCTGAAATTATCGGTCATTCCGGGCAATACATTCTTAGGGATATTGGAGGCATAATCTTTGCCTATATACAGTTTCAATAGGTAGGGGATATCAGCTCCTTTCACGCCTGGTATTTGCCAGAGCTCACGTACGGAAACATGGTTTGTATCTATATCTGCAGGAGGAAAAAATAGAGCCTGAAGGGCGATTTTTGGTCCCTTTCGTTCGCGATTCAATAAAGTCATGCTACCAGCAACACCAGCTCCAGCGCTACCGCCACCCAAACCTATTCGTGTTGTATCCCCCTGAAAATTTTTCGCATTCTTAATACTCCATAGAAAAACAGCATACGCATCGTGAACTGCGGCTGGGTAAGGATGTTCAGGTGCAAGTCGATAATCTACCGAAATAACGACAACCTTTCCCCGTATTGCCATATTTGCACAATGCTTATGGTCTCCGTTCAGATTTCCATAGACAAATCCACCTCCATGAAACCATAAGAAGATTGGGGCAGTAGTAATATATTTGGGTTTGTAGATCCTAACTGGAATGTCAGGATCACCTGCCTTCAAACCGGGGACATTGCGATATGTTATCTCCACACTATCTGCATTGGTTAATAGCGGTATAGTGGATTGCTTTTCTTTCTCCCTTACGGACTTGATATTTTCATAGTCCAACTGCGTGAGGGGCATCAATGCCAATGGAGCGTATTTGGGGAGAAGTCTCTGACTTACTTCTTGAGGAGTAAGCGGGCGGATTGTGTGTTTATCTTGTGCCCGAATCCCCAAGAGATGAACAAAGACCAAACATGTGATAAAAATAATCTTTTTCATATGTATATTTTTAGTGACCATACTGTTTTATCCATTGTATTGCTGCTCCGTATACACGTTTTCGAGCGTTCTTATCCGTCATATTCAAATCATGACCAGCGCCTTCTATACGGACAAGTTCATGCACAATTTTCCTGTTGGAAAGCGAATCGCTGAGTTGTTGGGACTGTGAGAAGTCGACGACTGGATCTGCTGTACCATGTACTATCAGCACAGGGATATCTTTGATGTGTTTTATGGGACTAGACTTGTAAAAGCTAATGTCCAATGGTTGACCTGACTCATAAGTATGCCCTGTCATTTTTTCAATGACATCTTTTAGTCCGACTTTTTCTGAATAAGCAAGTGTCGTGGTATCAGTTAAATTGACAGGACCACAAAATTCAACAATGGTTTTAATCCGCTTGGATGATGTATAGCCATACAAGAGCGCCAAATGGGCACCAGAGCTGACCCCGGTCATCGTAAAACCATCTTTACGCGTGTTCCACTCCGAGGAATGGGCTATACAATAATCCAAGGCTTGATCTATATCAGCTAACATCTGTTGATAATGAATAGCCGCATGATCTGCATATCTATGATTGATACTAACAACAGCTATACCATGTTGAAATAAAGTATCCTGATAGTCCCGTATATATTCTTTACCAGCCATTGTCCATGCTCCGCCATGGATCAGCAGGACAAAAGGTGTATTTTTATTCCTTTTAGCTGGAAGGAATACATCCATGATCTGGCGTTCGTGTTTGCCATAAGCAACATCCATTAGCCGGCTTTCTTGTTGTTGAGGAAGCTGTTGTATAGGTTTGCTGCTTTTGCATCCAAATAAGGTTAACAAACTGATCAGTAATAGCAGATTTCTTTTCATTGTTACAATATTTTAGTCAGTTATTTATTTAATTTTTCATTGTCGGCAGCCCGCAGTTCTTTTTTGAGAATTTTACCAGTTGCGGATATAGGCAATGCATTGGCAAAGTGGATCACACGGGGATATTTATATTTCGCCAAACGATCTTTTGTCCAACGCATCAGCTCATCTTCGGAGATTTCCTCCTGCTCTTTTAGAACTACAACTGCTTTTATTTCCTCCCCAAGTTTTTCATCGGGGATACCTATAACAGCAACTAGAGAAATTGCTGGATGTTTCATCATAATTTCTTCTACCTCCCTAGAGTAGACATTCATACCTCCACGAATGATCATATCTTTTGTCCGATCCACAATAAAGTAGAAACCTTCGTCATCCCGATAAGCTACATCACCCGAATGCATCCAACCATTCTCAATGACTTCTTCTGTTGCGGTATGTTTATTATAATAACCTTTCATAACATTATGTCCCCTGAAAACCAGTTCCCCGGTCTCATAGTTCGGTAGGGTATTGCCATCCTGATCTATAATTTTCACATCTACGCCCCATACCGGGAGTCCAATGGATCCTGGCTTGCAGCCTAAACGGATATCATTAAAAGTGACGACCGGAGAGCCTTCACTCATTCCATACCCTTCAATCACTTGAACATTGAACCGATCCTGAAAATCTTGTAATACTTTGACCGCTAGGGATGCCCCTCCGGAGACGCAGAGTCTTAAACTGTTGCTGATGTCTTCGTCCCTAAGCTGTTGATGATGGAAGTTGAGTAGCGCCCAGTACATAGTAGGAACACCAGCAAAAACTGTGATGTTTTGTTGCACAATGATTTCCATAATAGTCTGCGGATCAAATCGAGGCACCAGTACGTGTTTTGCGCCCCTATAGATCCCGGTATTCATCAGTGTTGTCATTCCAAAGATGTGAAATAGGGGCAAGACCAGTAATTGTACGTCGCGATTACTTGTTTCAAAGAGATCCGCAACGAGCTGAGCATTGCAGAACAGATTGAAATGAGTAAGTTCTGCACCTTTTGGGAGGCCAGTCGTCCCGGATGTATAGACTAAAACAGCCCTGTCATCTGCTCCAGTCTGTGCACTCGTAAACTCGTTGGAATGGCTTTTTATAAAATTATTATAATATATGATCCGTTCGTCAACAAATTGGATATTTTGATCTAGTGTAATGAAATGTATGCATTGAGATGCCTTGCTGAACGCATAAAAACATTGATCGGCTATAGGTAAAGTTTCTTCGTTGGAGTAACAGAAATATACCTTTGCATTACTGTCATCCAAGTGATATAGGATCTCATCCTTTTTCAATAAAATATTTAGTGGGACAACAATGGCGCCCAGTTTAAGCACAGCATAATAGATCACTGGAAAATCGATGATATTTGGTACAGACATCGCGATTTTGTCGCCAGTGGTTACTCCGATACTTTTTAATGCATTGGCTAGACGGTTTACCTGTTGATTCAATTGCGTGTAACTCATTTCTATTTTGCCATCGGAGATAGCAACATGGTTTGCATAGCGTCTTGCAGAATCTTCAAGAATTAAAGATAGATTAAACATACATTTATAACTGGTTAGTTTCAAGTACTCTAAATGGAGTCTCCTAATGTGTTATAAAGTTATGTTAACATAGTAAATTGTATTGTATCGAAACGGAAATGCTTTGATACGAAATGGGAGTATTTTAATACGCTGAATTTAGCCTATCTTGTAATGGGGAGGTGCCGAAAAAACGTTGATACAAGCTAGAGAAATGCCCTCTATTACTATAACCTATTATTTGGCTGATTGTTGCAATAGGTAGGTCAGTGGTTCTAATAAGTTCACGGGCCTGTTCAAGACGTAGTTTGATATGGTATTGATGAATCGGTAAACCATATATTTTCTTGAAATTTTTTTTAAGATCATATTCGTTTAACCCGACTTTTCTACTAAGAAGTTTGATAGAGAGCGTTTTGTTGATATGATTCTGTACAATCTCATGAGCATTATTTACCGCTGAAAGATGCCGATTGGATATATCATCAAAGTGGAGATCTATTTCTTCAGTACGCAGATAATCGATCCAGTAATAAATGAATTCCAGCATTTTGCTCTCTAACAACATTGCGCTGGGAATATCGTCCGGACTCAACGTTAATATTTGCTTCTGTAGGTTGATGATGTTATTATTGTAACAGTACTTTTCAAAATGATCTGGAAATCGGCCATTATGGAGATTGAGGTATTTTTCAGGAATAAAAAAACGGAAACCATCCACTTCAGTGATTTCCCATTCAAATCTTTTATCGCCTTCAATTGAAGCGGAATGTATTTGGCCACTTTTGTTGACGCGAAAATCTATTAATCCTTTTTTACCCACTTGATCCTTTGAGATAAACATAGATTCTTCCTTAAATTTCCATTTCCCTCTAAAATAATGGATATCGTTGCGGATATACAACTGTAGGGCACCCTCTCCAACATTTTCTGGAAACATAAGGTTTATTGAGTTCCATGCACCATTATTCCCAAAGCTGTAGTTGTTGGTCAATGTAGCTGCAAAATCTGCAGGGTCGATGTAAGGCAATTTAAGTTCCATTTTCTTAACAATTGGTTTATTTCGGTATTAAGCTAATGATTCTACTGTTGCTAATATAAACATTTTCAGTGGATTAAAAGATGATGTAAAAGTAAGAATTTTCATCACCTGTGTATGTGATCGTCCCTTCTGGATGCAAATTAATTCATATATGGAGTTTAATTGCAAAACTAAGGTCGTAGTCGTGATGTGAAATGTTGAAGAAAATTCATAGATTCATGGTGGATTAATCGAGAAATCTTATGTCATTTTATCAAACAATCTCAAGAATAGGTTCGAAATATCTAGGAGTTGCGAAGACTTTTAAATGGGGATTTAACCTCTCACCGATGTACAGACGTAGTACGGGCCGAATAGAATATGTATCGGATGATCTATATGATATCCGTATTAGGCTTCCCATCAGTTATAAAAACAGAAATTATATGGGAACAATTTTTGGTGGCAGCATGTTTTCTGCAGTTGACCCTATTCCTATGGTACAACTTATTAATTTATTGGGTAACAAATATGTAGTTTGGGATAAGGCGGCCGAAATTTATTTTAAACGTCCTGGAAATGAAGATTTATATGCTTATTTCCAGTATACAAAAGAAGAGCTAGAGGAGATAATTGCTGGGGTAGAAAGCGACAAGGAAATAGAAATAATAAAAGTAACTAAGCTTACGAATAAAGATCAATCGATTCTATTTTGTGAAATTCGAAAAACTATTTATATCGCAGATAAAGAGTATTTTAAAAATAAACGAAAAAAAGGTGAATCCACCTGATTATTGCCTCCTCGTTCTTTCAGATTGCAGGATAACCGGGTAACGCTATGGATTAAATTTTTATTTACTGGCGTAATAACAACTTTGACTATAAAGACGCTGTAAATTTGCAGTCGAAAGCCAGTTATATTTTGTGAGTATAAACTGTTTGAATTGGTTGAATGCTACAAATTCAACTCCTGAATCGGAGCGAATGGGATTCTCGGCCACGTAGTTATGTGCAATTTGATGTACCCTCTTGCAGATCAGATTGCATTCTTCCTGTTGTTGCTTATTTAGATTAGGAAATTTAATTTCCAGCCTTTCATTTATAGGTTTTAACCAATTTTTTCCAAATTCCATGGATAGTTGGAGTCCATAATTTAATACTTCAATTGATAGGTTCATTTGAGCCATAAATCATAATAAGTTTGTTGATCTAGTTTTGTTTTTGCTCGCTATAGATGCTTACTTGTATAGGTTCTTGATTAGCTTTTTATACTATTTCTAAGATAGCAATTTATCCTTAAAAACGTATTTATCATCTCTGTAACAATTTAAACCGAATCCTACCTGTTGCCATTTCAGGATTGTCTCATTCTTGTAGCTTCTTTTTCATGTGGAAAGGACATTATTGACTTATAATAAATATAGCTAAACGTACTACTTTCTTGATTGAAAATAAGATTCTAAACGATTATATTTATTTTGTCATTGCCGGTTACCATACATTGATTCTAAATAAAGAAAATCAAGCATTGGACGATTACCTAGTTTTCAAGACCAGAAATGTGATAACCGTTTGTTCAAATTAATAATAACTTATGTTAAGTTATATCGCAGCGATCTGCTTAGTTTTGTTGGGAATAATGCTTAAATATTCCTCCCAAGACAGTTATAGTCCATTAAGAAAATATTGGATTTTTTTTACGATTGGAGGGTTGTTGTCCCTACTTTATAACCTATTTCAATTACTTTAGGTGATATACAAAATTTTACTTTTGTTTGGTACGGTCGTAAGCTATGTTCAAGAGGTAACATGGAGGAGGTTATCTCTTACTAGGAATCTTAACATTTTTATTCATATTCCCATTTTTATGTATTAAATATCAGATGAAATCTCATTGCATTACCATATCCTGAAAACTTTCTTTGCTGGATCAATAATTAGGTTGAAATCAATGCAGTAGAAGATAACCAAAATTAACCTGTATAATTTGTCAGCATGAAATAAGTAATGTTAAAAGATACGGTACATACGATAGAAAATATCAAAAAAATAATTGCTGTATGATAGCATCTGACTATTTTGATATGCCCAAGTTTTGAGTAAGGTTTAGATAATTGCCGTAGACAGTTTATGATATAAGCAATTCCGATTAATGCAATAGCGCCACCCAATGCGAAGGAAATTAGGAGCAAAAGAAGCACAACAGAGGCTCCGGTTGTAGAAATTCGCAGCTCCTCCTTCTCGATAGGATCACTGTATCGAGGGAAAGATAAACCTGCGATCCTGATTTTGCTTTTCTCGTATTTTACTTTCATTACTATTCTTTCATTATTGTAATACCGTTTCGTGTTTTTCTTGTTCAAGCACCCGTAAAGATGAATATGCACGGTCTAAAACAAATTTCTTATGCTGTGCAAACGTTGCATTAGAAAGGATTGTTTTTAAGCGTAAATAGGTTATAAAAGTGCTAACAAGCATTTTTTCTATCGTATAAATTTAGTTAAAACTGTGGCATTGTCTGCATCCTTTTACAATTTAGTAAGAATTTAAGAGATAGATGATCTTAAATTACGATACCCATAATTTATTTCGTAAAAACCAACCGTACAAGCTTATTTAAATCAATATATTCTACAAATTATCTGGTTGATCCTGAATATGATAAAATTAAATCAATCTTCCGTATTTAAAATTGCTAATAATATTAGTAATTTTGAATACGGAAACTGCCGAAAATAAAAGTCGTGCGGAACGGCTGGATAGCGAATAGAAAAACATGGAAAGGAGTATAGTACATTGTGATCTAGATACATTCTTTGTATCTGTCGAGCGTTTGCAGAATAGCAAGCTTATCGGAGTACCTGTGCTCATAGGGGGGAGTAGTGACCGTGGGGTAGTTGCGTCCTGTTCCTATGAGGCCCGTAAGTTTGGCGTACATTCCGCTATGCCGATGCGGTTAGCCCTACGTATGTGTCCCGAAGCTATTGTGGTGCGGGGGGATCATGATATATACAGTCAGTATTCCAGTATTGTGACGCAGATCATCGAAGAGGAGACACCTATTGTTGAAAAAGCAAGTATAGACGAGCATTACCTTGATGTCTCGGGAATGGACCGCTTTTTTGGCTGTTGGAAATGGACACAAGAGCTTCGCCAGCGGATTATCAAACAAACAGGATTGCCGATCAGCTTTGGACTATCCGTCAACAAGACCGTTTCGAAGATCGCTACCGGGACAGCCAAGCCCTGTGGCGAAAAACAAGTTCAAGGCGGTACGGAAAAAGGATTCCTAGCTCCGCTGTCCATCCGCAAGATCCCCATGGTCGGGGAGAAATCTTTTACCCTGCTGCGTAATATGGGGATCTCCAAGATCGGAACCTTACAGCAGATGGAAGTATTCTCAATGCAGAAAGTCCTCGGCGAGAATGGGATTAACATCTGGCGTAAAGCCAATGGTCTGGACGATTCATTGGTCGTACCTTTTCGTGAACAAAAGTCGATGTCCAAGGAAAACACCTTTCAGCAGGATACCATCGATATGGATGTACTCCGCCGCACCCTGATCAGCATGATCGATACACTGGCCTTCGATCTGCGGAAAGATCAGAAGTTGACGAGTTGTGTCACCCTCAAAATCCGTTATAGCAATTTCGATACCCATACCCAGCAGTTGCAGGTCGGTTACACCAACTCCGATCGAAAGTTAACGGAAGTTGTGCTCTCCCTTTTTAAGAAACTGTATAGCCGCAGGATGCTGATACGCCTTATCGGCATCAAGTTCTCCGGACTGATCTACGGTTCCTATCAGACCGACCTCTTTGACGATAATGCCGAAGAGGTCAACCTGATGCAGGCCATGGACAAGATCCGGAAACGTTATGGTACCGAATTTCTGATGAAAGGTATCTGTGCACCGCTACCAGAGAAAGGAGGGGAGCATGCTCTTAAATCTACATAGTTATTTTAGCTTACGCTTTGGTACACTGAGTCTACTGGATCTTATTTCGGGGATGCGGGCAGGTGGCTATGATACTGCCGTGCTGACAGATATTAACAACAGTTCAGGATCGCTGGATTTTATTAAAATGGGGCGTGAAGCTGGGCTCAATCTCCTTGCTGGCATGGAATTCCGTGATGGCGATCAGCTTTGTTTCGTCGCCATCGCCAAGAACGAACAGGGATTCCGGGAGATTAACGAATACCGGACCAAGCTCAATATGGAAAACCGCGCCACACCCGAGTGTGCACCTGAGTTTGAACAGGTCTTTGTGATCTATCCCTTTAGCCGAATCAAGACATTTCAATTGCGGGACTTTGAATACATAGGTATCCGTCCGAGTGAGCGTACCCGCGCGAAACTGTTGGAGCGGAAGCTGCTTGACCGCTGTGTGATCCTGGCGCCCGTTAGTTTCCGCAAAGCTGATTATACCCTGCATCGGCAACTGCGAGCTATTGACAACAATCTGCTGATATCCCAATTGGAAAGAGAGCAGGTCGCCGCCGAAGATGAAGTCTTTGTTGCTAAGATCAAGCTGATGCAACTATTTTCCGAGTTACCACAACTGCTGGCCAATACCAACCGTATACTAGGACAATGTTCCTTCAGTTTTGATTTTACAAGTGTCAAGAATAAAGCGACCTTTACCGACAATAGCTACAACGATAAACAGCTATTGCATAAGTACTGCATGGAGGGCTTTGCCATACGTTATGGCCGGAAGGATGGCATCGCTGCCGATCGGATCCGGCGCGAACTCAAAATCATTGAAAACCTGCGTTTCTCGAGTTATTTCCTTATTACCGATGATATCTGTCGGCATGCGCGTAGTCGCAGTTTTCATTACGTAGGCCGTGGATCAGGAGCTAATTCTGCTGTGGCCTATTGCCTCGGAATTACGGATGTTGACCCCATAGCCCTCAACCTTCCTTTTGAGCGTTTCCTCAATCCGAAGCGGAAGAGTCCATCGGACTTTGATGTAGACTTTAGTTGGAATGAGCGGGATAAAATGTATGCATATATTTTTAATCGTTATCAGGCCGGCCATACCGCATTGATGGGCGCCATGAGTACATTTCGGTCGCGTAGTATCCTACGTGAACTCGGTAAGGTATATGGTCTTCCCAAAGCAGAGATCGACCGACTGGTGCACGAGCCGGAGCATATGCTCAATAAAAATGAAGTGACCAATACCATTTTGAGCGTGTATAACCGCATGGCCGATTTTCCTAATCAACGAACCATTCATGCCAGTGGGATACTGATTTCCGAGGAACCGTTGGCATGCTATTCTGCCATGGACAATCCACCCAAAGGACTACCCACCATGCAGTTTGATATGTATGTTGCCGAAGATATCGGTTTTGAAAAATTTGATATCCTTTCCCAGCGCGGTATCGGCCATATTAAAGATTGCCGTACCATCGTTCGGGAGAACCTGGGCGTTGTCATTGACACCGACAATCCAAAGCGCTTTTTCGAGGACGACAATATTGCCGCACAGCTCAGATCCGCCAATACCATCGGCTGCTTCTATGTCGAAAGCCCGGCCATGCGACAGCTCCTCACTAAGCTACGCTGTGACGACTACCTGACCTTGGTGGCAGCCTCATCCATTATCCGGCCTGGTGTAGCCAGTTCAGGCATGATGGGTGAATACATCCGTCGCCATCACGATCCCAGCACGGTAGTCTATCCACATCCTGTATTCAAGGAACAGCTTGAAGAAACCTATGGCGTTATGGTGTATCAGGAGGATGTAATGAAAATCGCCAATGCCTATGGTGGACTTGATATGGCCGATGCGGATGTGCTACGACGTATGATGTCGGGTAAATATCGCAGCAAGGATCATCTGATTGAGATCGAGGACAAGTTCTTTTCCAACTGCAAAACCAAAGGCTATGATGAAAAAATCAGCCGGGAGATCTGGCGGCAGATGGAAAGCTTTGCCGGATACTCGTTTAACAAGGCACACTCGGCATCTTATGCAGTAGAGAGTTACCAGAGCCTGTTTCTCAAGACCTATTATCCCTTGGAGTTTATGGTTGCGGTGCTCAACAATTATGGCGGTTTTTACAATCGTAAGGTCTATGTCAATGAAGCGCGTGTATCCGGTGGAACGATCTGCCTGCCCTGTGTCAATCGGTCGGTTTTCAATACCTCGATTCAGGGAAAGGATATCTATCTCGGTTTTGACTGTTTGCAGAATCTGGAGGGAAAATTAGCCCATAGGATTATCTCCGAGCGCGAGCGCGATGGTATCTATCAGAGTTTGCAAGACTTTGTCAAAAGGACTCACGCGGGACTTGAGCAGGTCGTTATTTTGATCCGTGTCGGTGCTTTGCGGTTTACGGGGATAGGGAAGAAGGAGTTGCTGTGGGAGGCACACTTGTTGATGAGTAGACACAAGCCCGCTGTGGTAGGTATGGCCCTATTTGAGACCGAGAGCCGCAAACCAATTCTTCCTGCTTTGGAAGAAGATATCCTGGAGGACTATTACGATGAGATGGAGCTGATTGGTTTTTGTGTGACGGGGACGCTCTTTGACCTTGCCAAAAGCGATTACCGTGGAGATATGCCATCTAGGGAACTTCATCTTCATGAAGGTCAAATTGTGCGCGTTGTTGGCGATTTTGTCTGTGAGAAATTTGTGAAGACCAAGCATGGCGACCAGATGAAATTCGGAACCTTCCTGGACGCTGGAGGGCATTTCTTTGACACCGTACATTTCCCACAAACGCTTGTAAAATATCCCCTAAGAGGAGCAGGCATCTATCTGGTCGAGGGCAAGGTCATTGTCGAATATGGATGTCCCTCCATTGAAGTTGTCCGCTGTGCGAAGATGCCTTTAAAACCCGATCCGAGGAGTGAGTAAAATAGCTTAGGTTAATTCATTGCTCCCCACCCTAGCGTTTTGTATTTAATACATTTGCGATTTTCTTGTTAATAGCTGATTCCTCTGCCAGATAAAAAATCCTTGTCAAAATTTGAATGACAAGGATTAATTTCTGATCAAATCTTATATTAATCAATGGTAATGTTATTGATTGCTCTTTCGAGTGATGTCTCCATTATTCCGGGAATTGAAAGACCTTCTGCGCGGAAAACACTGATGTCAGAAACACCGTAAAAGCTAAAGATATTTTTTATGTAAGGAATATTGGAATCGTATATTTGGTAAGGGCCTTCCGAATAGATATTTCCAGAGGTAAAAGCAACGTAAAGCTTCTTGTTGTTTAACAAGCCCTTTGGCCCATTTTCATCATATTTGAAGGTATATCCTGCCCTTGAAGTAAAATCGAAATAGGCTCTCAGGGTTGCGGGAACTGAAAAATTGTACATTGGAGAATCAATGACAATAATATCCGCTTCCTTTAATTCCGAAATTAAGCCTTCCGAATATTTGCTGATTGATTGCTGTTCTTCAGAATGATTTTCAGCGGGTGTAAAAAACGTATTTATATGCACCTCTTCTAAAAGTGGAACTTTACTTTTTGTAAGATCGCGTTCTTTTACAATGCTATCCGAATACTTTTCCTGAATTTTTTGAATAACAGCAATTCCTAATTTTCTACTTGCAGATACCTCCGCTCTTGGACTTGAAATAATGTGAAGTATGTTTTTCATTTTTCTTTGTTAAAATTTCTTTAACAAAATTATGTATATTAGCTTATTAAAAGTTAGTAGTAATCAAAAGGTTAGTAGTAACCTTTAGGTTAGTTTAATGTCGAACCCCATGGAAAATACAATTCATTTAGAGGAGCCCATCACAGCTACAAAATGTTCCGAAAATCTTTCCTCTGTTGAGGATGCAATTTATGTTATCGGCGGAAAATGGAAATTAAAGATTATTATTGTTCTGCAGGAAAACGGGAATATCAGATTTAATGAGCTTCAAAGAAATATTAAGGGCATCTCGGCGCGAGTGCTTTCAAATGAACTGAAAGACCTTGAATTAAACGGTTTTGTCAAAAGAGTTGTACATGCTGAGCAAATACCAGTGGTCGTAGAGTATATTTCCACAGATTACAGCAGAACCCTTAAAAGCGTTATTATAGCACTTTCGGATTGGGGAAAAATGCATAAACGAAATATTCGGACAGAAACATTTTTAAGTCAATAAAAATTAAACTGTCAGCTCATGATGAATATTTCTATGATGAAGTTGTTTTTGATTTTTGCTTTTCAAGACCGACCTCCTGTCTGTGAGGCTGTATACGATCCGAAAAGAAAATAGTAATGAGCTTTGACAAGATCATCCTACAGAAACAGGATGCTATATTTTTGTCTGCACAAACTCGCCTTTTTCACTGACAACTTTATTACCCCACTCTGTAATAGCCTCCAAAACCGGAACAAATGATTGACCAAAATCGGTTAATTTATAAATGACTTTTATAGGAGGTTTTTCTCCATATACCTCCCTGGACACTAACCCATCTTTTTCCAGTTGTTTCAACTGCAGGCTCAATGTCATTTCTGTAACGGATGGCATTTCTTTACGAATTTCACTATACCTTTTGGCCTCATCCTTTAAATGATACAGAATAACCGCTTTCCATTTTCCACCCACTAAATCCATTGTCAAACTCACCGTACAAGGGTAGCTCTTCTCATTCAGTTTTACATAATCACTGGTACATTCAATTTTCATTTTGTTTTTTTTTTGCAGCTATCTATTTTGATAGTTATTGCAAATCTACTTTGCTAAAATTAGTTTTGCAACTATAAAAATTATAGTCAATTAAAATTACGAACAATGATATCAAAATTAAAAAGACAAGACGCTTTGGAGCACGATGATCGACCAATAATCACCGTCCTTGGTGTTCTAGGTAAACAAGGTTTGAGCGCCGCTCGTTCACTTGTGGAAAGTGGACTTTATCGGGTACGAGGCATTACCCGCAGGGTCAATTCAGCAGAAGCGATTAAGCTGGCGGAGCAGGGAGTGGAACTAGTGAATCTGCCTCTTGATCTTGGTTATAAAAAGGCTTTTGTAGAAGCATTTAGGGGGTCTTATGGTGTTTTCTTGATGACGCCAAACATTGCCCCACCAGCTACCCACGAATTTGAATTGGGTAAAGAGTTGGCGGATGCTGCTGTGGAAGCTGGTGTACAGCATATCATTTTCAGCAGTTTGGAAAACGTGGATAAAATATCAGACGGAAAATTGTTTGCCCCTCATTTTACAGACAAGGCCAGGGTTGAAGAATATATCCGAACGCTGCCCGTGACAAGCTCGTTTATTTACATGGCTTTCTTTTTTACAAATCTGCTTGAATTTTATACGCCCCAAGTAAAAGGAGATAGCCTTGTGTTCCCGATTTATTTACCCGAAGATTTTCAGGCACCATTTGTTGATCCGCTTACAGCTACCGGAGTAGCAGTTCTGGAAATATTTTCCAATCCTGTTGAATATTCAGGTAAGGCCCTTCCAGTCGTAGGAGATATGATCTCCCCTGGGGAAATAGTGGAAACTTTCACAAAGGTTACAGGCAAAAAAGCTGAGTATGCCTCGGCATATACAAAGGAGGACATGCTTAAGCACTTTCCAGAATTTGGGATAAATGATGATCTGGTGCGAGAGATTTTGGAGATGGCCAGTTACGCTATTGAGTATGGGTATTACGGTAAGGGGCGTGACCTGGAATGGAGTAGACAGGTAAATCCTCAAAGCCTTACTTGGGAGCAGTTTCTTCGCAATACAGGTTGGAAAGGTCAAAAACTTTTATTTTGATAGCCCAACATCTTTTACAGACCTGCTGCTACACATCTTTACGGAAATAGTTATGCATATATTCGCAAGGATATTCCGTTTTTTGCTTAGTAGGGCCGTTTTATGATTTTGAAAAACAATCTATTAATAACAATCCTATGACAAGCTTAAAATCAAAAATTGACTCATCTTGAATGTAGTTTATTTTAGCTGACTAGGACGCATGCCAAATTGTTTTTGAAAGGCAGTTGAAAAAGCTTGTGTGCTACCATATCCATATTTTAACGCAATTGTGCTGATTGAATCAACATTATTCTTCTGCAATTCCTCAAAGGCTTTAGTCAAAACTGATTGATGGTAAAATTTAATAACAGAAATATTATAAATCGCCTGAAATCCTGTTGTCAATTTGAAACGGTTCAAACCAATTGTTTTGCATAGATCGTTAATAGAAAGTTGTAATATCTGATCTAGGTTTTGCAACAGCTTTCTTACTTCCTGTAGTTTTTGAATATCTAATGCGCTAAACTTCAATTCTTGATGCTTAATTGATGAAATAGCATTTAGGTAATGTGCCATTATCTCATATAATTTACATTCCATAAATACCCGTCTAAAATTACCTTTGAGCCTACATTCCAATATTTGTTTGATGATGACAGTTATGTTCTTAGAAATATCAAAGATAATCCCCTTAACAGTTTTGGAAAAGACGGCATCAATACATTTTCTCTTTTCGGTCTTCTGATTGACATCGAAAAATTTGTCAACAACATTCAAAAAGTCCTCTTTGTTGAATATGATGGTTACCTGTTCGAATTTTTTTCCTTTCTCAGCTATGAAAAAAGAGTCTTCCCCCTGTGGATTATACATAAAGCTTTGCTGTGTACTTATTTTGGAGGTCGTTGTATGATCCCATTCATGAGCGATATTTCCCTTTAGACTGATCGTCAGTAAAATATTATTGTTATAATATTGATTGTACTGCATCTTATAGGTCTCCAGTGGAAAACCGGATAAATAGGCTAAAGTAACATTGGGTACAAGAGGAATAAGAGCAGTCTGTCCTTTACCAAGTATGGGGGCTCTAAACTTTAATATTTCGTCTTCGCAATTTTGGCGTATAATCTCTTCAAATGGCTGCTCTCTCAATTCCTTGATAACAATAGGAGCTTTCATATCAATAATTTATTGAATGAAGATACAAAAAAATAATGCGTTTCGATGCAAAAATAATGCGTTTTGATGAACATCTTTCCGATAGTTGCGCTCTAAATTTGCTATGAATAAGGAGAAGTTTCCAATTGTGAATTAAATGATAACGAGTATTTATTCCCGCGATTTTCTGACAGTAAATTTTACCGATAAAATAAAAATTATGAAACATGTTACATTGCAACCAGGTCAAGAATCCGGACTGTTCGGTCCTGGTATTTTAAGGATCGATTTCGATCCAATGGGCGCCGGGCAGACCGGCTATTATGAAATCCACTATTATGGAGATAATGATAAACCGAATGGACAGTATTTAACAGGTAAAGTCAAGGGGAAGTTAGGCTCTGAATATACATTAAATTATAAATTAAAATTCAAAGTAAAAAATACCGGACAAAACACTGTAATTGGCTTTAAATAAGATCTATCATGATCTGAATAGCTCAATTCGAGAAATATAAAAAACTGTTACAAAAAGGGATGCCGAAAACTACATAGAGTAGGCTGAATTTATTAATAAAATAATATGCCAACAAATTTAATTCAGGCTGGTACAGTCAATAAAACCATTGACATCAGCACAAAGAAAAAAGATCAAATGACTGCAGCACTGGTAGAATCAAATACTACTGTGACAACGAAGGTAAATCTTAAATTTTCCGATCATAGCAATAAAAGTACCTACAAAGCTTTTAATCTCACGAAAAATCAGGCGCATTCGGTTGTAGGTATTCCTGTAGGAGCGGTAGCATATAGCGTGACTGTTACTGGTGAAGATATCAATATAGCCTGGGCCTAAGTCGCTCTACTGACCAATGAGAATTTTATAAAGACAATATTTACAAACTAAAAAAGATCATCATGGCAAGAAAAGTAAAAATGACGGTAAATAATAATACCGGTAAGGTGTTGACGTTAAAACCTACTACACCAAAACATGGAAAATTCACCACAGATCCTCCAGGTACAATTGAATCTGCCGGAAGTTGGACCTGTACCACACGAACAGGAGGGACATTTGGCCCCGAAGGTACAGTTATTTATCAGACTGATGGTGGAAAAATAACCATTGAGTTCTATTACAATCATCCTATGAACCACAGTAAGAGCTCATATAGAGTGACGGTAAGTCCGTCTGATTCCATTGGATACGATGTCAAAGGCAGTTTTGAAGGGCATGACCAGGATATAACGTTTGAATTATATCTGATTTGAGCGAATAATCTATAAGGTTATGGAAAGTTTAATCAACAAGATGTCGGAGAGGGATTCAATAAATACAGCTACTTGGATGGAAGGACTCGATCCTAAGCTACTATTGAATGGGATTATCATGCCCGGGAGTCACGATGCAGGGATGTCCCAAACGAATCATTGCGGCGCCGGGGCCGATTTAAGTAAAGGAATAGTACAAACACAAGCATTGGATATGCTAGGGCAATTAGCGGCAGGCGCACGCTACTTGGATGTTCGTGTTGATTATGATCACGGCAGGCTGGTAAGCTATCATAGAACAGGGGATGCTGGATGTAACGGACAGCCGCTAGTCGATATGATAGAACAAGCGATTACTTTTATTGATGCCCACCCCTCGGAAACCTGTATCTTAAAATTTTCTCATATCCGTACGAATCGTAATAATGAGCGGGAAATAAAAGATCGGATAGATCAGTTTTTGGCCAATAGCCAATACCGGAAGTATTTCTATAACAATAGGCATTACGATGTCAATTTAGCACAAATAAGCCTGGGAACATGTAGTGGTAAGATTATCCTGGTCTTTGATTATCCCGAACATATCAGTGCGCGAAGTGGACGGTTTCGCTATTATGATGAAGATAAGAGCATTGATTCAGATCATGGGGAAATCGGTTCTTGTGATCCAAATATTAGGGTATATGATTCGTACTCAAATACAGTCTCACTCGAAAAAATGAAGCAGGATCAGTTGGCTAAATTGATTACTTACGGCGGTCTAAATAAGAATTATCTCTTTTTATTGTCGTGGACATTGACGCCAGATAGTGGCACATTCTTGACTAGTTCTATTAAAAATCTGGCAAAAGAAGCTAATCGAGCCCTGGAGCAGCTTTCCAGCGGATATTTTAGACAAGCCCACATTCCCAAACCCAATATCGCCTACATTGACTATGTGAATGAACAAACAGCGAGAAGCATCATTTCGCTTAATTTTCTTTAAACAGCTATTCTTTAAATATTTAATTGTAAAGGTCTCATGGAAAAATCTGAAACAAGTAATCCCTTGTATGGGGTGACAATTGGCTCAATTATTTATTCTCAAAGTGGGAAATTTAGTCCAAGTGTAATTCGGGCGCCCATCAGTAGAATGATTGCACAGCAGCAGTCCGAAAAATATATGTCTGGTGAAAGTAGTTATTTGTATTCTGAAAGGATGAATCAAGGTGCATTTGGCATTTCTGGTGCATATGGGGCTTCTGGAATGAGTTTGGTCAGATCATCGTTATCTGCTTATGTGGGAGCATCAGCAGCCACTACGGGTAGGTCTGTTGTCGTTCATTATAGTGCGATAGCTATTGGGGGTATAGAATATGTTAATTTTGAGGATCTTACAGCAAGCGATCTTATTGCCAGTCTGAATGGCGCATGTCAGGAAGGTGCGCGAGCGGTATTAACCGCCTATAATAATGTGGTCAAGTATGCCGCAGAATCAAAACGTGATATACGAACAGCATTAAAGGAGACCGATGCGCAATCGTTACAGTTGAAAGAACTGGTCAATATATGGGTTGAAGCCTCAGAAGATTTTGCACATGACTTTGGCGATGGTTTAGTCGTTGGTGTAATCTGGGGTGCGCTCGGAGGAGTAACCATGAAAATGACCTCTCAAAGCGAATCCGAGTCTTGGCAGTACGGTGGTTCTGCTGATTTTTCCTATGCAAATGCATTTGCCTCAGTCGCTGTACAAGCGACTTATGATGGAAGTCAATCGCATGGTAAGGCGAAGGTCGATGTGGTTAGCAAAGGCTTTTCCTGGGGCACCGTCCTCGATGCTCAAGTAAAAGAATGGCTAGATAAAGTGAATGATAAATCATTCAGTGAGCTCGCCGATGTGAATGTTATTGAGAAGGCTCCTAAAATGGAAATTAGTCGTGGTGCACCGACGATACCCGAATTTCACAAACCCGAGGTCGACGAGGAAATTGAAAAGGAGGTGGAGAAGATAGCAAATTTGGATGACCTCAAAGAAATGGCGGAAGCATCAGCTTATAACAAAACATTAAGAACAAATCCAAAGCTCTCCTTTGACGAGTTTATCAATAATGCTGAGAAACTGGCAAATACAGAAAAATTGAAAGACCTTCAACAAAAAATACGGGCAAATGATATTGATACGTTGAATTTTTCCAACAAAAACAAAGCGAAGAAAGCACATTTCATGGCCTCGAATATGTCAAAATCTCCAGATATTTTACATGCTGGCCAGGAGGTGAGTACCGAGGGATACGTTCCTTTAGGTGCCTGGATTAGCCATTGGTCTGAGCTTTTCCCCTGGATGGCACAGGGGTATTATAACAGTATCGATGGCATTGAGGGTGAAGAGGTCATCCGATTACGTGTCATGCTACAGGATTATCAGACGCTTAGTCGCATGTATTACATCGCTCACAATGCTGGCATTGTTGACTTTAAGCGAAAAGATCCTTCCCATGTCAACGTTTCAACTTTGGGCCTCGGAGATGCCTTTGCCAATGCTGCTGCTCAAGTCCAAAAGGCCATAGAAACTTCTGAATTTGGTAATATACAGAAGATCTACACGGACTTAAGCGAGGCCACAAAAAACATTTATAAGCTATGGAATGAGGTGTCATTTCTTAGGAGTTGTGAGTTGGGGCTGGGGCTAATCAAAGATAATAAAACGATAGGTGCTGCGCTGAAAAATACAGATCAGAAAAGCGTGGGCACCCGGCAGGCATATACATTGACTGACTGTGATTTTGAAGGGAAAAACTACACAGCCTTCAGCCGTGCTTATAAAGTACTGCCCTTATTGACCCCCGACGGCGATATTTTGGCTTTCGGCCCCGAGCAAGGCGCTTTAAGCTCGATATATGATAACGAAATTGTTTTTACCAAACCTGGGCGAACAAAATATCTGATATTCAGTTACGATAAAAGTGCTAGAGAATTATTCCATCAGGATTATCATATTAAACTTTATCCAATTCCATTCTCTGCTGCCGAGAATGTTTCAGCATGGAAAGGGATGTCTTTAAGTACTAATGTAGGTTCTATAAGAAGTTTAAACTCGGCGTTAGCTTCATTGAATGATCAATTGGAGAAGCTTCGGGCATGGACCTTCAGTAGCATGAGTTGGAGCAAAAAATGGAATGGCACAAAATTATATAGGCAACACCGTATAAAAAAACAATACCTAGGAATTATTGATGAAATAGAAAACATATTTGACTAGCAGCTCTTTTTTATAAAGCCAATTGGATCAGTCGAAGCTATTAAACGTTATTCACTAAGGATAGGATTCGATTTTTTGAAAAAGAGATTGGGCCGGTTACATGTAAGGGGAAAGCTCCGGTAAATTAAAAACTCAATGGTACAGCCATTGAGTTTTTAATTTTATATATTCTTTTGTCTGTATCTATGTTCACTACAGCCATCAAAGCTTCTGAAAATATACACAGAAAACTGCGAATACCTACGAATGACAACTTATCTCCAGCGAATTATAATTCGTTTAATTTCCTAGAGATTTTACAGCTAAATTTAAGCGTAAAATAAAGTTTGAGTCTTCAATGATTACATTGGCATATTAG
>RCUL01000306.1_pt1 | contig 30084 bp, 25 predicted proteins | sample 2167521 | NCBI WGS metagenome assembly RCUL01 (sample SAMN09932745, study PRJNA488358) | compost metagenome | feature: garden; material: soil; isolation source: compost soil in acetic acid-enriched culture | place: Germany: Experimental Botanical Garden Goettingen | collected 2016-01-27
GCCTTCGCGATAACGAACTCGACGCGGGCCTGCTCATGTGGGACGTGCGCCGGTTTGCGCGCATCGAGCTGTTCCCGTCCCGGTCGGTGGTCATCCACTTCAGGTTCCGAGACGCGCGCTCCGGCGAGCAAGCGTGGTGGCTGGTGGTCGAACAGGGTGTGGCAGATCTGTGCCGCGACGACCCGGGACGCGAACTCACGCTCGTCGTGGACTCAAGCGTGCGCGCGTTGACCGAAGTGTGGACAGGCGACCGCACGCCCAGGGAGGTGCTTCAGTCGCGGGAGTTGCGTGTAGACGGCGCTGAGCAGGATGCGGAAAACTTGTGGCGCTGGCTTGGCACGAGTGCGTTCGCCGGTACCCGGAGCGCTGCAATCCAGCCTGTGCAATAGCCATCGAGAAAGGTAAGCGTTCGACCGTCCGCTTCTGGCCGTTAGCAGCCTGTCACGACTGCTCGCCAACACCCCTTGGCTGCCCATCACCCACAGCAGTTTCTGCAAATCGCTGCCCGGGTATGCAGAACACCCGCTAGCGGCTTCCCGATCATGCACTTTGCATGATGGGAATGCTCTGCAATCGCTGCAACATATTGAATTCACAGGCATTACCAATTGAGCAGGCTTGGCACAGGGCATGCACCCGTTCTACTGAACATTCGATGTTCCTCACGGGAGCTCAAAAACAATGATTACAACATCAGAAACCCACTCGACCACCATCGCCGAAGTGGAAAACCGCTCCGGCGTGTCATGGCCGGCAATTTTTGCAGGCGCGGCAGGTGCGGCGGCGTTGTCGCTGATACTGGTACTGCTCGGTTTTGGGCTGGGCTTTTCGGCCGTTTCTCCGTGGCCTGGCGACGGAATGAGCGCCAAGAGCCTGGGAATATCCACGATTGTCTGGCTGGCGCTGACCCAGATTATCGCTTCCGGCCTGGGGGGGTACCTGGCGGGTCGCCTGCGGGTCAAGTGGGCGAGCGTGCAGGGTGATGAGGTTTACTTTCGCGATACGGCCCATGGCTTTCTGGCTTGGGCCGTTGCCACGCTGGTAACGGCAACGCTGGTGGTCGGTTCGGTCAGCAGTATTGTGGGCGGCGGGGTGCAGGCAGGTGCTCAAGTTGCAGCGGGTGCCGCAGGCGGCATCACGTCAGCAGCGTCGGCTGCCGCTAGCACCACGGACAGCGACCCCTATGGCTACTTTGTCGACAGCCTTTTTCGTGGCGATAGCACTGTAGCGGTCAATGAGGATGCAACCCAGGGGGTGGTAACCCGGATCATGACTCGCTCGTTGCGCAGCGGCGGGCAGCTTAAGGCCGAAGACCGACTGTACCTGGCGCAACTGGTCAGCCAGCGCACCAACCTGACCCCGGCCCAAGCCGAGCAGCGGGTCGACGAGGTGTTCGCCCAGGCGCGTCAGGCAATAGACGACGCCAAAAGGGTTGCCCGTGAAACGGCCGACGCCGCCAGCAAGGTGGCTGCGGTGTCGGCATTGTGGATGTTCATCGCTTTGTTGTGCGGGGCATTTTTCGCCAGTCTCGCCGCAACCTATGGTGGCCGCCGTCGCGATGCGGTGATGCCGGTCGATGACTATATCAACGCCCGAGTCCGTTGAACCGAGGAGAACTATCATGCGTTCGCTACTGTTGTTCATGTTGGGTGTGCCTATTCCCGTGATCATCCTGATCGCACTGTTTATGCATTGATTGCCAGGCGATGTCGGCGGCCTTGCCGCCGACACCTGTACTCCCGCGCCATCCCTCAAAAAAACTGCAGCCACCCCTCACTTTTTTGAATTACCACCCGCCAGCCCAACCCCGGCAAAATCCCCGCCCACGCAACACCCAAAAAATTCCATCTCCACGGACGGAGCCCATTGGTATTGCCCCTCGCAATACTCAGCCCAGCCATTTTGGCCGGGCTTTTTTTACTGCCCAGGTGCCCGATTTACCCATGTCTACCCGCGGTCTGAACAACTGGTTCAGCCGGCTGCTGCCGGCCTCTCTGAACATTCCCCCGAAAGAATGGCTACGTGCAGGTGTCGGTGCGTTGCTCGGTCTGTTTCTCGCAGGTTTTGCCTGCAGCCTGGCCTTTGGCCCGACAGTGGCACTGCACCTGCTCGGGCCGCTGGCGGCGTCGGCAGTGCTGCTGTTTGCCGTGCACTCCGGGGCGCTGGCGCAGCCCTGGCCCTTTGTTGGCAGCTATGCCAGCGCGACAGCGGTGGGGCTGGTGCTGCATCACTGCTTTGGTTCGGCCTTGTGGGTCGCGGCGCTGGCCCTGGGCGTGGCGATCCTGGTGATGTGCCTGCTGCGCTGCCTGCACCCGCCGGGTGGCGGCGTGGCGGTGAGTGTGGTGTTGGCGGACTCATCGCTGGCGGCGCTGGGTGACCAGGTGTTCGAGCCGATCATGCTCAATGCCCTGGTACTGGTAGCGGTTGCGGTGATCTACAACCGCCTGACCGGGGTGCGCTACCCGAAAACCGCCGCGCCGCGCAAAGACCTGCACCACACCGCCGATGTGTTGCCGGGTGAGCGGGTCGGGGTCAGTGGCGAGGACCTCGACCAGGCGCTGGAAGAGCTCGGCGAGTTTGTCGACGTCACCCGCGATGAGCTCGAACGCATCATCATGGCCACCGAGCAACACGCGCTCAAGCGCAGCCTGGGCGGCATTACCGCCGCTTCGGTGATGTCGCGGGACGTGCAGCTGGCGACGCCGCAGACCACCTTGCAGCAGGCCTGGCAGCTGTTGTCGAGCCACCATTTGCACACCTTGCCGGTGCTGGATGACGCGCGGCGGCTGGTGGGGATTGTCAGCCTGACGGACCTGGTCGGCCCGGCCATGACTTTGGGGCGTTTCAGCTGGCGCGGGTTGTTCGGGCGCCGGCCCAAGGTGCTGCTGGAGCAGATCATGAGCCGGCCGGTGATCACCGTGCGCAGTGACGAGCCGGCGGTGGCGCTGATTCCGTTGCTCAGCGAGCAGGGCCTGCATTGTTTGCCGGTAATGGACGGCGAGGTGCTGGTGGGGGTGATTACCCAGACTGATCTGATTGCCGGGCTCAAGCGACAGTTGTTGAGTGAGGTGGCGCGCTCAGATCACCGGATCCCAGCGCTGTGACCAGTCACTCTCACCGGCCACCACTTCGCGCAGCACCCTGAACGCCTGCTGCAATGCCTCGCTGTCGCGCTCGCGGGCATACACCAGGTAGGTGGGGTAGGTGAACTCCGGTGCTTGCGGCACGCGTTCGAATACGCCGCTGTCCAGGTATGCCTGCACTACGCGGGTCCGGAAGTAGCCGCTGCCGCCGTGTTCGAGGATGTACTGCAGCGCCAGCGGTCCGAGGTTGAAGCTCAGTGCCGGGCGCGCGCATTCGGGCAGGGCGGCGTCGTGGCGGCGGCGGAAGGCCTGGCCCCAGTCGATGTACACGTAGGGCTCGGGTTTGTCCTTGCGGCGGATCCGGATGAGCTTTTCTTCCATCAACTGCTCCACCTGCAGGCCCGGGCCGTAGGTGGGCTGGTAGACCAGCACGGCATCGAGCACGCCCATTTCCACTTTGTGCAGCAAGGATTCGCCGTCGCTGACTTCGCTACGAATGGCGTGGCCGGGCATTTCCCGGTGCAGGGCGCTGACCCAGCCAAGCACCATGGGGTTGCCGAGGCTGACTTCGCCGCCGATGTGCAGCACCTGGTGGCAGCCTTCGGGCAAGGGCAGGTCGCGGCGCGCGGCTTCCCAGGTTTGCACCAGCTGGTTGGCGTAAACCACGAAGGCCTCGCCGTCGGCGGTGAGGCTGGCGCCGCTGCGGCTGCGGATGAACAGCTGGCAGGCGAGTTGCTGTTCGAGCTTTTGTACCCGGGCGGTGATGGCCGTCTGGGTCACGTGCAGGCGCTCGGCGGCGGACACCAGGCTGCCGGTGCGAACGATTTCAAGGAAGGTGCGGGCCAGCTCGATATCCATGGGGGCAGCCTGGTTCTGGGGTGGCTTATTCTAGTGGTATTGCACCGGTTTGGGGCGAGACAAGTACTAGGCACTAGATCGCGGGACAAGCCCGCTCCTGCATCCAGGAATGGCCACGCGGTGGGTGGACTTGACCTCGCGCAGGGCCAGGCTCGACTGGATCGAGGCAATGCCCAGTTGTCGGCGCAGCACCTGCTCGATGAAGTCGCTGTAGGCGTCCAGGTCGGTGGCCAGTACTTGCAGCAGGTAGTCGGCATCGCCGGTGATCTTGTGGCAGGCGATCACCTCCGGCAGTTGCAGTACCACCGCTTCGAAATCATCCGGCGCCTGGTCGCTGTGGGTGGCGAAACGGACCTGGACGAAGGCCATGATTTCCAGGCCCAGCAAACGCCGGTCGAGGTTGGCCTGGTAGTCCTTGATCACGCCTTCTTCTTCCAGACGCCTGCGCCTGCGCCAGCAGGGGGTGAGGCTCAATGACAAGCGCTCGCTGAGTTCGGCGTTGGACATGCTCGCGTCCGCCTGGAGCAAGGCGAGGATGGCGCGGTCGGTGTCGTCTAGGGTGACGCTTCTGGATGATTTTTTCGCCATGGTTGCCTCAAGGGGATAATTCGCCTCAAAACGCTAACACGACGAGAAGATAAAGCAAAAAAAGATCAGTGCCGTCGGAATAGGCTATTTGCACACCCACTGATCAAGGCACCTGCGCCATGCTGACCATCTTCAGCCCCGACCACCGCCTGCACCACGGCACCGAACTCAAGGACGGGGTGCTCAAACCTTCGTTCGAACAACCCAGCCGCGCCGATACCGTGTGCGAACGGGTCAGGCTCACTGGCCTGGGCGATGTCGTCTCGCCGCGCGCGTTCGACCGCGCCTGTTACGTCGCAGCGCATAGCGAGCGTTATGTCGCCTTTCTCGAAAATGCCTGGAGCGAATGGACCGCCATCGGTCGCAGCCACGACGCCTTGCCGCTGGTGTGGCCGGTGCGTGATCTGGCCAACGACCGGGTACCGGCGTTCATCGACGGCAAGCTGGGTTTTTTCGCCATGGATGCCGGCGCACCGATTACCGCCACTACCTGGCAGGCGGTGAAAACCAGCGCCGACCTGGCCCTGACCGGCCTGGCCCTGATCAACGAAGGCCAGCACAGCGCCTTTGCCCTGTGCCGGCCACCGGGGCACCACGCCGCACGGGAATACATGGGCGGCTACTGCTATCTGAACAACGCCGCCATCGCCGCCCAGCATAGCCTGACCCTCGGCGCCAAACGGGTGGCGGTGCTGGATGTGGACTTTCACCACGGCAACGGCACGCAGAACATTTTCTATGCACGCAGCGATGTGCTGTTCGCCTCGATCCATGGCGATCCGGCGGTGTCGTACCCGTATTTTTCCGGCGCGACCAGTGAACGAGGCAGCGGCGCAGGCGAAGGCTTCAACCTCAACTATCCGTTGGCCAAAGGCACCCGCTGGTCCGCCTATCAGCAGGCGCTGGAAGATGCCTGCCAGCGCCTGCGCGCCTATGCCCCCGAGCTGCTGGTGATTTCCCTCGGCGTCGACACCTTCAAGGACGACCCCATCAGCCATTTTTTGCTGGAAAGCGAGGACTACTTCGCCATGGGTGCAGCCATCGCCAAAGTCGGGGTGCCGACGCTGTTCGTGATGGAGGGCGGTTACATGGTTGATGAAATCGGCATCAATGCGGTGAACGTGCTGCAGGGCTTCGAAGGCGCTTGCGCCTGAACAACAAAAAAAGATTGCTTCCTTACTGCCTCGACTCGACAACAAAAACCAAGAGATTGAGCTATGAAACCAGTGACCCACGGCCCCCGGCACAGGGGGCTGCAGCGCACCCTGAGCAACCGCCACATTCAGTTGATTTCCCTCGGTGGCGCCATCGGCACCGGGCTGTTCATGGGCTCGGGCAAGGTCATCGCCTTGTCCGGCACCTCGATTCTGCTGATTTACATGATCATCGGATTCTTTCTGTATTTCGTCATGCGGGCGATGGGCGAGTTGCTGCTGTCGGACCTGAAGTTCAAGTCGTTCGCCGATTTTGCCGGCGCTTACATCGGCCCGCGGGCGGCGTTCTTTCTCGGCTGGTCGTACTGGCTGAGCTGGTGCGTGGCGGTGGTGGGCGATGCGGTGGTGGTCGGCGGTTTCTTCCAGCACTGGTACCCGGATCTGCCAGCCTGGATACCGGCAGTCGGCATGATGCTGACCTTGTTCGCCCTCAACGTACTGACAGTGAAGCTGTTCGGCGAGGTGGAATTCTGGTTCGCGATCATCAAGATCATCGCCGTGCTGACGCTGATTGGCGTGAGTGTGGTGCTGGTGGCGACCTCGTTTGTTTCGCCCACCGGGGTGACGGCGTCGCTGGGGCATCTGTTCCAGGCCGAGGCAGCGTTCCCGCATGGCATCAGCGGCTTTTTCGCGGGTTTCCAGATCGCGATTTTCTCCTTTGCCGGTACCGAGCTGATCGGTACCACGGCAGCAGAAACCAGGTCGCCGGAGCAGGTACTGCCCAAGGCGATCAATGCCATCCCGATCCGTATCATCCTGTTTTATGTGGTGTCGCTGGCGTGCATTATTGCGGTGACGTCATATGCCCATGTGTCGCCGAACAAGAGCCCGTTTGTGGAGCTGTTTCTGGTTGCGGGGTTTCCCGCGGCGGCAGGGATCGTCAACTTCGTGGTGCTGACCTCGGCGGCCTCGTCGGCCAACAGCGGGGTGTTCTCCACCAGCCGGATGTTGTTCGGCCTGGCCGGTCAGGGCAATGCGCCGGGGGTGTTCAAGCGTCTTTCCGGTAATAGCGTGCCGCTGGCGAGCCTGGGCTTTTCGACGCTGTTGATGTTGTTCGGGGTGATGCTGCTGTTCATCTTCCCGGAGGTGATGACGGTGTTCACTATCGTCTCGACCATCTCGGCGATCCTGGTGATTTTTACCTGGTCGACGATTCTGGTCGCCTACCTGTGCTATCGCCGCGCACGGCCGGATCTGCATGCGCGCTCGATCTACAAGATGCCCGGCGGGGTGGTGATGGCCTGGGTGGCGTTGGGGTTCCTGCTGTTTGTGCTGTCGTTGCTGGCACTGAAGCCGGACACCCGCTTGGCGTTGTGTGTGATGCCGTTGTGGTTTGTCGGGTTGGCGCTGGCGTACTGGCGGGTGCAGGGCAGGGGTGTGGTGGTTCGTGCGTAATCGCGGGGCAAGCCCGCTCCCACACGACCTGTGGGAGCGGGCTTGCCCCGCGATGCTGTCAGTCAGTAACGAATCATCACCGACTTGAGCTCGGTATAGTCCTCGATAAACGCGCCACCAAACTCCCGTCCAATCCCCGACGCCTTCACTCCGCCAAACGGCACCGCCGGGTCCAGCAGGGTATGCATGTTCACCCACACCGTGCCGGCCTGCACCTGCGGTACCAGGCGCAAGGCCTTGCTCAGGTCGTTGGTCCACAGGCTGGCGCTCAGGCCATAGGGGCTGTCGTTCATCAGCGCGATCAGTTGCTCTTCATCGTCGTAGGGCAGGAAAGTCGCCACCGGGCCGAAGGTCTCTTCATTGAGCAGGCTGTCGTTCACTGAATTGGCCAGGATCACCGTCGGCTCCACGTAGCACCCCGGGCCTTCGAGCAAGCGGCCGCCATGAATGATCTGGCTGTTCTCGCTGCGTGCCTTGGCAAACAACGCGCCGAGTCTGGCCTGGTGCTGCTTGTTGCTCACCGGGCCGAATTCGCTGGTTTCATCCAGCGGCGAGCCGATCTTCAACTTTGCCAGGCGCTCGCTCAAGGCCCCGGTCACCGCCTCGATCTGCGAGCGATGCACATAGAAGCGCTCGGCTGCCGCGCAGATCTGCCCGGAATGCAAAAAGCCCGCTTCGATGATGCCGTCTACTGCTTTGCTCAAGGCTACATCGCGCAGGAACCCGGCCGCGTTCTTGCCGCCCAGTTCCAGGGTGGTGCGGGTCAGGTTGGCGGCCATGGCGCTCTGGCCGACGGCAAGGCCGGTGGGCACGGAGCCTGTGAACGAGACCTTGTCGGTGCCTGGGTGTTCGATCAGCGCCTTGCCGGCCATGCCGCCACCGGTCACCACATTCAACGCCCCTGCGGGCAGGCCGGCGTCAATGGCCAGTTCGGCAATGCGCAGGATGGTCAGCGGGGTGAATTCGCTGGGCTTGATGATGATGCTGCAACCGGTGACCAGTGCCGAGCCGAGCTTCCACAGGGCGATCATGGTCGAGAAGTTCCAGGGCACGATGCCGACTACCACGCCGACCGGCTCGCGCAGGGTGAAGGCGGTGTAGCGCTCGCCGTTGAACGAGGGCAGCGACGGGGTGAGGGTCTGGCCGCTGAGCTTGGTCGCCCAGCCGGCGTAGTAACGCAGGAAGTGCGCGGCCTGATCGACCTCGAAATTGCGCGAGATATTGATCAGCTTGCCCGACTGGCAAGTCTCCAGCTGCGCCAGCTCTTCCCGGTGTTGTTCGATGAGATCGGCGAGTTTCAGCAGCACGCTGGCACGCACGGCAGGGGCGGCCTGTGACCACTGGGCAAAGCCGCGACGGGAAGATGCGACGGCATCGTCGACAGTGTGCACGCAGGCTTCGGCCACACGGCTGATGACCTGGTCGCTGGCCGGGTCGATCACCTCAAGGTAGTGGGGATTGTCTGCAGGCTGCTGGCGACCGTCGATAAAGCTGCTGTGCTCACGTTGAAGAAACCCGCGCACCTGGGGCAAAAGGCTGATGTTGCTCATGGGACGAACCTCAAGGAAAAGCAAAGCCTCGACCCTAGCGCAGCCTACCCGCGCCGGCTTGACTGAGCCTGCCGCCGGCCATGCACCGGCCTGCCAGGTGCTTTGTAATCTGCAGGTTTTGCCCGTAGGCTGCGGCATCCGCCTGTGCAGGAGCGCCCCTTGAACCCGATTTTCGCTTCCCTGAGCATCGCCCACCTGCGTGCGCTGCAAAGCATGCTGCAACTGAAAAACCTCAGCCATGCCGCCGAGCGCCTGGGCAGCAGCCAGTCGGTGCTCAGCCGTCAGCTGGCACATATGCGCGAGGCGTTCGACGACCCGCTGCTGGTGCGTCAGGGCCGCGGCTATGTGTTGAGCGAACGCGGCGAAAGCCTGCTCGTGCCGCTGGGCCAGGTGCTGGCCGAGCTTGAGGCCTTGCGCCAACCGCAGGCCTTCGACCCCCAACGCTGCGAGCGGCGCTTTTGCCTGGCGGCCTCGGACTATATCGCCGAGCACATGCTGCCATTGTTGGTCAGCACCCTGGAGCTCGAAGCGCCGGGGGTGTCTATCGAGTACCGCACCTGGCAGCCGGGGCAGTATGAACTGCTCGCCAGTGGCGAAGTCGACCTGGCCACTACGCTGTTCGACGACGCCCCGGCCAACCTCCACGGGCGTATGCTCGGTGAAGACCGCGCCGTGTGCCTGATGCACCGCGAGCACCCATTGGCGAGCAAAACCGAACTGACCCAGGACGATTACCGGGCCTGGAACCATGTGCGCATTTCCGGCGGTGGCGACAAGGACAGCTTTATCGACCGCCACCTGCGCGAGCAGGGCCTGAGCCGGCGCATCAGTCTGCAGGTGCCGTTCTACTCGGCGGCGGTGCAGGTGGTCGGCAGCAGCCAGGCGCTGGTCACCGTGCCCGAGCACATCGCCCGCCAGCTCAGCCGCTTGCACCCGTTGACCTGGCGGCCGCTGGCTTTTGTCGAGCACACCCAGCGCTACTGGGTGGTCTGGCATCAACGCCTGCACGCCTCGGCCGAGCACCGCTGGTTGCGCAACCTGGTGTTCGAGCAGTGGCAGCGGTCACAGTTCGGCGTGCACGGCGGCCATGCGCATTCGCCATAGCAGCTATGCGCCGGGCGGCGTTTTTTGTCGGTTGGCCAGGGCCTAGACTCAGGCCCACTTACCGACAACAACAGGAGCCGCTGCATGAGCCCGGAAGAATTTCGCAAACATGGCCACCAACTGATCGACCTGATCGCCGACTACCGCCAGGGTGTCGGCGAATTGCCGGTCATGGCCCAGGTTGAGCCCGGTTACCTCAAGGCGGCATTGCCAACCTCGGCGCCGGCTCAGGGTGAGCCGTTCGAGCAGATCCTCAAGGACGTCGACCAACTGGTCATGCCCGGCCTGTCCCACTGGCAGCATCCGGATTTTTTCGGTTACTTCCCCTCCAACGGCACCTTGTCGTCGGTGCTCGGCGATTTCCTCAGCACCGGCCTTGGCGTACTCGGCCTGTCGTGGCAATCCAGCCCGGCGTTGAGCGAACTGGAAGAAACCACCGTCGACTGGCTGCGGCAGATGGTCGGCCTGTCGGATCAGTGGAGCGGGGTGATCCAGGACACCGCCTCCACCAGTACCCTGGTGGCGCTGATCAGCGCCCGCGAGCGCAGTAGCGATTACGCCCTGGCCAAGGGCGGCCTGCAAGGGCAGGGCAAGCCGTTGATGATCTACACCAGCGCCCAGGCCCACAGCTCGGTGGACAAGGCCGCGCTGCTGGCAGGCTTTGGCAAGGACAACATCCGCTATATCGAAACCGATGAACACTTCGCCATGCGCCCGCAGGCACTGGCCGCGGCCATCGAAGAGGACCTGGCCAACGGCCTGCAGCCCTGCGCGGTGGTGGCAACCACCGGTACCACGACGACCACCGCCCTCGATCCACTGCAGCCAATCGGTGAGATCGCGCGCCAGTTTGGCCTGTGGCTGCACGTCGATTCGGCCATGGCCGGTTCCGCGATGATCCTTCCGGAATGCCGCTGGATGTGGGATGGCATCGAACAGGCCGATTCCATCGTGGTCAACGCGCACAAGTGGCTGGGCGTGGCCTTTGATTGCTCGCTGTATTTCGTCCGTGATCCGCAGCACCTGATCCGGGTCATGAGCACCAACCCCAGCTACTTGCAGTCGGCGGTCGACAGCAAGGTCAAGAACCTGCGCGACTGGGGCATTCCGTTGGGGCGGCGCTTCCGTGCCTTGAAACTGTGGTTCATGCTGCGCAGCGAAGGCATCGAGAATCTGCAGCAGCGCTTGCGCCGCGACCTGGACAATGCCCAATGGCTGGCCGAGCAGGTGCGTAATGCCCAGGGCTGGGAATTGCTGGCGCCGGTGCAGTTGCAGACCCTGTGCATTCGCCATCGGGGTGATGGCCTGGAAGGTGAGGCGCTGGATGCGCATACCCGCCGTTGGGCTGATCGGCTCAATGCGTCAGGGGTGGCCTATGTCACCCCGGCGACCTTGAATGGCCGCTGGATGGTACGGGTGTCGGTGGGGGCGTTGCCGACCGAGCGTGAGCATGTGGCTGAGCTTTGGCGGAATTTGCAGCAGGTGGTTCAAGGGTAACCTTCAGGGCCCAATCGCTGGCAAGCCAGCTCCCACAGGGGCCGGTGCATGCTGACCCTGTGGGAGCTGGCTTGCCAGCGATGAGGCCCTTGAACCCACAAAAAACGCTATGAAAAGTACAATCTTGCCTGTGGAAGTTGCATTTTCCCCCTGAGCCAAGCCTCCCATACTGGCCCCTGCATCCGCTGCCACCTGCCACTTCGCAGGCCTCGGCGGACATCCAATAATAAGCAGGGCCCCTCATGAAAAAGCCAAATCCGCTGCTCGAAGACCTCCGTTCGATTCTGCCCACCATCGCCACCAATGCCGCCCGTGCCGAGCAAGACCGCAAGGTTCCGGCCGAAAACATTGCCCTGCTCAAAAGCATCGGCCTGCACCGCGCCTTCCTGCCTAAACCCTATGGCGGCCTGGAAATTTCCCTGCCGCAATTTGCCGACTGCATCGCCTTGCTCGCCGGCGCGTGCGCCAGTACCGCCTGGGCCATGAGCCTGCTGTGTACCCACAGCCATCAGCTGGCGATGTTCCCGGCCAAGCTCCAGGACGAAATCTGGGGCGACAACCCCGACGCCACCGCCAGCAGCAGTATCGCCCCGTTCGGCAAGGTCGAGGAGGTCGAGGGCGGTGTGCTGTTCAGCGGCGAGATGGGCTGGAGCAGCGGCAGCGACCATGCCGAGTGGGCCATTGTCGGCTGCCGTCGGGTCAACGCCGAAGGCAGCCAGGATTACTGCTTCGCCGTGCTGCCGCGCAGCGATTACGAGATTCGTGACGACTGGTTCGCCGCCGGCATGAAAGGCAGCGGCACCAAGACCCTGGTGATCGACAAGGTGTTCGTCCCCGAGCACCGCATCCAGAAAGCCAAGGACATGATGGAAGGCAAGTCGGCAGGCTTTGGCCTGTACCCGGACAGCAAGGTGTTCTACTCGCCGTACCGGCCGTATTTCGCCAGTGGCTTTTCGACCGTCAGCCTCGGCATTGCCGAGCGCATGCTTGAAGCCTTCCGCGAAAAGACCAAGAACCGTGTGCGCGCCTACACCGGGGTCAATGTCGGTGCCGCCACCCCCGCACTGATGCGCCTGGCCGAATCCACCCACCAGGTTGCCGCCGCCCGCGCGTTTCTGGAAAAAACCTGGCAGGAACACGCCGAGCACAGCGAGCGTCACCAATATCCGACGCGCGAGACCCTGGCGTTCTGGCGCACCAACCAGGGCTATGCGGTGAAGATGTGCATCCAGGCGGTCGACCGGTTGTTCGAAGCCGCTGGCGGCACCGCCTGGTTCGACAGCAACGAGATGCAGCGGCTGTGGCGCGATGCACACATGACCGGCGCCCATGCCTACACCGACTACGACGTTTGCGCACAGATCCTCGGCCGCGAACTGATGGGCCTGGAGCCCGATCCGAGCATGGTCTGAAGTACACCGCCAATAACAACAATGACGGCTGCCGCTCTAGGCAGCCGGGGAGTCTTGCATGTCTACTGCAACCGCAACGGCCTTCGACAGCCGCGCCTTTCGCCGCGCCCTGGGCAATTTCGCCACTGGCGTTACCGTGGTCACCGCCGCCGACCCGCAGGGCAATCTGGTCGGGGTCACTGCCAACAGCTTCAACTCGGTGTCCCTCGACCCGCCGCTGATTCTCTGGAGCCTCGATAAGCGCTCCAGCAGCCTGGCGGTGTTCGAGGCGGCCAGCCATTTTGCGGTGAACGTTCTCGCCGCCGACCAGATCGATCTGTCCAATAACTTCGCCAAGCCCAAGGACGATCGCTTTGCCGGCATCCGCTATCAGGCCGGCGAGGGCGGGGCGCCGATCCTGGCGGATTGCTCGGCGTGCTTCCAGTGTGAAACCCACCAGATCCTCGATGGCGGCGATCACTGGATCATGCTCGGCAAGGTGCTGGCCTTCGATGATTGCGGCCGTTCACCGTTGCTCTATCACCAGGGTGCCTATTCCATGGTGCTGCCGCACACCCGCATGACCCGCCGTGAAGAAGGCCAGCCGCCGAGCAGCCATTTCCAGGGGCGCCTGAGCCACAACCTCTACTACCTGATGACCCAGGCCCTGCGCGCCTACCAGGCCAGTTACCAGCCGCGGCAGCTGTCCAGTGGCCTGCGCACCAGCGAGGCGCGGATGCTCATGGTGCTGGAGAACGACGCCGGGCTGAACCTGGCCGAGCTGCAGCGCGAAGTGGCCATGCCGGCGCGGGAAATCGACGAGGCGGTGGCCAACCTCAAGCGCAAGGGCCTGGTGTGCGACAGCGAAGCGGCCGGGCATGTGCGCCTGACCATCGCCGGCATCGACCAGACCGAGGGCCTGTGGAGTATCGCCCGCGAGCAGCAGGACAAGGTGTTCGGGACGTTCAGCGAGGAGCAGATTGCGACCTTCAAGACCGTGCTGCAGGCGGTGATTCGCAGCTGTTGAGGTTTGATCGCGGGGCAAGCCCGCTCCTGCAGGAGCGCTTGCGTCGCGATGCTTTTATATTTCTCCTTAAATTGTTATGTTATTACATATATTTTAAGGAGCCCCCATGAACTACCCCGTAGGAAGGTTATCCCTGGGCCTGTCCGCCTCGCTGCTCGCCCTGCCAGCCGTTGCCGCCGACGCCGTAGTACTCGATGCCCTCAACGTCAACGAGCGCCATTACGAAGAAACTGCGACCGGGCCGGTGCAGGGCTATCGCGCAAGCCGCTCGAGCACCGCGACCAAAACGGACACTGACATCCGCGACACCCCGCAAAGCATTGCCGTGGTGCCCAGCCAAGTGCTCGAGGATCTGAACAGCACGCGCATCGACCGCGCCCTGGACTTTGCCGGCGGTGTCAGCCGGCAGAACAACTTTGGTGGCCTGACCTTCCTCAACTACAGCGTGCGCGGCTTTACCACCGGCGAGTTGTACAAGAACGGCTTTGCCGTCAATCGCGGTAGCTACAGCGCCCCGGATACCTCCAACATCGAACGCATCGAAGTGCTCAAGGGCCCGGCGGCCAGTTTGTATGGGCGCGGCGATCCGGGTGGGCTGGTGAACATCGTCACCAAGCGCCCGCAAGCCGAAGCCTTTACCCAGTTCAAGGCCAGCGCCGGCAGTTGGGACCGCTACCGCAGCAGCCTGGACGTGAATACGCCGCTGAGTGAAGACGGCCGGGTGCTGTCGCGGGTGAACATGGCGGTGGAGGATAACGGCAGCTTCCGTGATTACGTCGGCAGTGAGCGGCGCATCGTCAGCCCGTCGCTGAGCTGGCAGTTGAGCCCCGAGACCCTGCTGTCGATCGACACCGAGTTCTCGCGCACCGAGTCGGTGTTCGACCGTGGTATCCCGGCGGTCAACAATGAGCTGGGCTCGGTCAGCCGTTCGACCTTTCTGGGCGAGCCCAACGACGGGCGCATTCGCAACGACAACCAGACCCTCGACCTGACCCTGGAACACCACCTCAACGACAGCTGGAAGCTGCGCCTGGCCAATCACTACACCCAGGGCCGGCTCAAGGGCAACAGCTCGGAACCATCGCGGGTGGTCGGTACCACCATCAGCCGGTTCTACCGGGAGCGCGATTTCGAGTGGAACGACAACATTACCCAGGCTGAGCTGCATGGCCAGTTCCAGTTTGCCGGCTGGGAGCACCAGAGCCTGATCGGCCTGGAATACGAGAACTACCGCAACAGCCAGAAGTACCCGCAAAGCGCCACCTCGCTCGGCTATGGCCTGGACATCTACAACCCGGCGTACGGTCAGGCAAAACCGCCGCTGATCAACCCCAATGACTTCTTCGAGCGCACCGAAAGCTATGCCCTCAACCTGCAGGACCAGATTGCCTTTACCGACCGTTTGCGCGGCCTGGTGGGCGTGCGCCTGGAGCACATCGAGCAGACCGCGCAAAACCGCACTACACAACTGAGCAACAGCCAGGAAAAAGACGTTGCCACGCCGCGTGTCGGCCTGCTGTACCAACTGACGCCAGAAGTTGGCGTGTTCGCCAATGCCTCGACCTCGTTCAAGCCCAACAGCATCGGTACCCGGGGCCAGATCTACAAACCGGAAAAAGGCCTGGGTTATGAAACCGGGCTCAAGCTGGATCTGTTCGACAGCCGCCTGGGGGCGACCATCGCGCTGTTCCAGATCGACAAGGAAAACGTCATCACCACCGATGCCTTCGGTGACAGCATCGCCGCCGGCAAGGCGCGCAGCCAGGGTGTCGACCTGCAGTTCAGCGGCCAGCTCAGCGACGCCGTGCGCGTGATCGGCGCCTATGCCTATATCGATGCCGAAGTGACCAAGGGCGATGCCGCCTTGCCCAAAGGCAGCGACCTGCTGGGCATCCCGCAGCACAGCGGCAGCCTGATGGCGGTGTATGAGTTCCAGAGCGGTCCATTGCTCGGCTCGGATTTCGGCGCGGCGGCCAACTACGTGGGCGAGCGTTCAGGCCAGGCCGGCAGTAGCTTCCGTCTGCCAAGCTACAGCACTGTCGACCTGCTGGCCCACTACAAGGTCAGTGAGCAGGCAACCATCGGCCTGAACCTGAACAACCTGTTCGACCGCAAGTACTACGAACGCGGCTACAACGCGGCGTGGAACCTGCCGGGTGAGCCGCGCAACGTCATGGTCAGCCTGAGCCTGGCGCTGTAAGCCGACGGTGCTTTATTGCACGCACCACCAGCGCGGCAGCTGGTCGTTGAACGAGTGAGTTATCGGTGCCAGGGCCTGGTGCTGGTTGCTGTCGAAGCTGCCCAGCAGCAGGGCCACCGTTGGCTGATCATCGATGGCGCCCAGCGAACTGCCGCAGCTGGGGCAGAAGGCCCGGCTGGAATAGTCCGAGGAGCGAAAAGTTGCCGGCGCTGCGCCGGGGCCGGTCCAGCGTATTTGCTCGCGGGCAAACTCAACCCAGGTGGCCGTCAGCGCGCCCGTATGGCGCTGGCACCACTTGCACGAGCAGCAATGGGGGTTTAGTGCCGGGCCCGTGGCTTCAAAGCGGATCGCCCCGCACAGGCAGCCACCGCTGTAGGTTGCAACATCCATTGTCACGTCTCCGGGCTAGTTGCCTACGGGGGTGCACAGCTCCACCAAGGTGCCATCGGGGCAGCGCACATACGACAGTGTTTGCCCCCATGGCTTGGCTTCAGGTGTTTTCAGCTCGACGGCGCCCGCCGCCACGGCGCGGGCATGGGCGGCTGCGACGTCGTCGGTGACCAGGGCGATTTCCATGCCCAATGGTTTTGGCGATTCGCTGGCCGCCAGCACGCCGCCCGGGAAGTGGCTGTTACCCAGTGCCAGGGCGGCGAAAGCGAGGGTGGTGGCGCCGGTGTCCAGCTCGCCATAGTCGCCCGACTCGTGCAGAAACCGCCGGCTCAGGCCGAAGGCCTGTTCGAAGAACGTCAGCGAGGCAGCGACATCCGGGACGTAGACGATGGTGTATCCGAGTTTCATCAATGCTTCCTTGATTGAAGAGGGCGTGGGCGGTTTATACCGTACTTGCCGGATGCTTGGGTACATCGCTATGGTTGCGTCTGCAATGGAGAGCCATGATGACTGATCCGATTGAACTCAATCGCCGCAACTGGGATGAGCGTGCGCCACTGCATGCCGCATCCACCGACTATGAAGTGGAAAAATTCGTCGCAGACCCCGCACACCTTTCCGAAGTGGTGCGTTTCGACCTGCCGCGCCTGGGTGATATCCAGGGCCTGCGCGCTGTGCACCTGCAGTGTCATATCGGTACCGACACCTTGTCGCTATCGCGCCTGGGCGCCGAAGTCAGCGGGCTGGATTTCTCTTCGCAGTCTCTGGCCCAGGCGCGGGCTTTGGCTGAACGCTGTGGGGCAAGGATTGATTATGTCGAGGCGGATGTGTATGCCGCTGACCGGGTGCTGGCACCCAATTCTTTCGACCTGGTATACACCGGTATCGGCGCGCTGATCTGGCTGCCGAGCATCGAGCGCTGGGCGCGTACCGTGGCGGCCTTGCTCAAGCCGGGTGGACGGCTGTTCCTGCGCGAAGGTCATCCGATGCTGCTGGCGGTGAACGAGGACTATCAGGACAAACTGGTCATCGAGTACCCGTACTTCGAGCGCGAGGCGCCAACGGTGTGGGACAGCGGCGAGACTTATGTCGAGACCGACAGATTGCTGGAGCAGACTGTCACCCATGAGTGGAACCATGGCCTGGGCGAGATCATCAGCGCCTTGCTCAAGCATGGGCTGCAGATCACCGCGTTGGTGGAGCATGACAGCATTCCCTGGGAGGCGTTGCCGGGGCAGATGAGTACAGACGCAGCAGGTGAGTGGTCGCTGGACAAGGATCGCTGGCGCTTACCGTTGAGTTATACCCTGCAGGCGGTCAAGCAGGGCTAACGGCTGTGGACCTTGAGGGCCTCATCGCCGGCAAGAGCGGCTCCCACAATGGCTTGGTAGACGCCGATCTTATGGGAGCTGGCCTTGCCAGCGATGAGGCCGGCAGCCTCATTGCGCTGCCGTCTTCGGCTTACGGGTTCGTTTACCCGCCGCAGTACCGCTCTTGCGCTTTTTCTTCCACGGCGTACCACTACGCCCCGCCGGAGTCGCCGGGCCGCTGATGGTCAGGCGCAGGCCGGCACAACGCTCGACCTGCTTGCTCATCCACGCCGACTGCTTGGCGACAAACTCTTCCAGGCTCATCTCGCCGCTTTGCACCATGTCCAGCGCCTGCTCCCAGATCGCCGTGGTGCCCGGGTCGGCAATCGCCCTTGGCACGGCATCGATCAGGCTGAAGGCCGCCGGGGTGGCACTCAGGGCCTTGCCGTGCTTGACCAGGTAACCGCGATCGAGCAGGCCCTGGATGATCCCCGCACGAGTAGCCTCAGTACCAATACCGGTGGTGTCCTTGAGCTTTTGCTTGAGGCGCGGGTCGTCCACCAGCTTGGCGACGTTCTTCATCGCCTTGATCAGGTCGCCTTCGGTGAATGGCTTGGGCGGCTGGGTCCAGAGGTCCTTGAGGTTGACCCCGGCCACCGTGCAATCCTGGCCTTCGTGCAGCAGCGGCAGCACCTGGGCTACCGGCGCTTCACGGCCTTTGGCCGGGGTCAGGGCTTCAGGCAGGGCGCGGCGCCAGCCCGGTTCGACAATTTGCTTGCCCACTGCACGCAAGGCAAAACCTGCGCAATCGAACTCGGCCTGGGTGCGGTCATATTCGTGGTTGGGCAGGAACTGCGCCAGGTAGCGGGCGCGGATCAGGGTATAGACCGCCTTGTGCTTGGCCGGCAAGCGCGACGGGTCGCTGGCGGCGGCCGTGGGGATAATGCCATGGTGGGCGCTGACCTTGGCGTCGTTCCAGGCCCTTGAACGGCGCTGGGGCTGCAGGTGCGGCTGCAAGGGCGCAAGGCTGGTATCCGCGCGCTGCAAGGCGGCGAGAATGGCCGGGGCCTCGCTGTGCTGGCTCAACGGCAGGTAGCCGCAGTCGCTGCGCGGGTAGGTGATCAGCTTGTGGGTTTCGTACAGGGCCTGGGCGATGTCCAGGGTCTCCTGGGCGCCGAGGCCGAACTTCTTCGAGCACAGCTCCTGCAGGGTGCCGAGGTCGAAGGGCAGCGGCGCTGCTTCGCGAACCCGTTCGGTGGCCACTTTCATCGCCCGGGCACTGCTGGCGGCACCGATGGCTGCGGCGGCCTGCTGGGCCAGGGCCTGGTTCAGGCAGCGGCCCTGATCGTCGCAGGCATCCTCGGGTGCCCGCCACTGTGCGGTGAACTGTTCGCCAGCGCTTTGCAACTGCACGTCGATGGCCCAGTAAGCCACCGGCACGAAATCGGCGATGCTGCGGTCGCGGTCAACCACCAGGCGCAACGTCGGTGTTTGCACCCGGCCCACCGGCAGTACGCCCTGGTAGCCGGACTGGCGGCCGAGCAGGGTGAACAGGCGGCTCATGTTCATACCGATCAGCCAGTCGGCCCGCGAGCGACCCAGGGCCGAATGGTAAAGGCTGAAGGTTTCGGTACCGGGCTTGAGCGCTGCCAGCGCCTTGCGGATGGAGGCGTCGTCCAGCGCCGACAGCCACAACCGGCTGATCGGCCCGCGATAGCGGCAATGCTCGACCAACTCGCGGGCGATCATCTCGCCTTCACGGTCGGCGTCGGTGGCGATCACCAGCTCGCGGGCTTCACCGAGCAGGCGTTTGACTGCCTTGAACTGGCTGGCGGTCTTGGGTTTGACCAGCATCTTCCACTTCTCGGGAATGATCGGCAGGTCGGCCAGCACCCAGCGCTTGTACCGAGCGTCGTAGCTGTCGGGTGGGGCGGTCTCGAGCAAATGGCCGATGCACCAGGTAACGGTAACGTCGGTGCCGACCCAGCAGCCGTCGCCGCGGCGGTTGGCACCGAGGACTTTGGCGATGTCTTTGGCCTGGGAGGGCTTTTCGCAGAGAAACAGGCGCATGCCGTTCGATCTATGGCTGGAAAAGGCCATAGGATGCGCAGGATTGACAGGCATGGCAAGTTTTATCTGTATGGATATACAGCTCGATGTTGCCATCGATGACAACGAAAACTCCTCGCATTTGGCCAGCTTGCCCTCGACGTTGCCATGGACGGGCAATTTACCGTTGTGGCAGCGTTTGACCTTGCCCACGGGTGTGTCAACGGACGCTGTCGCCAGGGTTTTCTGCCACCTGCACAAGGATGTATGCCATGCCTGTTTTCGATTATCGCAACCTCGACAGCACCGCTTCCAAAGCCCTGTACAGCGACGCCATGGCGCTGAGCCTGTATGCCTACCACGGCATCGACAACGGCTTCGCCGTTGGCTACCAGCAGTACGGTTTCGGCCTCGGCTTGCCCGCCACCTTGATCAAGGCGTTGATTGGCGGCACCGACAGCCAGGGCGCGATCCCCGGTCTCCCCTGGAACCCCGACTCCGAAGCCCAGGCCCTGGCCGCAGTCAAGGCCGCAGGCTGGACGCCGATCAGCGCCCAGCAACTGGGCTATCAGGGCAGCACGGATTTTCGTGGCACCATCCATGGCGAAACCGCCGGCTACACCAGTGCCCAGGTCGAGATCCTCGGCAAGTATGACGCTGCTGGCCAGTTGAGCGGCCTGGGCATCGCCTTTCGCGGCACCAGCGGCCCGCGGGAAAACCTGATTGGCGACACCATCAGCGACGCCATCAACGACCTTATGGCCGCCATTGGCCCGGCTGACTATGCCAAGAACTACGCCGCCAATGCCTTCGGCAGGCTGTTCGAGGATGTCGCCAGATTCGCCAAGGCCAACGGCCTGAGCGGCACCGACATCACCGTCAGCGGCCACAGCCTTGGCGGCCTCGGCGTCAACAGCCTGGCCGAGCTCAGCAACGAAAAGTGGGGCGGTTTTTATAAAGATGCCCGTTATGTTGCTTTTGCTTCACCTACCCAGGCCAGCGACAGCAGCAAGGTGCTGAACATCGGCTACGAGAACGACCCGGTGTTCCGCGCCCTCAACGGCTCGAAAGCCGACTGGGCAACCTTCGGCGTACATGATGCCGCCAAGCCCTCGAGCACCGACAACATCGTCAACTTCAACGACCACTACGCCTCGGATGCCTGGAACCTGCTGCCGTATTCGATCGCCAACATCGTCACCTGGCTGTCGCATTTGCCCTCCGCTTACGGCGATGGCCTGGGCCGGGTGCTGAACTCGACATTCTATGAATGGACGGCGAAGGACTCGACCATCATCGTCAGCAACCTGTCCGACGTCACCCGTGGCTCGACCTGGGTCGAGGATCTGAACCGCAACGCCGAAACCCACAAGGGCAGCACCTTTATCATCGGTTCCGAAGCCGGCGACCTGATTCAAGGCGGGCGTGGCAACGACTACCTCGAAGGGCGCGGCGGCAATGACACCTTCCGTGACGAAGGCGGCTACAACCTGATCGACGGCGGCGCCGGCCACGACACCTTGAAGCTCGGCCAGGCGCTGGGCAACGTCGACATCGCCCGCGATGGCAATGGCACGCTGTACCTGCGCGACGCAGCGGGCGGCATCAGCCTGGTCAACCAGGTCGAGACCCTGGTCAGCAAGGAGTCCAGCCTGGTGTTCTTCAGCAAGGAAGTCAGCCACCAGATCGACCCGGCGGGGCTGCTGAGCAGCGGCAAGCTGCATGCCTACGCCGCCAGCCAGAGCGGCACGGCGGGCAATGACGGCCTGACCGCGAGCGCCCAGGGCGACTGGCTGTTTGGCCTCGATGGCAATGACCACCTGCAGGGTGGCCGTGGCAACGATGTGTTCGTCGGCGGCGCCGGTAATGATGTACTGGTGTCAGGCGGCGGCCGGGACACCTTCCTGTTCAGCGGCCATTTCGGCCAGGATCAGGTTCAGGGCTTTGGCGCTGATGACCGTCTGGTGTTCATGGGGGTTGATGGCGGCACCGCGCAAGCAGATTTTCGTCAGCACCTGAACCAGGTGGGCAACGATACCGTGCTGCATTTTGGTACTGACAGCGTGACCCTGGTGGGGGTATCGGCAGACAGCCTTGGCGCGGCGCAGGTCGTCATCGCCTGAGTGAACCGGTGCTGGCCGGCAAGCCCTGAGCGGTCTTGCGGGCCAGCACCGAGTAGGTGTGCCAGTGTTTGCTGCGGCCCAGCAGGGTCTTGCCGGGTTGGTTGTATTCATAAAGATCGAGCAGCTCGAAGCCGTCGAACAATTGTTCGGTCTGTGCACGGTCATGCACGCTCAAGTCGCGACGTTCCAGCTGTACCCAGGAGTCCATCGGCCCCATGAAGTGTCCGCAAAATATCCCGCCTGTGCGTAACGCCTGAACGATCCGCCGCCAGGCTTCATCGAAGTGTTGCGCTTGGCAAAAAAACAGACTGGAGCTGGCGGTGATCAACGCCGCCTGCGGGTAGTCGAAGGACTCGAAACTGCTGCAGGCAGTGAACAGTTGCGGCTGGTTGCCCAAGGCGCGGGTATGTTCCAGGGCCTCGGGATTATTGTCATAGGCATGCACGACAAAACCGCGTTGCAGCAAAAAACGCGTGTTTCGGCCCGCGCCGCAGCCGACATCCACGGCAATGTTGCCTGCATTTGCGGCGACCAGGTCAACCGCCTGACGCAGGTGCGGGTACACCGCAGCCTCGCGTGAAGCTGCGTAGTAGTCTGACTGCTTCACCCGCGGCTGGCCTCCAGCGCCTGGCTCAGGTCGGCAATGATGTCATCGCTGTGCTCGATGCCGATCGACAGGCGCACCATGTCCCGTGGTACACCGGCCCGTTCAAGCTCTTCGTCGTTGAGCTGGCGGTGAGTGGTGGAAGCGGGGTGGCAGGCCAGTGATTTGGCATCGCCGATATTGACCAGACGCACCACCAGCTGTAGCGCATCGATGAAACGCGCGCCAGCTTGCTGGCCGCCCTTGATCCCGAACGACAGGATCGAGGCCGGTTTGCCTTCGGTGTAGCGTCGGGCCAGTTCGTGTTCGGGATGATCGGGCAGGCCTGCGTACTTCACCCAGGCGACCTGCTCATGGTCTTGCAGGTAGCGGGCGACCTTCAGCGCATTCTCGGTGTGACGCTCCATGCGCAGGGCCAGCGTCTCCAGGCCTTGCAGAATAAGGAAGGCGTTGAATGGCGATAGCGCAGCCCCTGTATTGCGTAGCGGCACCACCCGGCAGCGGCCGATAAAGGCGGCAGGGCCAAAGGCTTCGGTGTAGGTCACGCCGTGGTAGGACGGGTCCGGGGTGTTGAGCAGGGCGAAGCGCTCTTTGTTTTCGGCCCAGGGGAACTTGCCCGAGTCAATGACGATGCCGCCGATGCTGGTGCCGTGGCCGCCGATGTACTTGGTCAGCGAGTGCACGACGATATCGGCGCCGTGCTCGAACGGGCGGCAGAGGATCGGCGTGGCGACGGTGTTGTCGACGATCAACGGCACGCCATGGCGGTGCGCGGCATCGGCAAGGGCCTGCAGGTCGACGATATTGCCGGCCGGGTTGCCGATCGACTCGCAGAACACTGCCTTGGTGCGGCTGTCGATCAGCGCTTCGAGGGCGGCGATGTCGTCATGGGCGGCGAAGCGGGTCTGGATGCCGAAGCGCGGCAAGGTATGGGCCAGCAGGTTGTAGGTACCGCCGTAGAGCTTGGCCACCGAGACGATATTGTCGCCGGCTTCGGCCACGGTCTGGATCGCGTAGGTGATCGCCGCCATGCCCGAGGCCACGGCCAAGGCACCGACACCGCCTTCGAGCGCCGCCATGCGCTGCTCGAGCACGTCGTTGGTAGGGTTCATGATCCGGCTATAGATGTTGCCGGCGACTTTCAGGTCGAACAGATCGGCGCCGTGCTGGGTGTCGTCGAAAGCAAACGAGGTGGTCTGGTAGATCGGTACCGCGACGGCCTTGGTGGTCGGGTCGGGGCTGAAGCCCGCGTGGATGGCCAGGGTTTCCAGCTTCATGCAATCTTCCTTGAAAGTCGGGGGAGGGGCTAGAGCATGGAGCGGGTAGGGAGTGACGGTCAAGGCCCGTGGAACGGGCTCAGTGTCCCAGTACAAATTCGCCCACGGCTTCGGCCAAACCTTCCGACAATGGCAAACGCGGATCGCTGTAAGCCATGAGATTGGCCAGCCGGTCACCCTCGGGCACATCCTTGAATACATGGTTGGCGCGCTCCAGCAAGACCAGCCGCGCCTTCGGCTGGCCCTGCTGCAAGGCCTTGGCATCGGCCGCCGTGATCTGCAAATCCTGACCTGCCTGGATGATCAGCACGGGCTGCTTCAGGGGCGCGATCAGTTGCGCCGGGTCGTGGGCCATTTCACTGCGGATCAGGCCTTGCACCTCCTGGCGCAGCAGCGGTTTGAGCTCATCGGGGATCTGTGAGTTCGACACCGTCTCGCCCGCCTCGAGGCGGCGGATGAGGGCTATTCCAGGCTCGACCAGTGGCGCGTTTTCAGGGTGGGCCTGGAGTTGCTCGACCAGGATCGTCGCGATTGGCCGCCCGGCACTGGCCGCCAGCACCAGGCCGCTGACATCGGGGTTGTCCCGGGCTGCGAGCATGGCAATCAGGCCGCCCTGGCTATGCCCCAGCAGCCACACCGGCGCCTGCGGCTGACGCTCGCGCAAGGCTGCGACCCAGGCGCGGACATCGCTGGCATAGTCGTCGATGGTCACCTGATCGGCATCGGCAACCGCTCCGGCACTGTCACGCACGCCACGCTTGTCGATGCGCAGGCTGCTGATGCCTTGGGCAGCGAGGCTTTCGGCCAGTAATTTATAGGTGAAAGGGCGCAAACCTGCGCCCTTGTGGTTGCCATTACGGTCGGTGGCACCGGAACCCGGGATGATGACCACCACCGGCGCGGTACTCTGGGCCTTGAGCCAGGTTGCGCTCAGTGGGCCTTGAGGGCCAGGGATCTGCAGGGTCGCTTCCTCACCGGCCATGGCTACGCAGCACGGCAGGGCGACGATCAGGGCCAGGGCTTTGATCCATTGCATGGCGAGCAAGACTCCTGTCAGTGCGGATAATCATTCCATTATCGATAGGTGCTGCGCGTGGGGTTGTGAGGTTTTGTAAAACATAGACCTCAGCCTGCCTTACGCAAGGTCAGGTTGATCCGCCGGCCGTTTAGCAGCGGATGACTGCCCGGTTTGAGTGGCAGTACCCCATGAAAGCGCAGACGGTCTTCACCACCCCACACCATCACATCGCCATGACGCAGGCCGATGCGCCGTGTCGATTCGTTGCGGGCATGCCCGCCGAACTGGAACACCGCTGGCAAGCCCAGCGACACAGAGACGATCGGCTGGCTGTAATCGCGCTCATCACGGTCCTGATGCAGGCTCAGGCGATTGCCGGGTTTATAGCAGTTGATCAGGCAAGCGTCCGGCCGGAAATCGGCAAAGCCTGCGGCCGAAGCGGCGAGGGCCGCCAGTTCGATGAATGCAGGTGGCAGCACGGGCCAGGGCTGCTGACTGAGCGGATCGACCGGGCTGTACCGATAGCCGCGACGGTCACTGATCCACCCCAGCGCCCCACAGTTGGTCAAACCCACGGCCATGTTCAGGCCGCCGGGGGTGAGCATATGCCGGAACGGCGCGTGGGCGATGATCTGGCGCAGCTCAGGCAGCAGCACGTCTACCCAGGCCAGGGCAAAACCGGGCAGCACCACCGCCTGTTTACCGATCCATTGTGGTTCGGCGGGGCTGGCGGGGTTGAACAGATCCAGTTCGGTTTGCATCATGATCGGCAATTCAGGCAGCGGGCAGGGTGTAGAGCCTGTATAGTAACGCGCTTTGGCAATGGGGGCTGTCACCCTGTTTGTTGCGGCCAAAGCCCGCACTTCGGGGCCCGTAGCGTCTCTCGAATAAAAAAATAAAACTTTTTGAATTCAAGGGGTTGCCAGAGCTGGGGAATGAGTACATAATTGCGTCCATCGAAAACGAGGCACGAAAAAAGCCTAGCGTTTTCAAGGAGATAGCGGTTTTAGCGAGTTGTTTCCTTAAAGAGTTGTATATGTTTGAGGCCGCAGTATCAGGGTCTCGGGCATTTGAGGCCGAGTAGCAAAGTGGTTATGCTCCGGATTGCAAATCCGTCTACGCCGGTTCGATTCCGACCTCGGCCTCCATTATTGAAAGCCCCGCAGATTAACGTCTGCGGGGTTTTTCTTTGTGGGTCGGAAAAGCCGATCATTTCCGCATAATCAGGCGCCGTTTCCGCATCAGCGTATTACTTGGTCGGGCTGACCACCTCGCCAACGCGACGTCCTCGATCTTTGAGGCCGCCTTCGGCCTGATAACGCGAGACTGGAACTGCCGCACTTTGACAGCCAGGTCCGCATTGCCGTCGGCAGTTAGCTTCCGCGCCACCTTGTCCCCGCGCCTCGCTAAACCGAGACGTCCGCCGACTGCCGATGCCAGCGCAGGTACCGGCAGCAATATTGATTGGCGATGCCAATGGGCCTGGCTTGATGAGTTACGAAGGCGATTGACTGGGCCTTGGGAAAGATTTTTTTAACAATACTTAGCAATGTTCATCAAGTTATCAAGTGGTCGCTCTTGCTAAGGTGCGCTCCCATTCGCCGTACTTCGAGCTCTTCATGAAAACCACCCCCCTGCTTCGTCTGCTCTGCCTGGTCGGTTGCCTGGTAGGCGCCCATGCGCAGGCCACCAGCTTCGTGATGACCACGGACCTCAGCGTAAGCCTGAGTATGAGTGCCAGCAAAGGTACCAGCAGTTCGTTCAAGGACGACAAAATCGTTCTGGCCGCCAAGGAGGACGCCGCCGCCTTCGTCGCCAGCGATGGAGACATTCGAGGCGTTCGCCTTGAAGCAGCATTTGTCAGGATTCGCGAGGTGCTTGATGTCCCCCGCATATCGGACCAGCAACTTGCGTGCACCATCTTAACGCTCTGACCTGATCTGGCCGGGGGTGATTGTTGTTCGTGGTTGAAGGGTGCCAAATAGCAATTTTCGAGCACCTTACTAACACCGCTCTACATCCAGGGACGATGACGCCAATTAACGATCTGACCAAGCTCAGGGGCATCGACGTCCAGCAGTGTAACTGACGCAATTTGGAAAAATGTATGCAGTCCAGCATTGACTTACTCAACCCTGAACTTATAAATATTCGGCGTTTGTTTGCGACCCCTTTGGCCAGTATTCACTACCCTGACGCAGAAAGTCTCAATGTCGAGCTGAAAAACCTAATCAGCCGCCGTATGGCGGAAAATCGAAACGGTGTTAAGCATAGCAATGAAGGCGGTTGGCAGTCGGCAAGCGACTTCACTGAATGGGGTGGGGAAGCCTGTGATGCGTTAGTGCGATTTGCTAGAGCGTTTGCCGTTCAATTGACAGCGGTCCATAGTGAGAAGTTCGGATTTATTGAACCCCGCTTCGAATGGACGATTAATGCATGGGTGAATGTTACTGAGGCTGGCGACAGTAATGCTCTTCATGGGCATCCTGGTGCATTTTGGTCAGGCGTTTACTGGGTCGACAACGGCGGCCGAGAGGAAGATCCGGCTGTTGGCGGTGATATAGAGTTTATGGACCCGCGCGGCATGATCGCCTCGACATACAATCCGGCACTACGGATGAGAGTTGAAGACTGTCTTACTGCAGGGTTTAGTAGTGCGTGTGTTGCAGAAAGTGGAAAATTCATTATGTTTCCATCGTGGCTTATGCATTCTGTACAACGCTTTGAAGGCACCAGGCCACGCATATCCATAGCCTTTAATTTTGGACTTTAAAGACTTTCTGGTCAATTGAGCAACGGTGAATGACATAGCGATCCAAAAATAGCTGCGTTGGGTTGAAGCGGCCATCGATGCGCAGCGCCGATACCACGCTGCCCAGGATTCAGGTCAGTCTTCCCAGGAAGTCGAGCGCCTGCGCCTAAGCGTTGCAGCCTAATCAATCAAAGTATCAATAAAGCCACCAAGTGTGGAGGTTTCAACCATGATGTTTATAAAAACATCGTCTTCCAGGCGAATGACCCACATCAGTCTGACGTTATAAGGCTGATGGTACAGCAAGGAATTTGCCATCGGTCGCAATGGATATAGAACCATGCATCTCATCGGCTGCCGGGGGAGCAAAGTGGTTGGTAAACAGCTGCGTATCTGAAGCAAGTTCATAGCGCGCTGCGTACCTGGCTGTATGGCATTACGCCAGCCGTCAATTGGCTAAATCTTGATTTGCGTCATTATTGAGCCTTTGTTAAGGCACATAATTGAGTGTTTAGTGGGTGGTTTACTTGGCCAGAATGGCAGGTTGAAAATTTTGTTAGCGGCCTTGATTTACTGTTTTTTTGTGCTAGAAATAGAGGCGGCCAGTGGTTGCTTACAGGGATGAGTAAGCCTCTACTCATGCGCAGCCATTGCAATGGATGAATACTTCAAACAAGGACGTTATATGAAGATAGTTGGGCTGTCTGGGTTGCTTCCGTCACGCGTCGTCACCAATCAGGACGTTATCAACCTGGTCGAGGAGCACTCAAGAAATACGTTTCAGGATGACTTGCCAAAAACATTGAAGACCATCGGCAAGCTGCTTGAGAAAAGTGGCAGCGAAACACGGCATTGGCTGGCGGCCAACGAGAAGCCGATGGAGCTGATGGAAGCAGCATTCAATTCGGCGCTCGCGCAAGCTGATATCAACAAGGCAGACCTGGATTTATTGATTTATCCGAACGTAACGCGAGGGTTCATCGAGCCTGCCAACAGTACCTTCATTGCCAAGGCGCTGGGCCTGAACTGCAGAAATTTTGATGTTGTCGACGCCTGCAACGGTTGGGTGACGGCCATGGATGTGATCAATAGCAAAATGGAAGCGGGGGAGATCCGCTACGCAGCCATCGTTAACATGGAATTTGGCATGTCGGATGGCGGGCCGGTCATGCCAAAGAACTTTTCTTTGCAGTCACCGGCAGAACTGGCTTACAAGTTCCCCAGTTTTACCATCGGTGAAGCGGCCACCGTCACCATCCTCAGTAATGAAGCCCCGGGGAATTTTAAATTTTCGTACATCAACAGGCCTGACCTGAGCGACTTGTCGACTATTTCCCTGCCGGACTGGAAGCTGTTTTGCAATGAGGAGGATATTGCGCGTATCGCACCAACCGGTGGGCAGTATCTGTTCAACTCCTACGCAGCAGCCTTGCATGAAGATGGTCGAAATGAAGCGATAAAAGTGTTCAATCTGCAAAACGTCTCGGCTGCGGATGTCCATAAAGTATTCATTCATACCGGCTCGCCAAAAATGTGGGAGCACATTGGCCAGTTGATTGGTATTGATAGCAAGCTGCATCACGTTGGACATAAAACAGGTAATATTATTACTGCGTCGATCCCCTTTGGTATTTTTGATGCGGTTAGCCGAGGGGAGGCCGAGAAAGGGCAGTTCTGCATGGGCTGGGCAGGAAGTGGCGGAATGGTGTTTTCTGCGCTGTCATTTACCTTGTAGGGTGCTATTGCAAAGGGCATTGCGGGGGCGATTTTCTAGCTGAAAGTCGTCGTTCCGAAATCCGCTGTTGAGCTTCCTCAGCAAGCACCTATCAACTTGCCGCATCCGTGCGGCAAGTTGAGCATCCAGGCGAAACCCGTCTACGCCGGTTCGATTGCGTACCGCTTGGGCAAGCTGATTACGTACAACACTTGTTCGCCAACCTGCGGCAGTAACCGCCGCTACTCGAAACGTGCCTTTTGAATATCTCCGTGCTCGTTCTGCAGGTAGATGGAGTAGGGCAACACTACGGTATCTGCTACGCCAGACAGGGCCAGGTCGAAAAGTATCAACGGCGCGGCAGGGTACCCATCAAAGCCGACAGAACGGCGGGGCGCTGCGTCCAGTGTGCAGTAATTCAATGCCGCACCGCTGTAGATTCGTGGAATGGAATCGCAATTGGAGTGCCAACGGGCAAGCTTGTTGCTGGAGATCATGTCATCCCTGAAGACCGTGTTGATCGTCCCGCAACCGGTTAACGAGATCGAGATCAGTAGAGTGCTGAAGAATTTCATGTGGCGCGTCCGTGCTGAAGTTGGCGGTGATTATTACCGAAATTCAAAATGCCAGGGGTCATGCACGCCCATTTCAACGTTCACATTCCGCATTATTCCCTGTTGGTGATGCCCCCGTGGCGTCGTCCCGCTTCCCCGCGTGCCGAGGTTTTTCCTGGTGGCGCCCGGTCCAGCGGCCGGCGGCGTTGGTGTTGTGGTCGATTCGACGGGCGAAACTGAAGAGATTCAACACGCCTTACGGGCGACGAAATATTGTTTAAATTGGTATATGGAACCTGTATTTTGACGGTGCGTCCCACTTCATTTTAAGTCAGGCGTGTCCGCAAAACTTTGCCCGGTAGGCATCTGCCGGAGCGCTGGCGATC
>RCUL01000307.1_pt1 | contig 29956 bp, 49 predicted proteins | sample 2167521 | NCBI WGS metagenome assembly RCUL01 (sample SAMN09932745, study PRJNA488358) | compost metagenome | feature: garden; material: soil; isolation source: compost soil in acetic acid-enriched culture | place: Germany: Experimental Botanical Garden Goettingen | collected 2016-01-27
GATATGGGCGTCCCGCTGGGGGAATCCCCTCACTTTAGGGAGGGGAGGATGTCAAAACCTCGATAGCCGACGTGGCGTCGGACGATTTTCGCGGGCGCGAAAATGGGGAACTAGCGCTCAGATCAAGCTGTTCCGAATAGCAATTCAAGAACCAGAGCCACAAAGCCACCCATAGTGAAGGCGAGCATCATGAGCATGCTAAGGCGCAGCCAAGAGCCAATTTTCATGGGGGGCGGCTTTCTGATCTCTTGGTGCTCACGAAGGCATTCTTCGTGCTCAACACCAGTCCGCGGGGATGTCTGCAACTGCCCATCTAGAGGTTGCATTGTCTTTTCCTTTACGAGAAATGATTGTCGCGGGCGCGAAAATGAGTGGCAGGTCTAAGCCGAGCCGGCTTCTAGACCTGCTTGTTGAGGAAGGCCAGGCCGGGTTTTGGGATGCTCGCTGCCTGCCGGATGGCCTTCTCTTCTGCTTTCAGCCAAACCAGTACAGCCTTCGGCGTAATCAATTCGCTGGCCAATGCCTGCGCCTGGAGATGGCGATAGGCCTCGCGGTCGATCGGATCATATGCGGCGAGTTGAACGTCAAGCTTAAGCTGTCCGCTAACTCCCGATTTGGTCTTTGGCTTAATGCCGCTAGCAATGAACAGAGCCACACCAAACGCGATCCACCATCCACCACCGATGATGCCGTCCTCACTCATCATCTGGATAACTAGAAGCGTATAACCACCAGTAGCAATGGTGAGCAATAGGGCACCTAGAAGGCCCCACACATCAGCCTCGATCATGTGGACGGTTTTTCTTATCTCTTGGCACGCACGAAGGCGCTCTTCATGCTCAGCCAAAGCTGGCTTATTCATGGTTCGTTTCCTTTCTGGGTCAGCGATGGGGGCAGGTCTAAACCAAACCAGCGTCTAGACCTGCTTGTTGAGGAAGGCCAGGCCGGGTTTTGGGATGCTCGCTGCCTGCCGGATGGCCTTCTCTTCTGCTTTCAGCCAAACCAGTACAGCCTTCGGAGTTATCAATTCGCTGGCCGATGCCTGCGCCTGGAGATGGCGATAGGCCTCGCGATCGATCGGATCATATGCGGCGAGTAGAACGTCAAACTGCTCCGAATGGGTCTTTGGCGTACGGCTAAAGCACATAACAAGGAGGTAAGTCACAAGGAAAAGACCCGCCCCGGACATGACAGCAGTTGGAATACCCTGCCCCATGACCGCAAGCCCCCAACCTGTTAACACTGAAATAGCAAAGGCGAGTCGCAGAGCTAAGCTCTCGCGTGGGCCCCACCCATCTGCTTCGCAAATGCGTACGTTGTTCCTGATCTTCTGGCATGCAAGAAGGCGATTTTCGCGCTCAAGCAAAGTTATCTTTTCCATGGTTCCCTTCCTTATGGAGCAGCAATTTTCGCGGACGCAAAAATGGATTGAGGTTGGAATCAGGCCATCGGCGCCGATGGCCTGAAGTGCGGCTCAGTCATACTCGCCGCGGTACTCGTAGGCCTTCAGCTCACGGTCGTTTGCGAAGCGCGCGTTACCATGCAGGTTGCGTGAGGCCGCATTTTTCATGGAAACAGCCACCATCACCCCCATCCCCACCATCAGGGCTAGAAAAATCCCCACGCTGATCAGCACCACCTTCATGACGACCTCCCGCTTTTCCCGTTGAGCAAGGCCAGCTTCACCTCTGGTTCGTAATGCACTTCGAGGATCTGCTTGCGCTCCATGTACACCACCACATCGAACGATGTTCGGACCTCGCGCTGGATGTAGTCCATCTCCAGCCCCTGCCCTACCACCGACTGCTTGATCAGCCCGGCGATACGGGCGAAGCCGGCCAGGCTGTCGTTTGCGTGTGCGGTGGTCACTGTCCCTGGGTTGCCGGTGTTGAGGATTTCCATGAAGTGCCACGCCTCATCCCCCGTCAGCTCTGCCAGGAACAAGTGATCCGGCTTCATCCGCAGTGTCGCCGCCACCAGCTCCTTGGGCCGCACCTTCCCGCCGTACAGCAGGTGGACATGGTTCGGGTGCAGCGGCAGTTGCAGCTCGTTGATCTCCTCGATGGTGATCAACCGCCGCTCGGTCGGGAAAAGATCGATCAGCGCTTTCGCGTAGGTCGTTTTGCCCGAACCTGGCCCGCCGAAGATGATGACGTTCTGCCGGCGCTCGATGGCGAGTCGGAAAAACGTGTCCCAGTCCTGCGCCCGGTGCGCCGCCTGCAGGCGTAATTGCCAGTCCGCCAGCTCGATAGTTGAGGTGGCCACCGCCCGAGCCAGCGAGAAACGTCCGCCCTGGATGTAATCGCCCAAGGCGAAGCGGTCCAGCGACGGCTTGCGGATCGTGATCGAGCACGTCCCCTTCTCGCAGGCCGGCGGCACCACCACCAATGCCCGCTCCCCATCGGGAAGCTCCAGCGTCTGGATCGGCGTATCGGAGGTCAAAGGGCGTGAGGAATAGGCGCCCATGGCTGTATACAGCGCCCGACAGGTCTCTTCGTTCAAAAAGGGAGCATCCTCCCGCTGCCAGCCCTCTGCAGAATCGGTCCATATCTCCCCCGGCCGATTGATCGCGACCTCAGTCACTCCAGGTCGCATCAACCGCTGCGTCACGCCGGCCTGGTACAGGCGGTCACGCAACAACGCATCCGACTGCAGGCCCGGCGCCTGTGTCATATCCATGGTTCCCCCCTCAACGGTTCTGGTAGACGGTCGAGAAGTCGATGTCGCGCGCAACAATCACCGTCATGACCGTGCCCGGCAGGATGTACGCGGTGGGCGGGATATTGATGGTGTTATCCAATACCTTCTCCCCCATGCCCTCGACGTTCTGCTCCGTGTTGTTCACGGTGAAACCGTCCTGGTTGCCCTTCTGCGTCGCGTTCGAAATGCCCGCCATCACGTCCTGGAATAGCGACAGCATCAATGCCCCACCGATGCGCTCACCCCAGTGGTTGTCGATCCACGCCTGAGTGCCACTCGCTCCCATTGGGCCGGCGCCAAGGCTATCCAGGCGCACCCGAACAGGCTTGTCGCTGCCATTGTTGGCTTCCATTTCGGTCCACGCGGTGAACACCCGCTGCTGCCCCTGCTTCATCAATGTCCGCTGCTCACCGAACAACCGGGCGCCGGCCTCGGCCAGTACCGTCTTTCCGTTCGCCGAATACAGCGGGTCCGTCAGCCGGCACTCAATCAGCGCCGGGTTGTCGGTGATGATTTCCGTGTACAGCGCGCAGCGCGCATAGGTGTTGTGGGCAAGCAGGTAGGTTCCATCCGGCGCAAGCTTTGCCTTGGTACTGGCGAAGCGAGTGCCGCCCAGGTTGTTCAGCTCTGAACGCTCGGAACCGCCACCGGCGGGCTGATCCTCCGCTTCCTCTTCAGCCGGCTTTGCACGAGCATTTGAACTGCCTTTCCCGCCAGTGGGTTGGATGATCACGCCGCTGGCCAAACGACGTTCAGCGGGCGTCTGCGGTTCCTTCTTGCTTGAACCGCGGGTCGAGGTTGTCGCGCTGCTCGCCGACTTTGCATCCTTCCCGGTCGACTTATCAGCCGTGTCGGCTGAAGCCTGAGCACTAGCCCTCTCCTCTTCCTTCAGCTTGGCCTGCCTGTCCTTCTCGGCCTGCTCCTTCTGCATCTGCAACCGCTTTTGCTTCAGCATCTTCTCGTAGGCGTCGTCGTCCGACTCCTTGCGTTGCAAGGCAGGATCGGCCGCAACAGTGGATTCATCCACGGCATCGGGTTTCGCCCCGCTCCCCATGATGAGTTTCACGCCGCCGATCGCTAAAACCAGGAAGGCGAGTACCCCTCCAATAGCGCCGAGCAGGATCTTCCATTGCCCAGCCTTCTTCTCGCGCTTCGCCCGTAAGTCGAATGCCCCGCGGGCGAGCGAACTGTCAGGCGCCTGGTCGCCGGCCTCTATCGGCGCGCCGGCATTATTTGGCTTCTGCACTTTTCACCTCCCGATACTCGTCGGTGGTCGTGCCGTTGTAGTTGTACGACGCACCGATCTGGCGGGTCTGCAGAGCTAGCACCTGGTCATTGAGCCGTAGGCGGAACTCCTTGCTCACGCCGTGGACGACCAGCACATTGCCAACCGAGCGCGTATTGGTCAGCGTCTCAGTTCCGTCCGGGAGCACCTGGTAGAGCACAGGGCGCGGCGTACTGGCGGAGAACCGGAGGCAAGTAAAGGTGCCGTTATCCCAGACCTCTGTTGGCGACAGCTCCAGGTCGCCCTGTTTCTTGTACGCAGTGTTGCGTCGCCCACAGGAGCACGGGTTGTCGTTGAACTCCCGCACGGGAAGCGCCGCCTTCTTCAGCTCGGGGTAGTCCCAGCGCAGTACATACGTCGAGTCGGCCACCTTGGGGACCAGCTTCAGTTCCAGCACATACGTACGGCGGTTCGTGCTGATGATGAGGTTGGTGTTCGGCTCCTCGTTGGTGACCGGCTTGATACCGATCAGGTTGCCGATCTGATTCACGCCGATGGACCAGGCGGCCGGGTCGCCCGTGACCATCAGGCCCTGCTCAGTGTTCACCGACTCGTCGTACTGCAGCTGGACCAAGGCGGTTCGCCCCACCACCGCTTGGACGCGATACACATCATCGGGGCTGTAGGTTGCCGTTTGCACCCGACCGTCCAGGAAGCTGCCCCGCCCCATCGTCTCGGCGCCCGCAAAGGGCGCTATGAGCATCGAAGCGATGGCCATCACCCCGGCCAGGAGACTTGTTATCGCTCTCATCGTCTGACCTCCTGTGCTTGCGAGTACGCCACCACCCCGAAGCCCTTCGGATTGATCCACTGCTGCTCGCGGTTCTTCGGTGGGCGCTTGTAGTCAAAGCTCAAGCTGACCAGCCAGGTTGTCGGCTCCAGGCTTTTCAGCGGCTCGCCTTGCCTGTCCAGCGGTGTCTTCGTGTAACGCACCTGGGCAGTGCGGAACGTCGTTTTCGTGCCGGGCGGATTGGGCAGGAACACGATGTTGTTGATCGTGACCCGCAGCTGCTGAGCATCGCCCAGCACCTGGGCATAGCCCTTGGTCGACAGTTGGAAGTTGCGGTACTCGCCAAAGGTGTCGTCGTACGAGAACAGCCGCACCGCGTCATAGCGCTGCTTCTGGTCAGCGAAGTTGTACTGCTCGCGGAACTTCACATAGGACGCGATCCACATTTCGTCCTCGATCTTCTGAGGATCAGGAGCGTCCTGTAGAGGCGGAACGATGTCCGTGTAACCGGTGGTGTTGTCGACGCGGATCAGGTACGGCTGTACCTGTTTAAGCGGCGTCAGCCCAAACACAGCCCCGACCGCCATGAAAGCCAGACCCATGCTGAAGATGGCAAGCCAGCGCCAAACACGGGCTTTGCGCTTCTCCCCCGCCGCTACGCTCTCTTCGAAGTAGCGGGCGGCTTGCGTGTACGCCTGGACGGCGTGAGAAGTCTCGGCACTGACCGGCCCGGCATTCGCGTAAGCGAGCTGCCGTTCTTCCTCAAGCACGGTCGCCTTACCTTTTCGCTGGAACATCGCAAGTCTCCTGCTTGGAATGGAAAGAGCTCGGGTTAGCCTCGGCCCAGGGGCCAGAGGGCTGTTTGAGTTGTGGCGGGCTGCTGCAGCCTGAAAGCAAGGCAGCACAAAGCAGCACGCCCACGAGGGTGGGTTTGCGGTTCATGTCAGAGACCTTTTGGTGTGAAGGGAAAGCGAAGCGCCGGGGCGGCGTGTGGAGCGAGTGAAAAGCGGAAGCGGATCTAGCTCATTCTGTTGCGGTTCAGCAGGCGGCTGGCTGCGAAGAACGTGGCCATCTTTTTGGCCGCCCCCCAGCCAGTCGCCGCACCGAGCGTTTTACCCATGATTCCCCCTGCTGTGGCCGTTGGTATGGCGCCGCCACCCATGACCGAGGACGCTATATTGGGTAGAGCAACGGCTATGACGGCGAAGGCATTAAAGACAAGGAGAATCGATAGAATTGTCTTCCACGACACCACATCAGCGCCGACATCCAATATCGACGTTTGGATGTAGTTCATTTCGAGAGCAAGGATAGCAACGAACAGTACTTGCGTTAGCATGAAACCCGCGAGTGTAGAAACCCACCCCCAGAACCATTGACGTGTCTGATCAAATAGGAGGAAAGCAATAAATACCGGCCCCAATACAAGCAATGCCATAGTAGCAACTTTGAGAGTTATCAGCGTCGCCACCGCAACTCCCAAAAACGGCACGCCTCCCATAAGAATGAAGGCCAACCCAAGTACGGATTTCAAGACTACAGCCAAGTCCTCATAGAATGGATTGAATTTCATTGTCGTCGCATATTCGATCACTAAGTTCAAATAGGACGAGATCAGATTATCTACCTGATTTACCTGCTCTCCAGCAGCGGCGCCATCTGTGAGATGTCCTGAAACCCAAGCCGGGAACTCATTTACGAATGGAACAATAGTATTGATATACCACCCAACATTGAAGGCACACGCACAAACTGCTGCCATCCGTATGGTTGACATCACGATGTCTTGTATGGCAACCCCGAGACCCTGCCACCACCAGATCAAAGTTTTGACCGTGAACTGCAGCGTCCAGAGCGCTCCATACAATAATCCCAGGCCAGCGACCACCTGGGCCGTGCCAGTGGCCAAGGTGCTCTGAAGGGACGCATCGATTGAGTCATATAGTGGCGCTACAATTTCAACTGATATCGCCATAACTCACCACCTACTTTGTTATTCGGGAAAAAACTTTTCCGCCGAAGTAAAGCTTTCCGTCCTTGATTGTGGCGGTCCTTCCCATTCCAAAATCCAACACGCCATCAACCATGACCAGATTTGAGACACTAGGACTCCCGTAGTCGCCTTCGTTCATTCGCGCCTCCAATCCGCTATACCGTTTCCACTCACATACCTTGGTATCGCAGGAAGCAACTACCTTGTCAGGTATGTCTTTCCCTTTACCCTCCATATCCTGAACCCACTCGCCATTAAACTTCTCTGCGCTATCAGAGTTACACCCCGACACCAGCCCCATCAGCGAAACAAAGGCCGTAACTGCCACAATTCGAATGTTCTTCATAACTTCACCTCTTAGTTTGCGTCCATTCTCTCCATGATTTCTTGCGCTGTTCGATTACTATCGATGCGTCTTTTTTCATCGGAGAGCATTTTCATATTGGCTAAACGCAGTTGCTGGTTCTGCAGTTCGAGAAATTCCTGCTGATATCGCAGGTTCAGGTCTTCTTTCTCTTGCGGGGTTTGCACCTCATCGAGCTTTTGCCGAAGTTTCTCGGCGTTCTTCACTCGCTCGGTGCTCGCGTTGTAGTTGGCTTCCAAGGCCCCCGTCATAGCCAGCAGCTGGTCGAATTTTGCCTGAACATCCTTGTTCTTGGATGTCAGCCCGTAACGTCCGCGTAGGTCAGTAATGTCCTGCACATCCTCATACATATCCGCCCAATCCCCCATCGGGAGCACTCGGTTTAGTGCAGGATCATTGAGAAAGTCTCCGAGCTTGTCGTTGCCGGTGACGATGCTCTGATAGTGCTCGTACTGCTGCTTAGCCTGGGCGATGCCCTCCTTTGCCGTATTGAGTGCATCGAGCGCCTGTTGGGCTTGGGCTTGGGCGTCTTGAACCATTTGCGCCAGGTTGGCCACATCCACAGTAGGAATGCCGCTTGCGAACGCTACAGGGGCTTGCATGAGGGCGCAGAACATCGCACCGGCGAATGCCAGTGAGTGGATCTTTTTCATAATGAGTTCCTTGAGGCCGCGCCCTTCAGGGCCTCGGCCAAGACGTGGTTAGTTCAACTATTTTCGCGGGCGCGAAAATCAGGCTGGCTCAGCTACACGACCGGCTCGGGCGGCAACGAAGGTCGGCACCCAGACTGCCGGAACGCTGCTTCTGAGTTCCACCTGGACCTGTTCGGCCAGAGTTTTCAGCTTGGGGTCTTCGCTCTTTTTGCAGGCTTCCAGCAGCTCGGGCACCCACACTTCCGGATCTTCAGTGTCCAGCGCCGTGCGAATCTCCTGCGCAATGGCGGCGTTTTCGGCGGTAGTGGACAACAACGGGAGCCAATACTTCAGCTCCTCCGGCAGATCCATCTTCAACTGGATTGCCTGGTGCCCCTGCACCACCACCATCCCGCGGTCCTGGGGATGCTGAGCCTTGATCACATCAAACACCTTCCCCTTGATTCCGAACTTCGCGTAGGCCGCTGGGTCCGCCTTGGTATTGGCCAGCCAGCACGTCGTGACGGTCTGCTGAATCACTGCAGGCCCATACGGGCTGTCCGCTGAATCCTCGGGCGACTGCGTGTCCATGATCAGAATCTCGCCGCGTGTACGGCCAGCCTTCAGCACCTCCTTTATCGCTTCGGCCGTGCTCTCGAACATCAGGGGCACCCAGTATTCCGCGACCACATTCAGCAGCAGCGCACCGGGCTCGTTTTGGTGCATCAGGCGCTTCAGGAAGAAGAGCGTATTGAGCAGCACCTGAATGGCGATCGGGTGTTTGCCCACAAACTCCTTCTTCAGCACGTTCGTGCAGTCGAACGCCAGACGGCGGTAGACCTGCGGATCGAACTGATTGCTGGGCGAATCCAGCACCCATGCGTAGGCCCCGCCTTCCGTACGGGACCACTTCGCCAGGCGCGTGCGGAGGCAGTTGCCGCCCAGGAACGGTATGTTCTGCAGCAGTAGCGACATGCCTCGGTTGGCAACATTCGAATGCTCCAGAACAGCAGCAATGGACTGCTGAATCGTCCGCTCCTCTTCCTGGGTACACTGATCACCACCGCCGGCGCAGGCCACCACTGTCTCGTACAGGAACTGTCGCAGCTGCGGCGTATCCTGCAGCTGGAACGGGTTGACCCCGGTGAACTGCATCGGCTCGATGGCGAAATACTTCGTCTTGAACGCCCGCAGCAGGTTCTCCAGCGACCTGTTGTAGTCGATGGCGAACAGCATCGGGTTGAACCGGCTGAAGAACACCAATGTCATCGCTTCGACGGTCGTCTTCCCTGCCCCCGTCATGCCGGTGAAGCACATATGACCAGGCAGCTTCTCGCCGACGTTGTTCTGGCCCGTGGGACTGTCATGGGCATTGAGGAAGAACATCCCATCGGATGCCGTTCGAGCCGGCATCAATGCCGTCCCGTTACCGATGGGATTGCCCTTGGCCTTACCTACGGGAGTGGCATGCAGCGAGAAAGTACAGGCCAGGTTCTCGGTCGACTTGGTTTGCGGGTACGGCACATCCAGGTATGCCGGGAACTGCGCGAACCAGGTGTACACATTGGTGATCGTCGAGCGCACGAACGACGTGTCGTACGTGCTGAAGATCGACTCCATCTTCGCGCCGTTCTCAATGGCGTCATCGGGGGTTTCGCCGTACACGATCAGAGCAGCGTGGTAACGACCGAAACTCAATTCCCCGAGCGTGATGTCCCCAACCGCTGTGTTCAGCTCGTCGGTTTGCTTGGTCTCCCCTTCGGTCTGCGCCAAATCGAAGAGCTGCTTGTTGAACCCCCGCTTGGCCTTATTGCGGTCTTCGAACAGGAATGTCTGTACAAGCGTGAAGTCGATTTGCTGACCAACAGCCTCATCCCACATTCCCGAGAACGTGCCGGCATTCGGCAGGCTGCGCAGGTCATAGGTCGTGGCGTAGCGCGTGCCTCCGCGATTCGGGCGGTTCTGGACATAATCCAGCGCCCCGAAACTCGTCACACTGTCGATTACAGCGTCCCCGAGGCGCGTATTTCCGACCAGCACATCCTGCTCATGCCCATTGAAGACCTGGCTGAAGAACCGACCCACCTGTGAAATCAGCGCGCCGTGTGCGTTCTCCTCGATCCCCATGAAGGCGGGGTCATAGTCCGCCAGCATCGTCTTGGAGACCATCAGCAGATCCTTCATGCGCTTGAGGCCGTCATCGAGATCGCGGTATCGCAGGATCAACACCAGCGTGTAGCCAACCTGGCGATAGGTGCCATCACGGAACGGCTGTGTATAGGCATCTACAAAGTCCTGCAACGGGCGTAATGGCAGCTCGTAGCGCGTATCCAGCTCCAGGCCGGCCTTCGTGGTGTACGTCTGCAGCATCAGGTTCGCGCCTTCTTTCTTACCCAGCGCGAGGAAATAGCGATTCAGCCGCTCGAACTGCTGTTCGAGGGTGGCCGAGTCGGTGGTTTCATGTGAAATACCCTTGAGCCGGATCACGCTCAGCAGCCGGTTCGGCTGCAGGCTGACTATGTGCTCATGCCCGACGTGATACCCGATCAGAGAGGTCATCTGTTCGGGAGACATCACGGCAGAGTGCGAAGCGCTTGCCATAGAATTGACTCCATTGTGGATTTTGGGGAGCGACTATCAGGCCCTTGCCAAACCGCATGCTCAGCAGGATGCGGCGGGTGGCGAAAACCACCCGGCGCGTATAGCGGTCATCAAGGGCGCTGACGAAGTAGAAGGCACATCCCACCAGCAGGAAGGGGACTGCCAGCAGCAGCCCCACCCACCAAGCGAAGATGGCCATACCCAGAACGGAAGTGATCAGACCGCCTACCGAAAGGCCAATGAAGGGGAAAACCGGCACCCCCATGAAATTGGCGGGACGGTCCATCCCGTTCCAGGTTTTGAAGCGTTTCTTCTCGTCAGCCATGGCAGTTCCTTAGCTGATGGTGCCGCCGAGCGATTCCCAGGCCCAAGGAGCAAACACGGCGATAGCAGCGCCGACGACTGCGCCAACTACAAAGAGCTGCAGGAAATCCATCCAGCCATACGAGTGATCCCCTGCCATGCGCGAAGCCATCAGACGAAGGCCACCAAAGCCGACGCAGCACAGGAAGAAGATGAACGAGAAGGCGTAGATGCCGACCTTAACGTACTCGGCGTATTCGCTCATCTCCGCCATCCAGTCAGCGGCATGAGCAAGGGCAGGGAAGAACGCCAGGGCCAGCATGGCGAGTTGTTTTCGGCGAGCCTCCAGACGCTCCAGGGCGTTACGGGCGCTGTCCATCAGTTGTTTGAGCATTGGTTGTTTCCTCAGTAATTGAAGTGTTGGTTGGTGCATGCGCCGCTGGCCCTGGGGCCGAGTTGAAGCGCGGGAACTGGCGCAAAACGTCCCAGCGCTCGTAGGTCGGTTGTTGTGGTGGTGCGGCCGGCGCCATCGGCGCCGACGGGAGAGAAATGGAGTCGTCAGGGGCCGGCACGGCAGGCAGATCCGTGCTGGCTAGAACGCGATCGACATAGTTGGTGCCGCCGAACTCGGGTTCGGGTTTGAAGCCGCGCGTGAAATTGCCGCTGTAGTAGCAGGACAGGGATTTGCGCAGAGCGCCTTGCGGATCGGGGTCTACATCCAGGGCGCGGGCGTAGCAGTCCTGCAGGAAGAACTCAGTCAGCCGCAGGTTCTGGCAGGGCTCGAACACCCTCGCCAACTCCTTGGGATCGTGCGCGTTGAAGTGCTGGCTGTTGATCTGGCCGAGGCCGACGCTGATGCTCGCCCCCTCCTTTACCGCTTCACTCGCCACCGCCATTGCCTCGTCCAGGCTCTGAGGCGGACGCGGCAAGGCCTTCCCCACGACAGCAACGCTGTAGGGGTTCAGGGCGGATTCATGCGAAACAAGACGGCGGAGGGTTTCGGGAGCGACAGACGGGGCACATTGCACGGCCAGGGCCATTAAGGCGCTGGTTGCAAGGGACATGTCATTCTCCGGGGTGCTGATTCCCAGCTGCGAGGGCGAACTGACGGCTCTGGAAGAGGCGCCATTCGCGCTCGATGATTGAGTAAGGAACGAAAATGGAGAGGCGCTTTAGGCTCTCTGGCTGCAACGGGTGACTCGTAAAGCCGACATTGATGCCCAAGACACTGCCGTCGCTGTCGGCGATAACCGGACCGCCCGACATGCCTTTCACCAGCGCCGCATCGTGGATCGCGTACCGTTCGCCGTTGGATTCATCGATGTTGACGAAGGGCATGGGCGCAACCCGCCCTCCCGAGCGCACTGGAAGGAAAAGCGGCGAAAGCCCCAAAGCGGTAATGAACTCACCCACCCTCGCCTGTCGCCAATGCGGCACTGGTGCGTCGGCAGGGTGCCGGATAAACGCCAGGTCACACCGCGTGCTGCAGGCATACATGCGATCAGAGAGCAGAGGTATATGCGCAACGGTGACTGCATATTCGCTATTACATTGCACGGCAGAGCCGATGAATGCCCCCGGCATAGGCATGCCAGAAGCGACAGTGAAGAACTTCGAATTTTCCTGGTCGAAGGTGGGCGAAACCCAACCATTGCAACCCATCAAACTGGCGAGCACGGATGCACCCAGGGCCAACATTGTTAGGCGCATGGTGATTCTCTCCCATGGGCCACTATCCAGAACGCAATGAACAACGCGCTGGGCAGTTGCGAGCCGTAGCAGCCGATAGCTGCCGCGCCTAAATCGACCGGACCAAAGGTCAGGCCCAGCGCGAAAAGCAGGGTGAGCGGGAGAAAGAAGACGCTGCCTACCAGCGCGACGTACGAGCCGGCAATCAGAAGCAAAAGCATCAAACTGTGGGCATGAGTACCCCGCAGGCACAGCGATACGCGAGCCATAGTGAGCCCCTTTAATTGGGAATGAGATTGAAGGAAGCCCGTAGGGGGCTGGTTTGCGTGACAGCTAGCTGTGACATGTCACGACTGGTAGTCACAGTGCAGTGAGATCTCGCAAACTTTCGTCGTCGAGCTGGTCAGCACCATGGATCAGCCGCGTGATGACATCCTGCGGCTCCTCGATCTGCAGACGCTCCATGAGGCGGGCCAGTTTGGCGTCAGTAGCCTTGTACAAGTCCAGGCTGATACGGCGAGAGAGCAATAGAGCTAGGCGCTCCTCCTCCCTTACCTTTTCGCGAGCTCGTTGTTCGGCCTTACGCTGAGCAGCGGTTTTGGCAGCCATTTCGCCCCCAGAACAATCGCTCCAGGATCAGGCTGCCAGCTTTAAGTGCTGGAGAATTGGAATCTTGCGAACAGGGCGGACACGGAAGGAGTAGTACTTAACGTCATTCCGTGTGAGGCCATCGCAGAGGTCTGGGTAGAAGGAAAGTGGGTCGGTGCACTGCGTGCTCGTCCAGTACCAGCGATTCCTGAAGCCGCCTATCTCTCCAGCATTATTGGCAGCGAACAACATGTTCAGCTCCAGGGCCGATGGGATGTAGACCCCCTCCCCTATCGCCAGCACTTGATTGGCGATGGGGCTTCCCGCATCAGCCATTTCAAAGGTGTTGGCAGCACCATCACGGTAGCTCCTTGCGCCATGGACGCGCCGGCCGCGCAGCCCCCATTCACCTACGAACTCATGTTCAGCCCCCAGGTCGATCAGAGCGTACTCATCGGCGTTCATCCAGAAGCGAGTAACAAAAACTCCGTCGGCGAGCGGCTGGCCAACATTGGGAAGGTCGGATGCGAAGGTAAATGCCGGGATTGTCTTGTTGATCATGGTGGTTTCCTTTTGGTGCGCACGATGTGCCATGGGCTCAGCGTGGGAATACCGCGAGCCGCGTTACTACGTAGACCGTGGGTTGGATTGCCACTATCAGGATTCAGCAGCGCTCGGGATGGTGGCTGCATCAGCCATCAACTCCTGAGCCAGAACATCTGCATAGCGATCCACCAATAGCCTGGCGAACTCAGGGGGGGTTATTTGCTTACCCGTGTGATAACTAACAACAACGGCTTTGCGGGCTAAAAGACCTGCCCGAACAGAGCCAACATAGAACTGCGTACCTCGGAAATCTTTGAGTGAATCGTTCTCCATTGGAGCCTCCGATAATTAACGTACTTGACGCCATTGTGTTGCCAGCCAAGCTCAATGGCCGGCAGCAGTAAGCTCTGCAGCCAGTTTCGCCACAGAGTGATCCTCGCTCTCGGCCAACAGCACGCAGGCGTTAGCCAGGCAGTCACTGGAGCTGCCGGCGCCCTTGGTACGGTGCTTGAGAGAACGAAGCCCTGGGACCAGGGCTTCAGAGAGACATTTGCCTAGTTAACTAACGCCGTGTAGATCAATGGGCAACGCGCTCTTCGGCTAAGACGCGACAGGGAAAATTGATGCCGAAGGAATTGGTAAAACGCAGCCTCCCGCTGTTTAGCACGGGGCATATTCACAATCAGGCTCAGATGATTCACAACCTCATCGGGGAGGTTGCAACATTCAATGCTATGCAGCCCTGGATCGCTCCTTAGCAAGACGGCCTTTTTCAAGCCTTCAATCAACTGATCGTCAACAATACAGGGAGTATCGTTATCGCAGAAGCCGATGAAGCGGAGAGCGCCCGGCATCTTTGTGATAGTCGTGGTATGAACAATCTCAGGATCAAAGCGAAGAAAAATATACCCCGGAAAAAGCTGCTTTATTTTGCGGCGCATAGAGGGCCGATCCAAACGGCGTCTTAACTCTGTATAGATCGGCGTAAAGACCTCTACTCCCAAACCAGAAATTTGACTTTCCAGGTTTTGAAAATCGATTTGGCCATGCATCAGCAGATACCAATTATGCATACACTTCACCTATTCCTATTTTTGGACAAGCTCCGCCAAAACTGAACCCGTTTGGAATCCAGCTTCTGTCCGAAAATTTTGGTAATCGCTGCATACGAATTTGCGCAAGGCCACAAGAAAATTTATGGTCACCGCGCGATGATTAGCCTAACCAATACATCCAAAAAATAGAACGTATTTGCAATGCAAAATTGCGTATTTGACAATTTTCAGCCATTTCCTACAACCCGCCGAAACCTACCCCTGGAGGCCGCAGTTGGACACATTCACCGCTCTAATCGGAGAGCACATCAAGGCTCTTCGGACAGACAAGAGACTGAGCCAGGCCGAACTGGCTCTCCTGATTCAGAGCGATGCTCCTTCAGTATCACGCTGGGAACGCGGCGTTCACTCACCGAGCATTGAAGTGATTTACAAGCTTTGCGATGCACTAGATGTACCGCTTCGCAAGGTCCTTCCAGTGCTTCATTTCCCACGTGTAGAGGCCCTTCACGAGGAAAGGGCAGCTTATTCGGGGGGGGATGGAGCCAAGCTTGCCGTTTTGATTGGCAAGAACATCAAGGCTTTTCGAAGGTCAAAGAAGCTGACACAGACCGAGCTAGGCAACCTGATCGAGGTCGATGCGCCTGCATTATCACGCTGGGAGCGTGGCGTTCATTCTCCGAGCATCGAGGCGCTCTACACGATTTCCGATCAGCTTAATGTCCCACTGCTGCTGCTCCTCCCACCCATTCATACCCCAGCGAAGGCGCGACTCCGTTCACTGAAGGCAGATCTCGCCCTTGTCATTCCCTACATCGAAGACCTTGCCTTGATTGAAGCGATAGCCCGTCTCATTGTTGATGCCCAGGGGACGAAATTTGAGGCACTGGAGGACTAGACTAGGTACTGGTGAGGTTTTCGCGGGCGAGAAAACCCCGCAGCTGCGGGGTTCAGTGGTTGCTCAACACATTCGAAGGCAGGATCACTCCAATCGCACCGCATCCCCGTAAGCAATCAGGTAGCTCGTAACGAAGCCCGTTCCGTTCTTCTGATAGCTGCCAGTTTCGTAGCGGAAGTTGATGATTGCGTTCGCGCCAAGCTCCGCGGCCTGCCGGCACAATTCTGTTGTCACCAGGTCGTCCTCGGCGCGATATTCCCCAAGGATCGACTCAGTAACAGCCTTGACCATACCCAGCGACTCCTGGACCTTACGCCCAGGAACTGAGCTCGATGTGTAGCAAACTGGATAATGAGATGTCCTTGCCACAGGCTCCCCCTGCTCAAACATCCGTCCGAGCCATCCCATTGCTACTGCTCCTTCATGACGCACAGCCGCCGTTCAGCCTGCAGCAGTGCGAACAGGACCGGCTCAGATTGCACCAGGTCATTGGCCTTCTGCTGCTCTGCCTGCAGGTCCTCCATCAGCTGCTTGATTCGCAACTGGGTAGCCTCCACCACCTCCGGACTTTCTTCGGCGGTAAAGACCTCCCAAGGGCGGCTATCCCCTTCGCGGACTGACTGCAGGAGTAAGCGGGCAGACCGAATCCGCGACTCTTGATCCTGCAGGGCCTGGCGGAACCGCTCGCGCACAGCTGGTGGGCGACGTTCGGCCAAGTGGCTCAGGGCCAAGGTGCGCAGCGGCAGGGACAGGTCGGCCAGCGACGCCTTCAGTTCCTGCAGGTCACGGGCCAAGGGCTTTAGGATGTCTTCCATGACGCTCTCCAAATAAGGAATGTCCCGGGATCATACCCGGCACTGCCCGGCCGCCAATAACAAACACCCCAAGGGGATAGCCAGATACCCACAGTGGCGCCTTGCGAGCAATGGATGCCTGGCTTCTGCCTTCCCGGATGGGAGGCGTGGCAGCATGTCAGTAGAATGCAGACCTTCAACCACAGGAGGCCGGGCATGCTGGTAATTCGTCAGAACGGGCGCGGAAGGGTACGGCTTGACCGAAAGGTGAGTTCTTCCGGCACGCATGGTATTTGGGAGTTTCACTGCGCCGAGAACTCCCAGATGTTCGAGGGCTTGCAGGCCGGTCGACACGCCGCCCTTCTGCCTGCAGAGCCCAAGGAAGGCCAGGAAGTAGAGGTCCACATGATGCTGCGCGCCAACTCTCCGCAGGAAGAGTGGAAGCCGATCGGCAAGGGCATCGCCAACTACCAGTAGGGTTAGCCAAATCGGCTCGACCTGGTGCTTGGGATTTTCGCGCCCGCGAAAATGAACTGCCGAATAACGGCAGTTGCAGCGTTTCAATGCAGTGCGGGTTGCCGAGGGCTGGTAGGGGTACAGGGCCTGGATTCTCCGTTGACAGCGGCGTCACAGCCCCATAACATCACACCTACGACTCAACCCCGTACGCCGCGATTCAGTTCGCGGGCTGTTGGTGGTGAAGAAACCGGCCTACAAGCCGGTTTTTTCGTTTCTAGGGAACAGATAATTGCGCACAGCTTGTTTTGTCGACGGCTACAACCTGTTCTATGGCCTGATCGCTGGCACCCCCTATAAATGGCTTGATCTTCCAGGCCTATTGGCTCACGTCCTGCACGTGGAGAATCCCGCGAGCCACTTGGCCACGGTGAATTACTTCACCTCCGGCGTGAAGCCGGAACTGGCCACGCGAGGCGTCCAGTCCAAGCACGCGCAGGACACCTACATTCGCGCATTGGTCGCTCGCGGGGTCGAAGTCTTCTACGGTCGCCATCGCCTCGATCACGCGCGAGCACCCCGCTACATCGATAAGAAAACACCTGCCTCTCGCACTGATCAGGTAGAAATCTGGCAGTTGGAGGAAAAGGAAACGGACGTGCATATCGCCGTCAGTATGTTCCGGCTAGCCATGAGGCAATCCGCTCTGCCCAAGGGGGAACAGATCCAGCAGTTGGTCCTTGTCTCAGCGGACACCGATATGACACCGGCGCTCCGGGCGATCCGTGAAGACTTCCCCGATATCCGCATTGGAGTGATCCTCCCCCACCGGCAAGGGATCGAGCGAGAGCCGCCGGGCTCACTCAAACAATATGCTCACTGGATGCGCCGAGGCATCAGCGAGGCCGAGCTGGCCAGCCATCAATTCCCCGACCGCGTACCGACGAAAAAGAAGCCCGCTATCAAACCCGATTACTGGTGAGGTTTTCGCGGGCGAGAAAAACCCCGCAGCTGCGGGGTTTAGTGGTCGCTCAGCACATGCGAAGGCAGGATCACTCTCTGCCGCCAATGCCCTCCCCCCTGGAGCACTATATTCCCCACAGGTGGCGACCAGGGGTAAACAAAAACCCCGCCGTAGCGGGGTCGGGTGGGGCGGGCGATTGACCATAACACCCGTTACGCGCAGTCGGCGGGGTCGCCGTCGTGTTCGGCGTGCCACTCCTCGACCGAGTCTATGTAGCCGGCGCAGTACCGGCACGCGGCGCCGCCGTCGTCGATCCAGCCGCGCACCCCGCCGGCCAGCTCGCCACCCGGCGCGCACAGCGGACACGGCCGGCACTCACACACGGCATTGAGCAGGCGCTTGGCCCGGCGACGGCCGGTAGCCCAGTCCTCGCCCGGCAGGGCCAGCGCGGCGACCTGGGCGGCACTCGGTTCGATCATGGGGCGGGTTCCTTTCGGTTCGTTAGGCGAAGTCACGGCGGGCTACTCGGCGGCGGTCGTCTTCCGGTAGCCATCGGCCACGCGCCCGGCGATGCTCTCCAGGCGCTCGGCCATGTACCACATATCGTTATTGTCGCGGCGCGAAGTCACGCCCGCGCGCTGAACGTTGCGGCCTATCAGTATCCAGGCGGCCAGGCGAATCAAGGCGGCTTCAAAGTGGCGGCGGATCATGGGTGGCTCAGCTCCAGCCGGCGGCGCCGGCGCTTGGGTAGGCGCCCCTCGGACTACCGGGGGCGGGTTCCTTTCAGGACTCGACGTGGAAACACAGCTCGCCGCGAATCTCCAGCGCCTGCACGCCGGCCGCCGACAGGCGCGCGCCCAGGGCGTCGAAGTCGTCAGGATGCCAGGCGGCGACCTGCTCGCGGGTCCAGTAGATCCCGGCGCTACAGCCTTCGGCCTGGCGGGTCAGGCGCTGGGCCGTGCGGCAGATCGTCGTGCGGTGCCGGCGGGCGGCGACGGGGTTCGGCTCGATGCTCATGGGGCGGGCTCCTTATTCGCCTTCCAGGGCGAGCCGGTCGGCCTCGGCGGCGTACCAGCCTCGATCCCAATGCTGCATAACCTCGGCGCCTTTATCGTGCGGCCCCGCCTCATACGGCAAGCGGCGCTCATGGTCACGGTATCCCTCGTCATACCAATCGTCGGCCGTCATGCCGGGAGTGATTTCGGGTTCAGCCATTGTGTCAGCTCCTGCCGGCAGCGCCGGGCTTGTGGCGCCCCCGGAGTTGAGGGGGCGGGCTCCTTTCGATCCGTTGCTGGGCTTGGCCTTGGCGGCCACCAGGGCGGCCTTCATTTCCCGCACCAACTGCTGGAACACTCCGACGCTGATCAAGCGGGCGTCCAACAGTGCGCAGGCGTAACCCTGCATATGCATCTCGGCCACATAATCCGTGTAAATCCCGTCAACCTTGGACACGGCTGCGGCCATCCTCGCCCGAATGCGCTCGATCACTTCGGGGTTGTCGATTTCAGTACTCACGGGGTTGGGTTCTGGTCGGGTAGAGCTCTTCCGCCTCATCCAGTCGGCGAGCAAGGTCGGCCTCGGTGGCATCAATCGCCAGATAGCAGCCGCGCGTAACGCACTCCAGAAGAGCGCGCAGGCTCGGCAGATCAGCCGGCGCCAATGGCGAACGGTTTGCCAGGAATCTGGCCAGCTCGCGGGCTGCCTCGGCGGCCTGCTGCTCGGGGGTTGCTTGGGTCATGGATCTGTTCCTGCCGGCGATGCCAGCGTCAAGTTGGGATACCTCGGACTATCCGGGGCGGGTTCCTAATCCTCAGCGGCTATCAGGGTTCCTCACCGCTTTCGGTCTGGTACTCCTTCGCCGAGGCGGCATCATTTCGCGCAATCGCAATGAGGTCCGGGCGGCAAGCCCAGATGTATCCCAGCCCGGCCTGTAGCGCCTCATGTTGAGTCGGGAAAGTTCTGCCGCGCAAGTGCGGAAGACCATCATCCCCTTCCAGTTCCTCGACATCGCCATACTGGAAATCACCCGCCGCACCGGCATTGTCGATGCCCCACTGCACACCACGGGGATTGCGTTCGAGCACGACGTAGTTCATTAAGTACATTTCAATATCGGCCCTGGTGACACTCATTTTGATTTGACCTCGATCCGCTTAATGGCACTGTCAAGGCGGCCGAGGCCGCTGCCGGGGAAGCTTTCGTACCAATCGCCCAGATCATCCAGCGAGCTGAAGTCACGAGCGCCGACACTCTTGCCGGTGACGACATTCTCGGCGCGGATCTTGATCCGGGTGCCGTTTTGATAGACGGCGATATTCATGTAGTTCAGATGTTCGGGGCTAATGAATTTGATGAATTTCATGGTGTTGCTCCTTCCAGGATGCCCGGTTACGCCAGGGCGGTGTCCGGACTCGTAACGCGAAAACGCATTCGCGTTCAGGCCGCAATCACAGTGAGAGCGATACGCTGCCCCAGCAAAGCCAGCGCATGCTCCACCTGCTCGATCTTCGAGCGGTGCAACAAGTCGACCAGCCGGTCTACCTGCGGGCGGTTCACCCCCAGTCGGCGGGCCATCTCCGCCTTGTTCACACCCTGAGCCAACATGGCGTTCCACAGTGCGGCCTTCGCAGCGGACAGCGCCGGCAGGCGCACCACTGGCTGACCAGCAGCGGCCGGAGACGGTAGCGGAATGGGCGCCCTGCGCTCCACATACAACGACAGAGCAGTCTCCAGCCCGTCGATGGCATCGAGCAGTGCCTCTTCCTCGGTATCTCCTGCGCTGGCCAGCTCAGGCACGTCGTCACAGCTGATCCACACACTGCCCGCGTCGTGATGCACGATCACTGGATAGTCGAACATAGCTCGCCACCTTTAGAGAGGGCTGGGCCTCAATCCTTGAGGCCAATGTCTTATCCCGGATGACCTGGAGGTCAGGCGCGGATCTCACTCAGCAACTCCGGATGGCGGTCCAGCACCCGGAACAGCTTCACCAGTGCCAGCGGTGGCTTGGTCTTGCCAGACTCGTAGCGCGAAAACGCATTAGCCCCGCCACCGAACAACTCGGCAGCCTCGCGCTGGTCCAGGGCGAGTTTTTTGCGAACCCCGGCGATGAACCCCGGATCAACGATGGAAGCGTTGACCTGCTTGTTGAAGGCCAGCATGGCCGCGCTCACGCGCTGGGACTCTGCGGCATCGAGGACAGATTCGCCGCAGGCTGGGCAGTAGTCTCCTTCTACGCCCGAAATGACCGTCGATTCCCCTTTGTAGTTGTAGGGGAGATCGCGCGTGTCATGGACGAGAACGGCATCGCCGCAAACAGGACACCTCATGATCACAACTCCTTGAAGGACACGATGAGCACGTCATCGATGACAGTCAGTTTCAGGTAGACCTCGCCGGCCCGAGTGCGCGGGCGGTAAACGTCCTGCCACACCCTATGGTCTGCATGCGTCGTCATGGACTTGTAGAAGTCCGTCGAAGCCAACGACGTAACGATGGCCACCATCTCGGAAAAGTCGAAACCAAGTGCCGCCGCGCCGGTCAGTGCTGAGCCGGTAGACTTGACGCGACCTTCTGCGATCAGGGCCTTGATCATCGACAGCTTGGTATGTGGGGTTCTCTTTTCCATGAGTGCATTTTAACCCAATAGGTTAATATTTGGCAAGTAGGTTAATGGCACAACCCCCTCCCCCGCCAGAACTATTTCCCTTGACTCTCACTCTGGAGTGATCTGGGCCAAGCGTTTAGGGGAGCGTGCTCTTGCTCTTATGAACCGGCGCGCGAGCGCCCTTCCTCCTGCAGGACAGCTACGCACGGTTGTGCCGTGCTGTGTTCCGTTCCAATGCGATGAGGGGTGGCGTGGGATCAAAGGGGGCGCCTGGTCGGCGCGGGCAAGGGACGTGGAATACCGGAGCCGGCTCGCCGGCGAGGATATGCCGCGAAAGCCCTTTCCCGAGGAAGCCGGCCAAGCGGCCACGATCCCTTTAGCCACACCCGCATTGGGACGAATCACTGCACCTGCCGGGGATGGCCCTGCGGCTATACATTTTCGCGCCCGCGAAAATGCCAGCTCTGAGGCGCAGCCTCTGACGCGAGCGGAGTGATGCAGGCCGGAACGGCCGGAATGCGTTAGAGCCGGCTTGATCAATCGGCTTGGGGCCGTTCAGCCCCTTTCAATTCCCGCCAAGACAGCAACATTACGGAATCAGCCTGAACTTCCTTCGCGGCCCACTCCTGGACATCGATAATGTCAGAGTCGTATTCAATGGGGTATTCGGTGTTGATGGTGCGGATGTGCTCAGATGCAGAACCCTGCTGCCGCATGGCTTTGAAGTGGATGTGGTAACGAGGCATTGGTGGGTTCTCTTAACTTTTCGTGCGATAGCCGGTGTAGCCCTTGGGCGGAAGAATCAGCCGCTGCGCATCTTCGCCGTTGGCCTCGCGCTCACGCAGATACATCTCGACTAGCGCGCCCTCTTTCAGCCTTTCCGCAAACGCCACAATTTCGTGCAGCTGCTCCAGCGTGGCGCCGCCCATGTTGTGGGCCAATCCAATCGAGTCAGCATCCAGCTCTTGTACAGCTTGGTCCAAGTGCCAGCTCAGGTCGCACTCTTCAACATCACTCATCGTTGCTCCCCCTCCAGGGTGGGATACCTCGGGCTATCTTGGGCGGACTCCTTCGCGTTATCCCCAATCATGCGGCGGTCAGTTACTCGACCGGGAGGAGCCCAAAGGTTGAGCCAATGACCAAGGCTATGAGACCTACCACGAAAGACGCGGTAAACCATCGCACTATCTTTGACTGTACCATTTGCGCCGCCTGCCACCCAAGGATGCTGACAACCGTCGCAACTGCGAGTGGCCAAAATTGTGTCGCTATCATTTCTCGTTAACTTCCTCGTTTTCGCGGGCGCGAAAATGGTTTCCCTGCAGGCTTCCACTTCACTTTAACGCCACCCTTCCAGCGCCTGCCTCATGCCTTGCTACTCCAGTTGCTCGACCGACACCCCAGTCTTCAGTGCCTGTTGCCGTGCCTGGCGGACCTGCAGTGCCTGCAAGCTACCGAGCGGCCCCATCAGCACCACAATGGCCACTGTCAGTCCATTCAACAGCTTCGCCCACGCCGCCGGCAGGGGTTCCCCTGGAAGTGAGTTCACGCACCACCATGTACCTACTACCAGCAGCACGACCAACAGCGACACGGTAAAAGTGCGCTGAAAGCGCGCACGTTGAAAACGGTAGAGCGCAACGGCCCAGCTCTGCGCGTCGGTCAGTTGCAACGTCAGCTTCACCTGTAGAGCGATCAGATCCGGCTCTAGCTCATCGAACGCGTCACTGAGCAGCGGCAGCCGGCTAGCAGACGGGTTCATTTCCCGCCAGAAGAGACGGCCGCTGAAGATGACCGCCCAAGTGAAGCCCAGCCACTGCGGCACAGAGACCCACGGCGAGCCTGGGGCGAGGTTATTGAGGCCCCACGACAGTAGTGTTGCCGCACCCAATACTCCAACAAACTCCAGAGCCAGCCGTCTCAATGCCGCGCGAGCAACGCGCTGGCGATGCTGGTGTTCCTGCAGGAGCACCAGCAGGGCTACCTCCTCGGAGCTGGCCTGCTCGCCTAAGCGCTGGCGGATCTCTTCAGGGCTCAGCATCCCCATCGCAACTCCTCCCTCGCAACCGCCGCGAAGAGCAGGCTGATAAACCAGGCAGCCGTGAGGCTATAGTCGAGCGCCTGGTACTCGACAGGGAACGCCAATACCTCCAGCAGTAGGCTCACTCCGGCCAGCAGACCCAGAGCGGCATAGACGAAGCTGGCCAGCCATGCACGAGTGTTCATGTGGTCGACCAAAGCCTGAGCTCTAGCCTTCTCGCCCTCCTGCAGCTTGGCCGCCCTGCTCCTCTCGACCAGGGAACGCGCCATGCAGCCGTAATAGAAGGCCACCAGCAGCGGCGCCCAGGGCAACACGAGTAGCCATCGCAGCTGTGCGGTCAGCCAATAACCAACGGCTTCGTGATGCTCAATCAAGGCGGTCAGGAGAAAGATGCCCACCCCGACCGACAGGGCAATGCCAAGGCTGATGGTGAGCCAACGAAAGTGCAAAGTGCGGTCCCGAGGGGAAGTGTCAACGGTGCGCATAGTTCCTCCATGCTTCCTAGATGTTGTGCCTATCAATTTTCGCGGGCGCGAAAATGGTTTCCTTAATCAGCTGTTGTTGCCTTGGCGTTTGGCTTTCCGGAACCGATCAACTGCGTAAAAAGCCGCGCAGCCCGAGCCCGCGCCAATGATGTGAGGAATGAACGGATTCAGGATTTCACCTGCTATCAACCCCGCGAACAAAGCCAGTAGCACATACATTAAGCAGGCAATGGGCGCTGCGATCATCATTGTGGTAAGCACGTCCTTCATACGCGCCAAGAACTCGGACTGGTTCATAATGTTTCTTGGTTGTTCGTTCTCAACCATGACATACCCCGACATATCCAAGATGCTGATGCTAAGGCAGAGATGGAAGGGGACAGCTAATAGCAGCCACCAAAGCGAAAGTGGTGGGTCTAGGAAATAACCGGCCAGGGTGGTTAAGCCACTGAAGACCACAGTGAGTAGCAATGTCTCGATGAAAAACCTAGTGCCGCTCACAAACACCTGTTGATTCATCGTTTGGTTCCTTCCCATTGATTAAACATGTCGATTTGCCCGTCTTCTGGATCTCGCTTCGGGGCATTCAGCGGGTGGCCCAACTGGCGGCGTACCTCGGCCAGCCAGGCCCTATATGGGGTGTTCGCTCGCTCGCCGAAGGGGTAGGCCTTGGCTAGCTCCTTGCGCAGCGCCTGCATGTCGCTGCGACCTACCCGGCGAAGGACTTCGGCGACGATGGGCGCCGCTCGATCTGCCCACGACATAGACGCCTCCAGCCTCTCCTATTCAGATTCGACAGAACACCAGTCCTCGACCTGAAGGTCGGGGACGCGAAGAAATTCGCGGGTGTTGTTGGTGACGATGACGCATCCAGTTGCCAGGGCATGACCAGCAATACCCGTGTCGTTCGGCCCTATTGGCGTTCCTACCGTCTGCAGGTGCGCCGTCAGAGCAGCCGACGCCTCGACCGCCGCGCTATCCCAGGGCAGCACGGCATCCAGCCGTTGAACCAGCGCATCGATCCATGCTGTTAACGCCTTGGGCGCCCGAGGCGCTACAGCACCGTAGCGGAGTTCCGCGTAGGTGATTGCCGATATCACCAGCCGATCACCTGATTCAGCGGCTTGCTGCAGCCGCTGCAGCACCTGGGGCGGATTGTTTCGCATGATGAACGAGCAAATGTTCGTATCCAGCATGTAGGTCACAGAGGCGGTCATGCAGGGTCAATCCTCGCCGTCGGCGAAGTTGACCCGGCCCAGCTCGATGACATCCGGCCGATCACCCAGGAAATCCGCTTCCAGCGGCGGCATCGCCGCCAGGCTGCTCCAGGAAGGACGCGACGGCCGAAGGGTCAACGTATCGCCTTCACGACTGATGACCAGCTCGGAGACGCCTTCGTACTCCATATCCCGAGGGATGCGGATGGCCTGGTTACGGCCATTGCGGAAGAGTGAGACGGTAGTTGTAGCCATTGGGAAACCTCCTTTGAATCTGTTCAAGAATATTGGCATATGCACAGCATAGGTCAATACCTATTTAGGCGCATTCCTCTTCAGATGAACATTTTCGCGGGCGCGAAAATTTCCTCGGGATAACAAGGGGCAACGACCCTTGGTTATCTCGGCACGCAGGTAGATTTCGGGTCTTATCGCCCAGCCGGGCCTACTACTCGGATTACCAGCAGGCCCGGCGAGGGGTTCACGAAAAGTCAGAGGGCGCGCATGTACCGCACTTGCTTGCCGAAGAAGGTGCGCAGGTAGCGGCTCATCTTCTCTTTGGCGCTCGGCCAATCGCGCTGCCAGGCACCCAGTCGCGCGGGCAAGTCAGGATCGGCGCAGTCGGGGTGTAGCAGCTCCAGAAAGGCCGTCCCTCGGGGGGAGAGTGAAAGGTGATTGTCTTCTTCCAGCAAGAGTCCGGTATTGAGCAGGCCGCCCAAAATGTCGGCCATGGAGGCGGCCGAGCCGAGCGGCGTAGGCGGATAGCGACCTGTGCCTCGCCACTGGTGCATCAGCGATAACACGCGGCCTTCTCTGAGCGGTGGCTGCCCCTGGAGGGCATACAGAAGCTGCAAGCTGTACTTGCTCATGCCGTAGCGATCGGTGCTCACCCCCACCTGGCGAAGACATTCGCCAAAGAGCAACAGGGCGTTGACGTTGTAGTTGAAGTCAAAAAAGCGCTTGGCTTCGCCCGCGTGCAACCAGCCTTGGAAGAGCGGAGCGGCCGTTGATGATGGAGTGTCCAACGCACACCGAATCCTCTCCGGCTCAAATGAACTGAGAATCAGCGCGGGCCGTTCCTGGGCGGCCGCTTCCGGCCCCAAGCACTGCGTCAACAGCACGTGGTAGGCGATGGCCCCGGCGCTGTCAGGATCACAGGCAAACCAGATTTCGCCGGCCTCAGAGAGCAACGAGGATGGTTCAAGTGTTGTCGGGCGCACTTCGCCGTTGCGTAGTTCGGCAACGCGGGGAGGATGAGCGCTATCGAACGAGCGCGGACGCCACATGGGATCAGCGATATATGGGAGGGTGGCGAAGGTCAGCCCGCGCGGATAGCGGAACTCATAGAGACCCCGGTAGAACGTATAAACCACCAACACCTGGCGATCCGCCCACCGCCCGGTCAGTAGCGGGGCGACTACGCGCGCCTGATGGGGTTTTTCCATGACGAGCACAAGGCTCGGCTTTGATTCCGACATGATCCGTACTCCAATTGCTGGAAGGTTTGTAATGCACGGCTTAGCCGTGAACTGGAGGTAGTGTGCAGATCTTCGCGCACGACCGCAAAGCTCACGAAAAATATTAGGAAGCCCCCTCGCCCACCACTACGGACTCCATTTCAAGCTGCAGCTGTATCGCAAGGCAGCCAGCAGCCTCGTAATAGGCGACTTTCGCGGACTCCTCTTCGGCATTCAGACGCGCCAGGTTGCAGCCATCGGCTACATTCGCAAGCACCTTGACCGCTTCGATGGCCAGCGCATCGGCCGCGTTACGCCACCCCTGCAGTGCACGCTGGGTCGCCTCCAGCCAAGGCCGGAGGTTCTCGGCGTCAATCATCACCATGGGCAAAACTCCTTCCGATGAACATTTTCGCGGGCGCGAAAATTTCCTTGGTTTGCGGATTGGGGGTCCAGGGGGGAACTTCCCCCTGGTTGCTACTCACCGCTGTAGTAGCGGCTCCTGTCTCGCAGCTCCCGCGAAATCAGCTCCTTCGCGAACAACGGCGCCGCCTTCTCGACGCGCTTCACCAGCTTCCGCTGCCGCGCCTCGGCCTTACGCTCCGCGCTCCAACGCTGAACAGCTTTCGACTGAGGGAAGTCGATACATACCCCGTAGCCCTGCGGCTGATACTGCTTCCACGCCTCCAGCACATCGGCGGGAATCGGAGCACCTGGGCGAGTGTGTCTGACTACCAGCTCGCGGCGGCCCGGGCACGGTTTGTGCGGCAGGCACCACCGGAGCGAGTAGCGCCACATAAGTGACGCTGCGCGCTTCGTCATGAGGTTGCTCCTTACGCCTGCGGCTCGTGGCTGGAAAGGATCGCCGGAAGCCAGCCGGAGCCCTCGGCCAAGCGGCCCGACTCGCTGGCCAGATCACCTTTCTTCAGGGCCGACAGACGCACCACCTCATCCGCCGCGACCACCTGCATTGCCTCCAGCGAAAGCCCCTTCGGCACCTGCGAGAAGTAGCTTTCAGCGGTCGGCTGCCACCAGTTCCGCATGTCGAGGCCAAGGGTGCGGGCCAGCTCGTCGGCAGCGCTATCGCCCTTCGTGCCCTTGTCGCTGACCACATCAACACCCGTCCCAACGCACACCGCGAACAGGGCGGCGAGGTCTTCCACGGACAGTTCCAGCAGCGCCGCAAACAGCTCCTTCGGCTCGGACGGCAGACGTTCCCGCCAATGCTGGATCAACTCGGCCATCGCCTTCGGGGCTGAGCCGTCCTTCAGGTCCTCGGCCAGCTCGGTCAGGCCGCCACGCTGGGTCAGGCTGACACCGATCGGCATCTTGAAAGACCAGTAATAATCGTCATGCACAACGCGCATGACCATCGAGTGAACCGTCGTAGCCAAAGCGACCTTCGGGTTACGGGCCAGCTCGACCTGCAGGGCTGCCGTCTTGTGGGCGGTCAATTGGCGGCCCATCCGGTCGGACAGGCGCGCGGTTTTCTCCTGCTCGCCGGCCTGCTCCTGCTCATTGCCGGCGCCCTGCTCGTTCTCCACCTGGGCGGCATCCTCCGGCTTCACCAACCCGCGATGCACCGCCACGTCCCCGGAGCGCAAGAGGTAGACGACGCAGCCGGCCCGAGCCAAGTCTTCAGGTGCATAGGACCGCGTAGCGCTGCGCTCCAGCATGTCCAATGCCTCGCGCGCCTCATAGATCAGCCCATCGCACTCATCCGCCTTGTCGTAGTCTTCCGCCTCGGCGGCAGCCTCCATTTCCGATTCCAGCTGCTGGATGTCCGCTTCAAGGCGGGCTTTCTCCGCCAGATGCTCAGGCGACGGATCGACGGGCTTCGAATGCACGCGGGAGAAAATGGACACATCCGTACCACGGGGAGCGACATCAACCCACTTCCAGCCCTCGGCCTGCACGGCTTCAGCTTCCGGCGCAAGCTTCTCGGCGGCCAACTGGTCCAGCAACACCATGTCGGTGATATAGGCTTCGTCGTCCGAACTGAACAGATCGCGGCGCACGGTGCCGCCAGCGCGCTCGTAGTCCTCAACGCCGACAAACTTCGCAATGGCGTCATAGCGCACCTGCACATCTTCGCGGGTCAGAGCACGGCGCAAATCCGAAGGGTGACGGCAGTAGTTCGGCACGTCGAAGAACGCGGCTTCCTGCGCGGCATGGTCGTCACTGATGGTCAGAGCCTGCATCTGCTCAAGCGTCGCCTCGCCGGCGCGATAGGCCTCGATCAGTCGCGGGGAAACGCGGGCCAGCTTCAAGCGGCGCGTCACCACGACCGGCATAACCCCGAAGCTCGCGGCGATGTCCTCTACCGGGATACCGGCATTCGCCAGTTCCTGGAACGCGGTGAACTCATCCGCAGGATGCATGTTCGCCCGCTGTACGTTTTCGGTCAGGCTCGCGGTAAGTGCCACGGCCTCCGGCACCACCAGACACATGATCGGTGTATCTGCCGCCAGCTTCTTCTTCTCGGCCAGCGCCTGCAGTTTCGACAGACGGCGCCCGCCGGCGGCCACGTCATAGAAACCGTCTTCCGCCTCGATCACGACCAGATTCTGCAGCAGCCCCTGACTCTGGATGCTCGCCTCCAGCGCGCTGCCGCTTTCTTCCGCCACTGCCTCGGTCCTGACGTTCCGCGCCCAGCGACGCAGCTGCGACAACGGAATCTCCTTCCACACCCCACTTGGAATGCCCTGAGCCTTGCCCTTGGCCTTTCCACCCCTTGCTTTGCTAGATGCTCCTTTAGCCGGGTTTTGATCTTGCTGTTGGATTTGGATGTTGTTGTTCATCTCGGTTTGCTCCTGGTGTTGTTGCTGGTGTTGAACTTGCTTCGCTGAGTGACCTTTTCGCCGTGAGCCCGTAGGGGACCTGGCTCATGAGGACAGGGAGCAAGGGAGCAACCGGAAGCCGCAGCCGTGAGCGGAGCGAGGGGACCGGGTGAGGATTGCAGCGCAGCGACCCTTGCTTCCTGGCCGAGCCTGGTCAACTTGAAGGGCGTGCGAAAGGTTGCGCAGTGAAGCGTCGGAGTTCAGCCGCGGCACGGGATGAATGGAGATGAACAACGCGGGCCGGCGGCCCGGGCGCGCGGAGCGCGCAGCACCTGGTGGCGTTATCGCCGGGTGCGGAATCGAGAGGAAGAAGCCCGCAGGGTCGAGATCCGACAGATCCACCGTCGAGCTCGATGCGCAGCACGATGCACGTCCCCGAAGGGGCTCGGCCAGGTCAGGAGCTGTACAGCAACGCTCCGGCCTCGCTCAACGTCCCCCGATTGGCTGGATCAACTCCGGCCCATTGTTTCGCCAGTTGCCTACAGCACTTCCGACCGGGTACCACTCGAATGTGTCCTCTGGCAGCGCTTCGTGCAGCAGCTGCTCCGCGCGCTCAGAGCTGGTTTCGAGATCCAGCCACTCGCGAGCTTGCTCCGGCCTCAGCACTACCGGGCGCCGGTCGTGGACATCGAGCATTCCACCCTGGGCGTCGTCGGTGATCAGTTGCGCGGCAAACCTCGCCCTTCAGGGCGGGGAAGGATAGCGCGGGCC
>RCUL01000308.1_pt1 | contig 29943 bp, 33 predicted proteins | sample 2167521 | NCBI WGS metagenome assembly RCUL01 (sample SAMN09932745, study PRJNA488358) | compost metagenome | feature: garden; material: soil; isolation source: compost soil in acetic acid-enriched culture | place: Germany: Experimental Botanical Garden Goettingen | collected 2016-01-27
CCTTGGACATCGAGCGAGTCGGCGGCCCGGGGCTACCTGGTGGAGTGGTTGTTGTCGACCTTGGACATCGAGCGAGTCGGTGGCCCGGGGCTACCTGGCGGGGCGGTTGTTGTTCATCCTGGACATCGAGCGAGTCGGCGGCCCGGGGCTACCTGGTGGAGTGGTTGTTGTTCATCCTGGACATCGAGCGGGTCGGCGGCCCGGGGCTACCTGGCGGGGCGGTTGTTGTTCATCCTGGACATCGAGCGGGTCGGCGGCCCGGGGCTACCTGGTGGAGTGGTTGTTGTCGACCTTGGACATCGAGCGAGTCGGCGGCCCGGGGCTACCTGGTGGAGTGGTTGTTGTGGACCTTGAACATCGAGCGGGTCAGCTGCATCGCCAACACAGAGGGAAACCCTTGGGATCGGTCAAAGATCAAAATGAGAACCAGCATTTTTCATCGGATTAGCTCCCCCAACTGATGTTTCGAGTGGTTTTCCTTCCACCAATTGGCCACGGTAGCCGCTTCTGTGGCAACCCCATCCGCGACAAGGTTCCAATACAACTGCCGGATTGCTCCCAGAGCAAGCAGCTCCTGAACGCGATTTCTCTTCCCAACGGCGGTACCAGTTGCGCTATCAAACTCCATGACACAGGCCTCGAACTGAAGCATGAACCTATGCTGCTTAGGGGCTTCTTGCAAAGCAACGGGGCCCGCTTCATTCTGCAACGCTACATCGACATCATCTACGGGGGGGGGGTACGCCTTTTTCCTAGCTCCCATGATTTCACTCCTCAGCATTCGGCACCAGAAATATACAATACTCCTGTGAGGATAGGCTAATGCATTTTTGATGATTTTTGAGAGAGGTATTCATCGAGTTGAGTGCAAAAAAAAGCTGTAGGGGGAGCTCCAGCGTGCTGATTCGGGAACCCTTCCGCGTGCGGGAGGGACGTGGCTGAGACTAACTATCAGACACTCCGCAGGCCGCTAACTCTCCAGCGAACGGGAGAGACTTGTAGAAGTTACTGAAAGGTTGTCGAACCGTTAACCCTCCCGCGTGCGGGACATCCGTCAGCTTATGGCGTTCACATGCCGGGTTGAAGCGTGAACCCTTCCGCGAGCGGGAGAGGCGCCAAGGAGAGCCCTCTGATCTTGAGCCTGTACCGTTAACCCTCCCGCGTGCGGGAGAGACGAGTGTTGCTCAAATTCAAGTAGGGTTGGTAGCCCGTTAACCCTCCCGCGTGCGGGAGAGACGCCGGGGTCGCGACGGGCCTCGGCAGTCACGCGCCGTTAACCCTCCCGCGTGCGGGAGAGACCCTTCATAATAACGAAAATAGCAGCACAATATCACCACGTTCGAAGGGGTTCATGCACTGGCATTTTGGTGGTCGCCATAAAGGCTATCCAACCACTCTTCTGCTTCCGCCAGGGCCTCGTTATAGGCATTGTCCTGCTCGGACTGGCTGGGGCCCGCAGGAAAAACACCTCCTCCCACCTCTTCTCCATACTCCAGCAGCCTCAGCTGCCAACCTCCCCCCAGTTCGGCAGGCCGGGGGGTGATGGAGATGTCCCGTTGGGGGACTCCCGGCTTTGGTAGGTCGATCCAGACGCTGGGTGACACGGAGCACGAGTCGGGGTTGTCGCTGGCCGGTGGCAGGGGTAAGTCGCCACATGAATAGCAAAGATACCAACCACTGGCTCCGGCGACTCCGGCTTCCTTAGCGCTGACATACCGAGCTGTTCCCTCATCGGTGAGGATAACCCGATCATGCGGGGCGCAGTGTATCGGTTTCCATGTCGTCATTTTTGCTTCCTGGTGAGTCCCTGAAATGCCAGGCGCAGGCGCCTGGGGGTTATTTGGTGCGGTTGTCAGACTCACCGATACCATAATACTTGTTCAACGCTTCCAGGATGATTGCGCTGACGGAGCGCGGATGCTTGCCACTGCGCTTGTTATCGAAGGCCAACTCTTCGCAACGATGCACCATCGACTCTGGTAACGAGATCGATGTCCTGCGCAAGGTATCCCTCACCTTCGGCTCGGAACCATACGGCTTGTCGGCAAGCTGATCTGCGAGCCGGTCCGCATCTTCAGGACTGACTGTAGGCCGAATGCTGCCAGGGGTTGCCCCACCTCTATCCTTATCCTTGGGGTTTTTAAGCACCATAGAAGACCTCCTCAATCAAATCGAGCACTTCCTGCTTGGCTTTGGGGTTGTTAAGTTCAACGACTGCGTGGCCAGTCGGGATAGCATCTCGATAGCTCTTGCGGGTGCAGGCCACGGACTGCAACGGGGTCAGCTGGTCGTAGAACTTCAGGAACTCCAGAAACTCATGCCGTTCCGTGCCACGCAGGATCGGGTTGGTGGTTGCCATCGTTTGGTAGAGGTAGACCTTCAGATCCGGATTGAGGTCACGCATGTGGGTTACCTGCTGCTCCAGCTCAATCAGGGTCTCCAGGTCAAACTGAGAGCACTGGTGCGGAGCAATGATCTGGTGCGCCACGGTACCACCAGTGATGAACTCACGGCTGTTCTTCCCTGCCACATCGACAATCACGTGGTCATACTTCTCATCGAGCTGCTTGAGGGTTTGAGATATATTGTCCCGCTTCTCGATGAGCGTGATGGACGGCTGGATGTTGTTTTCCTCGCGGGACGCATACCACTTAGCCGCCGAACGCTGGAAGTCAGCATCTACCAGCACGACATCAAAACCGCGCATCGCAAGGGCAATGGCAACGTTCACCGCTGTGGTGGACTTCCCTGCCCCACCTTTGTTGCAACCAATAATAGTAATCATATCAGTATGTTACCTCGCAATTGCATTGATGCATCGCGGAATGCCGCGATCTATTAACTTACACCACGCAATTATTAAGTATTACTTGTGAAATGTGAATAGTGAGGAGCAATTTTAGCGGGGAGGCCCGAGGGGATACTCCAGCAGTAGCTGGCGCAAAGGCCTATAAAAAAGGGCACCATGATGATGCCCAGTCTCTCATTCGTGCCCCGCTATTCCGTATCTGGGGTATCTGGGTCGACTAACTGGACGCCCATTTCATCGACCAGATGTTCGATCCGCTTAATCGTTGCGGGAGATTTGGTGAGCGGCGTACCGGGAGTGGAAACGCTGAACGCATTTCCATCAATCCGGTCACCAAAAAACATAAAAGCCAAGCCGCCAGCCTGCTTGGATTTCCATTTCAACCCTTGAGCGTTGGGCTCCGATGCGTGGATTTTCTCGGCCCATGCTCTTGTGTTTTGGTACTCGGAAGCCTCAGAGTGGATCAGATCTGCTTCCTTGATACCTAAAGATCGCAGCGCTGGGCCGTGAAGCTTCGCCATGAGCACATCTTGTGTCAGAGTCAGTTCACTGATCATCTGGCCGTCGAACTTGCTGATGCTGTAGGTCTTCAAATCACCGCTATGAGGCACGTCGTGGAACACACTTTCCATCAGTGCAGCATCGATCGATTCCCCGGCATACAATGTCGGTATTTTCTGACCATCCACGTTATTTATGGGGCTAAACCTGCTATCGCCACGACCAGGATTAAAGCCCGCCTCTGCATAGTCTGACTTATAAACACGCCACATCTTAGTACCAGCGGGCAGAGTCTCGGTCTTGACCTGAATTTCTTCGGGCGGCTGTGGAAATTGGTTATCCGTGCTCAATTGGTGCAACCTCCATCTTCGCAGCCTTCAGCACCCCCTGGGGATTCTCAGCAATCGACTCCATAGGTGTCTTGCTCCCTAGCCAACTGTTGGCGCTCGCAAACCAAGATGCGATAGCCAGCGGCTGCCTATGAGGGCAAAGAACGCTCAAGACCTCCGCCATCTGAGGCAGCGGCTTTCCATCTACACCCAGGGCGTAGGCAGGGAACCGGTCTTTCCCATCAACAGTAATCGCGAAGATCCGGCCCGCTTTTTTCCACTTGTTTGGCTGAACAGACGGGTTTGCATTTTTGTAACCGGCGTTCTCAGAGACTTCTTGTGCCGTCAGCCATTCTGACCGGGCGAGCACTCGGTCGCGCAGCTGAGCCGCAGTCGCAACCTTGAATTTGTACGGTTCTTCGAGCTGCTCACTTGCTGGGGGCTGATCCGCCTCCGTAGCAATGCCAGCCACCTCTCCAGTCGCAACCATAGACCATACGGATTCACGAATTGCGGGGTCACTGCCTTGCCGTTGCATCACGAGCTGTAGGATGGCGAACTCGATAGCTTGCTGAATGTTCTCCAGCGGAATTCCGGACAGGGTGGGTGAACCTGCATCCATGAGGATATACAGTGGATGAGCGGGCGCAGGTTCCACGGCTATTGCTTGCCTAGCTCTTGCACTACCGACTCTTCCTTTAAATTGAGCACCACCAGCTGCGCGGCGAGCCTGAGATCTCCGTAGAGACTGCCGCAGTGAGTTTTGGTCGAGGAACGAGATGATCGGTCGCGAGTTTTGGCGCAAAGTGTCAGTGACTACATGCGCTCCACGGGCGATAGTCTTTGACATACATTCTCCTTGGTACATCGTGGGTATGGCTTAATTATGGACACAATACCCTAAATACCCAATATATCCAACCCGGTTCAGCAGGCCTTGGCCAACCGTGAGTAACCATAGAGGAGTTGCAGATGTGCCACATAGGCGCGAGCCTGGGCTACATCCTTCATGAACCCCATACCCCCTTTGGCCACGAACACCGGGTTGATCCCCTCCTCTACCGTTTCGCCCCATTCCCCCAGGGTCGCATCGAGCGCGGCCAATGCTTCGGTTCGGTGCTGGTGCAGAACGTGCAGGGCCCGCTGTTGAAGCTGACGCAGGCGCATGTTCTGTTCGCGTGAACGGCCTTTCTGAAGTGTCGCGCTCGCCGGGAGTAAGGCCACCAGCCGCTCAGGCTTGCTGAAGAGCAGTTGGATGGTCTGAACCTGCTGGGCAATCACCTGCTGTAACTCGCGGTACTGAACCCCATCAAACTGCCAAGCTGATCCCATCTGAGACAAGGTGAAGGCAACGACAGAACGACGGAATTCGAGCGAAAGATGGAGATTCAGCACGGCCTCAACGGCTGTCTCAAGGTCTGCCCATTGGACATTAATCGGTGTGTTCCAACTCAAGCATGATGGCATAGTTTTGTTGTCACTGATTGGCCTGGTCGCCAACTGCTTGTCGTACTCCGACTGGGAGATGCATCGAGCCAGCAGCACGGGGTTGCCGTCCTCAAGCGTGCTCATCCCTGCCCGTTCGTAGAGCTCGGCCCGCGCCATCATCCTGGCGCTGTTGCGCATGGCCTGCACCGACAGGCGCAACACCCCTTCACTGATTAGCCTGCGCAGTGCTATGCCGCTGCGGCGCTCCAGCTCATGCTGGCCCCCCAGGTATTCGTCGATCATCGGGCCGGTAATCCAGAGCGCGGCCTCCTCATCAATCGTATAGCCACATTCGCCGCTATCGGCCTGCACTACGTTGGCCACTGTCACCGTGTCACCGAACCAACCGCTGAACTGGGCGCCGCGCTCCTCCCCGTACTGAATCGCAGGAGTGATCACCTCGCGGCGAACACGCTTGGTGGCACCACCACAGCTTCCGAAGCTGAGAGATTCCAGATCTACCAAGTAGCGGTCGAACACGCCGGTGGCCTCGATGTCCGCTAACGACCGGAGCTCCGGATCGTGGCCAATGGGGAGATAAACCGGCGCCGGAATGCTCTCTTTGTAGCGCTCGCCATCGAGGTCCGGGTACGGAACACTGACGCCTTGGTGATAGACCTCTTTCCAGATGGCCAGCGCCGCGAAGGGAGCAAGCCGGTAACCGTCACGCGACCAGATCGCGTCAATCATCAGCAACTGGGTCGGCGTCACCAGCTCGAATGTTGGGTTGGCCATGTCCTGAACGTACCAGCGCAACCACTCCACTCGTTGAGCAGGGGTCAGCTTTGCGTCGGTCATGATCGCCTGCACGCCCTTGTCCGAAATCCATTCGCCGGTGAGCAATCTTTGAGAGAAGTCTGCCGCCCTCTGCTGCTCGTCTCTGTCAGCCTGGAGTAGCCAACGCAGAACGCTGGTCATCCAAGCCTCGTTGAAGGTATTCGCTTGCAGTTTAAGGAAGCCGTCATCAGTCGGCTTGCGGGCAATGAACCGGCGATAGCTCATATTGTAGAAATTTCGCGAAAGCCAGTTACGGATCGCCAGCAAGTTGGCCAACTGCGGGAACTGCGGCAGATCAGTCAGGCTTTCAGCCTGCTTGTCGTTGTTGACGACGGTACAGAGAGCGCAACCTCCGCGCAGCGAGGAACCGCCACACCCCGTTTTGCTCACCAGGGAGGATGAGCCGGTGATGGGGCACTGGCTTTCATCCTGGTCGTCATACATCCGGCGCAAGTAGAACGTGGAGCTGTCCCAGTAAGGCAGATGGTTACCATACTCGCGATGAGCCCCCTCGCCCATGCAACGAAGAAGCAACCATATTTCGGCGGTGCTCAAATCCACTATCGGAGCCACGTCGCGATTGCTCCCGTGAATGACCACCAGCCCTTTATCCAGACCCAACTCACGGATGGACTGAGCACGGTTGGTGCTCTCATCGAGGCGGACGCCGGTGGCCGTCACAATCCCGGGGAACTCCTGGGCCAGTTCACGCTCTACCCGCTTGAGCGGGTCCTGCTTCAAAACTATGGAGCAATCGGCGCTTGCCGAAGCGCCGACAGTCAGCAGTTTGAGACCACCACAGTACATAACTGGCCAGCTATAACGGTCGGCGGGCTCTGCACAGATCAACCGGTGATCCACCCCTTCACGGTCGAGGTAAGACTCCAGCAGACGCATCTGGCGCATGGCATAGGTGCTCATAACCGGGCTCTCAATGCGCGTATCACCGTAGGTGACAATTAGCGGGCCCGCCACCGGCAGCCCACGGGCGCGGGCGCGGCGGTGGCCCTCCACCATGATGGCCAACAGCAGCGTGGAGTCCTTGCCAAAGGAAGACGCTACGCGAACGATGTGCTGCTGGATGAGAGGGATGATCCGCTCCTCCACCAGCTCTTCGAACAGCTCTTGCGCCGCCCCAAAGATCACCTCACGACGCGGGTCGATATTGGCGACGGCCAGCTCGCCGCCCAGCAGGGTCGCCTCAACCTCTGCCAGCCCAACAACGTGCTTAAGCATGGGTCACCATCTGCACATCCAGGGTCCAACGCTCTCCCTGTACCGGCTCCAGTATGGGGAAGAGAGCATGACCGGTGGCATCGGCCCAACGAGTCAACAGGGTATGGAATGTGGCGCTTGAGGAACACAGGCGCAGCGGCTTGGTGCCTTTGTGCTTACGCAGCGTAGCTCTGACCAGCATCAGTGCCTCTTCACATTCCAATCCGCTCAAATCCAAAGTTGTGTCGTTCATGTCATCTTCTCTCCAAACCAACGATTTAATTATTGCACTATCCCAACGGGATGGCTATCATAATTTCATCTTAAGTTTTAATTGAATATAGAGAGCTAAAATGACTATTCGCATCGTCGCATTTAAAGGCACCTTCGGACGCTTCGACACCTTCACCAGCTCTGTTAGCACGCGAGCTCTTGGTGAGATCTTTGCTGGTTACTATGCGGGTATCGCCGAAGCTGAAGACCCGCAGATGCGTGCGCAGCGAGCTCTCGACATGGCGCACGTGCGCAAGATCATGAGCTATCTTGATCGCTCGGTTCGGGCCTTCGGATCCCCGATTGCCACCGCCAAGGTACTGAACGTCCGCCCCTTGGCCGGGGCCGACAATCTGGTTGAAGTGGAGCTGGAGGACCCGTACCTGGTCGATGGCCAAAAGCGGGTTAAGGCGTGCATCTTGCGGGCTGAGAGTGACGCTCAATGGGAGGAGTCAATCCCGCTGCATATCGTGGCCACCAGCGATTTGCGGGACAAGCAGCAGCTGTTCAGCTCCATCAACAGCACCGCAGCGAAGGTCTCCCCCAGCCTGAACGCGATCTATGACCATGCAAACCCGCTCTCCACCTTCATCCCGCAGAATTGCCCTGCCGAGGTGCTGGAGTGCGAGAAGTCTGTCGTATCGAAGTCATCGAGCAAGCTTGTCACTCCGGCGATCTTCAAGGAGGCGATGGCCATCTTGCTGGGCGTCAGTCTCAAGCAGCTGAGCGCACTCTCCCTAGACAAAATGGAGGCCAGCTGGGACCGGTGGCACCCCTACATGACCGAGCTGTGGGCGGTGTACAAGGTGCTGGCAGAAAATGCTGGTGGGCTGACCGAACTGCGGGAGCTGTCCATTCTGCCGCACAACGTCGGTTTCCTGGCGATCGTGCGCCTGTTCCCCCTGATGCAGGACCCGGCGCAACTTCGAGGCCTTATTGAATTGGAGCGTGATGGGCTCACCAGCCGCACCAGCGGCCTCTGGGATGGCCGGTGCGTAATGCTGGGCGCCATCAAGAAGTCTGGCGAGTCCGTACCGCTCACCGCAGCGATGCTTGGCACCCAGTTAAAGCTTGAACTGGATGACAACCTGAAGCTGTTCCTCTAATGTCGGCGGCAAGTGGGAGGGGTGACTACACAACCCCTCCATGTCGTAGCAAGACTCCACTATCAAATTACAGGTGATTCACGTGCTCAATGCCTTCCACATCCCCCAACTCTACTTGGAGCCCGGCCATGTACGCGCCGTGCGCCTCTATCTGTCCGAGCTGCACAATATGGAGGCCCCGGTCACCCAGGCTGAGTTTGCCAAGCTGTTCGGCATTACCGCCACCAACACCGTGGGTCGATATGAACGCGGCGACATTCAGGCACCGGTCATGCTGCTGCGCTTCATGCAAACTCAGATCCATCTCACCCACCAGCTGCTCGGACTCTATGAGAACGAGCAACAGTCCATCGAGCTCTTTCAGTCCTACTTGTCCACCTTGTCTACCGACAATGCTGCGAGCGCCACGCCCGGCGGGGCAACCAAGCTTCCCAACCGCTCTGTATTCACTGACCCCATGTTCTTGCGCACTCTATACGAAAACGCATGGGGATTTGGCGGGCTGGTGGTTGATGGGTTCACCCTGCTGCTGGGTCGGGATCCGCTCACTATTACTCCCGCATTTGGCCGGAAGAAGAACCTGCGCTCCCATGGATTATTCCTGCTTGATCAGGCCATTCGTGAGGAGGGGGAGGAAAGGATGTCAGCGCAAGACATTCAGCTCATGCGTGACAAGTTGAACTCGCTGACTCCGGATGGATGTCTGACGCGGACCCAGGTGGTGAAGTTTCCACATTTCAGCGTCCGAGTGCTCAACAACGTGATGACCATTGTGATCGAGAAGGCGGAACGCAAGACGCTCCTCAATACCCGATTCATTGAGGCCGGGCGCCAAGCAGAGCAGGATGCTACCAAGGAGCTGTTACAGCGCGAGCTCAAGGAAGGCTTCAAAACGCTGCTGGCCAACTGCAAGCTAATCGAGGACACCAACACCGAGCGGCTGAAGAACTTCATAGGCACCGACAAGCGGGTGAAGTTCCACTTCATTGGCCAGCTGGAGCAGATCCTTCGTCAATGGCTGTGTCTGCCAACACCGGCGCCCACGGAAATCGCCAGCCATAAGCTCTGGCTGTCAATGCGAGCTGGCGAAACAGCCTGCACCACCGATTTGTTGAAGCTGACGGTGGTTGGCCGTGACCTCGAAATTCAGTTCACGGAGTTGGCCCGTAAAGCATTGGGCGAGATCTACTCTTGACGTCCGCCCCCACCTCTCGCTGAGAGACACGGTTCAATATCGGTAACTCTCCCGCGTGCGGGAGAGACTAGGAAGACACCCGATTGCCGTTCCAGTGCAAACGTTAACCCTCCCGCGCACGGGAGAGACGGCGAAGCCATTGCGGGGATCTATGAAAACGACCCGTAAACTCTCCCGCATGCGGGAGAGACACTTCTCAGACCGGCATGATTGCCGAAACCTCCCGTTAACCCTCCCGCGCACGGGAGAGACCAGAAAACAATTTTCATTACCCCGGAGGGTGCACGTTAACCCTCCCGCGCACGGGAGAGACCACCGGCACCCCGCTACAAGCCCGTCAGGTGCGTCGTTAACCCTCCCGCGCACGGGAGAGACCCTTAATAATAACGAAGATGGGTGCACGATGTCAGCATATCAGTCTGACAGCGAGTGATGCATGTCTATATCGAGATCACCTTCGGGTTTACCTGCCCGCTTGCCCAGTCCAGCCACCAGCCGGTTCAGCTCCTCTGGCGATCACTTCCAAGCCTCCGGACCAGCTCCCCATTGAGGATGTCAACTTTGACCCGAGCATCATCAATCCTGTGCTCGATGCTACTCAGATCCCGGTTATAGCCACCAGCACCAGCCCCCGGCGAGCGGCCTTTGTGGATCCGCTCCTGCCGCCGTTGCTCCTGACGCTGCATCACTCTTACCTGGGTTGCAATCTCTCTACGGATCCGCTGCTCACTGGCCCCGCAGAGGTTATCGTTGGCCACCTTCTCGGCGATATGGACCTCTTGGCCATTGAGTCGGACATAGAGCTGCTGGTGGTCATAGCCAAGGGCGCTGCCGACGGCATTCATGGCCTTATGATCGGCAAACAGCTTGCCTGCAACGACCTGCCTCACCATATCGTTCAAGGTGCAGCCGCAACCACTCACAGGACAGCCACCTGAATCCAAGCGACAACAATCCCCAGGACCGACGCCAGCGCGTGCAACAGCACCGGCAGCAATAGCCCACCACTACGCAGACGTGCCCAGGAAAATACGACCGACAGAGCAAACAGCTGAACTGCGGTGCTAGTGCTTTGGTACTGAGTATGGATCCAGGCAAAGAACAACGCGACAAGCACCACCCCTATCCCAAGAACCCAGGTTCGTGAGCTGCCAAACATATTGAGCAGTATCCCACGAAATAGAATCTCCTCACCGATCGGCGCTAATACAAGACTGGAGACCAAGGCCATGAACATCTGCCATCCTGATTTACCCAGAAAATCAACCATCCATGGCTCAGGTGGCTGGCCGGTCAGGCTCTCATATCCGAAACAACCCAAATAAAGAACAACAACCAAAATCATAGGCAATATTGATCGACGCTGGAGAGCTCGGCCAACCTCCAATGGTGCGATCCACTTGTAATATGGAATGGCAATAACAAGCAGGAACATCACCCCAGATAAAGCCCCCAACATCTTGCAAGCGTCTTCTGATAAACCGTGTGATTCTGCCGACGAATAAACTAGAGCGAGTAATAAAGTCCAAAAAATAAAAATAGCTACCGAAGTAACGACCACTACAAACCGATTCAATTTACTGCTATTCATATTGCCATCACTCTCACATATCATCCAAACCAACCTGTGGATACTGATCACGTGGGGAATTTACTCGGCGCCCATGTTCCTCAACACCCTCGTCATAACTTGCCTGCCATGCCTTATATGGCTGTCCATCCAGTAATTCAGGATGGAACGCCCCTTCCCTACTACTACCAATTCGTTTCCCTACAGCGTCATTCCAACCCTGCCTATATCCTTCGGAGCGACAGTATCGGAAAACCTGATTTACCTGTTCTGTTGACAGCTGCTCGACATGAAGCCCACTCCAACTTTCTTCCCCGAAAGCATTCGAGGAAACACTGGGCAGCACCGATGGGTTATCGGAGTAGAAAATCAACAACCCCATATTATTCCTCTTTCTTCTTAGTTTCTACTTGCATGGTCAAATACCATTTTTCGGCTTTTTGGCTCAGCCTAATCAGGTCAAGGCCGTTTGGATTTCCCCAAACTTCCTTCCCCGATATAATTCTAATCCAAGAACCAATCATCAACGGTATCGTGAGTTATCTCTTCAGTAGTGACTTCGATTCTCACATCACTATATCCGCCTACGGTGGGGTTGACGGCAATACAAGCTGCTCTTTCGGCTTGCTCAAGGCTTGGAAATACAGCGAATGAATTGTCACAAATAAGTTTACATCGGCCTTGGTATTCTTCTGGCACAACAGACTCGACATCTGGCGTAATATCTCTAAAGTAACTCGACATATATTCCCTCTAACGTGGCTGCTTAGAAAGGGTGATGGGCTTACCTGCCTGAGTAACGCTGTAACCAGCAGATCGCACCTTTTCCATTTCCCACGCGGTCTCTTGATCAAATCCAGCCAAGCGGTTAAATGTGACATCAAATCCTTTCTTACGAAGTGAATCGATAGCCCTTTGCACTTCGGTATGAACTCGCTTGCGTTCACGAGCCTTCAGGTACTCACTGGCGCCCCAGCCGAACACCCCGAAGATGCAGGCAATGACTAAATAGTCTGCGTTCATTTTTTTTCCTTAACTGCTATTGCTTTACTCTCGGTGCCAGAGCATAAGCCCCCACCCCAGTGAATAAACAAGCCCAGATTGGCCAACCGATGAGCATGCAGAACAAGAAGAAACCACATCCAGTGGCCATGGGGCTTGGTATTGATGTCATCTAACTCTCCATTTCGATCCTGCCATCCCGATACACCCGGCGATAGCGACCTGAATTGCAATCCGACTCAAGGATGAAGCCGGGCCAGGTACTGACAACCTGCCAATCTTCAACTGCAACCGCGCCATGCTGGCGCCCCTCACAAACGGAGCAAGTGCGACGGCTTTCATAGACCCCGAACTCAATTCCGGTATTGAGACAGTTCATGCAGATCTCCACCATTTTACCCCTATCAATCCCAGGAACTACTCATTGATACAAATCGGCTCGCCACACTCAGGGCAAAAAAAGTCCGAATCCGCATCTTCATCATCAGAGCGCCGAGAAACGGGAATATCCCCATAAAAACCACATTCGTCACATACACAAATCATGCTTTACCCCTCATGTGTAATCGACATCTCTCCCTCTTTAAAATAAAAAAGGGGTCACCGCGACCCCTTTTTCAGCTATTGCACTTTAAAGCTGACCGCCCCATTTTCGTCTTTACTCACGACGACATCGAGCATCTGCACCGGTGAGTTGTTCCCGGCGTCCCCCATGACTGGGCCAACCACCTCCGTTTTTGTCCCGATCACCCCACCCTTTGATGTTGCGATTTGGACTGTCGCAACGCCACCATTAACCGCATTGTAGTTATTGATTCCGATGGAATATGTCCCCTCATTCAGGGCATCTGAATCGCAGGTTGCATAGTAGTGCTCAGGCCCATACCCCCTTGTGTTGTCCACATCAAGGAAGCCCGACACCCCGGCTGTGTTGCGATAGAAGACATGGGCTCCGCTCGGTTCATTGGTATGGAGGTCAACATCACCAGGACCGGTCCATGTCAGTGTTGCTGTGAATGCCCCCTCATTACCACCAGTGGTAGGCGTTTCAAGCAATGGGAGAACCCCAGAAATGAGGGATTCTGTGGCTCTCCTGCCATCCCGAGAAGAGTCCAAATATGTGCCAACCAATGTGTGACCTGACATATCTGCCGTTGATGTGGGCAAAGTGAGATTGACCGGGGGCACCGTATCAAGCCCTTGAATCCTCAGACCATTGATAACCAGATCTATGTCAGCCAGCACATAATTTCCACGTAGCGTCGGGGATGCAGGAGCAATATGGACCGCTCTAACCCCCTTTTCAGTTACCGTCGGCTTGATGTGGTCATAGCCATGGTTCATGAAGAGGTTGCCTTGTGAATGAGCCACCAGCAGTAACTTTTGCTGCTGTGTTGCTAACGCATCAAGCCGAGTATTGTGCGACTGATAATCCGCTTCGGTAGGTGGATTACTCAATAGGTCGGCAACAGCTGCTGTAGTCTTGGCCACTAACTCGTTTTTCATCTGAGTCAGCAGGCTCCCAGCCGCAGGGAATAAATTCAGCAGTTTGTCCCACAAAGACTGGCTACCCGTGGCAATCTCCCAGGCATACTCCCAGCGTTTTCCTAACTCGCCGCTGGAGTCAATTTCTACGGAACGCTGTATGAATACTTCCGCAATATCCTGGGCCATGGAAGCGCTATTCTCAGAGCCGGTTTGGTTGTAAAAAACCTCATACTGGATTGGCTCACCCTGATAATCCTCACCAACTAACCTTCTTAACTCGGCCAGCCCCTGCCCGGCTTGGAGTTGGGTATTCCAAACACCGTTAAAGAAGCCAACAGTGATCCCCTTGCCAACGCATAGATTCACCGCATGAGCCGTGGGGGACATGGCTGCCAGGACTGCAACGGCAATTACGCTATGTCTGATCATCTTATTCATCACAGCCATCCCCCCTCGGCATGACTGCGGAATGCCCGCTGGCGGCAGCGTTAAACCGGGCATAGGCCTTGAATCGCTCTTCGGTGTTGACTGAATATTTTTCCACCTCCCCGGACTTTTCGTAGGCATCTGAGCCATACCGTGAGTAGATGCACCATATAGAGGCGCCAGAATTTCTCATACCATCGAGGACAGCTGTGGTATCCGTCGTATCCAGCAGCAGCAGGTTCCTGAGCACCCTGTAACCCTGTCTCAATGCCTTTTTCTGGGGTTCAGTATCTGGTAGTGAGTTGATGTAGGCGTCCAGGTCATCACGTACACCATTACCATCCACATCCGGACCTGCTACGTCTGCATCTCGGTTTAACTTTGGCGCGGTGCCATCGGCATCCATTTTCAATAATGCCTCTCGCACACTGCTTGGGGCCGCCGGGGGCGTTATGCCTGAATCTTGCCCTGTGTCGCCATCTCCACCACCACAGGCGTAAAGACCCGCCATTGAGAGCACCAGTAGTGCCGCTCTGGTCAACTTCATTTGACTTCTCCTTGTTGCTAGATTGGTTTTACATCTCGAACACTACAAAGTTCGTGTCATATTGCACGAACCATTCAAATCAAATTTGATTTATCATATCAAATCACTCATGATTTTCAAATCATATTTGATTTGTCGCCACCCCATTGAAAATCATCCTTGATTTGTGCAGGATCACAGTCATGACTACTTCCTCAGAGATCACTGTGCCCAAAAAATCAGACCTTGAAATCGGGTATGCAATACAGGCCCGCAAAGCTATCAAGCAGGCGATGGAAAGCATGGGCCTGACGTCGGGGACACTATTCGTTCTGCTTTACGGTCGCCCCCCTGAAGGCAACGAGGAGCAGACCCTCCGCAACCGGCTGAACCGTGGTAACCCGGGGGCTGACTTCATCGGCCTGTGCGTGTCGAAGATGCCTCCGCTCCAAACCATGGCGATGGCAGACTTTTACGACCTGACTGCACCGGAGGAAAGCACCTCGCCCTGATCTATTTCCGGGGTGCCCACATGTTCCCCCAGCAACGCTGAGGGGGGGGTGTTTGCAGAATGCTCACGTGATGCTTCCAACAAATCAACGAAGCTATTATCTTGAGTTCCTATCCAAATTGGTACAACTGGGAGGGTAACGGTGCCAGACCCCATTGAATTGCTATACAACAATCTCACGCGGATCCTCGAATCCGCGCTTGGTAAGTCGGAGCGCACGGATGCTGCGTGCACTTGCTGCCAGCGCCCAGCAAAGGCGTTTGGTCATGTCGGTTACACCGGTATTGATAGTTACAAGCTCCCGTACACCCACTGTACTGCTTGCAGGGCGATGTCCGTCACAGACATCGAGATCATGGGTATAGAACGGATCGCTGGCTCAAAGCCCGTAGGGAGTAAGTTCGGAATGGCCCCTGGTGTCGGCTGGGTTCACGAAATCGAATCAGGCCGGTCTACGCTACTCGCGCCGCCTGGCGTCTATGTAAAATTGCCTGCTTCTTTTCTGGAGCAGGTCACGGTGATCGAAATGACCATTGCTGGCCACCTCCCGTGGATTGCCGCGAACGCTTCCTTCCCGTTGCTCTACATCGAATCCTTCGGGCGCAAGACCGCCGCACTGATGCGAGGACTCACCATCTCACCCTCTCCTCAAACGCTTTATTGCTGTAGCGATGCAGGTATGGATTCGGTCACCAGGGTGTACAGCACCATAGACCTTCAGGGCTCCCTCAAACTCGCTGAGGGGCTAAGCGTATTGCCAACTCCGGAACGCAACAGCTTTGTGAAGCTCGTTCGTGATCTGTCCTCCGGAAGAATCACTCCTCGCATCGCGACAGAGCAGATTGGTAAAAACCCGGCCTTCGGCCCCCTGTTCCGCCTATTGCCAGCGGATCCCCACCAGCGCCTCAAACAGGTGTCCATAGCGGAAAAGCTCAGATGATGACCTACTACGAGAACAGCCTAAAGCTGCGAGAGACCTCACCAGACCACCCCTACCTCGCCCATCAGAGACTGGACTACTTGATGCAGGAGCAACTGCATAACAAGGTCCCCTACGGTTGGAAGCGCGAGTGGATCAGCTCAGAGCCCAGGGCGACACAGGTCACTCTGCGCACTGGGTTTCCGCTCGGTCTACCAGGTGAGCGCAAGGAGGAGCTGTTGCTGAATGTCGGGGATGTCCTGATGTTCCAGATGAATTTCTGCTGCCCCGTGATGACCAGTATCACCGGCAAGAAGAACAAGAAGATGAGTCTGCTTTCCGATGAGGATTTGCCTTCAGCCTTGGCGAAACACTGCATCAAGGCGGGCATGCAGTTGCAAAGTCACGCCTTGGCCAGCGCCTATGTCGAATTGTTCCGAAAAGCCAGCACCCGATTCCCGCTCAAATGCCACGCCATCAGCGTGATTGTAGAGATCCGTGATGTTGCCCTGGCAGAGCAGGCGATTGTCTACGGCATGGGCAAGAAGCGTGTTTTCGGCTATGGGCTGCCCACGGCGATCGAGGTGCTGTGATGACTATCGAAGAACCTCTCGACATCACCAGCGCCACCTTTGGCGCCTTGATGAGTTCAGCCGGGCTTGAGGCTCGTGCAGAGCAGTCCCAGTACGCCATAATGGCCGAAGCTGCGCTGTCAGACTTGGGAAAAATTGGTCTTCTGCACGCTGACACCGGCCTCGGAAAGTCCCTGGGTTACCTCATCCCCGCCATGCAGCGTGTCTACTCTGATCCGCGCCACCCCCGCATCATTGTGGCCACACACAGTCACGCTCTGATGCAGCAGCTGCTGGAGAAGGACTGCGCCATCCTGACCCGGATAGCTCGCGCCTACGGGGTTATTCCGCTCACCGTTGGTCGATTGCTTGGTCGGGTTAACTTCGTCTCCCCAGAACGGGTTGATGCGGCGGTGCAAGGTCTGGAGTTCTCTGCCTTGGACAGCCGTATGCTCGCCGATTTGCGCACTTGGTCCGGCACCATTGCTGAGTATGAAGATGAATTCGGCGGTCTCCCCTGTGAACTGCTGGCAAGCCAGATCTGCATGACCAACGACTGTGATAACGAGGAGCTGGATGCGATGCAGCGCCGGGAGGCAGCCTGCGACATCGTGGTCACCACCCACGCGATGGTGGCCATCGACATGTTGCGAGGCCACGCGGTACTCAAAGGCCTCGACCGTCCGACTATGTTGATCGTTGACGAAGCCGATGCCCTGGCCGGTCAGTTGCAGGAGTGGACACAACGCCGTCTCAACCTTGTGCGGTTTTACGGGGCACTGCGTGATCACCTCTCAACGCGCCATTTGCAACCGCTGGAAAGCGCTATTGCCGACATCAAGGCGCTATTAGGCGACCGGCACTACGCTTGGGACTCCGAGTTGGCCGGTATTGCACGCGGCATCCTCTCCATGCTGAGTAAGCTACTGAAGCTGAAGGGGTTGGACGAGACATTGGTCAACACGCTTGAGCAACAACTGAGAGCGGTTACCGCGCCCACCCTCGGTCTTGGGGTTTCGCATGAGAGGCAGGAGCCCGCTGTCGTCGCCTTGAACCCTTGGTTTGCGAAGAATTTTGGCCGGTACGCCTCGACCCACTTTGATGCTGCGATGTTGACCTCTGGCACCCTGAGCATCACACCGGATCCAGTGAATGGGACGGCGTGGATCCGGCATGACCTGGGTATCGATGAGACAATGCTGGGCGTGAACGCGATCTTCTCCCCTCAGCACTATGGCCACATGACCTTGAGCTTGGCGGGGCCTGACTTCCCCCAGATTTATGGCAAGCATGAAAAGGGGGGAGACCAATCACCTCCCCTGTCCGATGCATGGTTGCAGGCGGTGGCACACCACATCACCAATCGCCCGGGACGGGTCGTTGTTCTGACCGTCTCGCACGAAGAAAGCCGCAAGCTGGCAAAATTGCTCACCGGGATTGAGCGGCGCCCGCTCCTCGTCCACCAGCAGGGGGAACCGCTCAAGCAGGTGATCGCCGAGTTCAGCAACCTGTCGACCCACCATAAGGGCGCGGTAATGCTCACCGCTGCCGGACACACAGGCCTCAACATTGTGGATACTCAGGGCGCCGTCGGCTTCGATCGCCTCGTGCTGACGCGGATTGCCTACGCCAAACCGCGTACCGCCGAGATTGACGCCATGGCCAGCTACTACCTCACGACCCAAAAGCGAGACGTGAAGAAGATGCTTCAGCGCCAAGAGCACATCCGCACTGCGAATGCAGCCATTCGCCTGATGCGTCAGGCGTTAGGCCGGGGGATCCGCTCGCCAGATGACTGCATAGCCATCGATATTTGCGACCCGCGATTCCCGCTTTCTCACGACCTATCATCCCGCCACGCCAAGATGCGCAACATCATCCCCCCGCGCTTCCTGGCTGAATACCAGCGAGCAGGCTTGCTCTTGTCTAACTCCGACATCCAGCAGCCTGCCCCCGAGGAGGTCTTTTTCTGATGCCCCACTTTCAATCTTTCCGGATGGTTATGACGCTGCGAACCCCTGTGGTGCTGACAGATTTTCCGCCCACGCTCGATGCGCTGGTATATGAGGCACTATCGCAGCGGTCACCGGCGAGCAGTCGTGATGACCTGCTGTTGGAGCTGCGCAATTACCTGGCGTTCAGCGATCAATTCGGAGTCTTTCACGCTTCAGCGATGCGCTTTGGCGTCACCATGGACTGCGGGCTGCTGACCGGCAGCTATGTTCGCACTGACCGCCACACCGATGACAAGCTTTCATCTGCGATGTTTGCCCCCAACGGCGCCAAGGGCCGCTACGCTCGTCTGAACCTGCGGGGTGGCCCGACCAAGAACCGCTTGCGTGACATGCCCGCTTATCGGGCCCCCTTTGCATTTTTCGATGGCCATGGTGACCCATGGGCCATCAAAGGCCTGCTGGAGTTCTTTGTCATCGGGCTCGGCTATGACGCCCAGAACAGCCAGATGGGAGCCTTTGGCGAGATCGTCATTGCCCCGCTGTCGGAGGACTCTAGCCTGTTGCTTCAAGGCAAAGCCAACCGGCCTCTGCCTGCCGCCTCTGGTGTGGAGGGGATCCCGGGTCAATCGCCGCTCATTCCCCCCTACTACCTGAAAAATGAGAAACAGACCGTTGTTGCACCTCTTCGGGTGCGTTCTGAAATGCTCAACACGCTGATCTAAAAGGATATGACCATGACCGATACCACTTTCATTTTTGATGGCCAACTCACTGCTGTTGAGCCGCTGACTGTTACTATCAAAGGCGCCATGGGTGGCAAGCTGCCGCGCAATGGCGGGATCGATTCACCGGCCTACTGGCCAGCCACTACCATTCGTGGGGCGCTGCGCCATGCTGCTCACCGGGTTGCGCTGATGTACAACCAGGACAATGGACATAAGCCGTTTGACCTGGCTGAGCACTTCCTGCTGGCCCAAGGTGTGGATATTGTCGGGGACGTGGCAGCACCAGTGGATGGCGAGGTGGATGGTGACCGCCACCTGCGCGAAGGAAATCCGATGATCAGCATTTTTGGTCTGTGGGGTCTGTCGTCCAAGGCCAACATCGGCAACGCCTTCCCCATCACCCCAGACTCTACCGCCATGTTTGGCGGCGGCGCCCGTACCATCATGTTTGAGCGTTCACCCGAGCTCCTGGATACGCTGGATCAGACTGAGCGCGACCGCCTCCAGGTGATCCTGAGAGAACAGGCCATGGCCTCCGTGGACATTGCCGAGATCAAAGCCAAGAGCTCAGAGCTGAAGAAAAAACTCAAAACGTGCTCAGCTGAAGAAAAGAAAGATATTTTTAACGAGCTGTCAGTGCTCGATGCGGAGATCCAGGCCCGCAAGGACGCCAAGACCGAAGCAAGGGAGTCTATCCGCCGCCCCATCGACCAGTATGAAGCCATCACAGCAGGAACAGTCATGGAGCACCGGATCGGTCTGAAGGGCGTTAACATGATCGAGTTGGGCTTCTTCTTGGCCGCCCTGCTGGAGTTTGCCCGTTCCCCCCGTATGGGTGGTCATCTCGCCCATGGCTGCGGACTGGTATCGGGGTCTTGGGAAGTCAAAACTTGGCAACCCAAGTCGATGGTGCCGGTAGCAGTCGGCAAGGTCGAGTTTGATGGGGATGGTTTCCGTCTTGAGGGTGACGTGCTGAAGGCCGCCTATCAAGCCTGGTGCGATGACGTGACAAGCTCTTTCAATAAGAAGGCCAGCTAATCACATCCTCTTTCATCCACCCGTTCGCGGGTGGTTAACGGCTATTTTCTTGTGCACCCCCCAGTATCACCGCATACTCCGTCCCCCTGTTCGCAGGGGGTAAGTAAAAGCAAAGGGGCAACCAGATAGGTTGCCCCTTTTTGTTGCTCACATAGCTGACAGATCAGGCCCAGCCCCATTTCTTGATAGGCGGCCTTCGCCACCGGTGAGCGATCTTTGATCCCACCAACACCCTCCCGCACACGGGAGGAACCGCAGGTCACCGGCGCCGAACACCTTCCCGTACCGTTAACCCTCCCGCGCACGGGAGAGACTCATCCGAGAGGCATGGAATGTCATAGAACATACGTTAACCCTCCCACATGGGAGAGGGAGATAGATCAAGAACAGCATCGCAACCGTCCTAAGTCCGTTAACTCTTCCGCGTGCGGGAGAGACCCTGTTGGAGTCATGTTCGGTCGATCGAGAGGCCGTCAACCCTCCCGCGCATGGGAGAGACATCTACAGCCCGGCCATCAGCTCCGGCGTCTCCCGTTAACCCTCCCGCGCACGGGAGAGACTGCAAACAGAAACCTCGGATCCTTTGCTGCCACCGTTAACCCTCCCGCGTGCGGGAAAGATCGAATTTCTCACGGTGAGAATTGGGTGGGAGATCCGTTAACCCTCCCGCGCACGGGAGAGACGCGACCCGCGAGGAGCTGCTGGCCAGAGGCTACCGTTAACCCTCCCGCGCACGGGAGAGACTAACCCCAGACGGGCATTACCACGCGGATAGACCGTTAACCCTCCCGCGCACGGGAGAGACCCTTGATGATAACGAAAATAGGCGCAAGATGTCAGCATATTCAACGATGTTTGAGACTACGATTTTTCGTACTAACAGTCTCGCTGAAACGCTCCCCACCCTAGCCGTCTGAATTTACGGCTTACCCCTGCTCACCGGGCACAAGGGTGAGGTGAGATTCTTTTGGCTTGTCCACAACCGTTGCATAGCCAAACGTGGTCATGTACGGCAGCTTCACGGCGATCAAATCCCTGACGGTTATCAGCGTTTCATCGCTCTTGTAGGGAATGGGCAAGGGCTCATTATCGTCAGACCAAAACACCCCTGACACCGGGTGAAGCATGTCCATATCGAGATCACCTTCGGGGTACGCGATGAACTCTAATTGCCAGCCTGGCAGCAACTCCGGCCACTTGTAATCTGCACTGACAATGCCTGATAGCCGCTCTGCCGCGACCTCTATCGTCAAAGGCTCTTGCTTGGACATATAACCTCCCAGGATTGAATGTGAAAAGGCAGCCTTCTCAGATAAGGCTGCCTTTTGGTCAACTTTGTTATCGCATTTCCTGAATGCTCTCATCCCAGAGCTTTGCACCTATTTTCCGCTTTCCGCAGCGGTAAAAGGTCACTGCGACCTTTGCCGCATAGCGGGCTGCGTCTATCTCGGCTTGTCGGGCACCTTGGTTGGGTGATACGCTTTGACCTCTCATGATGGCTTCCTCATCGTGGGTGAAGGCCCTAGCACTGTTCCCGCAGCGCTGGGGCCAGCTTTTTGGGGAGCCTACTTATTACCTGACTCCCTATCTCTCGCCCGGCTCAATTGCAGATGCTCCGGTAACGAAACTGTTGCAGTTGTGATTGGTCAATCTCCCCTTCGCAGAAGGACACCGGTACATCCAACCCATTGAGCATCAGCAAATTGGCATGCTTGTGGGCCTTCGCATCGCTGTGCGTGAGATTGAATGCACGGTACACCGGGGCTCCCGATTTGATTGCAGAGTGGAAGGAACACTCTACCCGCTCCGCAATGTGCACTGTCGCGATCTTCAGGGCGATCATGCAGGTCTCCGCAGAGGGCAGGTCGCCTATCGTCCTGGCCCCGCGCAGAGCATCCTGGGCCACTCTCAAGTGTTGACTGGCCATCAGATCAGGGTCGCCTTACCGCCGATGAACACGAGGCGCTTACCGTCTTCACGAGGAGCAACACGCGGCAGGATGGTGTTGGAGTTACCGAGGACATAAGAACCGTCTTTCAGATAGAAGTAAGCATCAGTCGCATCCTTCTTCGGGGTCAAGACAGAACCTCTGTCATTGCGAATGAAGAAAACTCCGTAGCTCCCCTGAGTCAAGGGCATCACCTCAGCAAACTCCAAACCGTTTGCTGGACGAGTCGCCTTCACGTAGGTGTTGTACCTGTCATCCGCCGGGTCGTAGCATGAAAAATCGTAATTTTTCACCGTTGTCGGCTCGCAAACATAGTCTGCCAACGAGGGTTTGGCCAGAAGACTGCGCAGCTTATCGCCATCGGCAGAATCGACATCTCGTTTCTGATAATTGGCCTGGAGCACGCGCAGCACAGTGGCTGCCGATTTGTAGTTTTCACCTGGTTGCAGCTTGGCGGTAAATACTTTCCCTGCATCGAGGGGATATTGATCTGCCATCCCTGAGATGAAGCCCAGCCCCATACCGAGGGCACCACCACCAAGAGACCCCAAACTGCCATTCAGGTCATTTGCCAGCAAGAGTGCATTACTGGTGCTGGTCACGAGAGTATCGAGCCCCTTGCCGTAGGAGTTATCACGAAGGACATGCGGGTAACCCGCGTAAGCCGCGACATTCAACGCGACGCTTTTGCTTTTATCCTGACTAAATGGCTGCCCCATATCTTTGGGTGTGGAAGAACAGCCTGCCAAGGCAGTCATGGCCAAAACGGTTGTGGCAATCAGTTGTACCTTCATGTCTTTCCCTCAAGCCCGTAAGTATAATGGTCTGATAAACACTCTAATCTATCCTGAGCGGATAGACAACAGCATTATTGAAATTTACATATTGCCGGTCTTGGTAGATATGAGCAGTCCACACTTTCCAGTTGGATAAGGTCTTGCGTTTCACTCGATGCCTTGATGAGTTTGTCATCCGAGTACCTATTGTTCAGGCGTTCCAGTGTGTTGTCCCGATCCTCACCGCCCGCCAGTACATGGCCGGTCCCGGTCAAGGCCTCAAGAGTCAAGTCATCCTGGCCATCCGGCAGCGCACCACCCAACGTAGCTTCGGCGACCCACTCAGTAAGGTCGATTTTGGACCAGTCCAGCTTTTGAAGCTGGGCAACGGTTATCCCACTACAGTCTGAAAGTCCGAGCTGGACAACAGCCTGCTGCATCACGATCCGTGGGAGCATTGAGCTATAACAGCAGTAGTTTTGCGCTCGCTTCACGCACACCTTTTTGACACCAAGGTTTATCTCTTTCAGGCAATACTCCCCTCCTACTTTGAAGCAGGCTTTCTCATGGATTTTGCTGGCAGTGGCCATCTCTTCAGGCTTACAAGCTGCCAGCATCTGAGCAATCATCATGGTCACCTTGTAGACGGTATAAGCAATCATCACCACGTTCAAAGCCATGACGATATTCGCCCCCATCTCAGTCAAAACGAAAGTGGAGCCTTCTTTCTGAATCAGGTCCCCTACCAGCTCCTCACCAAGAGTGTCATAGATTGCCCCCATGACCTTCTGTTCTGCCGCTTGGATCAGTCCATCCATCGTCAGCTCCGCGGCCTCACTACCGGCCATTTTTGCCCCCTCATAGGCCACTTCCTGACCCAGCGAACTCATTACTGTATTCGTGGCAGATGTCATTGCTTCACCTGCCGCCTGGATTGCGCTGGCAGTGGCATTTCCGATCGTGGTGCCGAACTCGCTGACCCCGTTGTATATGGCGTTGAAACTGGTCGACCCCGTAACTTCGCTCGCGCTCGCCGCAATTTTCTGCCAATTCATCGAACTGATGATGTTGAAGGCCGACATTGCTGCCGATAGCATATCTGGGCCACCTTGGGGTGCTTCACAGCAGTTGGTATCGGCTAAAGATCCCACTACGCCTACAGCCCACCCGCAGTATTTCTGTTCACCAGGGAATACTTTGCACTGCGACGGGTCGGCTGCGGTGCAGTTCCCATCTGCGGAGAGAAAACTCATCGCCTGCAATAACCCGGCAGCCTGCGCAAAGTCTTGGTTCACCTCCGGAGCCCCGGCACTGCAATCGGTGCCGATACAGGGAAGCTCACCGCAGGTATTGGTGGTGTTCGAGACTATCTCCGATACGGTCTTCCCCTCATCACACTCGTAGACAATCTCCTCCATGTAGCACTGGCCCGTCCCCGCATCATCCCAACCAGGTACGCAGTCTCTGGATTTTTCGACACACATTGGGTTTGCTTTTTCTGCTGCACAGCCGTCCGGCATATTCTTGATGTCGTCGTATGAATACGATTTATCACCAACCACCAGCTTGCTCTGAGCGAGCGGGTCACAAAAGTAGCCTTCGGCGTTTGCTCGCCAAGTCAGGTACCCGGTGTCGCCTGGGAAAAGTGGTTTGCCGAGATCAAGGATGGTGGATGGCAGCCGTTTAGTGCCGACATCGATCGGTTGCCATTTGTCCATCTTGCAGGTGCCATCCGATTTCAGCACGGCGTCATAACAGCCCGCCGGGATCTGGATGTGGTCATCCTTGAAGCCCATGTCCTCGAAGTAGAGGGTGATCTCAAAGTGACCTTCCCCCCCATCCCCTACAGCGACCCGGTTGGACATTCTTATTACCTGTTCCCCCCCTTTTGACAGTGCTGACTCAACCAAATTAGTGACATCGAAATAGCCACCAACACGTTTGGTCCCGGTGCCGTCGCCGGTATACCAGCTGGTATTTGTCTCGCAGTCCACACCGGCCTGCCGGAACGGGTATGAGGCGTCACGCATTTCGCCGTCTACGTGGTAAAATATGGTCTGGTCGCCCATCTTGACTTCCATGTGGTCATCCCACTCAGCCAAGGTGACAAGTGCGGTTCTCACCTTTGCACCGGCGGCAAATCTCAGGTCAAGTGCGTTTTGGAAGATACCGCAGGCATTGCCATTCCAGTAGTTGTCACCAGCCTTGCCGATACGGATCTTGACGCAGTTCGGGCCACAAATTGACATCTGACCGTCCCCTCCCTCGATATATACCGGCACGTTTAAGTCACGTTTTATCTCGCAGCTCTGATAGTTGTCCTTCTTTGGGGCCGAACAGCGATGCTCACGCCAATCTGGGTAATGGGTATCCTTTGTGGTTGTCGTAGTCAGACTTTTGCAGGAGCCTTCAAAGAGCCCCTTCTGTAAGCGAGCATCATCGACCGCGCTCTTGGCACCGAGGAATACGGGATCGTCACGACTGATATTCTGGGGCTTGTTGGAGCGGTAACTCTCCATGATCGTTCGGTACGCTACGCTGTCGGATGTGTTGCCACCTGTCTGGGCCTTGCTGACCGAGGATTTTACCTCGCGGATGAGGTCGTCTTCGTTGTGTGGGTTATAGGTGTTTTTCGCGCCGAAGCTCGTTTCTGCATTGCTGGCCTCGGCACCAACTACCGAGCTCACGTCGTTGGTCTTAACTCCGCCGACCTGGGTGTTCGTGATGTTTCCGTTAGCATCACGAGCAAGTTTCACCCCCCCCTGTGGCGCGTAGTTAACACTGACGTTGTTGCCAGACACGCCTGGCATGGATAGGGAGTTGATACCAACCCCACCAGCAGCGGCATCGTTGTAGGTGCTCTGGTAACCAGAGGAAAAGTTGCCACCCTGGTATTTGCCCATGTCAACCTTGGCACCGGTATGGTCCTGCCCTTGGTACTTTTGCAGGGACTTAATTACCTCTTCGGCGCCACCACTGCCCTTACCGTACCTCTGCTTGATGTCGAGCACTTCATTTTCTTTGCTCACATCATTGTCCGGAGTGTCCAGCTGGTATTTTGACTTGAGGTTCTGATACAGATCGTCTGATTGCGCGGCAAGCACTCGTCCCGGGCTCATCACGGCAGCCAAACTGACCACCATAAAGGCCGGATGAAACACAAAAACGATGAAGTAGGTGAAGAGCACGCTCAAGGACGTGTGCTTCATGGTGCTCCCATAGGGCCCGCCGTCTTGTTGCATATCAGACCCCTCCTTTGTAGGTGACACAACAATCGACATAGCGCCAGATCATATAGACGTAGTTCTCTTTCCCCGGACGCGAGCGGCCTCCCTTCATGGTCGACCACTGATGCACCGACTCGCCAAGCCGATGGCAGCAGTTCTCATTGAGAATGAAGTTGGAAGGCATGCTGGTACCGGAGCCATCCCCCTGCTTGGGTGGAGTGAAAAGCGGACGCTTGTTGCTGGATTCGGGCACGGGATAGAGCATCGAGACCTTGTATTGGGAACGCGGCACAAAGTAGGAATAGGTACTGCCGCACATCTCATCCTCACCCATCGTTTTCTCTGCCAGCCCCCGGCGATGCAGAGCTGCCAGCTGACGCTGCACGAGTAGGCTGGAGTTTTGTACCGGGTCCTTGATGCCGTGGATATTTCCTGTATGGGGGTAGATCAGACCATCGCAGCCAGCGCAGAAGTAATTCTTCTCCGATTCAACATTAGCGGTGGTTGCCACGCAGTCTGCCATGCACCAGGCCAGCGCCAGTGGATTAGCGAACACCACCGATTCAGGATTAAGCACGAAGGTCAAAAGGTCATTCGACCACAGAGGGTCGATCTCCGACATCGTGAGCAGGTCGATGTCCTGATGATTGTCCCCAGCACAGGCGGGGATCATGAGCAGATTGAGGAGCTGAAACACCGGGTAAGAGAAGTAGTGCGAGTCCATGAACACGTTCTGAGGCTTGTCGGTCAAGTCTGATGCTCTCTCACGACCGACCTCAAAGCTGCTGTCCTGAAGTTTGATCCCACCGAGGAATGGTGAGCACCAGGGAGTCTTAACCACCTCTTCGATTCTTGCGGGCTGGTAGTAGCCCAATTGCCAACCAATTTCGGGTACACCATTGCTATCGTTGCACATGCAGACAGGTTTGTCCTTCGCGGCGCCCGCTGGCTTCGGGCCCACGCCCATGATCCGCATCGGCAACACACATGACCAACAGATCTTGTCGATGATGCCGGTGAGGATTTTCCCGTCCTCGCAATCAAGGTTGAAATCCTTGCCTGCCTCAGCAGCCAAGCCGGGGATTGAGGTAAGTGCGAATACCCCTGCTAACAGCCAACGTGGAGCTCTCATCGCAGCAACCCCACCATAAACTGGTTGTTCATTACCCATTGAGCAATTTGCGTGCCCATGGTGGGGTAATTGGTGGCGAACACCACCCCTGCCAGGAATCCGCAGGCAATAAAGATGAGTTTCACTGTTGACTCTCCTGCGTGGAATTTATGGCAAACTGCTGCACGGCAAACACTTTGCCGGAAGTGGCCACTACTGTCGGCGTGGCAGCCAGATGGAATCGCTCGATGAGCTCTCGGGGAACGAGCCGGGTTCGAGTTTGCAGATATTCGTTGGCTCGGTTCATCACATCCCAACCCTGATCGCGGCTGTAGTCGGTCGCGAGGATCATCGTTTGCCCCTCGAACGGGTGCTTTTCACGGTACTGCTTCGCCCACTCTAGCTCCAACTGTGACTGCGGGTTGATGACGATCATTCTCAAGGGGGCATACACCTGGGCCAGCGGATTAACTTCAGTCCCGGCTTTGGCCAGCACATTCCCTCTGGGGTCAACGACGTCTTTGACAACCCGCACAGTCGGATCGATCATCCACGATTCATCTTTGCTCGCCGGAGGCAGGCTATGCATCGTCTGGTTTCGCCAGAAGTTCGCGACGGCAGCCCTCTTTTTGGCCTCCCAGTCGATCTTCTGCATCCTGGCCTTCATCTCGTCGATAAGGTTGATCTCCTCGATACGCCAGATAGGACCGACCCTGTTATTAAGGCGATCACGCCCCTGCTGCTGAGCTACTGCGTCTTCGAAGTAGTCGATGTTGATTGAGCCCTCCAGCCGATGGAAGGTCCCATCCCCCATATCCCGAATTAGGGTCGGCACAACGTTGACCCCATATTTTTCGAAGCCAACGGGATTGAGCAGAACTTGTGGTTCCCGATCTTCAGAAACCCCTGCTTTACGGGCGAGCTTTCGCAACTGCATTGCAGTGTCGGTGATGGTGGAGGTGCCCTTGAGTAGACCAATGAAGCTCACCGGCATCGAGTATTTTGCCGCTACCTCCAGGGAGGCCATCAGATCTTTGTCCGACATGGACAGCGAGAGGAACATCATGCCATTGCCCATTGCGGCAGCCTCTGGCTTATCGGTGTTGGGGCTTTTATCTGCGCCCAGTACCGCTACCAGGTCACTTTGCTTCATGTTGCCGAAGACGGAGCTCATTTGCTGGGTTGTTTGCGGTGAGGCGGCTTTCCTCATAGCCTCGGCGGTCAATGCCTGAGCCTTCTCACGCTGCTCATCGGTGATCTGCTCGCTTTCCTTGAGCACGGCTGTCATGGACGGGTCTTTGAGAGCCTGCTGCTGAATGGCTTTAGCCTTGATAGCCATTTCTCTGGCGATACTGTCGATGTCTACGCCGGACGCAGATGTAGCGTCACCTTGGGCAGCAAAGCAGCTACCAGAAAGTAACAGCCCTACCAATAACGTTTTTTTCATCGATCGTTCCCCAGAATCGTGAGTCATAGCTCTTGTCGGTATTCCCCACCAGATAGAGCTGGTGGGGTGGTACGGTGATTGTCTTCTTGAGATCTGAGAGGTCTATTCGCAGCCGCTCCGCTATCCCCTGGAGCGGCACCGGTAGAAAAATCTTTTCGTTCACCCAGATCCCGTCATCCTCAACTCGAACCGTGTCACCGCCTTTGGCCGCCACAATTTTGATGAGTTTTGCTCCTCGGCGGGCGATACGGAGATCTCGGTCAAGAGAGATGGCGTAGATCCCTCCCCTCACAACCTCTCGTTCGTTTTTACTGACAAGGAAAATTTTCTGACTCAAGCAGCCCGAGAACTGGGAAGTCGGCATCCCTATGACAAAATTCGATTTGAAAAGGAAAAAAGTGGCCACAGCAGCAGCGGTAAGGGTGGCTACATCACGCTTGCGGTAATAGCTGGTGGATCTATCCATCGTTGAAAACGCCTGTGTATGTCCCTGTAGGATACCCTATGATATTTCTAAAGGACTGAATGCGCAATGAACCACCACCCGACCGGGTGAATCCAGAGACATCAAAAACGGCGATCATATGGAGCCCGCCATAGGCACTGGTCCTGGGCTACCCCATAAGAAAGACCTCGCTCCCCGGTGAGCGGGGTTCTTGCCACCCCGGGCCCAGCAGCAGGTACCGGCGCTGGGGGCACGGGCGGGAGGTCTCGTTCCGGATCACCCGCCCCGCCGGTGGCCACCCTGGACATCGAGCTCGGCGGCGGCCCGCCAGGCGCCCCGCTTCACCGCCGGACGCCGAACCGAACAGAAAACATCGCTCCCCGGTGAGCTGGGTTTTGCTACCCTGGGGCCCCGCCGGTGGCCACCCTGAGCATCGAGCTCGGCGGCGGCCCGGGGCCAGCAGCATGATCCGGCCACCGCCGGTGGCCACCCTGAGCACCGAGCCGGTGGCTACCCTGGGCACCGAGCCGGTCGGCAGCCCGGAGACCTGCCGCAGGTACCGGC
>RCUL01000311.1_pt1 | contig 29649 bp, 28 predicted proteins | sample 2167521 | NCBI WGS metagenome assembly RCUL01 (sample SAMN09932745, study PRJNA488358) | compost metagenome | feature: garden; material: soil; isolation source: compost soil in acetic acid-enriched culture | place: Germany: Experimental Botanical Garden Goettingen | collected 2016-01-27
CGACAGCGGCTGGTAGCCCCAGGAGCCGCCGAAGGGGTGCTCCATGATCGGCATCAGCTCGATATGGCTGAAGCCCAGCTCGCGGATGTAGGGGATCAGCCGTTCCGCCAGTTCGGCCCAGCTCGGCGGACGCTCGTCGACCCACTGCCAGGAACCGGGGTGCAGTTCGTAGATGGCCAGGGGCTGGTCGTGGGCCTGGTGCCTGGCGCGTTGGGCCATCCAGTCCCGGTCCTGCCAGTCGTGTGCCAGCGGCTCCACCACCCGCGAACTGGTGGCCGGCGGCATCTCCCCGGCCAGGGCGACCGGGTCCGCCTTCAGCGGCAGCAGGCCATCGGCGCCGAGGATCTCGTACTTGTACAGCTCGCCGGCGCCCAGGCGCGGGATGAACAGTTCCCAGACCCCGGACGGGTAGCGCAGGCGCATGGGATGGCGACGGCCGTCCCAGCCGTTGAACTCGCCCACCACCGACACCCGTCGGGCGTTCGGCGCCCAGACCGCGAAGCGCACGCCGGGAATGCCGTCCTGCTCCATCAGCTGGGCGCCCAGGCAGCGGCCCAGGTCGCGGTGATTGCCTTCGGCGAAGAGGTAGAGGTCCGGTTCGCCGAGCAGGGGCCCGAAGGCGTAAGGGTCCTCGGTTTCCTGTTGGCCGCCGGGCCACTGGATGCGCAGGCGGTAGGCCGGGCATTCGCCCAGCTGCAGCTCGAAGAGCCCGTCGGGATCGGTGCGTGCCATCGTCCCCAGTGATTCGCCACTGTCGGCGGCGCGCAGCTCCACCGCTTCGGCGCCGGGCAGCCAGACCCGCACCAGGGTGCCCCGATCCTGCCGTTGCGGCCCCAGGTAGGCGAAGGGATCGCCCTCTTCCGCGCGGCGCAGGCGTTCCAGTCGTTCGTCGGTCATGTACGGTGTCCCAGCAGGTGACGGGCGAGCTCCAGCAGCCCGTTCAGGGGTACGTCGACCCAGTCCGGGCGGTGGCCACTCTCATAGATAACCTCATAGGCCGCCTTTTCCAGGCTGAACAGCGCCAGGGCGGCGCCCTCGCCTTCGCGGCCGTGCCATTCGTGGGGCAGGCCGTTGGCGGCCAGGCGGTAGGCGTCGAGGAAGGCGCTGCGGGCATCGGCGCGATAGCGGGCGACCACCTGGCGGCAGGCGCCCTGCGACTCCGGCGAGCCGTCCGCGCCACAGGCGTTGCGCCGCGCCACGGCCGCCGCGTAGTCGAAGGAACGCAGCATGCCGGCGACGTCCTTCATCGGGCTGTGGCGCTGGCGGCGCTCGTCCAGCGGCCGGCTGGGCTCGCCCTCGAAGTCGATGATATAGGCATCGCCCTGCACCACCAGCACCTGGCCAAGGTGCAGGTCGCCATGCACGCGGATGCGGATGCCGCCGGCCGCCAGGGTCGCCAGCCGGCCGATGACCCGCAGCAGAGCTTCCTCCTCGGCCAGCAGCCACTCCACAGATGTGGCGTCGTCCGGCGCCAGCCGCTCACGCGCCTTGGCCAGGGCGTCCAGCGCCTGGCGCAGCTGGGCGCTGATGGCGGCGGCCCAGGCGGCGCTGTCCTGCTCGCCGCTGGGGCGATAGCCGAAGTCGGCGCTTTCCACCGGGCGCGCCAATACCACGTGCATCTCGCCGATGCGCTTGCCGAGCATCCCGGCGAACAGTTTCAGCTCGGCCAGGGCGTCGAAGTCGCCGGTCGCCGAGCCGCCGGCCAGCTCATCGCGGATGGCCCGGTCGAGGTTGTTCAGGGTCCAGGTCCAGGCGTCGCCCTGGTTGTCGAGGTAAGGCTGCAGGACCATCAGGGTGTGGGGTTGGCCGGCCTCGTCCACCCGCAGCACTTCGCCGAGGAAAGGCGCCACATGGGTGTAGCCGTGGTGGGTGAGGAAGCGCCCCATCTCCACCTCCGGGTGGATGCCCGGGAAGCCGCGGCGCAGCAGTTTCAGCAGCAGCCTGCGGCCGATCAGCGCCGAGCTGTTGGACTGCTCGGCCGACAGCAGCTTGAACTCGGCATCGGCCGCCAGTGGGTAGTCCGCAAGGGCGGGTTCGGGGAGGAACTGCAGTTCGCCGCCGTCGCCACGCAGCACCGAAGCGGCGCGCAGGTGGTTGAGGACTTCCTGGCTGAAGCGCGGCAGGCTGAAGGCGTCGGTCAGCAATTCGACCTTGCGCCCCCGGCGCAGCCGCGCCAGGGCCAGTTGCTGCGGCAGGTCGCTGCCGCTGGCGCGCTCGGGCACCGCCGCCAGGGGCAACTGGTAGAACTCGCTGCCGTGGGCGCCGTGCACCTCCAGCCCAGCCAGCAAGGGCGCATCGGCGCCCTCGCCCAAGGGCATGGCATAGAGCAGGTGGACGCTGCCGGCGGGCAGCCGGTCGGCAGGGAACCAGCGGCGCTTGGGCAGGTACAGCGGCAGGGATTCGAATTCCAGGGCCTGCCGCGCCTTGCCCGCCATCAGCTCGCCGAGGTCCCGCGAGAGCACCAGGGTCTGCAGCTCGGGCATGCGCTCCACGGGCTTCAGGTGCCAGCTGGGCATCTGCGAGGCATCGGCCAGGTAGAACCAGTAGAAACCGTAGGGCGGCAACGTCAGCAGGTAGGTCAGTTGGCCGATGGGCGGAAAGGATGCGCCGCCGAGCATTTCCACCGGCACCCGGCCGTCGTAGTCGGCCAGCTCCAGTTCCACCGCCTGGGCGGCGCTGGAAAGGTTGGCGACGCAGAGGATGCTCTCCTCGCGGCCGTCGCCGTCCCGGTATTCGCGCAGGTAGGCGAGGATCCGCCGGTTGCTCGGCGCCAGCATCTTCAGGCTGCCACGGCCGAAGGCCTTCTGCTGCTTGCGCACGCTGAGCATGCGGCGCATCCAGTTGAGCAGCGAATGGGGGTCGCGGGCCTGGGCTTCGACATTGATGGTCTGGTAGCCGTAGAGCGGGTCCATGATCGGCGGCAGCACCAGGCTGGCCGGGTCGGCGCGGGAGAAGCCGCCGTTGCGGTCCACCGACCACTGCATGGGGGTGCGCACGCCGTCGCGGTCGCCCAGGTAGATGTTGTCGCCCATGCCGATCTCGTCGCCGTAGTAGAGGGTCGGGGTGCCGGGCATGGACAGCAGCAGGCTGTTGAGCAGCTCGACGCGGCGCCGGTCGCGCCCCACCAGCGGCGCCAGGCGCCGGCGGATGCCGAGGTTGATGCGCGCGCGGCGGTCGGCCGCGTAGTAGTTCCACAGGTAGTCGCGCTCGTCGTCGGTGACCATCTCCAGGGTCAGCTCATCGTGGTTGCGCAGGAAGATGGCCCATTGGCAATTGGGCGGGATTTCCGGGGTCTGGCGCAGGATATCGGTGATGGGGAAGCGGTCTTCCTGGGCGATGGCCATGTACATGCGCGGCATCAGCGGGAAGTGGAAGGCCATGTGGCATTCGTCGTCGTCGCCGAAATAGGGATGGGTGTCCTCGGGCCACTGGTTGGCCTCGGCCAGCAGCATGCGGTCGGGATAGCGGGCGTCCAGCTCGGCGCGGATGCGCTTGAGCACGGCATGGGTCTCGGGCAGGTTCTCGCTGCTGGTGCCGTCGCGTTCGATCAGGTAGGGAATGGCGTCCAGGCGCAGGCCGTCCACCCCCATGTCGAGCCAGAAGCGCATGACCCCGAGCACCGCGTTGAGCACCTTGGGATTGTCGAAATTGAGGTCCGGCTGGTGGGAATAGAAACGGTGCCAGAAGTACTGGCCGGCGACCGGGTCCCAGCTCCAGTTGGACTTTTCGCTGTCGATGAAGATGATCCGGGTGCCGGCGTACTTCTCGTCGCTATCGGACCAGACGTAATAGTCCCGCGCCTTCGAACCCTTCTTCCCGTGGCGCGCGCGCTGGAACCAGGGGTGCTGGTCGGAGGTGTGGTTGATCACCAGCTCGGTGATCACCCGCAGGCCGCGGCGGTGGGCTTCGGCGATGAAGCGGCGGGCGTCGGCGAGGTTGCCGTAATCCGGGTGTACGCCACGGTACATGGCTATGTCGTAGCCATCGTCGCGCCGCGGCGAAGGGTAGAACGGCAGGAGCCAGAGGGTGTTGATCCCCAGGTCGGCGATGTAGTCGAGCTTGTCGATCAGGCCGGGGAAGTCGCCGATGCCGTCGTCGTTGGCATCGAAGAAGGACTTCACGTGGACCTGGTAGATCACCGCGTCCTTGTACCACTGCGGGTCGTTGAGGAACGCCGTGCCGCCATTGCGCTTGGCCATGGTCATGCTCCTTTCAGCGCACCGGGCGGATACGCCAGATGCCGAACGGCAGGTGCCAGGGGTCGATACGCATCCACTGCACCTTGCCGTGCCAGACCCAGCGGTTGCCGTTCATCAGGTCCTCGCCCTCGAGGTCGGCGTCGTCGGCCAGGCCGAATTCCCAGAGCGGCAGCTCGAAGTGGGCTTCCTGGGCATGTTCCGGGTCGAGGCTGATGGCGACCAGGATGAAATTGGCCAGGTCCTCGGTGCGCTTGCCGAAGTAGAGGATGCGGTCGTTCCAGGCGTTGTAGGCCTGGAAGCCCAGGTGGGTCTGCAGCGCCGGGTTGTCGCGGCGGATCTGGTTGAGGCGGGATATCTCCGCGCGGATGTTGCCCGGCGCCTGGTAGTCGCGCACGCGCAGCTGGTACTTCTCCGAATCCAGGTATTCCTCCTTGCCCGGCACCGCCGCCGCCTCGCACAGCTCGAAACCCGAATACATGCCCCAGAGGCCGGAGCCCATGGTGGCCAGGGCGGCGCGGATGAGGAAACCGGGGCGTCCCGAGCCCTGGAGGAAACAGGGGTTGATGTCCGGCGTGTTGACGAAGAAGTTCGGCCGGTAGCAGTGGCGCCAGGGCGGCTGGTTGAGTTCGGTGAGGTAGCTCTGCAGCTCGTCCTTGGTATTGCGCCAGGTGAAGTAGGTGTAACTCTGGCTGAAGCCGAGCTTGCCCAGGCGCGCCATCATCGCCGGCCGGGTGAAGGCCTCGGAGAGGAAGATCACCTGCGGGTGGCGCCCGCGCACCTCGGCGATCAGCCACTCCCAGAACGGCATGGGCTTGGTGTGGGGGTTGTCCACGCGGAACAGGGTGACGCCCAGCTCGACCCAGCCCTGCACCACGTCGCGCAGGGCCAGCCAGAGGTCGGGGATGGCGGCCTCGGCATAGAAATCGACGTTGACGATATCCTCGTACTTCTTCGGCGGGTTCTCCGCGTGGCGGATGCTGCCGTCCGGCCGCCAACTGAACCAGCCGGGGTGCTCGCGCAGCCAGGGGTGGTCGGGCGAGCACTGGATGGCGAAATCCAGGGCCACTTCCAGGTTGTTCGCCCGCGCGGCGTTCACCAGCTCGCGGAAATCCTCGAAGCTGCCCAGCTGCGGGTGCAGCGCGTCGTGGCCGCCCTCTTCGCCGCCGATGGCGTAGGGGCTGCCGGGATCGTCCGGCCCGGCCACCAGGCTGTTGTTGGGGCCCTTGCGATGCGTCTTGCCTATGGGGTGGATGGGCGGGAAATAGAGCACGTCGAAGCCCATGGCGGCGATTTCCGGCAGGCGCCGCTGGACATCGGCGAAGGTGCCATGGCGCTGTGGGTCGCCGCTCTCCGAGCGCGGGAACAGCTCGTACCAGCTGCCGAACTGCGCCAGGCGGCGCTCCACGTCCAGCGGGTAGCTTTCGCTGCGCAGCAGATGCGGGCGATGCTCGGCCCGGCGCATCAGTTCACCCACTTCCGGTTCGATCAGCAGCGCCACCTGCTCTTCCCCGGTCTGCCGGGTGTCCAGCCGGTCCATCAGCTCCGCCAGCTCGGCAGCCAGTTCCGCCGGGGCCTCGGCGGCGATTCGCCGGATCAGCTGCGCGCCTTCCTGTAGCTCCAGATGCACCGGCACGCCCGCGCCGAACTTCTTCAGCAGTTCGTAGCGGTAGCTGGCATAGAGGTCCTGCCAGGCTTCTATGGCGAACTCGGCGCGACCGACGGCGTCCGGCACCAGGCACGCCGTCCACAGGTCGTTGCCGAGCGCCTGCATGGGCACCCGTTGCCACTCCGGCTGGCCGGCCTGGCGCCAGAGCAGGTCGGCGGCCAACTGGTCGTGGCCGTCGGCGAAGATCACCGCGCTGACATCCAGCGGTTGATGGCTCAGGCACTTCGCGGCGAAACGCCCCCCCTCGACGACCGGTTCCACCCTTTCGATCGCCAGCCGCGGTTGCTGGGCTGCGCGGACGGCGCCGGTTTCGGATAGCTGAATCGAAAGCATCGCTCCTGGCTCCTTTACGCCTGGCAGACGTTTCGTTCGTTGGAATGCGTCTGGCGCGGCGAGCCGGCGGATGCTGCATCCCGGCAACGCTGGCCTCTTGAGTTCCGAAAGCGCAGCGACGGGAAAAGTTCAGGCGGATTTGCGGGGCCTAGGGTTCCTCCGGCTTGTCCGGCTTGTCCGGCTCGACCGGGTCGACCGGGTCGGCGTCGGGCCTCGGGTCCACCAGCAGCGGAATCACATGCAGTACCAGGAGAGCCAGCAAGGTGCCGAGCAAGGCGGTGGCCTCGCGCCCCAGGCCCACCGCGACGCCAATGGCGGTGGCGGACCAGAGCCCGGCGGCGGTGGTCAGGCCCTTCACGTCCGCGGTGCTCCGGCCCTTGAGGATGGTGCCGGCGCAAAGGAAACCGATGCCGGCGGCGATGCCCTGGATCACCCGGCTCATGGCGTCGTGTCCCGCGCCCTCCTGCTCCATGGACATGACGAAGAGCGCGGAGCCCAGGCACACCAGCATATGGGTGCGGATACCCGCGGCCTTGCCCATCACCTCCCGCTCGTAGCCCAGCAGCCCGCCCAGCAGCACCGCCAATCCCAGGCGCAGGATGGCACGGGTCAGGTGCTCCACCTGGCCAAGGTCGGAGAACTCGCTCAGCAGGGTTGCCAGGATGCGTTCGGTGAAGTCCATCGGCCTCTCCGGTACGGGGCGCATGAACTTCTGAGGCCGGGCCAGCCGCAGAGGTTCGGCCAATCCGAGGCCCGTTCATCAGGACGGCTGAACCTTCAGCCGGGCCCGGCCTTCTTCCGAAGCAAGAGCCGCGCGGCAGTCGGGCCGCGCGACGACGCATCAGGAGGACCACGCCATGCCACGTGGAAGCAAAGCGAAGTACACCGACAAGCAGAAGCGCAAGGCCGAGCACATAGAGGAGAGCTACGAGGCCAAGGGCGTTTCCGAACGCGAAGCCGAGGCCCGTGCGTGGGCCACGGTGAACAAGCAATCCGGCGGCGGCGAAAAGGCCGGCGGCTCCGGCCAGCGCACCAGCCCGGAGACCAAGAAGGCCGCCCGCAAGTCATCGGCCCGCCGCGCCGTGGCGACCCGCCGTGGCGTACCCCGGCCGGGCAGCACCCTGGATTCGATGAGCAAGACCGAACTGATGGACCGCGCCCGCAAACGCAATATCGCCGGGCGTTCGAAGATGCGTAAGCAGGAGTTGATCGCGGCCTTGCGCAAGGCCGGCTGACCCGCTCTCCCCTACCCGCCGCGGTTGGTGTTGCGGCGGTTTTTTTTGCCTCGGATTTGGCGGAGTGCCCCTACTGCTGGCGAATCGTGGCCCGGATGCAATCCGGGAGCGGCGGTTGGATTTTCCCCGGATTTCATCCGGGCTACCGACTGCACGTGCCCCACCGTAGGGTGCGCCATGCGCACCGATCGCGGGGATCAACCTTTGCGCCCCGCTCAACCACTGGTGCGCACGGCGCACCCTGCGTGCTGGCGAATCGTGGCCCGGATGCAATCCGGGAGCGGCGGTTGGATTTTCCCCGGATTTCATCCGGGCTACCGACTGCACGTGCCCCACCGTAGGGTGCGCCATGCGCACCGATCGCGGGGATCAACCTTTGCGCCCCGCTCAACCACTGGTGCGCACGGCGCACCCTGCGTGCTGGCGAATCGTGGCCCGGATGCAATCCGGGAGCGGCGGTTGGATTTTCCCCGGATTTCATCCGGGCTACCGACTGCACGTGCCCCACCGTAGGGTCAGGGCGAAATCGGGTCGCTCGCCGGGAAGGTCTCTTCCAGCGCGTTGTCCACCTGGGACTCCTTCGGCTTGTCGCGCGCCGTGGGATCGCCGCAATGGCATTCGGCATCGCGGCATTGTTTCTGGCCTTCCGGGTGGCGATCGGCGCAGGCGGCGCAGCAGTACGCCTTGCCGTCGCGGACCAGGGCGTTGGCGTCCACCACGCAGGTGCAGTTGGGGCAGGCGCAGCGGTTGTCGTTCATGGCCGAATCCTCTGCAGGAAGAAGCCCATGGGCGTATTCGGCGTACGGATGAAGCAGCTTCCCGGCAGCCTTTGCGGCGCGCTCGGGTAACGGTGCCTACGCTGGGAAAGGAGCGAAACCATGGATCACTCCTCCCTGCCGCCCAGCTCTGCCCGGCGCGCCCCGGCATGGCGCCGTGAACGCTTGCGCGACAGGGATACCCTGACTTTCACGCCAAACCGGTTGGCCGGAATCCAGTTGATCCTGGGACTGTTCATGGAGCCTCCCCGCGCCATCGCGCGTGCTCATTCCTCTTCGTCGCCCGCGGGCGAAACCTTGTCGGTCCAGGGCTTGCCGTCCAGCGGGGCGGATCGGCCCAGCTCGGCTTCATCGAGGCCGATACCGCCGCCGATCTCGGACTCGTCGACGCGGCGCAGGTCGGCATCGGCCGGCGTATCCGACGCACCGGTGCCGGTCAGGTCGTAGAGGGTGTCGGGGCTGAGGTCATCGAGGGTGACGTTGTCTTCGTGCTCGCTGTCGGTCAGGGTTTCGCCGCCGGTCATGCCGCTCTCGGCCACCCGCTCCGGCGGAAACTCCTTCTCGACCTCGCCGGCCGGGCGCTGGTCGCCGATGCGGCCCTGGCGCTCGTCGCGCTCTTCACTGAAATCCAGCTCGCGCACCGAGCGGTCCTCGGTGTCGTCCGGCGCTGGCGGCGTGGTTCTGTCGCGAATCATCTGGCTTCTCCAGCTGAGTACCTAACTCAATCGACTGGAAGCCACGACCAATGATTCAGACTTTTTGCCGGGAGGCCCGGCGAAGGGGTTAGAAGTGCAGGCGTTCGCGCTGGTCGAACTCGTCCCGGGTGGCCCGGGTGTTATCGTCCGCATCCCCGGCCGGGGCCCGCACGACCCGGCTCTCGAAGTGGAACACCGGCGCCTGCTGGCGCAGCACTGGCCGGCTGTCCCCGGGGCCACGCCCGGCGTACTGGCCGTAGATGCCCAGCAGCAACACGCCGAACAGCATGCAGATACCCAGGCGCTGGAGGCTGCGCGAATCCTTGCGGGGCGGTTGGCGCAGGACCAGGGCTCGCGCCCTGCGCCGCTTCGGGCTGGAACGTCCCATCAGTCGTCCAGCAATTTGTCCATCAGTTCGAGGGCCAGCCGCTGGGCGCTGGTTTCATCCCGCAAGTCCTGCTCGCGGATGCCGGCCACTGTCGTTCGGGGTATGGCGAGATGCTGGTTGCTGAGGATGATGGAGCAACTGCCATCGTCCCCCCACAGGCATTCGAACTGGAAGGTAACGCTGATCTTGTTCAGGGTGTCCTCAACCTGGCGATGCATCAAATTATTCATTCTCAGTCCTCTCACCAATCGAGCAGCCGGACTTGAAAACCTAGCAGGGAACGTCCACTCGTAAATGCTGGCGAACCGCCTTCCGTCGAGCAGTTGCCAAGCGCCATCAGGCAAGGCCCGATGCAGAGCGATTCGCGCAGTTCGCCCTGCTGTCGCGCCGAAATGGGCGCCGACGAACGGTTACCGTGCCATTGTTCTGGCACCATTGATTTGACGAATTTCTCGCAATCCCACTGATTCTGGCTATGGTTTTTTGTGCCCCGTGCAAACGGGTACGGAAAGCCTCGGGTTTCCCCACAACCTTGTTCCAGAGCGGGCCGCTGCGCCCGTCTCGTGGTTTCGTGCGCCTCGAAAAAACCAGGGAACAGCCAACTGAAAAGGAGATCGGTCCGTGCAAGCCATTCAATCCATTGCAGCGCAGTATCTCGCCGAGGAACTCGTCGACTTCAAGGTACGCTTCCAGCAGCGCCCGGATGGCGCGCTGGTCCTGGAATTGCGCGACCAGCGGGGCAAGCGCCTGGTGCGCCGGGCGATAGACCGCGAGGAGCTGTGCAACGGCGAGTTCCTGCGAACCCTGGTGGAAAGGATCAGGCGCGACCTCATCCTGGAGTCGGGCCCGCTGCAGGAAGGCCAGGCCATGCAGTTCAAGCACGGCTCCGAGCTGCCCAGCTTCATCCCCAACCAGCCGCGCCGGGAACGCAAGGTGGTGATGGCCGGCGCGCGCCTGCAGGCCCGCTGCCGCGCGTGAGCCCGAGTGTCGGACCCCGCGCCTACGGAACTTCCCCGTCCCCCCCTCTTCTACCGTCAGAGAGGTTCGGAACTGGAGGACGCCCCATGTTTCGCAGCATTGGAATCCTGATGTTCGCCCTGCTCGGCCCCCTTCCCCTGGCCTGGACCGCACAGGCCGCCGATGAGATCAGCGCCCAGGAGTTCGTGACCAGGGCCACGGCGAACGGCATCGCCGAGGTCCAGGCCGGCAGCCTGGCGCTGCAGAAGGGCACGTCGCTCAAGGTCAAGGAATTCGCCCGGATGATGGTCACCGAGCACGCGGCGGCCAACCGGCAACTCATCGCCCTGGCGCAGAAGCGCAGGATCAAGGTGCCGGAGACTCCGGCACTGATGGCGAGGGCCAAGCAGAAGATCCTCGAATTGCGTGGCGAAGCGTCCTTCGACCGTGCCTATGCGAACAACCAGGTGGTGGCCCACAAGGCCAGCGTCGCGCTGTTCCACCGGGCGGCCAACTCGGAGGATGAGGACATCCGCGCCTTCGCCATCCAGACCTTGCCGCAGCTGGAACAGCACCTGCGCCTGGCCGAGGACCTGGCGGTCGACGTGGGCGCCAGCCGATAACGCGTCGATTGCGGCCGCCAACCGCGAGCGGGGCTATGATCCGGATAACCCCTTCCACTCGGGGCGGCGGTTCCGACCCACCCGGCTGAGGTAGCGCAAGCCATGTCCAGCTCGCCGTTGCTCCAGCGTTTCGAAGGCCGTCTGGTGCTGGTCGGCTTCGGCTGCATCGGCCAGGGCGTGCTGCCGCTGATTCTCCGCCATATCGACCTGGACCCGAGCCGTGTGCTGGTCCTCTGCCCCGATCCGCGCGGCCAGGCCGTTGCCGAAGCGCAGGGGGTGCAGTTCCGCCGCCTGGGCCTGGACGCGGCCAACTACCGCGACGAGCTGGCGCCGCTGCTCGGGGCCGGGGATTTCCTGCTGAACCTGTCGGTGAACGTCTCCAGCCTGGCGCTGCTGGAGTTCTGCCGCGAGCGCGACGTCTTGTACCTGGATACCTGCATAGAGCCCTGGGCCGGCGGCTATACCGACCCCGGACGCTCCCTGTCCGAGCGCTGCAACCACGCCCTGCGCGAGAGCGTCCTGGCCCTGCGCCGCCCCGGCGAGGATGCCCCTACCGCGCTGCTGACCCATGGCGCCAATCCCGGCCTGGTTTCCCACCTGGTGAAGCAGGCACTGCTGAACCTGGCCGCCGGCCTCGGCCAGCCGGTGCCGGCCCCGACCCTGCGGGAGGAATGGGCAGAACTCGCCGAGCGCCTGGCGGTGCGCTGCATCCACATCGCCGAGCGGGATTCGCAACAGGGGCTGCGGCGCAAGGCGGACGACGAGTTCGTCAACACCTGGTCCATCGCCGGCTTCATCAGCGAAGCCTGCCAGCCCGCCGAACTCGGCTGGGGCAGCCATGAGCGGCACATGCCCAGCGACGGCCGTCGCCATGCCAGCGGCTGCCAGGCCTCCATCTACCTGCAACGACCCGGCGCGGCGACCCAGGTGCGCAGCTGGACGCCGACGACAGGGCCGACCCTCGGCTACCTGATCAGCCATGCCGAGTCGATCTCCCTCGCCGACTATTTCACCCTGGGCACGGGCAGCGAGCCACGCTATCGGCCCACGGTGCACTACGCCTACCAACCCTGCGACGACGCGATCCTCTCCCTGCGCGAACTGGCCGCACGCAACTGGCGAGCCCAGCGCCAGGCGCGGCTGCTGGACGCCGACATCACCGGCGGCCGCGACGAACTGGGCGTGCTGCTGCTCGGCCATGGGCGGCAGGCCTACTGGTACGGGTCGCGGTTGTCCATCGAAGAGGCCCGCGAACTCTGCCCGCAGAACAGCGCCACCAGCCTGCAGGTGACCGCCTCTGTGCTCGCGGGGGTGGTGTGGGCCATGAGGCATCCGCGGCGCGGCATCCTCGAGCCTGAGGAGCTGCCCTTCGCCGACATGCTGGCACTCATCCGCCCTTACCTGGGCGAAGTGGCCGGCTTCTATGCCGACTGGAACCCGCTGCAGGACCGCGGAAGGCTGATGGACGAGGAACTGGACCGCGACGATCCCTGGCAGTTCGTCAACTTCCTGGTCCGTTGACCCCAGCCGCCGCCGCAAGGCGGCGGCCGGAGCGGGTCAGCTGCGGGCGCGCTCGACGTTGCGCAGCGCCTTGATCTGGTCGTGGTTGCGCAGCACGCCTTCGTACTGGCGCTGGACCATGGCGCGGACATCGGTGGGCAGTTGGTGGTGCAGGGCTTCGGCGTAGTGCTTCTTGGCCACGTCTTCGCCCCGTTCGCACTCGTTGAGGATGGCCTCTTCGTCCTTGCCGGTGACCAGGGACTTGAGGTCCACCCAGCGACGGTGCAGGTCACCGCTGACGCTGGTGCTCTCTTCGGGCTTGCCGCCCAGTTCCAGTACCGCCCGCTGCAGCTCGACGGCAGCGCTGCCGCACTCGCGCGAGCGCTCGATGAAGAGGTTCTTCAGGTCCGGGCGCTTGACGTCGTCGGCGCAGACCTTGAAGCCGGCCTCGCCGTCCTTGCTGGTCTCGATCAGGTTGTTGAGTACACGGATGATTTCTTTGCGGTCGTTCGCGATATCCATGGGTCCGTCTCCCGGATCGACGTGGGCGGGGCCACGCCGAGCCTATGGTTGGAGTGGGGCCCGCACGGGGCCTACCCTGGTTCCGACGTGGGGGCGTGGCGGATCGTTCAGGCTTTTTTTGACTCGGCCCGTTGCCGCCTCCCTCCCCTCCCGCCCCGGCGATGAATGACCCGGAGAACGTCAACCCCGGAGGCGGTCACAACTCCATGCCTTTCTCCCGTGCAGCACGAGGCGAACCATGGACAAGAGCAAGAGCGACAAGACCCCCGCCCTCACTCCCAAGGAGGAGCAGGAAGTCAGCAAGGGGCAGCCGCCGCGCGCAGCGGTGGTCCACGAGATCATCCGGGTGCAGGGCGACAAGGAGCTGCAACGCACGGTCGCCGCGCTCTGGTGGTCGGCCTTGGCCGCCGGGCTCTCCATGGGGCTCTCGCTCATGGCCATGGGCCTGTTGCGCGCACGCCTGGACGGTGTCGAAGGCGCCCACGCCCTTGCCAGCATCGGCTACTCGGCGGGCTTTCTCGCCGTGATCCTGGCCCGCCAGCAGCTGTTCACCGAAAACACCCTGACCGCCGTACTGCCGGTGATGAGCAAACCCACCGTGGGCAACTTCGGCCGTCTGCTGCGCTTGTGGAGCGTCGTGCTGGCGGGCAACCTCGCCGGCACCCTGCTGGTGGCGTGGGTGATGCTGCACCTGCCGATCTTCGACAGCGCCACCGATGCCGCCTTTCTCGAGATAGGCCACAAGCTGATGGAGAACGACAGCGGGCAGATGTTCGCCAAGGGCATCGTTTCCGGCTGGATGATCGCCACCATGGTGTGGATGATCCCGGCCCAGGAACAGGCCAAGTTCTGGATCATCATCCTGGTCACCGGCCTGATGGCCCTGGGCGACTTCACGCACATAGTGGTGGGCGCGGTGGAGGTGTCCTACCTGGTCTTCGCCGGCGAGCTGGCCTGGGCCGAGTTCTGGCTGGTGTTCGCCGGCCCGACCCTGGCCGGCAACATCGTCGGTGGCAGCTTCATCTTCGCGCTCATCAGCCACGCGCAGATCCGCAGCGACGTCGAGCTGCAGGAGTCGGAGCGGGAGAAACGCCGGGCACAGCTGGCGGAGGAATCGAAGTCCTAGGGCGCCCGGTGCACCTCCAGGGCCACCGCGGCGATGCGCTCGGCACTGGCGTAGGAGTCTTGCGCCAGCTCTTCTCCGAACACGTCCGGGTCCAGCTCGCGATAGTGCCATTGGTAATCGCTGTCGCCGAGGAAACCCAGCACCCGCTCATAGAAGGGGTCCTTGCCGGCGACCATGGCCACGCCGGTGTAGAGCAGCAAGGTGCCGCCCGGGGCCAGGCGTCCCAGTCCGCCGTCGAGAATCGCCAGGGACAGTCCGCTGCCCAGCTCGCCACCGCCGTGCCGGTAGGTACGCTGGGCGGCGTCCAGCAGGTAGGGCGGGTTGGCCACTATCAGGTCGAAACTGCCCTCGGCTTCGCGCAGCAGGTCGCTGGCGACGGCCCGGACGCCCCGGGTGCCGGCCAGGCAGGCATTGATGCGGGTGAACTCCAGGGGCCGGCGATTGATGTCCAGGGCCTGTACCTCGGCCTCGGGGAAGCGCATGGCGATCTGGATGGCCGCCGCGCCCGCGCCGCAACCGACATCCGCCACCTGGTGGATGCCCCTGCCGTCGCTGGCGTCCAGCAGGCGGTCGATGGCCTGGACGAAGCGATAGGTGTCCGGGCCGAAGAACACCGCATCGGCCTCCTCGGTGGGGAAGCTGGAGTGCACATAGAGGCCTTCGCCGAGGGTCGACCAGCGCACCTTGCTGCGGAACCCGTCGACCCCGGCCACCAGCACGTCGGCGGCTTCCATCAGCCTGAAGATTTCCTCGTCCAGGGCGCCACGCACGAAGGGACGGCTCCAGCCGAACACCCCGGTCAGGTCTTCGGCCATGGCGTTCTCCCGGCGCTGGTTGATGCGCGAATGGGTCAGCGGGGTCACGGTGGTGAAGCGATAGCCCCTGGCGCGCAGGGCTTCGCCGAGTTGCAGAAGGGCCTGGTTGCGCTCGGAGAGCGCGCTGCAGGATTCCTTGGTCATCATGGCTACCTCGTCGAATTCATCGGATCTGGGCAGTGAACAGGCGCGTGGCGAGCAGGCCTGCCGGCCGGTGATGGGCGGCCGGCGCCATGAGCTGGATCAGCCGCTCCAGCTTGCCTCGGGAATCGAGCCGGGCCAGTTCGGTTTCGAGGGCGCGGCCCTCGGCATTGAAATCGTCTTCCTGCGCCGCGAGCGGCTGCGCCTGGGGCACCGGGCGGCGCCAGGGACGCGAGGCGGCGGCCGGATTGGCCAGCCAGTCGCCGGCTATCCAGTCATGCAGCAGCTGTTTCTCGAAGGGGCTGAACACCCCGAACATGGCCGAGCCCTCGCCTTCGGTGAGCTGCCAGAAGCGGCTCGCGCCGGGCGCCTCGTGGCGGCGAATCCAGCCCCGCGCCTGCAGGGCTTGCAGCAATCCGCCCATCTGGCCCGGACGCCGGAGCCACTGGTTCAGCGGGCGGCCCTGCAACCGCGAATGATCGGAATGGACCCTGCCGGCGACGCGCCGCTTGCGCTCCAGCATGGCCAGCAGCTCGCGCTCCAGGTCGAAGGACTGGATCACGGCGGTCGAGCCGAGGCCCAGGTCGTTGAGCCGATAGCCCAGGGCGACCCGACGCAGGAAGTCGCTCCGGTCGCCCACCAGCGGCAGGTTGTCCAGCACCGCCTGCACGGCGCGGCGGGCATGGCCGCAGCTGGCGTTGTCGATGGTGACGTGGAGCCGGAAGTAGTGCGGGTCGATGCCCAGCTCCGGCAGTTCGCGGGAACAGATCAGCAGGTGCAGGGGCAGTTGCTCGTAGCCCAGGTTGTAGCCGATCACCTCGGGCAGGTAGTCGCCCGCCAGTCGCCCCATGGCCAACTGCTGGGCGCCCTGGATGTAGTGGGCATCGACCAGGCCGTCGAGGTCATCGCAGCCGTGGCGGGCCAGCAGGCGCTGGTAGATGAGCACATGGTTCTGTTCCGGCACGCCCTCGCCGAGTTCTTCCAGGTAGGTGCGCACCAGGCCCTGGAAACGTTGCTCGTGCCAGTGCGGCAACAGGCCATGGAGCCAGGCGCCATCCACCAGCTTGGTCGGCGCCACGCCACGCAGGAAGTACAGCGCATGGGCGCGATTGCGGAAGTAGCGCCGCGGCTCGCCCTGGCAACGCCCCGCCAGGTAGTCGGCATAGGCTCCGGTGGTACGCCGGGCCCTGGCTTCCATCCAGGGGCGCAGCCGTGCGGGGTCGGCCGGCAACTCGCAGGGCAGCTCCGCCGCCTGGCGCAGCTGCCCGTCCAGGAATCGCCGTGCCAGATGCAGGGTCAACGCCGAATCGGGCTGCTCCAGCAACTGCCGATAGAGGGCCTGGACCTTGCCAGCCGGACTGGAGGCGGTGTCCTGCGAAACCTTGTGGCGTCTTTGCGGAAGGGAAATGTCCATGCTTCGCTCCTTGAGGTCCTGAGTCTGGGAGCGTTGGCCGCCGACAAAAATTCAGCCGAGGAGACAAGCGGAACTTGAACTCGCGGCCGAACACGGCATCACTTGGAGAACACCCATTCGGCCGGCCAGCATGTCCAACGATCGCAAGGCACCCAGCTTCGGCATCGAGGAAGAGTTCTTCCTGGTGGACAGGCGCAACCGCGACATTCCCGCGCAGCCACCGGCCGGCCTGTTCGAGGCCGCTCGCGACGCCCTCGGCGAGCGGTTGGCCGAGGAGATGTTCCAGAGCCAGCTGGAGCTGGTGACCCCGGTGCTCCGGGACCTGGCCGAGGCGCGCGCCTGCCTGCTGGAACAGCGCACCCGCCTGGCCCAGCTGGCCGCAGGTTTCGGCCTGGGCCTGGTCTGTGCCGGCTCGCACCCCTTCGCCGACTGGCACGCCCAGCAGGCCAATACGTCGGCGCGCTACCGCCAGCTGTTCGACGACTATCGGCTGATCGCCCAGCGCAGCCTGCTCTGCGGCCTGCATGTGCATGTGGGCATACCGCCGGACGCCGACCGCGTGCGGGTCATGAATCGCGTGCTGCCCTGGTTGCCGCTGTTGCTGGCCCTCAGCGCCTCCTCGCCGTTCTGGCTCGGCCGGCCCAGTGGCTGCATGAGCTACCGCCAGGTGGTCTGCGGCGAATGGCCGAGGATGGGCCTGCCGGACGAGCACTTCCCAGACGAACCGGCCTTCGAGGCCTATGTGCAATGGTTGCTGGCCTCCGGCTCGATCCGTACCGAGAACGATATCTGGTGGTGCATCCGCCCTTCTGCGCGCTTCCCCACCCTGGAACTGCGCATCACCGACGCCTGCCCGTCGGTGGAGGACGCCCTGTGCATCGCCGGGCTGTTCCGCGCCCTGGTGGCCGGTGCCATGCACGGCGACGACGGCGATCCGCTGGAGTACCCGCTGCAGCGCCTGGTGCTGGCGGAGAACTACTGGCGGGCGCGGCACCTCGGCATCCACGCCATGTTCATCGACGACACAGGCGAAGCGAGCCTCTCCGCCGGCGCCTGGCTGGCCAGGGCCCATGCCTTTTGCGGCGCCCTGGACGAGTCCATGGCCGATGGCGCCGCCTTCGCCCGGGCCCGGCACATCCTGCGCTACGGCAGCAGTGCCGACCGCCAGTTGCAGGGCTACCGGGAAGCCCTGGATGCGGGATTGCCGAAGCAACAGGCGCTGGTGGCGGTGGTGGATGAATTGCTGGTGGAGAGCTGCGGGGGGTAGTCCCGTATGGCACTTGCTCCACCGTAGGGTGCGCCATGCGCACCGGTCGCGGGATTCAACCCTTGCGCCTTGCTCAACCATCGGTGCGCACGGCGCACCCTACCTGGACAACCCTGTCGCGTGGGTCATTCCTGAAGAAAATCCCTGAACCCCGCCCCGCTCCCCCGCGTCCGAATTCATATGGAGAGTCGAAAAACCACCTCCAGTACGGAGATCGACATGAACGTTCAAGGCATCTACCACGCCGCCCTTCAGAACTGGGCCAATCCAGTCGCCGCCAATGCGATTGCGGAGCAAGACAGCGAAATCGCCCCCAACGAGTTCGTCACCCGGGTCACAGCCGCCGACGCGGTCAGCATCGAGTCTGCGGAGATCGCGCTACAGAAAGGCCAGTCCGCCGCTATTCGCGCTTTCGCCCTCCAGGCCATGGTCGAGCACAGCCGCTGCGCAGGCGAACTCCAGGCCCTGGCCTGCCGCAAGTACCTGCATGGCGGGCTCGACAACTGCCCGGACAACGCCGTCATCCGCGATCTCCACGCCCTCGATCCGAAGGCGTTCGACCCCGCCTACGCCCACTGCCAGGTCCTGGCCCTGGAAGAAAGGGTCGAACTGCTGGCCCTTGCCGCCCGCCAGCTCGATGACCTGGAACTGGAGGCCTTCGCCCATTCCGCCCTGCCGACATTTCGCCAGCTGCTGAACACGGCCCAAGGCCTGGCAGCGGCCCATCCCGCGCGCTGACCCGCGCCGCTGCCCGTCACGGGCTGATGCTCGATGAGTTTCATCCTGTGGATGCTGGTACTGGGCAGCATCCTGCTGATTCTCGCCCTGGCCTCGGCCTACCTGCGGCTGCTACCGGTTTCCACCTCCGCCCTCTACCTGCTCTTCGGCCTCGCCATAGGTCCGCTCGGACTGGGCCTCTGGGACGACGAACTGGGCGGGGTCAGCCAGTGGCTGGAGCGGCTGGTGGAGGTCACGGTGCTCATCTCCCTGTTCGTTGGCGGCCTGCGCCTGCGCCTGCCGTTCCGCGCGCCGGAGTGGCGCGCCGCCTGGCGGCTGGCCGGCCCGGTACTGGTGGGCACCATCCTCGGCCTGGCGCTGTTCGGCCATTACTTCCTCGGGCTGGACTGGGGATTGGCGCTGCTCCTGGCTGCCATCCTCTCGCCCACCGATCCGGTGCTGGCCAGCCTGATCCAGGTGAGCCACGCCAGCGACACCGATCCGATGCGCTTCGCCCTCAGCGGAGAGGCCGGCCTGAACGACGGCATCGCCTTTCCCTTCGTGATCGCCGGGCTGCTGCTGATGGAGTACCAGCACCCGGCCGAAGTGCCGCTGCGGGAAGGATTCGAGTGGTTCCTGCGCTATGTGCTCTGGGCGATTCCCGCCGGGCTGGCGCTGGGCTTCCTGCTAGGGCGCGGGGTGGGCCAACTGGTGATCCACTTGCGCGCCCGGCACACGGATACGGCGGTGTCACCCAACGATTTCCTCGCCCTGGCGCTGATCGCCATGTCCTATGTGGGTGCCGAGAGCATCGGCGGCTGGGGCTTTCTCGGTACCTTCGCCGCCGGCCTGGGCCTGCGCCATGCCGAGGTGGCCACCAGCAGCCACGAACAGGTGCCGGCAGAAGACGCCGCCAGCGGTGGCGAGCGCCGCGAAGGCAGCCACAGCCAGGCGATCATCGATTTCCGCGAGGACGAGGGCCAGCACCGGCAAGTGGCGGCCGGCGCCCTGATGGTGGACATACTCTCCTTCGGCAACCTGCTGGAGCGCACCCTGGAAGTCCTGCTGGTGACCATCCTCGGCGCCCTGCTCCATGCCCATTGGGACTGGCGCGCGCTGTACCTGGCCCTGGGGCTGTTCCTGCTGGTGCGCCCGGCCATGGTCATGGCGCTGCTCGGCGGGCGCCTGCTGGCACCCTCGCAGAGATTGCTGGTGGGCTGGTTCGGCATTCGCGGCATCGGCAGCCTCTATTACCTGTGCCATGCCTTGAACCTGGGTCTGGACGGGAAAGCCGCTGCGCTGGCGAGCGACCTGGTGCTCAGCGTGGTGGCCCTGAGCATCCTGCTCCACGGCCTGACCATCCAGCCGCTGCTGGAGCGCTACCAGAAGTAAAGATCCAGGTTCGTAGAAGGTGGACCTGCTCTTGCCGCGGGGCCTGCCTGCGTATCCGGCGCGCAACTCCTGTACTTGCCCCACCGTAGGGTGCGCCATGCGCACCGATCGCGGGACTCATCCCTTGCACCTCGCTCGACCGTTGGTGCGCACGGCGCACCCTACCTGGCCAGCGCGGTCGCGATATCCAGACGCGCCGGCCCAGGCCGGCGCCGGGAGGCTTACTCGACATCCCGCCAATGGGGATCGCCGCACTGGCAGGTGGGGTCGCTGCAATGGTGTTCGCCCTGTGGGTGCTGGTCGGCACAGGCCTCACAGCAATAACCCTTGTCTTCGCGGTAGACCGCCTGGTCGCCCAGGCTGCAGATGCAACCGGGGCATGCGCAATGTGCCTCTCCCATGATGCTGTCCTCCTGGCGGCGGATTGCCTACTCAATCGACCGGGCGCCCCCCAGGAAGATTCAACCTCAATCACTGAACGGGGCTGACCTTGAGCACGCAGGAGATGGTCTGGCTGCGGCCGTCCCAGATATAGCGGAAGTGCTGGCCTTGCACCGGCAGGGTCACCGCCGGCGGGCGGAACGCGGCCACGCACTCATGCCCCGGCAGACGCACGCTGCCGTAGAGCAGGCCCCACTTCCCGGCATTGCGATGGAGCCCGGCGAAGGCCTGGCTGGTGCCGTAGCCCAGCGGATCCGGCTCGTGCAGGTCGGCGCGGTCGCGCACGTCGAGCATCGGGCTGACCACCTTGTTGACGTAGGCACGCATGGTGATTTCGATGCTCGCCTCCTGGGTCGCGCGCCAGAAGCGCTCCTGGTGGTAACGGGTCTCGGCGATGGCCGCATCCACGGAACTGGCGCAGTAATAAACGCCGAAGGAACCATCGGAGAAGCGGCTGGCGCGTCCGATATGGGTGAACACCGCCATCACCACGGTGGCGCCGGCGCCGCTGACGCGGTCTTCGGGGGCGACGCGGGTGATCTCCCCGGCCTGGTCGCGCAGGCGGTCGTTGGTCATGGCCTCGATGGCGTAGGCCAGTTCGAGGTCGCCGGGATCGAGGGTGTCCTCGAACACCGAAATGGGCGGGAAGGCACTGTTGACCAGGCGATAGGCCTTGTTCCACTCGGGTATCCGTTCCACCAGCAGCTCATCGGCCATCAGCCACGCACCCCGTCGAGGTAGCGACGCACGTCGGCCACATCCACCACCTGTCCACCGAGCATGTACTCCAGCGCGCTGCGGCCGTTGAAGGGCGCGGCGCTGTTGGCCTTGTGCACCCATTCGTAGGCGCGCTCCTCGTGGTTGCTGAAGAGGATGCGCAGGGATTTGTGGATGCCCATCAGGTAGGAGATGCGCTCCAGGGTGTCGTGGGGCAGGCGCACGCTGGGCAGCTTCTTGTAGCTGAAGTAGGTGGTGTTGCCGATGGAGCCCAGCAGGGTGCGCTGCTGCTCCTTGTTGCAGCCCCACTTGTCCATGAGGTTGAAGAAGAACTTCAGCGCGACGCGGCCTGCTTCGCCGCTCTGGAGGTCCGGGCTGGCATGGCTGGCGGGAATGTTCATGGCGTCTCCTGGGAGAGGTGCTTTGGTGCCAGTCTACTCCCGATCCGAATTAATTCAACTTTATGATTCGGATGCGCATCAACCCGCGCCCTTTCCACCAGTTGCCCGGGGCAGGCAATGGAAAAAAACGCCAAACAGCCGGAGCGCTTTCGACCTAGGCCTTGGCCCCCACGCTGGCTAGAGTGCCGACGCAAGCTACTCGCGAGGGCCACCGTCATGCTCGAAGCCACTTCCGCCCGCCCCTCCCGTTACCTGGAGAACCGGCACCTGGCGCTGGCCCTGTTCGCCGAACAGGGCTACGGCCAGGTGAGCATGCGCGACCTGGCGGCGCAGTTGGGAATCAAGGCCGGCTCCATCTACCACCATGTGGAGAGCAAGGAGGCGCTGCTGTTCGAGTTCATCGAGGAGCTCTACGAGCAACTACTGGACAACGCCGCCCTGGCCGCGCGTCGCCACCTTGAGCCGGCCGCACGGCTGGCCGCACTGATCGACGCCCACCTGGCCCTGCACGAGCCCATGGGCCTGCATTTCCGCCTGGCCGAACTGGAAGCGCGCTGCCTCTCCGGCGACCGTCTGGAGCAGGCACGCGACCTGCGCCTGACCTATGAGCGGGCCCTGCTGGAACCCTTGCAGCAATTGGCCGGACAGCCCCTGGACGCCGCCGGGCGCGGGGCGGTGGCCAGTATCGTCTCGCTGCTCAACCAGCTGCCGGCCTGGCTGGATGCCGGCGGGCTGCCGGCCGGCCAGGGACGCGAACTGATGACCCGGATGATCCTGGGGACGGTGCGCGGGGCGTTGCGGTTGCCTTGAACGGCAGCGGCACTAACCCTGTGGGGGCGATTTCAATCGCGATGCAGGTCGAAGACCTGCTCAAAACGGGGCGCTACGCACCCTTTCGCGAATGAATTCGCTCCCACAAGCCGAGCTCAGCCCACCGACTCCAGCAACCCGCCCAGTGCCTGCAACGGACGCACGGCGCGCGGCAGCGAATTGCGGCGCTTGCCGGCGAACTGGTAGAGGGACGCGGCAATCTCCTCGGCGCGCACCGGCAGCACCGACAGCAGGGTGTCGCTCAGGCCGTGGCTGGCCTGGCAGAAGCCCTGCATGAACACCGCGGCCTTGAAGCGCTCGTCGGCCTGTACCCGGTAGTCGCGGCCCACTTCGTAGTCGTTGAGGTATTCCTCCACCGGTGCCAGCAGTTCGCGGTGCATCTGCCGCTCGTAGCCGGTGGCCAGGACCACGGCATCGTAGGCATGGGTTTCCACCTCGCCGCTGGCGCTGTTGCGCAAGGTGATGGCGATGCCCGCGCCGCTGGCCTCCACCTTCTCCACCTTGCGCAGGCAGCGGAACGCATGGCGTTGCTGGCCGGAGACCTTCTGCCGGTAGAAGATGCCGTAGATGCGCTCGATCAGGTCCAGGTCCACCACCGAGTAGTTGGTGTTGTGGTACTCGTTGATCATCCGCTCGCGGTCGGTGCTGGGCTGGCGGAACACCAGGTCGGTGAAGTCCGGGGAGAAGACTTCGTTGACGAAGGGGCTATCGTCCGCCGGTTTGAGGGAGGAGCCGCGCAGGATCATGTCCACCTTGACGCAGGGGTAGCTGTCGTTGAGGTCGATGAAGGCCTCCGCCGCGCTCTGGCCGCCACCGATGATGGCGATGCGCATGGGCGTACCGTTGACGCAGGGCTGCCTGGCCATGCGCTCCAGGTACTGGGCGTGGTGGAAGATCCGGGCGTCGTCCTTCAGGTGGGCGAAGGGCGCCGGGATTCGCGGCGTACCGCCGACGCTGACCACCACCGAACGGGTGCTGCGGGCGGTCTCGCGGCCGTTGGCGTCACGCGAGATCACTTTCAGGCTTTCGACGCTGCCACCGGCCAGCTGCGGTTCCACGCGCAGCACCTGCTCGCCATAGCTGGACTGCTCGGCGAAGTGCCCGGCGACCCAGCGCAGGTAGTCGTTGAACTCCATGCGGCAGGGGTAGAAGGTGCCGAGGTTGATGAAGTCCACCAGGCGGCCGTGCTGGTGCAGGTAGTTGACGAAGGAATACGGGCTGGTGGGATTGCGCAGCGACACCAGGTCCTTGAGGAAGGAAATCTGCAACTCGCTCTGGGCCACCAGCGTATTGCCGTGCCAGCGGTAGTCGGCCTGGCGGTCGATGAACAGGGAACGCAGCGCGCCGTGCTCGCCGGACATTTCCTCCAGGGCGATGGCCAGGGCGATGTTCGAAGGGCCGAAACCTATGCCGATCACGTCGTGGATCTGGGGCGGGGTGTGTATCGGGGTCATCTCGTAGTCCTCTGAGTCATGAGCCAGCCAGGCGATGGGGGCATGTCGTCTGCATGCGTGCTCAGAAGTAACGAGAAGTGTCTGCGGAAATTTAACTGCCGTAGTAGTCCCGAGCAGCTGTGGGGGCGATTTCAATCGCCAAGCAGGCCGAAGGCCTGCCCTTCGATGTCTCAGGGGACGCTGCGCGTCCCTTAGCGAATGAATTCGCCCCCACAAGACAGGTATCCCCTGCCGGATCCGCGCTCAGGCCTCCCACTCCCGTATGCGAACGCGGCAATGCTTCATGGCGTTGACGATGTGCTTCTCCACCATGCCCTTGGAGATCCCCAGGCGCTCGGCGATCTCCGGATGGGTCATGCCTTCGAGCTTGCGCAACAGGAAAGCGTCGCGGCAGATGGCGGGCAGCTCGTCGAGGGCGCGCTCGACCATGTCCAGGCGCTGCTCCCGGTAGAAGGACGACTGCGGCGAATGGGCACGCGGCCCCTCCTCCTGCTCCAGCACTTCCAGCGGCTCGTTGCGGCGCACCAGGTTGCGCCGGTGCTCGTCGATCGAGAGGTTGATGGCGGTGCGATAGAGAAACGCGCGTGGCTGCTCGATGGCATCTTGACGAGCCCGTTCGAGCACCCGCAAATAGGCATCGTGCGCCACGTCGGACGCCAGGTGGCGATCACCCAGCATCGACGTCAGGTACTTCACCAGTTCCCGGTAGTAAGAATCCAAGAGCACTCCCCGCTGTACCGCCGGCCTACTTCCTCGGATGCGAGAAAGTGTGAACAATGGCCAATGCTGGCACTATGAACCGCCTAAATTTATAATAATTCTCATCAACATTTGAAGCCTGGCGGCCTCTTGCCGAATGTGATTCCAGGCCCGCAACGGATCGACACCCCTATGAACACGCCGCCGCCCGCCACCTCCAGGGGCGAAAAGCTCACCGAGGATGCCGCCTACTGGTGCATGCGCCTGCATGACCACGACTGCACCGATGAAGAGCGCCTGGCGTTTCAGCATTGGATCGAGGCGGACCCGGCCCATGGCCGCGAATTCGCCGAGATGATGGAGATCTGGGACATTTCCGCCGAGCTGCCGCGAGCCCGCAGCCCCCTGGCGACGCCATCCTCCCCGGCCATCCCCTTCCCCACCGCCGAACCCCGCCGCCCCGGCCGCCTGCGCCAGTTGGCGACGGCCGCCGCCGTGGCGCTGTTCGTGCTGCCGGCGGCCGGCTATACCGGCTGGACACTGGGTCTGGTGCCCAACGACTACCGCCGCTATGAAGCCGAGAACAGCCGCCGCCACGTGGTCCTGCCCGACGGCAGCGAGGTGGACCTGAACCTGGGCACCAGCCTTGCCTACGCCAACTTCAAGGATCAGCGCAGCATCGCCCTGAGCCAGGGCGAGGCCTACTTCCATGTGACCCACGACGACCAGCACCCCTTCGTGGTGAGCGCGGCCGGCGGCACCGTCACCGTCACCGGCACCCGTTTCAACGTCTGGAAATACCAGGAAGAAGTGGTGGTCACCGTCACCGAGGGCTCGGTACGGGTCAGCAGCGACCGCCAGCGCGGCCAGGGCAGCACCCTCACCCCCGGCATGCAGGCGCGCTACCACAGCCAGGACTACCTGCCCGCCGTGGGCCCGGCCGACACCTCCGCCGCCCTGGCCTGGCGCGACGGCAAGCTGATCCTCGACGACATGAGCCTTGCCGATGCCCTGCCGCTGATCAACCGCTACCTCGACCAGCCCGTGCTGCTCGCTGACCAGGCCACCGCCCGGATAAGGGTCGGCGGCATCTACAACACCGACGACATCCACGGGTTGGTCAATACCCTGCCCAAGGTCCTGCCGCTGCAGCTCAGCAGGTCCGAGGAGGGCAATACCGTGCTGGGCCTGCGCTGAGCACCGGGTGGCGCCTATCACCCTGTGGCACCAACCCTGTGGGGGCGATTTCAATCGCTATGGACAGCGCAGCTGTCCTCTGAGGCGCGTATGGCAGACCTACGGTCTGCTTAGCGAATGAATTCGCCCCCACACCGCCCCCTAAATTTCCCCTGCCGAGGTTCGTCCAGTCATGGATGCGCCATTCCCTACCCCGTTGCCGGACCCCGATGCATGAGAAGTAGCCGCACCAAAGCCTGGGCCCTGACCGCTCCCCTGATCGTTACCGCACTGGCCCTGGCGGGTTGGCAAGCCCTCTCCTCCGGCGACGCACCACCGGCCAGCGTGGCAGTGACCCGCGCCGACCTGGAAAGCAGTGTCACCGCCCTCGGCACCCTGCAACCACGCCGCTATGTGGACGTCGGCGCCCAGGCCTCGGGCCAGGTGCTGCGCCTGCATGTGGAAGTCGGCGACAGCGTGAAGGAAGGCCAGCTGCTGCTGGAGATCGACCCTTCCACCCAGCGCGCCAGGGTGGACGCCGGCCACGCCCAGATCGACAGCCTCAAGGCACAGCTGGAAGAACAACGGGCGCAGTTCGAACTGGCCCGCCAGCAGCACCAGCGCCAGTCCCGCCTGGCCGAGAGCGGCGCCACCCGCGACGAAGACCTGCAGACCGCCCAGGCGCAGCTGCGCGCCACCCAGGCCCGGTTGAAGATGCTCCAGGCACAGATCCGCCAGGCCGAAGCCACCCTGCGCAGCGACGAAGCGGAGCTCGGCTACACGCGCATCTACGCGCCCATTTCCGGCACCGTGGTCGCCCTCGACGCGCGAGTCGGCCAGACCCTCAACGCCCTGGAGCAGACGCCCCTGGTGATGCGTATAGCGCGCTTGTCGCCGATGACCGTCTGGGCCCAGGTCTCCGAAGCCGATATCGGCCGGGTCAAGCCCGGCATGGCCGCCTACTTCACCACCCTCGGCGGCGAAGGCCGGCGCTGGCAGGGCAAGGTCCGGCAGATCCTGCCGGTGCCGCCCAAGCCCCTGGAGCAGATGAACCAGGGCGGCGGCAGCCCCACCAGCGGCTCCGGCCAGGGCGCCGGCAGCGGCCGCGTAGTGCTCTACAGCGTGTTGCTGGACGTGGACAACGACGACCACGCGCTGATGGCGGAAATGACCGCCCAGGTATTCTTCGTCGCCGCCAGCACCAAGGGTGCGCTCAGCGTTCCCCTGGCCGCACTGAAGGCGGTGGACGGCAAGCCCGACACCTACCAGGCCCGGGTGCTCGACAGCGGCGGCAAGGCCAGCGAACGGGAAGTGCGTACCGGCATGCGCGATCGCCTGCGCATCCAGGTGCTGTCCGGCCTGGAGGAAGGCGAGCGCCTGCTGGTCGGCCCCGCCGCCGGCGAGAGCTGAGCATGAGCGAACCGCTGATCCATCTCGACGGCATCCGCAAGCGTTACGGCGGCCACAACGGCACGCCCCAGACCGAGGTGCTGCGCGGCGTGTCCCTGTCCATCCGCGCCGGCGAGTTCGTCGCCATCGTCGGCACCTCGGGCTCGGGCAAATCCACCCTGATGAACATCCTCGGCTGCCTGGACCGCCCCAGCGAAGGCAGCTACCGTTTCGCCGGCCAGGACGTCGCCGACCTCGACGACGACCAGCTCGCCTGGCTGCGCCGCGAGGCGTTCGGCTTCGTCTTCCAGGGCTACCACCTGATTCCCTCGGCCTCGGCGCGGGAAAACGTCGAGATCCCCGCCATCTATGCCGGCACCCCGGCCGAGCAGCGCCGCCAGCGCTCCACCGCCCTGCTCGCCCGCCTGGGCCTGGGCGAGCGCCTGGAGCACCGACCCAACCAGCTCTCCGGCGGCCAGCAGCAGCGCGTATCCATCGCCCGCGCCCTGATGAACGGCGGCCATATCATCCTCGCCGACGAACCCACGGGCGCCCTCGACAGCCGCAGCGGCGCCGAGGTCATGGCCCTGCTGGACGAGCTCGCCGACCTCGGCCACACCATCATCCTCATCACCCACGACCGCGAAGTGGCGGCGCGGGCGCGGCGGGTCATCGAGATCCGCGACGGCGAGATCCTCAGCGACAGCGGCAACGCCGGCACCACCACCGCTCCGGACACCATGGCCGAGCGCCTGGCCCGCGGCGACAGCGGCGGCGCCTCGCTGCTGGCGGACATCCGCGAAGCCATGCAGGCCGCCTGGCGGGTCATGTGGATCAACCGTTTCCGCACCGCGCTGACCCTGCTCGGCATCGTCATCGGCGTCGCCTCGGTGGTGGTGATGCTGGCGGTGGGCGAAGGCAGCAAGCGCGCGGTGATGAACCAGATGGGCGCCTTCGGTTCCAACCTCATCTACCTCTCCGGACTTTACGAAACGCCGCGCAGCCCGGCCGGCATCGTCACCCTGGCCGACGTCGAGGCCCTGGCCACCCTGCCCCAGGTGAAGATGATCATGCCGGTCAACGGCGGCGACACCGTGGTCCGCTACGGCAACGTCGACCACCAGGCCTACACCCGCGGCAATGGCGTCGACTTCCCGCGCATCCTCAACTGGCCGGCGGTGGAAGGCAGCTTCTTCACCCAGGCCGACGAAGACAGCGCCGCCGCCGTGGCGCTGATCGGCAACAAGGTGAAGGAAAAGCTCTTCCGCAACGGCGAAGACCCGCTGGGGCAGTACATCCTGATCAACAACGCGCCATTCCAGGTCATCGGCCTGCTGGCGGAAAAAGGCGCCAGCTCCGGCGACGAAGACGCCGACAACCAGATAGTCGTGCCCTACTCCGCCGCCAGCGTGCGCCTGTTCGGCCAGCCCAATCCGGAGTTCGTCATCATCGCCGCCGCCGACTCCGAGCGCGTGCACGAGGCCGAGCAGGCCATCGACGCGCTGATGCTGCAACTGCACCGGGGCGTGCGCGACTACGAGCTGACCAACGACGCGGCGATGATCCAGGCCGAGGCGCGCACCCGCAACAGCCTGTCGCTGATGCTCGGCGCCATCGCCGCCATCTCCCTGGTGGTGGGCGGCATCGGCGTGATGAACATCATGCTCATGACCGTGCGCGAGCGGACCCGCGAGATCGGCATCCGCATGGCCACCGGCGCCCGCCAGCGCGACATCCTCCGCCAGTTCCTCACCGAAGCCGTGATGCTGACCCTGATCGGCGGCCTGGTGGGCCTGGTCCTCGCCATGCTCATCGGCGGCGCCCTGCACCTGGCCGAAGTGGCCCTGGTGTTCTCCCTGCCCGCCGTGCTCGGCGCCTTCGGCAGCGCCCTGTTCACTGGCGTCCTGTTCGGCTACATGCCGGCGCGCAAGGCCGCGCGACTGGCTCCGGTGGTGGCCCTTTCCAGCGAATGAACCCGATGAAGACCCGCCTTACCCTGCTGTCCCTCTGCATTGCCCTGGCCGGCTGCGGCACGCCCCTGGAAAAGCCCGCCAGCGAGATCGCCACCCCCGCGTCCTGGCAAGCCCCTGTCGCTCCACAGGCCGCCGCCGTCAGCACCCAGTGGTGGCGCAGCTTCGACAGCGCCGAACTCAGCCGCCTGGTGGAACAGGCCCGCGTGGCCAACCAGGACCTGGCCGCCGCCGTCGCCCGCGTGCGCCAGGCCGAAGCCTCGGCGCGCATTGCCGGCGCCGCGCTGCTGCCCAGCCTGAACGCCAACCTCGACGCCAACCGCCAGGGGCTGATGAGCGGCGACGGCTTCAGCGGGATCGACGCCAGCGACGAGGAACGGCGCTTCGACTCCTTCAGCGCGGTCCTCAGCGCCAGCTACGAAGTGGACTTCTGGGGCGCCAACGCCGCCGCCCGCGACGCCGCCCTGCAACGCCTGCGCGCCAGCGAGGCGGACCGCGCAACCCTGGAGCTGACCATCAGCGCCGGCGTCGCCAGCACCTATATCCAGGCCCTGGCCCTGCGCCAGCAACTGGAGATCGCCCGGCAGAACCTGGCCAATGCCGAACAGGTGCTGGACCTGGTGCAGTCCCGCCACGGCGCCGGCGCCGCGACCCGCATGGAACTGGCCCAGCAGCGCAGCCTGGTCGCCGCGCAGAAGCGCCAACTGCCGCTGCTCGCCCAGCAGCAGCGCGAGGCGGAGATCGCCCTCGCCACACTGCTCGGCCAGCCGGTGCAGGACCTGAAGCTGAGCGGCCGCCTGGCCGA